>Ga0206847_10308_pt1 | contig 13843 bp, 8 predicted proteins | sample Alteio_BWOrgCont_17_FD_152880 | JGI IMG/M metagenome (GOLD analysis project Ga0206847, IMG submission 152880) | Enriched cells from forest soil in Barre Woods Harvard Forest LTER site, Petersham, Massachusetts, United States -... | ecosystem: Environmental > Terrestrial > Soil > Temperate forest >... | reverse complement strand
CTCCGCCAGTCCGCTCTCGCCGATGCACGTCAATGACTTCGGCAATACCTGCCATGTTCCATTCAAATTCAGAGTTGCCCAGCCGTGACTCTCCTCGTTCGCCGGGGTGGCGGTTTTCTCGACCCGAAACTCCGCGAACGAAAGGGACGCCGCTCCGCCCATCGCGCCGCCGTCCAATCCGGGATAACCGGTGACGCCGTCGTCCGGTTCCGCCCAATGAACCATCCAATCGACGGGCTCCGGGTCGCCGTCCGCCCAAGCCTTGCCGTTCAATTCATCGCCACTCTTGGATAATTTCAGCCAATACCATTTCCCAGTCCGGTACGGGAAATCACAACCCGCGCCCCAAACCACAAAATCTTGTATGAACTCCAGTTTTCCCCGGTGAAACACGAGGCCGTAACCACGCCCGGTCTCGGGGTCATTGCCGATGCTGACACCCGCCCGCGAATCACTTTCCCCGTTCCAGGAATCGATCCGTAACTTGGCGGTAACCACAACTTCGCCCGACAGTTCCTCCATCTTGCCAACCAAGATGAGTGCCTTTTTCGGATCAGCCGGGCCGCCATCCGTCTGCTTGAGGCATCCATCCACCAAAGCCCAACTTCCGCCGACCATTTTCCATTCTTTCGCCAGGTCACGTTGGAAATCGCTGGCGAAAATTGTGATGCCTTCTGCCGCGGCTGTCACTGGACGGGGTAAGGTGAAAACCGCCGCCAACGTCATAATGACCAATCGCGCCAGCCATCGCGGCTGATTCCACTTTGTTTTACTCATGGGATTTCGACGACGTATCGTATAAAACTCATCAATAAATAATAAAAATGAACAAAACTCGATTATGGCCAATCGCGACCGTAAACGCTCGCTACGATTTGGGTAGGGACTGGCGCGCTGCGCCGTCCGCGCCGGGTCGCGGCGCAATCGGAGATGCCGCTAACGCGTTACCCACGAATGATTGCGCACCATCCCCGCCAAACTAGGACACCACCCCAGCCGGGATCAACTTGTATTTGCGTTTTCGCCTGCTAAAAATGGCGGCGGCATGATGCATTGTCCTATTCCGCCATGTATTTTCTGAGGCGATTGATTCTGGCGGTTCCGCTGCTGCTCGTGATCAGTTTTCTCGGGTTCTCGCTGATCAAGCTCGCGCCGGGCGGCCCGTTCGACAAGGAACGAAAGCCGGCCTCGCCCGAGGTGGAGCGGAATCTCGCGCACAAATACCATCTGGACGAATCGTTCTGGAAACAGTATTTGCGCTATTTGGGAATCGGTTTCGAGCGCGATGAGCACGGCAAAGTGCATTGGTTCAAGGGCGGGTTGATTCGCGGTGATCTCGGTCCGTCGCAGCAGTACCGGGATCATACCGTCAACGACATCATCGCGCAGGGGCTGCCGGTGTCGCTGTCGCTGGGAACGATGGCGTTTGGTTTTGCGCTGGGGCTGGGGATTCCGGCGGGGTTCTTTGCGGCGGTCAAGCGCGGGCGGTGGGAGGATTATTTGGGGAGCCTGCTGGCGATTCTGGCGGTCTGCATTCCCGGCTTGGTGATGGGGCCGGTGCTGGTGGTGTTTTTCGCGATGCGGTTGCGTTGGTTTCCGGTGGCGCTGTGGGAATCGCCGTGGCACGCGGTGCTGCCGATGATCGCTCTGGGCCTTTATTTTGCCGGACGCATCGCGCGGCTGATGCGGGAGGGGATGTTGAATGTGATGCAATCCGAATTCATCACCGCCGCGCGCGCCAAGGGGATGAGCGAGACGGTCTTGCTGCTGAAACACGCGGTGCGGATCGCGATTTTGCCGGTGGTATCGTATTCCGGGCCGATGCTGGCGGACTTGCTCACCGGCTCGTTCGTCATCGAAAGCATTTTCCAAATTCCGGGATTGGGCACGCCCTTCGTGAACAGTTCGCTCAATCGCGATCAACCGCTCGTGGTGGGATTGGTCATTCTCTATGCCGTGCTTTTGCTGGGATTAAATTTGTTGGTGGACCTCGCCTACATGGTGCTCGACCGGAGGGTGAAATATGAGTGACGGAACGCCGGCGATTACCATGGACGAAGCGGCTTCTGGAGCGCCGCCGGCCTTGAGTCCGAATCAAAAAGCGTGGCGGCGGTTCAAGCGCAACCTGCCAGCGCTGATCAGTTCGTGGTTCTTGGTGCTGCTACTACTGCTGGTGGTGGCTTGGCCGGTCGTCTTGAAGATCGCCAGCCGCTCGGGAGCGAAAGGGCTGACCTTCGCCAGCAATTACAATCCCGACACGCTCTCGGACAATTCATTCGAGCCGCCCACGGCGCGGCATTGGTTTGGCACGGACGTCCACGGGCGCGATTTGTTCTCGCGCATTTTGTTTGGCGCGCAAGTGTCGCTGATCGTCGGCGCGGTGGGGGCGGGCGTGAGCCTGGTGATCGGTGTGTTGTGGGGCGCGGCCGCGGGGTATCTGGGCGGGCGGTGGGACGGCACGCTGATGCGTATTGTGGATGTGTTGTATTCCCTGCCATCGATCATCCTCGTAATCGTGATGATTACGACCCTGGAGGGCCGAATCAAAAACTGGCTGGACCATTTTAACTCGCCGGAACTGACGAAAGCCACGCGACTCGTGCTCTTGTTTGTCGGCTTGGGAGCGGTCTCGTGGCTGAACATGGCGCGAATTGTGCGCGGGCAGGTGCTGACCCTGCGGACCCGCGCGTTCGTCGAGGCCAGCCGGACCTTGGGTGCTGGACATGGTCATATCCTTTTCCGTCACATTCTGCCGAACGTTTTCGGCGTGGTAATCGTGTACCTGACCCTGACGGTGCCTGCCATCATGCTTTACGAATCGTTCCTGAGCTATCTAGGCCTCGGCATTCAACCGCCGATGGCGAGTTGGGGTTCGCTCATCGCCGAGGGCGCTGGGCAGATCAATACCGTTCGCGTTTACTGGTGGCTGCTAGCATTTCCGGGAACTTTCCTGATCCTCACGCTGCTGGCGCTAAATTTCATCGGCGATGGACTGCGGGATGCCTGGGATGTGCGCGGGGACCGGTAGCCGCTTCAAAAAAGCGATTGCGGCCGCACAGACGGACCCAGATAGACGCCGATGAGACAGGAAATTGGAATTGAGGATTCCCTTCAGAAAAATCTGTGTTCATCCACGCCCATCTGTTGCTTCTCTGCTTTTTCAAGAATGAACGCATGTTGTGGATCTCGGCTCCACAGGCCCAACGGGCCGAGATTCCTCAGCCCAGCCCACCGGGCTGGGGAACGCGGCACAAACATATTTCCCAGCCCCAACGGGGGCGTGATACCGGTCAATCCCAAACCTATTAAACGAATCAGACTCTGGTTTTAATCCGCCCCCCTTCCGAGCTGTGTTCATCTGCCCGCATCTGTGGCTTCCGTTTTTTTGTTACGGTTCAACGAGGGTTCGCGAGTTTTTTAAAACGATACACCGCCGCGTCCGCCGGGCCAAGCGCGACGGTCAGGGGACTGGTCACGGTGGAAGTTTTGCCGCTCCAAAGTTCCTTTGCTGTCACTGGCCCCCTTCCGTCGAAGCCGATTCGTTTAAAATCGATCGTTTGGTATGCGCTTTGCGCCGAGTAATTGAATACCGCGACATAGAAATACTCTCCATCCTCCCAGCGGAATTGGTTTGCCGCGGCGTTGGCGGTGTTGCCCTCGAGCGGAGCAAATAAATGTCCCATCACGCCGACACGACTTCCCCGTCGCGCCAGTTCATTGATATCCGGATTCGTGAGATATTTCAGCGCGCGCTCGCGGGCGACGGGATTTCCCGATTCGCTGAAATCATCACCCGTGATAAACAAACCAGTGATCACCGCCGAGGTGACGCGCGCCCGGTTCTCGCCCTCGCTGTAGCCTTCGAGCACGACATGGTCGGCATCGTTGTAATCATAGACCATTCCCAACCACCAACCGTACGTGAGCGCGTTGAGCGTGTATTCAGTTTTGTCGATGTCGCCAAACGAGTCGCAAGCGATCCGCCGCGAGTGCGCGTAATTGGCGGGAAACAGCGGGGAAATCGCCTCGTTCAGGAAAATGTCCTCGCCCGCCGCGCGCCGCAGGAATTTCATGCCGGCGTTGTAGGCTTGGATGCCCGTAGTCACGTTCGTATCATAATGACGATCCGCCTCCAGCGCGCCGTGGGTGAGGAAATCCACTTTGATATATTTGAATCCGGCTTTTTTGAAACGAGTTACCGCCTCTTCAATTCGCATTTGCGTGCCGGGATGCGTGGGATCAATCGCCGTGCCGCCGTCGAGCGTTTGCCGCTGGCCATTGGCGCGGAGAAAAATATCGTCGTATTTGTATTTATTGTCCGTGCCTTCGACGGTGGAATTGCCATCGGAACGCCAAGTGGTGAACGGCGTGAAATAAATTCCCGCCTCCTGGTGGTTTGAGTGGCAGTGATCGACGAATTCCCGCAATTGTTCATCGTTGAAATGATCCCAGCCGGAATCCAAGCCGATATAGACGATGCCGTCGTTTTCAAAATGATTGGGCTGAAGTTCGCGTGAAAAGAAGTCGGACACTTCAGTCGCGTTGTTCGGCGAGATTCGGAATTGCAATTTACCCCAGCTATTCCAGCCGAAGGGGACGCCATTCGTCCACAACCGCCGCGGCGCGGATTTCGTGTTCTCGCGGCCGTAGGTGATCATGCCGGCCCGCCAATCAGGGAAAAACCCAACCATGATCTTGGGTGACTTGATGAGCGCGCCCGATACTTTTCCATGCGGCAGGATATCGCGCGTCTGGTGCGACGCCATCCCGCCGAACGCCTCCAGGCTCGTGATCCGGTTTCTGACCGTGGTGGATTTGACACCGGTCTTCCAAGTGTCATGTTCCACCGAGCCAATCACGAGGCCCTCACGGCTCTCATTGTTAAACCACGCGGAAACCTCGTAACTCGTGACACTCCGGCCAAAGGGAACCGAGTTATAACGCACCCATTTGTCATTGTCGTACGGCACGAATAACGTCCGGTCATCGCCGCCGGGAAGCGGCGAAGCTGGCGATTCCGTCACCAGCGGTGCCATGAAACTGGAGCTTACACTCGGATTGCCGACGATCTCGACATCCAGAAAAAGATAGTCCTGGTATCGATTCAGCCAAAACGTCTGAATCATCCGGCCGCCGCGCGGCAGCAGTGACTCCACCGTGAATTTGATATCGAGTTGGTTGGTGCCGAATTGACGCCCGGTAATCTCGTGCCGGGTGGCATCCATGCTCGTGATGGTTTCGGGCACGCGAACCATTGCATAGGCATTCGAGACGATCAGCTTGGAGTCTTTGAGGATATTGAAGGTTCCATTGGCGAGATCATACTCAATACGGCACGAACCGAGGCTCATGGGTGAAATTTTGGGAGGCTGCGCGGGAGACGACCTCACGGTAAAATTCCGCCCGTCGCGATTGGTTGCCAGTCCGGCGCAACGATAGTCATAAGGCTCCGAGACCAGTCCGGCACCAACCGGGTGGACGTAATAATCCCCCTTCGGCAAGCGCGTAAATTCATAATGACCTTCCGCATCCACGGTAGCGGTTCTTTCAAGATCTCCGGACAGGTTGACGCGGACGCCTGTCCCGGCTGTAAAAGTCGTGGCGGCCGTTCGAGTTCTAATGAAACCGGAGATCTGAAATGACTCAGCCGGCGTCGCTTGAATTTCAATTTTCTCCAAATCCGGGCCGGACTCGTTCGGGTTGTCAAAGCGAATGGAATTCGCGCCCGCCTTCAGGGGAACGTCGATACTCTGCCTGTTGACGTCATTCTTTCCTTGCGCGGTGCGCTTGAAAATCACCCCGCGCGGCGGGTCCTCATTCACCATGATCTCGAATGCCGCGTCATCGCTGGTGACGAACGATACGACCATCGGGTAGAGGCCGTCCGCGCTCACGGTCACGTTGGTGAAAATCACCGTGCCGTTGTTCTTGCCGCCAATGCCGGTAATGATTCGCCTGTCCCCTTTGACCCGCGCGCCGTTCGTGAGTGTGGCCGAATCAACGCCGTAAGTTCCCTGCGAAAAACCGCGCTGTCCGAAAAGAAGCAACGCCACGCACGGGGCGATTCGCCAAAAGCGTGCCCGGGCCAATGTGAACAGCGAGCCCACAATCGCGCCTAGCCCTTGATTTGAACGAGTATCACGCCATGGCGCGGGATCTCGGACCCAAACGAATCCGGAAATTTGCCGAGGTCCTTTTGCCGCCAGAGATCACGGACGCGAAGCTTGCCCTTCAAACCCAGTTCCGCCGCGGTCACCGAAACCGTTGCCGGCTTATCACCGCGATTAAACAAGCCCACCGCCTTGGAACCATCCGCCATGTCCTTGACCCAAACCTCGAGGCCGCCATTTTTGGCAATGCGCGCCGCCTGTTTGCCAAGCGGGTCCTGACTGACCGCCAGTACCTCATCGTTGGACAGCAGACTCACGGTAAATTCATCCATCTGCGACATGTCGCAGCCGATGAGTAACGGCGCGGCCAGCAGGGACCACAGGCTGATGTGCGTGTATTGCTCGTCCGGCGAAAGATGCGTCGGGCGCAACTGCCCCCAGCCCAGCCGCCCTACGACCAGCATATCGGGATCGTTCCAATGGCCCGGCCCCGCAAACTTCTCATGACCAGCTTGGTTGAAACCGATTCCGGCCATGCTGCTCCATTTGTCATTGATGTCACCGGTGGTGCGCCAGCAATTGCCGCCAACTTCCGCACCCCACTTCCAAACATCACCCATGCCGTATTGGCAAAGGCTGAAAACAATATCGCGATCCACCTTGCCGAGCGCAGCTTCCATAACCTCGTACGGCTTTTTGAAGCGCGGGAGATCAGGCAGCGACCGATCCTGTACGCCGTCATAGGAGCACCAGTCGTATTTCAAATAATCAAATCCCCAGGCCGCGTATTGCTGCGCATCCAGGTCCTCATGCTGCCAACTCGCCTCAAAGCCCGCGCACGTCTTCGGCCCCGGCGAGGAATAGATGCCAATCTTCAATCCCTTGGAATGCACGTAATCCGCCAGCGCCTTCATATCGGGAAATTTCTCGTTTGGCTGGATGCGCCCCTCCGCGTCGCGCTTGCCCTCCCAGCAATCGTCGATATTGATGTAAGTCCAACCGTGGTTGATCAGGCCGCTGGAAACCATCGCATCCGCCGCCGCGCGAACCTTGCCATCATCCACCGCGCCGGCAAAGCAATTCCAACTATTCCAACCCATCGGCGGCGTGAGGGTGATGGTGTCGCCGCAATCGATTTGCAGGTTTCGCTTCGCCGAACCAAGTTTATTTTGTGCGTGGACCTCGACCTTGTAAGTCCCGGCTTTGTCCAATTTTCCCGTGATTCGGCCGGTCGCGGGATCAAGTTGCAAACCCTTGGGCAAATGACTCGCCGAATAGGTAATCGGTTCCTCGCCCGTAGCGGCAATTTTGTAGAGCAGCGGATGCCCGGGACGCACGCCGACAATTTGGGCGCCGTTAATCTGCGGTTTCGCCGACGGTTTGGGCGTGAGGACAACTCCCGGGCCGCTGGACGGACCATCAAGCGTAACCGGCGCCGTGCCGGTGAAGGTGAATTGCGCGTCGGCCCAATCCGCGTGATCGTAGCTGACGCCATCGTCCGCGTCGCCCACTTGCAGCAGGAGCGTCTTTACTCCAGTGAGACTCACCGACACCTCTTTGGCCGCCTGGCCGGTCTTCATCACGCCGCTGGTCCACAAAACCTTGTCATCGCCGATCACGGAAAACTCGACGCTGCCCACCGAACTGCCGACCTCATCGTCCAAGCCCACTATGGCGGTAAATTTCTCCGCGCCATTGGGGCGGATATAAAGCGAGCTCTCGGCGTGGGTTCCCAACCCATGCTCAAAATGGCGGCCTGCAATCGTCAGCGGATGACGTTCCACCGACTGGTTTTTGCGCGGATCTCCCCAATCCTGCGATGTCTTGCGCACGTCCAGTTCGTCCAGCCGAATCGTATCGGCGAAGACGCGCGGACTGGCGAGTGCCACCAACAACCCCAGCACAGTCGTGACTCGGGGACGAAACGAAAAGAGATGATTTATCACGCGATTAATAGTTAAAATTCTTTCAAAGGCTAACATGCCGTCCGCATCACCGGCAATCAGACAACCATGGAAACAATACAAATCCGGACGAAAAGCCTTGCTCCGAAATCAGACGCAAACCCGATGGGGATGATTCATCAGCCGTTAATGGGTTGATGCTTCCAATATGGCGGCCCGCGCCCGGTCGCGGAAGGCGGCGGGACTCATTCCCACACTTTTTGTGAAGGTGCGGTCAAAAGAGCGTCGACCGTTAATGCCGATTTTTTTCGCGATGTCTGTCGCCGGGAGATTTGTTTCCGTCAACAATTGTTTTGCCGCGTCGAGACGGGCTTCGAGGATGTCGTGTTTGAGCGAGCGGCCCAGCCTCAGGGCATAACGCCGCTCCAGCACCCGGCGGGAGATATGCGCCGCGCGCGCCACGGTGTCCACAGTGATGCCCTCGCACGCGTGCTCGTGGATAAATCTTGCGGCGGCGGCGACCTGCTCGTCTTCGATTACGAAAATGTCCGTTGAACGCCGGGCAATCACACCGGGGGGGGCCACGAGCAAACGTTTTTGGGGCGCGGGATGTCCCGCCATCAACCGGTCCAACAGCGCGGCCGCCTGGCAGCCGGCTTGTTCGGCGTTGGGATCCACGCTTGAAAGCGGCGGATCCGTTAAATCGCAAAGAACCGCGTCATTATCCACGCCAATGACCGCCACCTGGTCTGGCACGGGTATTTTAAGGGTCCGGCACGCGTCGAGAATCTGCCGTCCCCGCCGGTCATCCGCCGCCATAATTCCGACCGGCTTGGGCAATTCCGTAATCCACCGCGCCAGGTCTTTGCCGTCGTCACCGCTTTTGGTGGAGGGTGGTTTTGCGGCCTCCAAGAAACTGCCGGGCAGGCCCGCGGCGGTGGCGCAATCATGAAAACTCCGCTGGCACTCATCCGAAGAGTCAACTCCGACTCGCCCGCAATACGCGAATTGTCGGAATCCCCGCTCATGAAAATGCTCGAACGCGAGCCGGGCGGCGACGGAATTATCGGTCAACACCATCGGAATGTTCAAAAACGGTGGCACGTCGCGCAAGGAGACGGCGGGCGTGCCCAAACGCTTGATGACGGTGAGCACCGTTTGATCCACCGTATGACAGATGACTCCTTCCCCGCGCCAGCTTTCGAGCCATTTGGACACGGCGTCGCCCGTCCAGTCTTCCGGCATAAAAACCGACCAGCGGCCATTTTCGCGAAGATACCGCGCCATCCCGGACAATACCCTCCGGCCGTAAGCGTCGGCGGGATTAATCAACAAGGCGACCCTTGGCGCGCTGGGACGCGTGGCATTTTTGTTCATCAGGTTTACTGGTGGCGAACGTGTCACGACCACCAAAAAAATCAAGCAATCCTGGTAAACCATTTCCGGGTGGCAATTGTCGCGCCGCGACAATTCCGCCCGCGTATCAGCGGGCGGAACCGTTCGGAACCCAAAGCCCAAGCCCTCTATTTTGCCGCTTCCGGCCCCGGTTGGACAGTCTTTGTCCCGGATGGCGGGGCAGGGTGGGGTCATGCGCGCGCGCCAACTTTGGTTTTTTCCGCACCCGAAACCGCTCGTAGAGCGTTTCGGCGAGAAATTCTTCCGTGAATTGCCCCGCCGTCCGGCCGTCTATCTGATGTGCGGGCCGGCGGAGGGCGTATTGTATGTGGGCAAGGCCCGGGATTTGCGCAAGCGCCTGGCCAGCTATCGCGTGGCCAATCCGGACCGCATGCCCCGGCGGATCATCCGCCTGCTGACCCAGGTCACCCGGATCGAGTGGGACGAATGCCCCGACGAATCCGCCGCCAGTTGTCGAGAGGAGTTGCTAATCACGGTCTTGCAACCAAAATTCAACCGCGTCGGCAAAGTTTGGCCGCGCGCATCCGGGTATGGAGTTCCGCCTTCAGGCGGCGGGGCGTGGGAATACCCGGTGGTTGGAAGAATTTTCAACTCGCCCGATCATGCTACCGCCCCGCCGTCTAAAGCCCGAACTCCATACCCGAATGCGAATTACCTCGCCAGTACGGAGCAGTGGGACGTTTTCGCCCATTAAGGTGGCATTCACCATGGTTGAATCATCCGGGGAAACGCGATAACTTTCAAACCGACCAGTTATGCCCGGGGCCAATATCATCCAGTTGCGCCAACTCCTGAGCGAAAAATTCCCGGGGGCGCGCCCGCGCATGGGCGGGCCGGTTCGCAATTGCTGGCCCACCGGCCTGCCGCAAATTGACGGGCCGTTGGACGGCGGTCTGCCCCGGGGCGCGCTGGCGGAGGTCATCGCGGAAAATGCCGGTTCGGGCGGCGCGCTGCTCATGGCCGCCCTGATCCACCAAGCCGCGCGCGAGCGCCAGATCATCGCGGTGGTGGACGGCCGGGATTCGCTGGAGGTGACGCAAATCGGCGGGGATGTGTCACGCCTGCTCTGGGTGCGATGCCGCTCGGCGGACGAGGCGATGAAAGCCGCCGACCTGCTATTGCGCGACCGTAATATGTCGCTGGTGGTGCTCGACCTCGCCGCCAATCCCGCCGCGCAGCTTCGCAAAATCCCCGCCACCGTCTGGTACCGTTTCCAGCGTCTTTTGGAGCAAACCTCGACGGTTTGCGCCGTCCTCACCCCGCGCGCCATGGTCAGCCCGGCGAAAGTCCGCATCACCTTGCGTTCCCGGTTTTCCCTCGCCGCGCTGGAGGCCGAGCGTGACGGACTCCTGCGCGAATTGCGAGTGTACGTTTCCGCCGAGCGCCGTTCGGGCGAACTGTTCTCCGCCTTGAAACAATCCGCTTGAGAATATTTGCATGTTCGCGGTCATTGTCATTCCTAATTTCTCCCTGCAAGCGGTCTTGCGGAACGAGCCGGAACTGTCCGCACGCGCTGTGGGTCTCGTCGATCCGGGCCAAACCAAGCCGCTCATTATCCAACTAACTGCGGAGGCGGCCCGGTACGGGGTTTGCGCCGGATTAACCGCCAGCCAGGCTCAGGCGCGTTGTGACGCGTTGATTATAAAAACGCTTTCCCCGGCGGCGGAACAGGCGGCCACGGATGTATTGCTGCAAACGGTTTACGCATTTTCGCCAAATATTGAATTAACCGCGCCCGGCGTTTGCACGGCGGAATTAAAGGGCTTGGGAATCAAACTGGACGCTGCCGCCGAATCCTGGGGCCGGCAAATTTTGGAATCACTGGCCGGGTTTCATCTCGAGGCGCGGATTGGTTTTGCCGTGACCCCGGCGCTGGCGTTGCTGGCCGCCCGCGAAGCGACACCGTTGCTGGTGGCAAAAGATTCCGCCGCGTTTGCCGCCGCGCTGCCGGTCGCCGCCTTGGAGCCGCCACCGCCCATGCTGGAAATCCTTGCGGCTTGGGGAATCGGCACAGTGGGCCAATGGCTTGCGCTGGGCCGTGATCGTGTCGCCGAGCGGTTGGGTTCGGAGGCGGTGGCCCTGTTCGACCGGGTTTCGGTGGATTCAATCCGCCCGCTCAAGCTGGTCACGCCGCCCGAGGAGGTCGCGGAGCGAATGGAGTTTGAGCACGAGGTGGAAACCATGGAACCGCTATTGTTCGTGGTGCGGCGTTTTGTGGAGCAGCTCGCCCGGCGGTTTGAACTGGTCCATCTCGTGGTGGGCGAGTTTCAATTGCGACTGGATCTGTCCTCCGGCGCGAATTACGAGCGGATGTTCACCATTCCCGCGCCCACGGCCAACATCGACACGCTGTTCCGGATGCTGCAAACGCATTTGGAAACCGTCCGCACAGATTCCGCCATCATCGCACTCCGGCTCGGGGCGAAACCCTGCCGCGCAGAGGCGCACCAATTTGGTTTGTTTGAAACCTCATTACGCGATCCCAATCAATTTGCCGAAACCCTGGCCCGTCTTACGGCCCTGTGTGGCGCGGACCGCGTGGGCACGCCGCAATTGGAGTCCACCCACCGGCCGGACGTGTTTAAAATGAAAATGCCGGAGTTCGGCGGGGAAGTCAGCAAAGGCGCTGGAAGCGAGCGTGGATCCCGTCACGGCGCGTCCGGGTATGGAGTTCCGCCTTCAGGCGGCAGGGCGCGGGCGAATACAGGGATTTCGAGAATTCTTGACCCGCTTGATAATGCTAACGCCCCGCCGGATGAAGCCGGGACTCCATACCCGGACGTGAATATTGCGGAACCAGAGCGCGGTTTGCAATTACGCCGCTTCCGTCCGCCCGTCCCCGCCAGCATTGAATTCCAGGACGAGCGCCCGGTGCGCTTCCAGAGCAAGGTATTCAGCGGCGCGCTGGCGGACGCTCGTGGGCCGTTCCGGAGTTCCGGCAATTGGTGGGACGACGACCGCTGGGCACGCGAGGAATGGGATGTCCAAACCTCCGGCGGCGCGCTTTACCGGATTTTCTTTTCCGCCGCCGGCGGGTTTGTGGAGGGCGTGTACGATTGACCGGCTACGCTGAACTTCACGCGCGCAGCGCCTTCAGTTTTTTGCGCGGCGCGTCCCCGCCGGAGCGGTTGGCGGAGCGCGCCGCCGAACTGGAAATCCCCGCCATGGCGGTATGCGACCGCGACGGTCTTCAGGGTTCGCCGCGATTCCATTCGCCCGCCATTAAGGCGGGGATGCATCCAATTGTCGGCACGGAATTGACCATGGAGGATGAATCCGTGCTGCCAATCCTCGTGCAAACCCGCGTCGGCTACCAAAACCTCTGCCAATTGCTCACGCGGGCGCATCTGCGCGCGGAAAAAGGAAAATCCCGCGTGCGCTGGAATGAATTGCCCGAGTTTGCCACTGGTCTCGTCGCGCTCAAGGGCGACGAGGAGGGGCCACTCGCACGGGCGATTACCGTGGGCCAATCCGGCGAGTTACTGCAACAGCTAAAAAACATTTTCGGGCCGGAGAATCTTTTCGTCGAAATCCAGCGGCATTTCGTGCGCGGCGGCGAAACGAGGGTCCGCCAACGACTGGACCTCGCCCGGCAATTCCATCTTCCCGTTCTGGCGACGAACGGCGTGCTTTACGCCGCCGCCAGCGACCGGCCGGTGTTGGACGTTTTTACCTGCGCGCGCAACCACACGCACCTGGACGCGGCGGGCACACTGCTGGCGCAAAACGCCGAGCGTCATTTGAAAAACGCCGCTGAAATGCGGGAGCTATTTCGCGATTGCCCGGAAGCGGTTGATAACACCGTTAGGCTCGCCGAGCGATTGGAGTTCACGCTGGAAAATCTCGGCTATGAGTTCCCCGCGTATCCCGTGCCCCCGGAGCATAACATGGATTCCTATTTGCGCGAACGCGCGTTTGCCGGCGCACGGGAGCGTTACGGGGAGGTTCCCGCAAAAGTGCGCCGGCAAATGGAAACCGAGCTGGCCTTGATCCAGAAACTCAAGGTGGCCGGCTATTTTCTTATTGTTTGGGACATCATCCAATTTTGCCGTGAGAACAAAATCATGGTCCAGGGGCGGGGCAGTGCGGCGAACAGCACGGTTTGCTATTGCCTGGGCATCACGGCGGTGGACCCGCTGGTATTTGAGACGCTATTCGAGCGCTTTCTCACTGAGGGGCGGAAAAATTCTTGGCCGGACATTGACTTGGATTTGCCCAGCGGCGACCGGCGTGAGCGCGTCATTCAGGAAATCTATCGTCGTTACAGTCCCCGGGGCGCGGCCATGACGGCCAATGTCATTACCCTAGCCGGGCGCAGCACCGCGCGCGAGGTCGGCAAAGCCCTGAACATTTCGCCGGATGTTTTGGGCCGGCTTTCCAGTTTGCGCGGGCATGGTGATTTTCACGAGGCGG
>Ga0206847_10307_pt1 | contig 13974 bp, 12 predicted proteins | sample Alteio_BWOrgCont_17_FD_152880 | JGI IMG/M metagenome (GOLD analysis project Ga0206847, IMG submission 152880) | Enriched cells from forest soil in Barre Woods Harvard Forest LTER site, Petersham, Massachusetts, United States -... | ecosystem: Environmental > Terrestrial > Soil > Temperate forest >... | reverse complement strand
TTCTTCCTTGGAGCGGTATTTTGCCGGGTCGGACATGGAGTGACCACGGTAGCGATAGGTCTGCATTTCGAGGATATACGGGCCCTTGCCGTCGCGGCACCATTGAATGGCGCGCTCGGCCGCGGCCTTCACCGCGCGAACGTCCATGCCATCGACCTGCTCGCCCGGAATGTTGAAAGCGACACCGCGCTTGGAAAAGTCGGTCTGCGCCGAGGAGCGTGTGACCGAGGTGCCCATCGCATAACGGTTGTTTTCGATGATGAACACAACCGGCAGCTTCCAAAGCTCGGCCATGTTGTAGCTCTCGTAGACCTGGCCCTGATTGGCAGCGCCGTCACCGTAATAGGTCAGCGAGACATTGCCATTGCCGCGATAGTGATGGGCGAAAGCGAGGCCGGTGCCGAGTGAGACTTGCGCCCCGACGATACCGTGGCCGCCGTAGAAATTCTTCTCTTTCGAGAACATGTGCATCGAGCCGCCCTTGCCTTTTGACAGGCCGCCGCGGCGTCCAGTGAGCTCGGCCATGACGCCCTTGGGGTCCATGCCACAGGCGATCATATGGCCGTGATCGCGGTAGGAGGTGATGACGGCATCGCCCGGCTTGGTCGCCATTTGCATGCCGACGACGACAGCTTCCTGGCCGATATAAAGGTGACAGAAGCCGCCGATAAGGCCCATGCCATACATCTGGCCAGCCTTTTCCTCGAAGCGGCGGATCAGGAGCATTTCGCTATAAGCGTGCAGTTCCTGTTCCTTGGTAAAGTCGGCGATGTTGGATAGTGCGGGGCCGGATTTGCCCCCGGATTTTGAGCGGGCGGAAGTGGCGGCGGCAGCCATGGAAACTCCTATCAACCCACGGCTCTCGCGACCGTGTTCCCTTTGCGATGGGGGACCATAGCTTAACATAAAGCCCGGTGTCGAGGGGGAGCGATGGGCCAAATGCCGCAGGTAATCTGTTGTTATGTATATAGTATTTTAGATTAACTGAATTTCGGTTATGCACAAAAAAATCATGCTGCACCGCAAGATCACGACGTTTAACCCTGGGAGGGTAGCATAGTTGAGATTGAAACCAGCAGTGCGTTGCCAAAATTGAAAAATGCACAGCGACATTTTGACGGCGACGCGCAGACGAGGCGATCTTCTAGAGACATTCACCGGCCGCATGCGGCTCCACCGCGAGCCGGACTTCATGCGCCATTCGGCATCGAGCGCTAACCCCCGAAAAGGACGATCAATTTCTCCGCCCTGCCCACGGCAAGCGCTTCAACACTCGGACCAGACGACTTACTCGATCCCTGTTGCCGCGGCCGCCAAAAAAGGCGACCGGCGCGGGTCGGAATGTGCGTGATAAAGCATTCCGCGTGGCCATTTCGCGGCAAGCACGAGCGGACAAGTTAATTCTTGACCGATGGCTTCATGAACACGACGAGGTCGCGGCGGTCGACGCGATCGAGCAAGATGGAGGCTTCTTCCTCCAGCAGATCCTTATCGACGGAATCCGATTGCATCAGATCGATGCGTTGTTGCCAGTTCTTATGTTCGTTCTGCAAGCCATTCAGTTCAGCCGTCTTTTCGGCGATCCGCGCTTTATAGACCGCTTTCGCCTCTTCCCCGCGCTGGCCGTAACGCGCGTGCCAGACGAAATACCCGACCAGCGCTCCAGCGACGCAGTAAAGCGCGAGAGGAATGAGAACTGCACGAATACGACGACGAACGACCATGCCGGAACCATGCGATAAGAAGGTGAATGAAAGTTTAAGACGAGACTCCATTTGGGGTTACGGGCGATTTTTAATATGCGCGTGCAACCTGCCAGGCGACATCTGCGCTCGACCGTCACGATGGCAAGCGCGGCTCGCCAATCGAAACGGGTATTTCCTCAACACTTATTTTGTTTCGCGAACGGGCACGGGTCGGGTCAATAAATCGATGTAGAGACGGAAAAAGCGATCGTTGTCGAATTTCGTGACGACCTTGACCTTCTGTAAGGGAGTGCCGGCTGGCTGCGCATTGCCATAGCCGACCGATCGGCCATCTTCGATACCCGGCTTGGCGATGACATCGACAAATTCGTCATGGCTTTCGGTCGCGAATTTGGGATCGAGAAGATAGGCGATGGTCAACGTATCCCACACGTTCTGGGTATAGTTTGGATCGGTCTCGAACCCATGCTTGCCATCGAACCCGTAGCCGGTGAGCTTTTGATACAGTGCCGTCACGACCGTGGGCTTGGCCGCATGGGCGATGCGATCGTAGATCGATTTGGTCAGCTGAACGGTGTTGGTTACGTCGAGCGGAATGACGACCTGCGGGATCGGCAGCCTCACGACCTCTTGTGCCGCGTCCGGATCGAACCACCAGTTGAACTCGGCGGCCTTGGTCGAGTTGCCGGGCACGTGCACGGCGCCGCCCATGTATATGATCTGCTTAATGAGCGGAATGATCTCCGGATTGCGCTTGGTCGCCTGAGCGATATTGGTGAGCGGGCCGATCGCCAGAATTGTAATCTGGTGCGGGTTCGCTTTCACGGTCTCGACAATGAAATCGACAGCGCTCTTTGGCTGGACATGGGTGTAGAGCGCGAATCCGTCCGGCGGCGCGGTCAATTCCGCATCCGTCTTCGGCTCCGGGCCGCCCCAAGCCCCTAAATAGCCGTCGCCGCCTGCTCCGGCCGCCTGTTCCGCCTTCACCGAGGCAAGGTCGCGCACGAGCGGATAATTGGCGCCCGCATAGACGCCGACCCGGTCACCGATCCCGAGGCGCTCCACCGCTTTCAGCGCGTCAGAGACTTCTTGCTTCAGCCACTGATTGCCGCTGACAACCGTAATGCCCATAATCTTGACGCGGCCTTCGGTTTGCAATTGCGCGGCCATGATGCCCAATTGCCCATCATCGGAGATCGTATTGTAGTCGCTGTCGACGATGATCTTTTGTGCCTGGCGCGGCGCAGCATTGGTCCCATTGGACGCCGTACACAGCAATCCGGCCGCGCAGAGCAATGCGGCGAGAAACTGTCCTAATCCCAGTGCACCTCTAGGTGCAATCACGAATGCCTCTGCCATCAACGTGCCCTCCAGTTCCAATCCCGCAGGTCGCGCAAGGCCGTTTTGACGCCTTCGTGGGCGCAACATGGGATCGCAACGCTAGTTCGGTGCAGGCAATGACACTAGGTCCGGCAATTACACGGGACCCCTGCGCCACTCGCATAGGCGCGGAACGCCGTCATTCGGCGCATCTTCAGTTAAAAACGTTCAGGCGGGAGACCATCTGATGCGCAAATCGGGCGCGAGGTCGTAGAAATAGACCGCGAGGGCGTAAGTCCGCTGGCGCAATTCGCTCATCAAAGCCTGGCGGTCCTTGATGGTCGCGATTTCGGCGAAGGGAATGACATCCCCCACCGCCACCGGCAGGCACGTGCCGATACGCTTCTTCACTTCATGGAAAATCAGCGAAAGTCGCAGAGTCAGGCTGACGTGGCTTGCGATCTGGAACAGCCAGCTGTTCTGGCCGGCAAAGCACAGCGGCAGAATATCGGCTTTCGAACGCTGAATGAGTTGCGCGGTGAAGGTGCCCCAAGGGGCATCTGTTGCCGGCTTGCGGCCCAATTTGTCCGGTGCCGTCGAAACGCCGCCGGCTGGAAACACGACGACGCAGCCGCCCTTTTCCAGATGGTCCCGCGCTCGGTTGCGCGATTTCAGATTGGTTTCCATCGCGTCCGGCGCGCCGGAAAAATCGACTGGCAAGACGTAGTCCCGCACCTCGGGCGCCTGCATCAGCACCGCATTGGTGAGGATGAGGAAATCCTTGCGCACCTTCTCGACGAGCCAGGCGATCACGATGCCATCGAGCACGCCGTAAGGGTGGTTGGCGACCACGACGAGCGGGCCGGTCTTCGGGGCCCTCTCAAGCGCACTCGCATCGAAACGCACATCCAACTGCAATTGCCGGACGGCGGCGCCCCAGAAGCTTTCGTCGGGCTTCGGCGCACGCTTGTTTTCGAGATAGAGACGCTTGAGCTTAGGCTGCCCGGTCGCAATCTCAATGGCCCGGATCATATGCCGCTTGACGGGCGAATCGACTTGGCCAGAGTAAGAAAATTCTTCGTTTTTCATGCACCCTTCGATACGAAACCTTCGTGACATCATCATGAAGTGCGGGTCACAATTCGGTTAAATCATAAACGCCTGAATTCTATCGGCTCTTCGACGGATTGCCATGGCCATGACAGGTTTGTGCGCTTTGGGTCACGCGGCGGTTTTCGCAAGCCGGTCAAAGGCCATGAGCCGGGCGATCAATGCCGGCATTTCGTGCAGCGGCACCATGTTAGGCCCGTCCGAAAAAGCTTGATCGGGATTTTCGTGCGTTTCCACGAAGACACCGGCAACACCGACCGCCACCGCGGCGCGTGCCAGCACCGGCACGAATTCGCGCTGTCCGCCCGAAGAGGTTCCCTGGCCGCCTGGCTGCTGCACCGAATGGGTGGCATCGAACACCACCGGCGCGCCGGTCTGCTCAGCCATGATCGGTACGCTGCGAAAATCCGTGACGAGCGTGTTGTAGCCAAAGCTCGCGCCGCGCTCGGTCACGAGCACATTGGCATTGCCGGCGCCAGTGATCTTGGCGACGACATTCTTCATGTCCCATGGAGCGAGGAATTGCCCCTTCTTCACGTTGATCGGCTTGCCTGTCGCGGCTGCCGCCACGAGCAAATCGGTCTGGCGGCACAGGAAGGCCGGGATCTGCAGCAGATCGACGACTTCCGCGACTGGCGCGCATTGCTCGCGCTCGTGAATGTCCGTGATGATCGGCAGGCCGAAGCGCTCTTTGACCTCGGCGAAGACTTTCAGGGAATCGCTCAAACCAAGACCGCGCCGGCCGGAGGCCGAGGTACGGTTGGCCTTGTCGAACGAGGATTTGTAGACGAGGCCGATGCCCGCTTTCGCAGTCATCTCCTTGAGCGCGGCAGCCATTTCGAGCGCGTGTTCGCGGCTCTCCAATGCGCAAGGCCCGGCGATCAGCGATAGCGGCAGGTCATTGCCAAAAGTGACCGCACCCGGTCCCTGACCAATCGTCACACGGCTGTTCGCGGCCATTTCCAATCCTCAAAGCTGATCGACACCGCCCTGCACATAGTCGCTTACGCCAAATATCTCAATGGCTCGATCTAGATGTGATAGAGCCCCACCGGCACTTCCGGCCGGAAAGTCCGGTGTTGCACCCGGCCGTCGGCAGCAAAAATCGAGACGGTCTTGAACCGAAGGCCGGTCGGCGCGCCTGTGGTGACCGATGTGCCAGCGGCAATATCCGCCTCGAGCACGGCGCCATGGGTGCCGAGCCGCACTTCGACCCTACGGATGGCGCCGGCGCGCCGGTGCGACGTCACAACCCCGTGCACCATGCCGTTCTCGGCAAGCTCCACATCCTGCGGCCGCACGAAAAGCTGCGCGGCGCCATCGACAAGGCCCGTCGCATCGATCGGCAAGGCGACATTCTCGAAGATGGCCTTACCGTTGAGGATAGTTAGAGGCAGACGGCCGGACTCGCCGATGAAGCCAAAAACGAAAGGCGTTGCCGGGCGGTCGTAGATATCGTCTGGCGAGCCCAATTGTTCGATCCGGCCCTTGTCGAGCACCGCGATCCGGTCCGACAATTCAAGTGCCTCTTCCTGGTCATGGGTGACGAAAACAGTGGTGTGACCAGTGCAGTCATGGATTTCGCGCAGCCAACGCCGCAAATCCTTACGCACCTTCGCGTCGAGCGCGCCGAAAGGCTCGTCGAGCAAAAGCACTTTCGGCTCGACCGCAAGGGCGCGCGCCAAAGCCACACGCTGGCGCTGCCCGCCCGACAATTGCGCCGGATAGCGCGCACCGAAACTGCCCAATTGCACAAGATCGAGCAATTCGCTGACTCGCTGGCTGATTTCGGTCTCGGATGGGCGCTCGGCTCTCGGGCGTACGCGCAAGCCATATGCGATATTGTCGATCACGTTCATGTGCTTGAACAAAGCATAATGCTGAAACACGAAGCCGACGCGCCGCTGCTGGATCGGCCAGGCCGAAGCATCCTCCTGGCCAAACAGCACTTTGCCGCTGTTCGGAATTTCCAACCCGGCAATGATCCGCAGCAATGTCGTCTTGCCGGACCCCGACGGGCCCAGCAGGCCGAGCAATTCGCCGGAGGCAATGTTCAGGTCGATCCCGTGCAAAGCGGGCGAGAGGCCATAGGTCTTGGAAACGGATTCGACGCGAATGTCCATGATTGCGATATCGCCTTAATGTTTGCGCGCGCCGTGCGCCAATTGATCGCCAAAGCGCCATTCCAGCGCCGTCTTGAGCGCCAGCGTCACGAGCGCCAGAAAGGCAAGAACCGCGGCGAGGGTGAAGGCGGCGACCATGGCCTTGCCGCCGCTCTGGCTTAAATATTCGATCTGGATCGGCATTGTATTGGTCTCGCCCACCACCTTGCCGGAGACGACGGACACGGCACCGAACTCGCCCATGGCGCGGGCGTTGCAGAGCAGCACGCCGTAGAACAGGCCCCATTTTATATTGGGCAAAGTCACTGTGCGGAACATCGTCCAACCGCTGGCACCCAAGGTTAGAGCGGCCTCTTCGTCGGCGCGCCCTTGTGCCTGCATCAGCGGGATAAGTTCGCGCGCCACGAAGGGAAAAGTGACGAAGATCGTCGCAAGTACGATGCCCGGCAGCGCGAAGATGACATTGAGACCAAGCCCCCTGACCGGTTCGCCAAGCAGGCCTTGTGCGCCAAACAGCAATACGAATACGAGACCGGCGATTACCGGAGACACCGAGAACGGCAGATCAATCAAGGTGATGAGCAGGCTCTTGCCCGGAAAGTCGAACTTGGCGATGGCCCATGCAGCCGCGACGCCAAAGACGACATTGAGCGGCACCGCAATGGCAGCCGTTATCAGCGTGAGCCAGATCGCATGCAGGTTATCTGTGTCGGCGAATGTCGCGAGCATCAGCCCGGAGCCGCGAGCGAGCGCTTCGGTGAAAACCAGCGCTAATGGCAGGAGCAGAAACAGCGCCAGAAAGATCAGCGTGACGATTAACAGCGTGAGCTTGATCCAGTGCGGCTCGGTGACGACTGCGCGGTCGCGATTGACGAAGGGCCAATCGGGCGCCGGCCAGAATGTCGTGCGGTTGCGGTTCTGCAGATCGCTCTCAGACATGGCCGTATCTCCGACGGCTCCACGCCTGGATGAGGTTGATCGCCAAAAGCATCAGGAAGGAAATCGCCAGCATGATGACGCCGATCGCGGTCGCCGCTTCGTAATTGTGCCCCTCGACCTGTTGCATAATCAGCACCGGAGCTATCTCAGACACGTAGGGGATGTTCCCGGCAATGAAGGTGACGGAGCCGTATTCGCCGACGGCACGGGCAAACGCGAGCGCAAAACCCGTCAGCAGCGCCGGAACGAGCGGCGGCAGCACGACACGCAGAATCGTCTGCGCGCGCCCTGCCCCGAGCGAGGCGGAGGCCTCTTCGATTTCCTCGTCCACTTCGGCAAGAACCGGCTGCAGGGTGCGCACCACGAAAGGCAGGCCGATGAAAACAAGAGCCACACCGATGCCGAGCGGTGTATAGGCGACCTTGATGCCGAAAGGCGCCAGCAATCCGCCGATCCAGCCATTCGTGCTATAAAGCGCGGACAGCGACAAGCCGGCGACCGCGGTCGGCAGTGCGAAAGGCAGATCGATCGCCGCATCGAGAAGGCGGCGGCCAATAAAATCGTAGCGCGTCAGAACCCAGGCCGCGAGCAGTCCGAAAAACGCATTGACCAGCGCCGAGAGCATCGAAATGCCGAAGCTGAGCTGAAGCGCGTGCACCACCTGCCCGTCGGTTGCGACGGCCCAGATGCCGTGAAAACCGAGGCCACTCGCTTTCAATGCCAAAGCGGCCAGCGGGATCAGCACGATCAGACTGAGATAGACAAGCGCAAAACCAAGGGTGGGGCCGAAGCCGGGCAGGACCTGGGCCGGAGCGTTGCGATGGCGCGCCATTCTTCCGACGACCCTAATTCTTCGGCTTGTAGATCTGATCGAACACACCGCCATTGCCGAAGTGCTTGTCTTGTACCTTCGGCCAGCCCCCGAACAGATCATCATCGACGGTCACAAGCGGGATCTTGGCGAAAGCCTTCAGATCTTCGGGATCGGCCGCTTCCGGCTTGATCGGGCGGAAATGATCGTGGGCGATAATCTTCTGCGCTTCATCGCTGTAGAGATAATTGAGATAGGCTTCCGCCGCCTTGCGATTGCCATTCGCGTCCACATTGCCATCGACCAGAGCGACGGGCGGTTGCGCCAGAATGGAAATCGACGGATTCACGATGTCGAATTTGTCGGCGCCAAATTCGTCGAGCGAAAGATAGGCCTCGTTCTCCCACGCAATGAGCACGTCGCCAATGTCCCGCTGCGCGAAGGTGATCGTCGAGCCCCGGGCTCCGCTGTCGAGCACGGGCACATTCTTGTAGAGCGCGCCGATGAAGTCCTTCACCTTCGTCTCGTCGCCGCCGAATTTCTTGGAGGCATAGGCCCATGCCGCGAGATAATTCCAACGGGCGCCGCCACTGGTCTTGGGGTTGGGCGTTATCACCTGCACACCGGGCTTGATCAGATCGTCCCAATCCTTGATGCCCTTCGGATTGCCCTTACGGACCAGCAAGACGATGGTCGACGTATAGGGCGTCGAAGCATTCGGCAGGCGCTTCTGCCAATCGGCCGGAATCTTGCCGGTCTTGGCCGCAATGACATCTATATCGGCAGACAGGGCGAGCGTGACCACGTCGGCATTGAGGCCATCGATGACCGATTGGGCCTGCTTGCCGGACCCGCCATGCGATTGCTTGATCTTCAGGTCCTCCCCGGTCTTGGCTTTCCAAGCGGCCGCGAATTTCGCATTGATGTCTTTGTAAAGTTCGCGGGTCGGATCATAAGACACGTTCAGCAATTCCGCTGCCCGAACGCCCGAAAGCGCGACGAGCGACAGAATCGCGACAGCGACCCCCTTCTTCAGATTCACTCGCAGATTTCCCATGGCACATCCCCCTGTGACGCGGAGATCATTTGACAAAAATTATAGATATTGTCAATAAATTGTCTGTGAAATAAATTATTCAACACGAAAAAATGTAAAATAACTCCTTTAGGCACTGAAAATGTCGCTTGTCGTTGGGATGGCCTTCTCCCACCCGTCCGGCAAGGCAGCGCCGACACGACTGATCATAGTCCGCCAGATCCCGATCTTGTCGGGTTGAAAACTCATTTGAACTTCCGGCACAGGTTGGGGGTGAGGCAGCAACAACACTTCATAAATAGCCTGCAATTATGCGCATTACGCGTTGATTTGTGATAAAATATGACGCTGATGAATCGAGTATCGGTGGCTCGATTTCACCCCGGCCGAATTTATTGGCCGCACAGTTTTTGCATTACAGGCAAGATCATTGCCGTGCGGATCTCCGGGGCGGTTTGACGCGACCCATGGCCAACTCCTCGGCGCACAAATATCTTGCAAAATGGCTTTAGATATTTTGTATTATCTCATTGATATATTTGCATAATTATCAAATCCGCACAGAGGTGCAAAAAATTGAAAACAAACTGAAGGGCGGAATATATCTATCAAAATCAATAAGCTACTAAAGCTCTGCGCGAATCTTACCGTTACCGCACCATCACCTGCAAAATTACCTGCGCAGCGGCCGCGCTCGGGCTTTCGCCGCCCGGCAATTGCATGAGCTCTGCCAGTCGTTTCAGCCCGGCCACCTGCGCGTCGCGCGCGGGCGACTGGTGCAGCAACGGTGTCAGAGCCGCTGCCAGCGGCTCTGGCGCGCAATCGGCTTGAATGAATTCGGGATAGACGTTTTCGCCCAAGATGAGATTTGGCAGCAGGATGCTGGGCACTTCGATCATGCGGCGGGCAATGATCTCTTCGATTTTCGAAACCTGATAGCCAACCACGCTCGGCACGCCGGCGAGCGCGAGCTCCAACGTGACGGTTCCCGATTTTGCAAGCGCCGCCCGCGCCTGCCGGAACGCGGCATATTTGGCCGCCTCCTCCGTCACGACCTGCGGCTTGATCGGCCAGTCCTGCAGCGCGGCCTCGATCTCGCCCTGCCGATCCGCAACAGTCGGCAAAACGACCTTGAGCTCGCCAGCACGTTGCCGCACCAATGCCAGCGCATCGCGAAAGACTGGCATCAGTCGATGGATCTCGGATCGGCGCGAGCCCGGCAACAACACGAGAAGCGGCGGCTCCGACTGCCGGCGCGCTGCATCGCCCTCGCCCGGCTGCAGCACGTCAAGCCGCTCTATCAACGGATGGCCAACATAGGTTCCTGGCGGCCCGTTGAGGCGCTGCAGCGCGGCGGGCTCGAAAGGCAGGATTGCCAGAACATGATCGATATAGGCGCGCATCTTGCGCGCGCGGCCGGAGCGCCACGCCCAAACGCTGGGGCAGACATAATCGATGATCGGCAGTCCAGGCAGACGCTGGCGTACTTTGCGCGCGACGCGGTGGGTGAAATCCGGACTGTCGATGATCACCAGCGCATCCGGCCGCGCCGCCACGACGGCCTCCGCAGCGGCACGGATGCGTTTCAACAGGGTCGGCAAGCGCTTGATAACCGGCAGGAATCCCATGACCGCAATGTCGGACAAGGGAAACAGGCTGCTCAGCCCTTCTCCCTCCATGGCCTCGCCGCCGATGCCGGAAAAGCGGACGTCCGGCTCGATCGCCCGCAGGGCGCGCATCAAACGGTAACCGAGTTGATCGCCGGAATGCTCGCCGGCGATCAGGAAAATATGCCGGCCGGTGCCGCTCACGCCCGCCCCTCGAAACCGTGGACAAAAAGACCGGCCGCATCGGCCTTAGCCGCAAGCGCCGCGCGATCGAGCATCAGAACCTCGCCTGCCGCAACGAAAAGACCGGCAAGCTGCGCCTCAGCACAGGCGGCGACGGTCTTAAGCCCGATCGCCGGCAGGTCGACACGCAGGTCTTGTCCTGCCTTGGGCATTTTGACGAGCACGCCAGAAGCACCCTTGGCGCGCAATCGGCCATTTTGTTTGAGATCGGCAATGCGGCGCAACATGAGGTCGGTGCCCTCCGCCGCCTCGATCGCGACGATCCGCCGCTTGGCCACGACAAGACCTTGGCCAGCGTCGAAGGGCGAGAGTGCCCGCAGGCACCGCATGCCAACATCGAGATCTGCCAAAGCCTCTGCCGACGCCGCCGTTTTCGTGATCTGCCCCATCGGGACGAGAAGCGCGGGCGCAAGCTCCTGCACGCCGATAATGCGATGGCCTTCCGCCTCAAACAATTTGACGAGGCCACTCAACGCATGGTCGTCGCCGCCAAGCAGAAGGCGGGCGATGTCAGGCAGGCGGGCGAGCGCGCCAAAATCGGGCCGCAGATCGCTCAACTCTGGCCGCACCAATCCGCCGATGAAGGCGACATCGATGATGTTCCGGTCCTTCAAGCTACGGAAAACCTTGCCGAGCTCGCCAATGCGGACCCATATGTGCGGAAAAGCCGAAATGCCCTCCTCCGCCGCGCCCTTCAGACCGACGAGAAAGACTGGGCGTCCGGCCAGTTGCGCCGCTTCGGCCACAGTTTTGGGAAATCGGCCGTTGCCGCAAATGATCGCGACAGGCTGGCCAGCGGCACTCACCCCTGCTCGTCCGCACTCGACGGCGCACAGATCGCCTTGTTGCCGCCGGCGCGGATGAAATCGAGGATTTCGTGTACTTGTGGTTGATCAGGAAATTCAGCGGCCGTCGCCTCGACGCGCTCCGCAAGCGTACCCTCTGAGGCAAAAATCATCCCGTAGGCGCGGCGCAGGTCCTGAATCGCCTCGCGCGAAAAATTGCGCCGCTTTAGGCCCACAAGATTGAGGCCGGCGAGATAGGCCCGGTTGCCCTTGGCAAGACCATAGGGGATGAGGTCGTTCTCGACCCCGGTCAGCCCACCGACCATCGCGTGGTGGCCGACGCGGGCGAATTGAATAACGGCGCTGCCGCCTCCGAGTACGGCGAAGTCGCCGATGGTGACGTGCCCGGCCAGCATGACATTATTGACGATGATGACGTTCTGACCGATCCGGCAATCGTGTCCGACATGCGAATTGGCGAGGAAGGCGCAGGAATTGCCGATGATCGTCTGCCCGCCGCCGCCGCCGGTTCCCGGATTCATCGTGACGCCTTCGCGAATGATGCAATCGTCGCCGATGATCAGGCTGGAAGCCTCGCCCCGATACTTCAAATCCTGAGGCTGGAGGCCGATTGAGGCGAAAGGGAAGATCTTCGCGCGAAGGCCAATCTTCGTTTGGCCTGCGATCACAGCATGGGACTTGATCTCGGCACCGTCGCCGAGCTCGACCTGTGGACCGATGTGACAAAACGGCCCGATTGTCACGCCCTCTCCGAGGCGTGCGCCGTCCTCAACGACTGCTGTCGGATGAATCTGCGGCATTCCTGTGCGATCTCCGAACCAAAGCATTTCCGCAAGGGCTGCGCCGTGCTTCGGTTACAATCCGGCAGCTGACGCAGAGAAAATGCAACAAAACAAAAGGTTAAACTATTCCTCGATCTGTTCCGATCGAAGAATGGTTTAGCTCATAACCAGCATGGCACTGATTTCAGCCTCGCAAACGAGCTGTCCGTTAACCTTGCCCTCGCCGCGATACCACCACATGTTGCGGCGCTGATTGATCTTGGTCATGTGATATTCAACCACATCGCCCGGGACAACCGGTTTACGGAACTTCGCTTTGTCGATGGTCATAAAGTAGACCATTTTGGGCGCAGCACCAGCCGTCTGGGCATGCACACACAGGGCGCCGGCGGTTTGCGCCATGCCCTCGATCAAAAGCACGCCCGGCATCACCGGATGGCCAGGGAAATGCCCTTGGAACTGCGGTTCGTTGTAGGTCACATTCTTGATTCCGATACAGAATTCATCGCCGCGCGGCTCGATGATCCGATCGACCAGCATGAAAGGATAGCGGTGCGGCAAATAGCTCAGGAGCTTTTGAATATCGATCGCTTCGATGGTCTTTGTCGTATCACCCACTGTTATACCCTCAGATTGCCGGCCACTTTGCGCCCGATCGGACCTCAATCGCCCGATTCACGCTTCGTATTAACGTTCGCCGCGAGTTTTCGCAAAGTCGTGACTTCGCGCAACCATTCGCGCGAGGTGGTCGCGGGGCTGCCGCCCATTTTGGCGCCGGCCGGTACGTCCTTCATCACACCGGCCTGCGCACCGATCTGCGCGCCCGTGCCGATGGTCAGATGCCCTGTCAGCCCGGCCTGGCCGGCGATCACAACGAAATCCTGGAGCGTCGTCGACCCCGAAATCCCGACTTGCGAAACGATGACGCAGTGGCGGCCGATGGTCACGTTATGCGCGATCTGCACCAGATTATCGATCTTGGTGCCTTCGCCTACGACCGTATCGCGGTTGGTGCCGCGATCGATCGTCGTATTGGCGCCGATTTCCACGTCGTCCTGGATGACGACGCGGCCCAGTTGCGGCAATTTCCGATGGCCGCGCGGCCCCATCACGAAGCCAAACCCGTCCTGCCCGATGCGCGCGCCGCTGTGTACGATCACGCGATTGCCGATGAGTGCGTGTACCACCGTGGCGCCGGGACCGATCGAACAATCGCGGCCAATGCGAACATCAGCGCCGATCACCGCATTCGCGCCGATAAACGAACCCGTCCCGATTTCCACACGCGGACCAATGACTGCACCGGGGTCGACCGTCACGCCCGCTTCCAATCGCGCTTCAGGGTGTACGGAAGCGCCCGGCGACAGTCCGTGTCCGCCGAAAACCGAACCGGGCTTCAGCGCCTCGGGAAACAATTTGCCCGCAGCTGTCGCAAATGCGCCGTGCGGATCCTCGGTGACGAGTGCCGCCGTGTGTGGCGGCAAAAGATGG
>Ga0206847_10306_pt1 | contig 14073 bp, 13 predicted proteins | sample Alteio_BWOrgCont_17_FD_152880 | JGI IMG/M metagenome (GOLD analysis project Ga0206847, IMG submission 152880) | Enriched cells from forest soil in Barre Woods Harvard Forest LTER site, Petersham, Massachusetts, United States -... | ecosystem: Environmental > Terrestrial > Soil > Temperate forest >... | reverse complement strand
GCAGTCTGGCTTGGGCTGGGTTGCGGCATGAGTGTTTGCTTGCGCCGGGAGCAATGCGGGAGTGAGCGCGAACATTACCGCGAGTATCGCCAAGCCCTTCAAGATCATGGCGTCAATGTAACACACTGAGGGCGGAATACTTGCGTCAGAAGGGGATGTCGTCGTCGGAGATCTCGGCGGATTGGGCGTAGTCGTCGTGGCCGCTTGCGGCGGCGGCGGGGCGCTGGTCAAAGCCGGCCGATGAACTGGAGGAACTCGCTGATCGGCTGTATCCGCCCTGGCCACCTGCTGCGCCATCTTCGCGACCGGTGAGCAGGACGAGTTCATTGACGAGGATCTCTGTCTTGTAGCGCTTTTGACCGGACTCTTTGTCGTCCCAGCTGTTGGTGGTAATTTTGCCTTCGACGTAGAGTTTGGAGCCCTTTTTAACGTAGTCGCGAACGATTTCGGCGGTGCGATTGAAGGCTTTAAGGTTGTGCCACTCGGTACGGTCCTGCCAGTTGCCCTGGGCGTCCTTTTGGCGGTCGCTGGTGGCCAGGGTGAGGTTGGCAACCATGACGCCGCTGGGCGTGGAGCGAATCTCCGGGTCTTTGCCGACGTTGCCCAAAAGGGTGACTTTGTTGACGCTTCTTGCCATGTTGCTTTGCTCCTGTTGACTGCCGAAATGGCGCGTATGCAAGCCAAATCATACTATAACGGTGCGCGTCGTTTTCCGGAGTCGGCGGCAAGAGCGAGGCAGTCGGCGTAACGGTCGGGCTGCGACGATTGGGCTCGCAAAAGCGTGCTGTATTCGGTGAAAAACTGGCTAAAACAGCTGAATTTGCCGCAAAAAACCTCGATTTTTGGCACCTTCTATTAACTACTAAGGTACTATGTAATTTTTGCATCTCATTTGTTTTCAATAGTTTGAGAGGACGAAGAGACGAAAAAACGGCGGATCGGTGCGAAACTAATTAATTAAATGGGTCGGGGGGTAAAGGCTCGGGTTTGCGGAGATGCTTTTCATGAATTTGTCCGTTCGGCGGGGAGGGATTCTTCTCCGCGCTACCTCTCTATTTATAGTGTGCGCTTCGGGGGCTTAATTATCTGCAAATTGGGGAGAAAAAGATTCTGAGCCATGGTTGTGGATTGGGGTATGGGCATCATCTCGCCGTATTCTCCCGGCACCCTCAGCATGGTGTGGAGATCTCGCCGGGGCCGGGGCCACCCGCCCACACTTTGACGCAATTTTGGCACAACAACGCGCTAGATGGGCTGCGCAAATCCGCGCTTGACCCAACGCATGAGGAAGAGAACTAGATAGGCAAATCCCCACCCCAGAGGCACAGGAACTAAGGCGACAACCGCCGCCTCTATCCACGGTTCATATCCGGTCTTCGCAAGATAATTCGTGGATAGCTCGTCACATTTGGCGCTCCCCTGCAACGAGCCATCCGGAGCTTCCTCACAGCGTAGGGTGAACCCGCTGGCCGTCGTTATACGGGCATCATCGACGACCTTGAAGGTGTATAGCCCCGCACAGGGAATCCAGGCAACTGAGGCGATAATTCCAAGTCGCTTCCATCCATTCAACTTCGCCACCCGGAGCACCTCAGCACAAATCCAGCCGCTTAATCGACTGCCCTTCAGCAAGACGAATCACAGCCACTTTGAGGCCCGGAACCGCGTAGTCAATTACCGAGACAATACCGCCGTCCAACTCTAGGGCATCCCCTTCGTATGTGAACAGTGCCTTTGTGACGGGAGCGCCCGTTGCGCCCGCCTCAGGACCCTCAACAACGTATTTGTGTTTTGCCATTGTTCCTCCGGTTACATCTCGGATGTAGTGTAGATCAAGCGTGTGGTGCCCCGTAATCGCGCCCACAGCCCCGTGGACGCATCCGTGGAAAGTCGGGGCGAAGTAGAGGCCAGCTTCGGGCGTCGTCCGGGATAAAGAGTGACCGCATTGGATACTGACACGGCTTAGCGCAACTTGAAATGCCATCCATTTGCGCATTTGAAATTGCAAATTGGAATTGCGCCACTAGAGTGCAGCTTGGTCTGCGCGTTCAAGAAGCACTGTTATGAAGCACGATTACGATGCATGATTAAGAAGCACGATTGAGATGCACGATTAAAACGCACCATTAAAACGCAGGTTGTGATTGCACAATTGCAAGCGTGACGGTATATTAACGTTATTGCTTATTGATACCAACATCAATAAGAAAACCGGCCCCAAAACATCTGAGGCCGGTATGGTTAGGGCGAAACCGGTAGGGCATCTCAACTTTCCAGGCGGGGATGCCTTCCCTTATTAACCGTTTGTCCACGCGCTTTCGCCGTTCACCCGCTGCGGAAAGCGCTTTTTTATCTTCTATTCTGAAAAGACATGGTGGAAGTATAGCAGGCACAATGGCATCCTGCCATCTGCAACATATAGCATTTTAAATAGCCGGGGAAGGGGAATCAAGCTGTCTGTTGAGCATCCACGCGGGCAGTTGCCAGCCTCTTTCGCAGGCCGTCCATTCCGATTCGATTTCTACGGTTCCGTGCATTCCGGTTTGATAATGGCGATAGCTTGACCAGAGCCACTCCTCAGGCTTGGTAACGAGGCCGCGCTTCATTGGATTCCACCCCAGCGCGGTGCTTGTATCCCCGAATCCCAAAAGCGATGGACCCTGGGGCATCCAATCATTCAGTGGTAATCGGAAATGGGCCGCCTGACAGAACGGAGGGGAGGTTCACTGCGTGCCCTACGGGACGCGACACCTTGGTTGGGATGGTGTCCCCGGGAGCCGTCCGCTGGAGCGGACTCTACCCGGGGCTATTATCGACCTTTCCCTACGGGAAGGGAGCGTTCGGGGAATCTTGTTTTGGATTGGCTGCGCATGGAAACGGAAAGCTTGTGTGCTGGTAACGGATGGGCTGGCCTTTCATACACTGCGGGAATACTCCAACAGGAAAGTTAGGGCGGCCCGGTGCTTGTATCCCCGGTTCCCAATTGCGAGGGACCGGGGGCACCATTAGCTTCCTCACCATGGTTCTGGAGATCTCACCGGGACAGGCGTCACCCGCCAATCTGATGCTTCTGTTTAGACTAGTAAATATGAAGCTTTTTGCGCCCATCGCTCTTGCTGCACCCGGCGTCACGTCTAACCATCCAAGGGGCGAATGATGGCAACTTCAAGGCTGCTTGCGCCCAGTTCCAGCCGGTCAAGATTTAAAACCGTGCTGTGGATCTTGCTTGGGCTTACAGCGCTGTTTGTTTTTATTACTTCAGAAGTTCTGCTCGTCACCGATTACCCGATGTACCATGCCTACCGTCTGCAGGTTATTGCTGACAGGCAGCTTCTTATCCCGCATACGCTGGCGGGAATCCTCGCTTTGTGGATTGGCCCTATCAATTTTTCATCGCGAATTCGGCAGCGTTATCTGAAACTCCATCGCGTGCTGGGGCGCATCTATGTGATCTCAGTCTTTGTTGGCGCGGCGACTGGAGTCGCCCTAGCTGCCGGGCGTCCGGGATTTCCCGGAACCTGCGGGCAGGCCGCAGCTTGGGTTATCTGCACGACGGCCGCCTTCATTACGGCGCGCAACCGCCAAATCGTGGTGCATCGCCAGTGGATGGCCCGTTCTTACGCTGTTACCTTTACGTTCGTGTCCAGCCGGGTGCTCAACCTTGTGCCTGCCTATTGGAGCCATCTTGGCGACACGCTCTCTGCTGTCGGTGTTATCGCATTCACGCTGGCTTCGATTCTTATTGTGGACCTGGGTTTGAACTGGCACGAGTTCACGACGCGGCGCGGTTGATGGTCGATTGCAAAGGGCTGCTTTACTTCCAGCGGCCTACACACAAGCGCCCTGGCCGCCAGTGCTCTACCGTCACCGCTTGCTGCGGAACTTCGGCTGACTTCAGCAATCGTGCCCAGTCCTCTTCGCGGAAGGCGCGACGGAAGGATGCGGGTGCATCATGCCTTACAAACCGGTGCCATCCCACAATTTTTTCGACCCACCCGAACATGCGGGAACTCCGCTCCGACCGTTCCAGATCATTGATAAACCAACCTACCTGCGCAGTCGCTTCCATCCACCTGAGCAGCGCGACTATCTCCTCATCTTCAAGATGATGTGCTGTCAGCGAGCTCACAATAATGTCGACCGGCTTCTCCGGTTGATACACAAGAGCATTGCCGGTGACCCACGCGATTCCGAGTTCCCTGGGTGTGGACTCCGCTGCGGCACGCGCCGCATAAGGGTTCATGTCGATTCCGGTTAACTCGACGGCTATGGCGCGCTTGCTTGCCCAGGTTGCAATTTGCCGCAGCAGATCGCCGCCGCCACTGCCCACATCGACGATATGGATGGGATCATGCAATTCGTGCGGCAGGCGCTTCAGCCAGGCGAGCGTCGGACGATATCCGAGCAGCCAGCGGTTGATCTGCTCCAGACTGCGCAGGCAGCCACGGAAATCCTCATAGCTGCAGTCGCCATCCATCAGCTCAGGGAGATCGCGGGGAGAGGCTCGCAGCTTGAATGGGATTTCCGCGTTAGATCCCATGGATGCTAATTGTCTCCAGAATGCGGTTCAGATAAGCCGTAGTCATGCGAAATAGTGCCTCAGGTCGAATTATAGAGAGGGAGGTCGCGGGTGTGTCCTGGGGAGGCTGGACCATTAGAAGGCGATGTTGTAGGGGGGTAATGTTCTGATTGGCAATCAGCAGTGCATCATCGACGGTGTTGGCGGAGCGAAATCGAGCTTGGCGACCGGGGGCTCACCACTTTTGCCTGCGATCCGTCAAACCCTAGTCGCAACCCTGTGGGTTTCAAACCCCGCTGCTGCGAGACTGCAGCAATGGTCATGCAACACGCCTTGCGGCGGTATAATTTCAGCAAAGGATCCAGAAAAGGAGACTCCAGTTACAGCGTCCACTTTACGTCAAATTGCTTTGCAAGACAAAGTTCTGATCCTCGGTGGTGGAGTGGCGGGTTGTGCCGCTGCTATCGCGCTAGCCCGCAAGGGACGGCGTGTGACGCTGATCGAACGCGAGGCTACCCCGCGCCATAAGGTTTGCGGAGAATTTCTAAGCGGTGAGGCTCTTGAGGACCTGCACTTGCTCGGTATCGATGTGAGCTCGCTTGGGGCGGTGCCTATCAACTACGTTCGGCTGGCGGCTGCGAGGCGCGCTGCGGAGGCGCCTTTGCCTTTCTCCGCAGCGTCGCTGACGCGCAAGGCGCTGGATACAGCGCTCATTGCCGAGGCCATGGCCGCGGGAGTTTGTGTCGAGCGCGGCCGCAGTGTGCAGGCGCTGGCGCGCACGGCAGAGGACGGCTGGCAAGCTACGCTTGACGATGGGACCACGCGTGAAGCGCCGACTGTCTTTCTGGCTACGGGCAAGCACGACCTTCGCGGCCACGCACGTCCAGAAGATCCGCAGCGATGGGTCGCCTTCAAGATGTACTTTCGTCTTGCTCCGGAGCAGGCGGCTGAGCTTGCGCATGCCTCTGAGTTGATGCTCTATCCGGGAGGCTATGGTGGCATCCAGCCGGTTGAGGGCGGCATTGCGAACTTTTGCTGCGTGGTGCAACAGAAGCAACTCGCGCGTCTGGGTCATCGCTGGGAGAAGTTTCTCGCGAAGACACAGCAGGACTGTCCACACCTCGCGATGAGGCTTGCAGGTGCGGAGCCGTTGCTCGCCAAGCCGATCGCTGTGACTCATATTCCGTATGGCTACATTCGCCCCACAACGGAGGATGGGCTCTATTGCATTGGCGATCAGGCTGCGGTCATTCCTTCATTCACCGGCGATGGAATATCGATCGCGCTGCATACTGCGCGATGTGCTGTTGCTGCTTATCTTCGGGCAGTGCCGGCGCCGATCTACCAGGCTAAGCTGCGGTCCGCGCTGGTGAGACAGATGCGCCTTGCCGAGTGGGCCGCCGATGGCTTGAACAACTCCTTCGCGCGGGCTGTATTGCCGTTGTGCCTAAGGGTGTGGCCAGGCGTGATGCGCGTGACGGCAAAGCTGACACGGGTCGCCCAGCACGCTGCTGTTGCTCCGATGCAGTCGCCGGTAGAAATCTAGCTGCGCCAGGAATAGCTCTCGGTAATTTACAGGAGAGATGCAATGAAATCGCTCACAGTGTTCGCACTCGTTTCCGTGTTGGGTATGGCCTCGCTAGCTCCTGCGGCGCTCGCTCAGCATCAGACCTTCGTCGTCAATCCCGATACGAGCGAGGTCAAGATGACGCTCAAGACGACTCACGAGGTAGTCAACGGCACCTTTCACGTCCAATCGGGATCGATTGAGTTTGACCGGGGCGCTGGCAAGATTTCGGGTTCGGTTGTGGTGATGGCCGGTAGCGGCAAGACTGGGAATGACAGTCGCGATAAGAAGATGAACAAGGACGTTCTTAAGGTCGAACAGTACGCAACTGTTTCGTTTGAGCCGAAGACCTATGCCGGCACCATAGCGGCCTCAGGTGACTCGACAATTCAGGTGACTGGTATCTTCACACTGCTCAACACGCCTCACGAGATCACCATTCCCATCCTTGTTCATCTCGACGGCACAGCCGCAACGGCCAAGGCTCATTTTGTCTTGCCGTATGTAGGATGGGGGCTGAAGAATCCGAGCTTTTTGATCTGGAAAGCGGACGACGATGTGGCGATTGACCTGACTCTTGCTGGCCGGCTTTCAAAATAGTGAACCGCCTTCTTCATACACGACAAGGTTGATCGCCCGCATTAGGGCTGAAGCGGGTTGGGCTCCCAATACGCCAACGTTCACTTCAATTTGGTAAAATTCTGCTGTGCCGAGCTGCGGCGATTCCTACTTTCGATTGCTTGCGCGTTGCCTGGTGGCGATGACGCTTTTTTTGGTGCTTGGGCCGTCTTGTTTCTCGGCTGCTGCGCAATACGGCATCGACATAAACGGCAAACCGATTGGCGATCTGGGCGGCACTGGAGTGCGGGTTATTGTGCTGGTTTTTGCGGCTAGCGATTGCCCGATTTCCAATCGGTATATTCCTGAGATTGCGCGGTTGAATGGCGAGTATTCATCGCGGGGAGTGCGGTTTTGGTGGGTATTTCCGAACCCTTCGGACACGGCTGACGTGGTCAAACAGCACAACAAGGATTTTGCAATCCACGAGGATGCTTTGCTGGATGCGTCGCAGACGTTGGTGAAGCGCGCGAATGTGACGGTTACGCCTGAGGTGGCCGTATTCACGGCTGGGCTGCGCGAGGTTTATCACGGGCGCATCGACGATCGTTATATTTCGCTCGGGCAAGAGCGTCCACACGCGGAGCGGCATGAGTTGGAGATGGCTATTCAGGCGGCGCTGGGGGCCAAGCCTGTCCCGCAGCCTGGCGGACCGCCTGTTGGTTGCTCGATTGTGTTTTTGCAGAAATGACGACTCATCGCAAACTGATTTTGATTTCGGTGCTGGCGGCGATTTGCTTGCTGCTCTATCGCCCGCTTGTTGGGACTCATGCTGCGACTGCGACGCAAGTGCCTGCGCCTGAGACCTGGTCGCGCGATGTGGCTCCGGTGCTCTATAAGAACTGCACTACGTGCCATCATCCTGGCGGGGCTGGGCCATTCAGCCTGCTGACTTATGCGGATGCAAAGCGATGGGCGCCGCAAATTCTCAATGTTACGCAGTCGCGCTTTATGCCTCCGTGGCTGCCGGAACCGGGATATGGGGACTTCGCCGATGTGCGCCGGTTGACTGATCAGGATCAAGCGCTGCTGAAGCGGTGGATAAGCGGCGGCATGGCGCAGGGTGACATGAAAGACGCGCCGGCGGAACCGCATTATGACGCTACATGGCAGATGGGCAAGCCCGACCTGGTGCTGAAAGTCTCGCAGCCGTTTACGCTTCCGGGCGGTGGTGCGGATACGTTTCGCAATCTGATTTTGCCGTATCCGCTGAAAGAGACGCACTACATACGCGCGATGGAGATTCGGCCTGGCGCGCCGCAGGTGGTGCATCATGCCAACGTGGTGGTCGATCGAACGGGGAGCTTGCGGCGGTTGCATCCGAACGATTGGCAGAGCGGCGTGCCGGGGATGGAACTGCTGGTGGACGCGGGGAATCGCTTCGATCCGGATAGCCATTTTCTGTTTTGGAAGCCTGATACTCCTGCGCTGGTTGAGCCTGAGGGGATGCCGTGGAGGCTCGATCCGGGGAATGATCTGATTTTGAATATTCACCTGAAGCCTTCAGGGAAGGCGGAGACTCTTGACGCGCAGATTGGGCTCTACTTTACTCCTGATCCGCCGGTGAGCAAGCCGATGCTGCTGGCGTTAGAACGCGACGACAAGCTTGATATTCCGGCGGGAGACCCAAACTTTGTGGTGGAAGACTCGCTGACTTTGCCGGTGGATGTGCAGGTGCTGGGCGCTTATCCTCATGCACATTACCTGGGGCACGATATGCAGGGGTGGGCCATTTTGCCGGACGGGGAAAAGAAGTGGCTGGTGTGGATCAAGAATTGGGACATCGATCGGCAATCGGTGTATCGATACCGCGAGCCGTTGCTGCTGCCTGCTGGAACGGTGCTGCATATGAAATACACGTTCGATAATTCGGCGGCTAATCCGCATAATCCGCATGTGCCGCCGATGCGGGTGCAGGCGGGAAACCGGTCAGAGGATGAGATGGCTCATCTTTGGCTGCAGGTGTTGCCGGTGAATGCGGCGGCTGGTGGGCCTGATCCGCGATTGCAGATTGAAGAGGCTTGGATGCGGCGGCGGTTGTCGAAGACTCCGGCGGATCAGGTGAGCATGTATAACCTGGCTGCGGCCCTGGCGGGGCAGGATAAATTTGCCGAGGCGGCGACGGTGTATGAAGAGGAATTGAAGGCAGATGCCAGGAATGCGCGGACGCTGACTGCGCTGGGTGCGGCGCTTGAGGGAGCGGGGCAGTTTGAGCAGGCTGGTGAGCGTTATCGCAGCGCTATTGCGCTGGCTGGGCCGGCTGATGCAGGTGGGTGCGATGCGCGCTTTGACCTGGCTCGCATGGGCGTGCGGCGCGCTGAATATGCGGAGGCGGAGAAGGAGTTTCGCGCGTTGCTGACGGCTTGTCCGGAGGATGCGGAGACGCGCAGCGGGCTGGGGGCGGCTTTGCTGGGGGCTGGTCGAAGCGAGGATGCGGCGCGGGAATTTCGACGGGCGCTGGAGTTGGATGCGGCGGACTTCACTGCGCTTTATAATCTGGGCGCGATGGCTGGCGATGGGGGAGATGCGCAACAAGCCGCGAAGATGCTTGAGGCTGCGCTGCGGGCCTGGCCGGCGTCACCTGATGCGCATGAAAAGCTGGCTGCGGCTTATGCGCAGATGGGCCGGCTCGGTGATGCTCTTGTCCAATTGAGGACTGCTGCGGGACTGGCTCCGGATGATGCGAAGATTCACTCTTCGTTGTCGCAGGTGCTGGACGCTCAGGGGCTGTCTGAAGAGGCGTTTGGTGAGCAGAAGCGGGCGCTGCAGCTTGATCCGAAGGATGCGGATGGATGGAACAATTTAGGGGCGCTGCTGGCGCGGGGAGGGCAGACTGAGGCTGCTCGGTCGGCGTTTGAGCATGCGTTGCAGATTCAGCCGGATCATGCTCAGGCTAAGGCTAATTTGGCGCGGCTGGCGGGGCGGAACTGAAGTGCGTTGTCTGCCGCTACGGCCTGCCGCCGCCCGCCTATCCGGGGACACTACAAGAGGTGCTGACGAATAGTCGACGATGCAGGCAGAACGGGATCGATACGGCGTTTGGGCTACTTTTGGGCAAGGGCCTTCTGGATTGCTCGATCGACCTCACCAACGGCATTCGGCTCGTAGCCGAGACTCTGGTGGACGATGATTCCGTGTCGGTCGATGACATAGGTGCGGGGGATTCCGCCTTCAGCGAAGAGCGCGTAAACTTCCCGCTTTGGATCCCATGCGAGCGGGAAGGTAAAGCTCGGATGGGTCCTCTGAAACGCGAGTACCGTTTCCTTATCCTGCTCTCGGGCGATGGCAATGAAGGCGAAGTCAGGCGAGGATTTGTATTTCTGCCAGACTTGTTTTTCGAGTTCAGGCATCTCGATTTGGCAGGGGCCGCACCATGTGGCCCAGAAGTTCACCACAACCACCTTGCCTGTCTCAGTTGCGAGAGAGAAGGTACCGGAAGTCCCTTCGACAGAAATAGCGGGCATCCTGTCCCCGGCCTTGGTGCGGGCGGCATACGGGTCGGCACCGTTCCGACATCCGGGGAGCAAGGCAAAGACCAGAAGAGGAAAGCAGCATACCAAGTGGCGCGGATTCATACATTCATTTGTAGTTGATGAGGGCGGTTCGCTGAAGTAGAAGATCCCGCGTGCGGCTTGAGCGTACTGCGGAGGTTACAGGTTTCTAGACGGGTTCTGTCATGATTGCCGACAAACCAGGCGTAACCCTAATCCCGTCGCCCTCTGCGTTTCTGGGAACTAACTTCAAATGCGCGCGACCTCTATAATCGGCCCATGACCAATCATCGCCAAAAATACTTGTGGCTCGCGGCGGTTGCTCTCCTCGTAATTCAAGCAGCCCTGGCGCTGACCATCGTGCATCGGGAATCGCTTACCTTTGATGAAGGCGATCACATGTTCGCAGGCTACATGATGTGGAAAGCGGGAGATTATGGGCTAAACCCTGAACACCCGCCCCTGGCCAAGCTTCTCGCGACCATCCCCATCCTTTCGAACAGTTTGTGGATACCACCACCAAAGCACAATCAGTTTTTCAAAGCTGAAGCATATCTGAATGGCCGCGATTGGCTGGCTCGTAACGACGGAGACCGGCAGCATCTCGTCTTCGAGATGAGGGTGAGCGCGGAACTGCTTGCTCTCGGATTATGTCTCTTCCTGTTTCTGGCTGCTCGAGAATGGTTTGGCGACGCGGCCGGTCTTGTTGCTCTGGCTCTCGTGGTCTTTGATCCCAACGTTCTTGCACACTCAGCCCTCGTGACAACCGATATCGGAGTCTCATGCTTCTTTGTCGCGGCAATTTGGACGTTTTACCGCTTCGCTACGCGGCCAACGTTCATCCGCCTGCTCCTCGTCAGCCTGGCGACAGGTCTGCTCCTCGCAACCAAGCATTCGGGCATCCTGATCGGCCCTATGTTTATCTCGCTGATCGCATGGGAGGTGCTGAAGGCTCCAGGCGCCGAACGCAAACGAGTGGCGCTTCGACTAACCGGCGGGTTCTTCGCTATCGTCGTCCTTAGCGTCTTCGTGCTTTGGGCTTTTTACGGGTTTCGATACACCGCGCGTCCTGCTGGCATGGCGTTCAGCACTTCGGTCACCGGATACGCCGAGCCTCTGTCGCATTTCGACTCTGCCGTCGTGGTTGCAGTGAGTCGCCTGCACCTGTTGCCCGAATCGTATCTGGTCGGATTAGTCGATGTGAAACTAATGTCGATAGCTTATCCCACCTTCCTGCTGGGCAAGGTTTATCCGCACGGCCTGTGGTATTACTTCCCTCTGGTGATTCTGATCAAGACGACGCTGGGGTTGCTTCTGCTGTTTGTTCTCGCCACATTCGCCACCGTCACAGGCAAGCTGAAGAGACACCGCGAGTTGTTTTATTGTCTCGCTCCTCCCATCATTTATCTTGCTGTGGCGATGATGTCCGGCATGAATATCGGTGCTCGGCACCTGCTGCCCATGTATGCCTTTGTCATCATCTTCGCCGCCGCAGCAGCGGCAAAGCTCGCAGGTACGAATCGCCGCTGGATGATCCTCTGTGCCGTCCTTATTGTGGCCCACATCGTTTCCAGCCTTCTTGTATTTCCCAATGAGATTGCTTATGCCAACGAAGCTTCTGGAGGGCCTAGGAATGTACACAACCTGCTGAGTGACGCGAGCGTCGATTGGGCGCAACAGCTCCTCCAAGTCAAGCAGTGGCAGGATCAGCACCCTGATCAGGAATGCTGGTTCGCGTACTTCGCGCGGCCCGTCATTGATCCGGGCGTGTACGGTATTCGCTGTCACGCACTCCCCACCTACGACACGCAGTGGGGCGGCGTGGGACTCGTTCCTCCCTCCGTTACCGGAGCCGTTCTGATCAGTGCCGGAGACCTCAGTGGATGCGAATGGCCCAGCGGCCAACTCAATCCCTACCGATCGTTCCAGTCGCGGCATCCCGATCTGACGATTGACTACGCCGTATTCGTCTACCAGGGAACCCTCGCCATCCCCGAGATCTCCGCACTCGCAAGTGCGCAGCAGAGTCATGCGCTACTCGCGAAGGGGCAATCAGAGCCAGCGCTCGCCCTGGCACGTGAAGCTGTCGCCACATCACCCGACAACCTCATTACCCAGACGGCGCTTGGCGACGCTGCCGCAGCAACAGGTGACAAACAGATGGCCGAGACGGCATGGCAGGCAGCCCTGAAAATCGCTCAGCATCTGGAGCCCGGTGCACAACCAAGTTACATTCCGGATCTCGAATCCAAGATCAAAGGTCTATCGGCCGGCAAATGAGTAAATCGCGAAGCGACTCGGATTGAAAACCGCTTTAGGTCAGATCGGGGCGAGCCGAGCTGACGCTACCGGTGTTCCCTTTGGCTGTTAAACCGATTCTCCGTGACTACACGGCCTCGCAGCGTGGATCAGTGACAGCGGGTCGCTGTCAGTTTCTCCCACGCGACGCCTGATTATGGGTGATTTGCAGCAGCCGTTTGCAGGTTGCGCCTGAATGACCTGCTAACCGGGAGTAACCCCAAAATCGGGAAAGTCCGGATAGGCGACCACACAACCGGGACCAGCCACCACAGGTCTCTGGCCTGACGCAAGAGGGATTCTTGCATGGGTGAGTCGCAGCTCGCATCTTCTTCCGTCCGGCGATGAGGTGACTGCCCATCGGATTTTGGATATGCTTTGAGGGGGATGGTTGGGCCGTGATCCATGGACTTGCATACTGCTACACAAATCGCCGAAGAGTACCTCGCTCGGTTCACTTGCGATGAATTTCAGATCGTCCTGTTCCCTCGCAAAACAATCGAGCGAAACTTTGGATGGGTGTTCTTCTACGGACCCAGTGACCCTTCGCTCTTGGTGGGTGGCAACGCGCCTCTTATCGTAGATCGGAAGGATGGAGCCGTACACCCGACAGGAACAGCTTTCTCTGTCGAACTTTATCTGGAAAGTTACGAACGCGTCGGACGGACCTACCCATTTGCCGTTGCAAAACATCTAGTGATTATCGAGGGTTGGAACCCTGGGATGCTGAAAGTGCAGCTTACGAAGCTCATTCGCCATATTGAAGGTAAGGGCCTTGCCGAAGCGAAGCGATGCACTGATGAAGTGCTTGGCGGTAAGCGGGTCGCACTGACTTTTGCGACAGCGGCGGACGCAAATGCGTTCTGTGCCGCCGCGCAGAAGCTAGGCGTTGTGAGCAAACGGGAAACCCATTATCAATAGGCACGGAACCCGCATTCCAATTCCCGACGGATTACCGGCTATTCGTCAGTAACCCCGAGGGCACTCCCTACGTCCCAGGAGCACGCATCGCTTGGGCTGCATCCTGGGCCGCTTGGACAATCTCTGAAGGGGGTAAATCGCGACTTATCCCTCACGAGCTCTTTCGGGACTGAGACACGGAGGCGCTCTGAAAATTCCCCAAAATATGCTGTGGCAAAACTCTGATTGGCGCGGGTAAGATAATCAACAATCACGCTGTCCATTGAGAATCGCGATGTGCTGGAAGATACTTCAATTGGCTTTCTGTAGTGTGGCGCTGATTGCTGCCACCGCGTCGACCGCGCAGTCGCCTGCGCCCGTTCCGGAGCCTTTGGGCAAGATGGTTGACCTTGGCGGCTATCGAATACACCTCTATTGCACAGGAAGCGGCAAGCAGACGGTGGTGCTATCCCCGGGCGGTGGCGACTTTTCATTCGCGTGGTATTTGGTCCAACAGCGGTTGCAAAGCTCAGCTCGTGTTTGCTCCTACGATCGCGCCGGCAGCGCATGGAGCGATGCTGGCCCGCAGCCGTTGACGTTGCGACAGGAAGCCTATGAATTGGAGTTGGCGCTCAAGCTCTCCGGCGAAAAGGCGCCCTACATCCTGGTGGGACATTCGA
>Ga0206847_10305_pt1 | contig 14081 bp, 12 predicted proteins | sample Alteio_BWOrgCont_17_FD_152880 | JGI IMG/M metagenome (GOLD analysis project Ga0206847, IMG submission 152880) | Enriched cells from forest soil in Barre Woods Harvard Forest LTER site, Petersham, Massachusetts, United States -... | ecosystem: Environmental > Terrestrial > Soil > Temperate forest >... | reverse complement strand
CCGGTTGCGCCGACTAAGATCAGAATTATAGCATGTCGCTGCGCGCAGGAGAGGCAAGCGGCGGCGCGGGACCGTCAGAGGACTGTAAAGCTCAGCCATCCAGCAAAACATCCAGAAGAAAACTCATAAGGAAATAGCCGGCCAGCGCTGCCAGAGCCACGCCAAAGGCGATGGCCAGCCAGCGTGACTTTCGCTTTTCCGGGAGTGCAGGCGACGATTTGGCGAGGAACCGCCCAGTCTCGGCCGAGGGCGGTTGCAAGTACTCCTCGCGTGGGACAAGTTGAGGAGCGGGAGCGAGTGCCTCGGTCGGGGATTGATTGGCCACGCAAACCCACCAGAGGTCGCCTTCCGTGCCCGCGTCGGTCTTCCAGCGTCCGCGGAGCGCGTTTTCATCGGGGTCAAAGAAACCCTCGATGCTGCCACTTTGCGGCAGAGCCATGTCGGCGCTGCAATTTCCCATGAATTGCTCAAGCTTCGCGGAGAGCTTGTTGTCGTCGTTCCATTCACCAACGAGGCGGGCGTGGAGCTGTCCGACGGATGGCTCGAAAAGGCGCAACTGGCCCTCAATGCGAGTTCCATCCCGTGTAATTTCGACGATTGCGGTGCTCGCTCCGGCACCCGAAACCGAGCCCGCCCAGGTGGTAGTTACTGACATCTACAAAAACCCCGTGGCGGCTTATGGTAGCACGTTTCCGGGCTTTTTACAGTACGGAATAACAAGATCAACTCGCCGGCGATTGTGGGGCCGAAGGGGGAGAAAAAAGTACCCCCCGCGACGGGCGGAGGGGTCTATTGTGCCCAGAATCCTTGAGTTTAGACCGCTGCCACTTCCGCTTTCCGCTGCTCCAGGGGTACAACGTTGCGCATTAATGTGGACGACCATGATTACGAGACCAAGAAGAATCACGTGCTGCGTTTTCTGGATGACGGGGACAAAGTCAAAGCGACCATCTTCTTTCGCGGACGCGAAATGACCCGCCAGAGCCTGGGACGCCAGATTCTCGAGCGCTTGATCAAAGATATTGGCGACAGAGGCATCGTGGAATTCAGGCCGCGGCAGGAAGGCAATACCCTGCACGCGATCCTGGCCCCGAAGAAAGACGCGTCGCAGAAGGAAGCGGGACATAAGCCCGCGCCACAGCAGCAACAGAAACCAGCGCCCGCGCCGCAGAAAGCAGCGCCTGAGCCTCCGGTCGCGACCAGCGCAAAGCAGGCGTAGGAAAAGGGCCATTAGCATTTAGCCGTCAGCATTCAGCCTTGATGCACTTCGGCCATTCGAGCGCGTTTGCCTGAGGACTGAGTGCTGAAAGCTGAGTGCTTACTTAGAGGAATTATGCCGAAACTGAAGACCCACAAAGGCGCCGCCAAGCGCTTTAAGAAAACCGGAACCGGGAAGGTGAAGCGCGGACATTCGCATCTGCGCCACATCCTGACCTCGAAGTCTAAGAAGCGTAAACGCAAGCTCGGAAAATCCATACTCGTGAGCGATGCCGATACGCCCAAAGTCAAACGAATGATTCCGTACTAGAGTTGTATGGCGCGGACTGCCCTGAGCGTAGTCGAAGGGGCCGCCGCCCGCGCATCGTGGGCCGCGAATCCATTGTGATTCTGTGGCTCCCGGCGAGTGAAGAGGTCGAACAGACTGAGAAGTCTCCTACCTCCAGCCGCCGATAAAACGAAATAAAAAAGGAGCCGTCATGCCTCGTGTAAAACGTGGAACCAAACGCCGCGCCAAGCGCAAGAAGATACTAGGTCGCGCCAGCGGTTACTTCCTAACAAAATCCAAACTGTACCGTTCCGCCAAGGAAGCGGTCGATCGCGCGCTGAAGTTTGCCTACTCCGGCCGCAAGCAGCGCAAACGCCAATACCGTTCGCTGTGGATCGTGCGCATCGGCGCCGCCGCCAAACTCAATGGCCTGAGCTATAACCAGTTCATCCACGGATTGAAGCTGGGGGGCATCGAACTGGATCGCAAGATCCTGGCCGATCTGGCGGTGAAAGACGCAGCCGCGTTTAAGAGCCTCGCCGAGCAGGCGAAAGGCGCTCTCAGCGGGGCCGCGTAAGAACAGCCGTCAGCTTTCAGCACTCAGCATTCAGCCAATACTGAGTTTGGGAAGGGCATTGAGTCATATCAGTGCGGTACTTCCCTTACTATTGTCATTCCGAGCTGCTCGCAGGCGCGCAAAGCGCGCCGAGAGCGTGGGAGGAGTTCAGATCCCTCGCGTCGCTCGGGATGACAAGGATGGGTTTTTCTACTTGCCATACACCGTTCCCAAACTGACGGACTATTCGCCAGCGGCGCTGGACAATGCCGTGACAGAGTTGCTGTCTGCCTTGGATACCGAAGCGGCGAAGGTTACCAGTGAGGTGGAATGGAAATCTTTTCGCGACCGTTGGATGGCCCGCAAGAACGGCGTGCTGACCAATGTTAATGACCGGTGGCTGAAATCTGCTCCGAAGGAGGCGAAAGCGGCCGTCGGGCAGAAGGTTAACTGGCTGAGGAAGCACGTCGAAGACAGAGTTGAGAACGTCACAAAAAAGAAAGTTCTTTTCGACGGATTGCCGACTTTCGAGCCGAACGCCAGCGCGCAAGTATCGGGCGTTCTCGTCGAATTGTATGAAGCCGAGCACAAGAAACTGCACTTGGCTTCCGACTCTCTCGACATAACTCTTCCGGGCATCCACCGTCCCATCGGCGCCGAGCATCCCGTCATCAAGACGATGAACGAAATCGTCTCCGTCTTCCGCAATCTCGGATACTCGGTGCAGGAAGGACCGGTCATCGAGACCGACTACTACAACTTCGAGGCCCTGAACTTTCCGCCGGACCATCCGGCGCGCGACACCCAAGACACGCTCTTCATCGCCAATCAGGAGTCGAAGCCGCCGCGCGAGCGCTTGTTGCTGCGCACTCACACGTCTCCGGTGCAGATTCGCACCATGGAGCAGATGAAGCCGCCCATCCGCATCGTGATTCCGGGCAAAGTGCACCGCAACGATCCGCCCGACGCCAGCCACTCGCCGATGTTTCATCAGGTCGAAGGGCTCGCCGTCGATACCAACATCACTTTCGGCGACCTTAAGGGCACACTCGATCACGCCATGAAGGCGCTTTTCGGATCAAGCGTGAAGACGCATTTCCGGCCGTCGTTCTTCCCATTCACCGAGCCGAGCGCGGAAATGTATGTGAGTTGCTTCATCTGCGGAGGCACCGGAAAGCGCGGCAGCGAGCCGTGTCGTCCGTGCAAGCAAACTGGATGGATTGAAATTTTGGGATGCGGCATGGTCGACCCGAACGTGTACAGTTTCGTGAAAGACAATGGTTACGACGCCGAGAAGGTCTCCGGATTCGCCTTCGGCATGGGCGCCGACCGCATCGCCATTCTGAAGTATGGCGTAGACGACATTCAGTTGTTCTTTCAAGGGGACGTGAGATTCTTGCAGCAGTTTGGGTAGAAGCTCTTAGCTGTTGGCTTTTGGCCATTAGCTAACCCATGTTGAGCCAAGAGCTAAAGGCTAAGAGCCAAAAGCTGAATCGTGAAACTTTCTCCACAATGGCTTCGCGACTTCGTCGACCTGGCGGTGGACAACCACCGTCTCGCCGAAGATCTGACTTCGGTCGGGATCGCCGTTGAAGGCGTCACTGGCGAAGGCGAGAACACCGTGTGGGAGACGGAGATCGGCACAAACCGCCCAGATGCTATGAATCATTACGGCGTCGCCCGCGAAGCTGCCGCCATCTACGGCGTTCCGCTCAAGCCGATCGAACCCAAGCTGCCAAAGCCCGCTCAGCCTCACACCGATTTCCCTATCGAAATTGAAGACGACTTCGGATGCGCACGATTCACCGCCCGCATTCTCCGCAACGTCACTATCAAGCCTTCGCCAGAAAAGATTGCCCATCGCCTTGGCTTGCTCGACCATCGCCCGATCAACAACGCCGTTGACGCCACCAATTACGTGCTCTGGGAGATCGGCAAGCCCACCCACGTATTCGATCTGGACTTGCTGGAAGGCGGAAAGATCATCGTCCGCCGGGCTCGCACGGGCGAGACGCTAAAGACGCTTGACGGGGTCGAACGCAAACTCACCTCCGAAGATCTGGTCGTAGCTGACGGCCGCAAGCCAGTCGGACTCGCCGGCACCATGGGCGGTTACGACACCATGATCACGGACAAGACCCGCAACATCCTGATCGAATCCGCATGGTGGGACCCGGCCACCGTTCGGGCCATGTCCCGCCGCCACGGCCTTCATACCGACGCTTCCCATCGCTTCGAACGAGGCGCCGATTTCGAATCTACGGTCCTCTCCTGCAATCGGGTCGCCGAGTTGATTCTCGAATCCGGCCGAGGAGAACTGATTGGAAATGTCATCGACAAGATCGCCCGCAACGTCGACCAGGCTCCTATAGTTTTCAGGCTCTCCGAAGTTCGGCGCATCCTGGGCGCGGGCCCTGACGAACATCAGATCTTCGGCATTCTGAAACGGCTGGGCTTCGAGCTGATTCCCGAAGGGCATGAACAATCCGAGTTCACGGTTCGCATCCCGAGCTGGCGTCTTGATGTAGAGCGCGAGATCGATTTGATCGAAGAAATCGCCCGTCTGCACGGCTACGACAAATTTCCCAACACGCTGCCGGCGTTTGTCGGATCGGTGATCGAGCCGCCCGAGGCCAAGAAAGACGAGAAGCTGCGCACTTCCCTGCTGGCACTTGGCTACAACGAAGCCGTGTCGCTCACCTTCATTTCTCACGCAGACGCCGAGCAGTTTTCCGCTGCACCGGTGATTGAGTTGGCCAATCCCCAGAGCGAAGAGGCCGCCATCATGCGGACTTCGCTGGTTCCGGGAATGTTGAACATGCTCGCCTATAACTTGAACCGGGACGCCCGCGACCTGCGGCTCTTCGAGGCGGGAGCAGTTTTCCATCGGGACGACGGCCAAGCGGCCGAGGTCAAGCATGTCTGCCTGGGCGCCGTTGGAAATGTGACCTTTCCCAGCGTGCATCATCCCGGACGGCCATTTTCTTTCTTCGATCTGAAAGGCGACCTCGAAACCATGCTGGATAATTTTCAGCACGACCGCATCGGTTTCGAAGCCAGCGCAGCCGATTATTACCATCCCGGCCGCTCAGCGCAGATTCTCCTGGACGGCACTGTCGTCGCGCAGTTCGGTCAACTTCATCCCGAGGCCGCGGTGTCCCGCAAGCTCCGCCAGGACGTGTTTCTCGCCGAACTTTTCCTGGATCGCCTTTATCGGCACGTTCTGCGTGAGGTCCGTTACCAACCCTTGTCGAAGTATCCAGCGGTGGAGCGGGATTTTTCGTTCATCTTCGACGACTCGGTTGTCTTTGAGACCATACATCGCTCCGTCGCCAGTCTCCGGCTCAGCGATCTGCGGGAGTTCGTTCCAGTCGAAACCTTCCGCGGAGGTTCCATCCCGTCCAGTAAACACTCCCTGCTGCTGAGAGCGACGTTCCAGTCACACCAGCGCACCCTGCGTGACGATGAGGTCGCCGAGTGGTCGGCAAAAATCATCGCGGCCATGGAAGGCTTAGGCGGCATACAGAGGGCGTAATCTGCCACGCAAACAATTTTGGACGACGGCGGCAGCATGCCAGTCTTATTTCCCGCCCGTCAATTAGGCACTAGAAGTTTTGTCGCATGAATCGGTCGAAAGTTCCTTATCCAGCCCTGTTCCGAACCACGCATCTACAGGAAAATACAAGGCTTGGGTGAATTGGCATGCATCTTGCTCCTTTTAACTGCGCGGGTTCGTTGCATCTTACCAGTCATCCCGCAGACACGAGGAGGAATCATGAAACCAAAAGCAAGCGCAGTCGCAGGATTGCTCCAAGCCACCATCCCATTCGGGTTGGCCCTGCTCCTGATTTGTACCTCGTTCGTGGTGCCCGCAGTGTGCGGTGAAAATCAGGTCATGGGAGAAATTCAGTTCGAGGGCAAGTCCCATGTCGAGAAGACTTCCGGCGTTTGGATTGATGGCCAATACGTCGGCTATCTCAAAGAGCTTAAAGGATCGAGAAAAGTGCTGCTTCTCCCTGGTGAGCATGTGATCAGCGTGCGTCAGGACGGCTATGAAGACTTCACGGAGCGGGTCGCCATTCAGCCCGGAGAGAAACAGATCGTTGCCGTCGCAATGCAGAAATCGGTCACGCCGCCCCCGTCGCCGATCACCGCCGAAGTCAAGATCGAGGTGAACCCTTCACGGGCCGCCGTTTTTCTCGATGGCATGTTTGTCGGCCATGTAGGCGAGTTTGAAGGCGCCGGTCGAGGCATGCTGGTCATACCAGGAGAGCACCGCATCAGCATCGCTCTACCCGGTTACCAGACTTTCGATACCAACATCAACCCGATTGCCAATCAGAAGGTCAAAATCAAGACCGAGTTAGTCAAGAACGGCGCTCCCTTATCGCAACCGCTCTCGGATACCCAAACCGGTCAGACAACAGTTCCGCCTGCAACCGGCAACGCGACGGCTCCGGCGCAGCCTTAGCACAAAAAACATTTGCAATGGGAAGGGGCTCCGACGGAGCCCCTTTTCTTATTACTCGTCTTCTCGCTACACTAAACTTCTTATGACTATTCCAGCACAGCCCAACATTAAGCTCATCCAGGATTCCGAGTACCGCGAGAACTACGCCAACAGCGTGCAAGTCCGGGTGAACGTGTGGGACTTCTTCTTGGTGTTCGGCACTCTCCAACAGCAGACCGAAAGCCAGGTCGAGGTGAAAAACTTTCAGGGAATTTATCTCAGCCCGCAACAAGCCAAGGCGCTGATGGCGATCCTGCAACAGAACGTCACCGGTTACGAAAACGCGTTTGGCGAGATCAAACTCGATCCCCGCATGGTGCCTACCGGGCCGGTGCATTAAACGCGCCGTTGACACACCTGACCGCATCTCGAACCATGGGTCCGGCTTTGTGGTTCGCCGTAGGATTCGCTCTGCTGGTCCTGTTGCATGCTCCGCTCCTCAACCTGCCTTATTACTGGGATGAAGCCGGCTACTACGTGCCCGCCGCCCGCGATCTGCTGCTCACCGGAACGCTGATTCCGCACTCGGTGGTTTCCAACGCCCATCCGCCGCTGGTGATGGCATATCTCGCGCTGATCTGGAAGATCGCAGGTTATAGCCCAGTCGTGACTCGTGTGGCGATGCTGGCGCCGGCAATTCTTGCTTTGGCTGGAGGGTTCCAGCTTGCGAGGAGAATTGCGAACCGTGAGGTAGCCGCGGCCTCGGTAATTTGTACGGCATTTTACCCGGTGTTTTTCGCGCAAAGCACAATGGCGCATGTTGACCTTGCTGCCGCGGGATTCAGCTTTTGGGCGCTGCTCGCCTATGTCGATCACCGGCGATGGCGCGCCGCGATCTGGTTCTCCCTGGCAGCTTTGGCGAAAGAGACCGCCATCCTGATTCCCCTCGCTCTGTTCGGCTGGGATCTGCTGGGTCTCCTGCTGAACCGGTCTCGCATTTTTGGCAAGGCCCGCAGACTCCCAGCCTCCCTCCCGCTCTTGGTTCCCGCCATCCCCCTTGGCCTTTGGTACTGGTTCCATTACGCGCGAACCGGATTCGTCTTCGGCAATCCCGAATTCTTCCGCTACAACGTGCAAGCCACTCTGCAGCCTCTGCGGATCGTATTGGCCCTCGGACTGCGTCTTTGGCAATTGCTAGGGTACATGAATCTCATTCTGCTGACCGCTACCGCGCTGATCGCGATGTGGCTTCCACCATTGCGGGACGAAGGCGGAGAACGCCCACGGATCGCCCTTGATATCCAATTCGCTCTATACGCGGTGATCGCGTCCTACACTCTGGCGATGGCGTTCATCGGCGGCGCGGTGCTCGCCCGATATATGCTGCCCGTGGTTCCCCTTGTGATCATCGTCTGCGTTTCGACCATCTGGCGACGAGTATGGATCTGGCGCAGCGTTCTGGCGGTCGTTATTGTGGGCTTCCTGGCCGCGCTGTTCATCAACCCTCCCTACGGTTTCGCCATGGAGGACAACCTTGCCTATCGCGATTACATTGTGCTTCACCAACGCGCCGAGCAGTTCGTCGAAATCCACTACCCTCACTCCCGCGTGCTGACCGCCTGGCCAGCGAGCGACGAACTGACGAGGCCGTATCTGGGTTATGTCTCCCGCCCGATTCAGGTGTTTCGGATCGAAGACTTCACCGTTAAGCAGCTCACATCCGCGGCAGAAACCAGATCGCAATGGGATGTCGCTCTGGTGTTCTCCACGAAGTATGAGCCGGCGTATTCATGGTTTCAGCGCTGGCAAGCCTGGCAGGAATGGAAGTCACAATTCTTCGGCTATCACCGCGACCTGCCTCCGGTCGCCGCGGCACAGATATTGGGAGGCCAAATCATCTACCACGCCGAAAGACGCGGCCAGTGGGTGGGAGTCATAGAAATCCCGCAAATCGAGGAAGCCAACGCGGGACAGGAATGAGAATCACTTTGAAAGGGCGCGGCTTCAGCCGCGCCGATAGAGGGTTTCATGGATGTCCGGGCTTTAGCCCCTGAGGACCCAACGTGTCTCCCTCTACAAGTTAAACAATGTCGATTGATCAACTCCTCGCCATCAAATGACACGAGTGCGTTTTCACAATCAGCCACACGTCCCGCCCCGGTTGCAAGCGAAGATCGTCGCGGGCCGCCAAGGTTAATTTCACCTCCATCGGCACGCCACAATCAACGACCGCGGCAACGATCATGTCCCGCTGCTCCAGCGACACCACCCGGCCGGGAAGAATATTCCGGGCGCTCAGGCCGGCGGGCTGAACCGAAGCCAGAAGAATGTCGCCCGCGCCAATGCCGACTCGCAGAGTCGCTCCCACCTCGGCCCGCACCAGGGGTGTTTCCAACTCCAGCTTGCTCTGTGCCATTCGGCAGCTCATCGACCCTCGTTCCGGATGAATGGACACCACCTCCGCATCGAAAATGTTCTCGAATCCGGCCAGTTGCGCGACCGTCTCCTGGCGCGGAGCAGACATCACCTCATGCGGAGTTCCCTGCCCCACCAAACGGCCAGCTTCCAGAACCAGAACCCGTTCACCCAGCGCGAAAACTTCTTCGCGGGTATGGGTGACATAAAGAATGGGAACGCGATGAGCCCGATTCCACTCACGAAGATCGTCGATGATCGCGGACTTCGTGGGCGCATCCAGCGCGGAAAGCGGTTCATCGAGCAGCAGCACCCAAGGATCAGTCACCAGGGCGCGAGCCAAAGCCACGCGCTGCCGCTCTCCCCCTGAGATTTCTCTCGGTTTGCGGCCGCGAAGATGCGATATGTGGAACAACTCGAGCGTCCGCGAGATTCGGTCGTCGCGCTGACTTTTCGGGGACCTGACAATCCCGTAACCCAGGTTCTCCTCCACATTCAAGTGCGGGAACAAAGCGAGTTCCTGAAACACGTAACCGACGCCGCGGCGTTGCACCGCGATATTCATGCGCGCGTCATGATCAAACCAGACCCGTTCTCCCACACCGATTCTGCCGCGATCCGGCGTGCTCAGCCCGGCAATGCAATCGAGTAGTGTGGTTTTCCCCGCCCCGGACGCGCCAAACAGGATCGTAAAGCCGCACGCAACTTCAACCGCCACATCGAGGGTGAATGCTGCGCTGTCGTGGGACAAGGTCTTGCGGATTTCGACAGAAAGCATTCCGGTGCTCTCGGAACCCACTACGGCGTCGCTCGGCCTACCCCTATTCTCTACGGCCATAGCGTCCATATTCTTCGATTCACGCCGTAGACCACACACAGCACCGTGAAAGAAATCAGCAACAAAACCAGAGCGGTCTCATTGGCCGCGGAATAGTTCAACGCCTGGGTCTGATCATAGATTTCGATCGAGACCGTGCGGGTCACACCCGGGATGCTGCCGCCGACCATCAGCACTACCCCAAATTCGCCCATGGTGTGCGCAAAACTTAAGGCCAGACCGGTCACCAGTCCTGGCGCTGAAAGCGGTAGGATCACCCGAAAAAAAGTACGTGCCGCCGACGCTCCAAGGGTCGAAGAAGCCACCATCAACTTGGGATCAACATGGGCAAACGATGTTGCGAAGGGCTGCACCGCGAACGGCAGGCTATAAATAATCGAGCCAATCACCAGACCTCCGAAAGTAAACGCCAGGGTGTGCCCGGTTAGCGCTTGCCACCAGCGTCCCAGTGGGCTGCGCGATCCCAGAGCCAGCAAAACATAAAACCCCAAGACTGTGGGGGGAAGAACCAGCGGCAAGGCGACTATCGCTTCCACGAGAAACTTCCAGCGCCACCGGGAAAAGCTGATCCAATAAGCCAAAGGCAATCCCATCAGCAGCAAAATCCCTGCTACCAGTCCTGCCAAACGAAGCGTCAGCCAAAATGCCTGCCAATCCATATTAGGTTGCCGATGTATGCGGGGGCGTCCTCGCCCGTGCCGTTTTCTCGCCGAACTTCATACTAAGTCAGAGTTTCTCCAACGACAATGTGGAGCGAGGGACCAACCACGGATCGATAAAACCGCGCCTGCCCTTTCCTACCCAGTCCCAAACTGGGTCAGATTTTCTCGGAAATGGTCAACGGTCACAAGACTTCAACCTGGCGCGTGTCAAGATGGTCCTTTCGGGACTCGATTGAAGACGAAGCCGCCTCTCGTTGTGATCCCGAGCAAGACGAGAGATCTGCGGTTCCTTGGCACAGAGAACGGAATCAACTGGCGCAGGAGGTATTGAGTGGACATTGCAGAAGCGCTCAGGATCACGCACGCGTTAGCCGATGGGCTGAATCCCGCAACCGGAGAGCCCTGCGCCAGCGATGCAGTTCTGCGGGACGCGCAGGTGGCAATCGCCCTGCACCGTGCAATCGGCGCATTGGAATCTCTCGCCGAGCGAGAAAAAGCCAGGCTGGCTCAAGCCGCGAATGCCGGCCGCTACTGGTCAAAACCGGAGGATGCTCAGGTTTGCGAGGAACTGCGTCAGGGGCTCGACTTCCAGCAAATCGCTAAGAAACACAACCGCAGCGTGCCGTCGATCGTGGCAAGGCTGATCAAGCTGGGAAAAATCGTTCCCAAATCTGCTCCCCTGTTTCCCGAGAAGGTGGCGTCGTGAACGCTGCTGTGCGCCGTCTTTCATTTTCTGAATCCTGCAGTGGCTGGCTTCGAATTCTCCTGCCCTGGGTGCTGGTCACCGGCCCGTTGCTTTGGGCGCAAAGCGAATTGGATTCCGTGCAAGCACGCTCGTCAACCGAACGCCGCGAACAATCGGCCAGGCAGGAAGAATGGTTCCTGCGTGGGCGCGGAGGTTCTGGCGAATCATCGGCGATTCTGCGTTATCGCGCTTACCGCCAGAAGCTTCGCCTGCGTCAACTGCGGGAGCACGGACGAAAATTCACAGCTAACCTGCCCGCAAACCCGTGGACGCCTCTCGGCCCGGCGCCGCTGGCATCAGACGCGAGCGGCGATGGCCAGGAAAACTACAACTGGGTTTCAGGCAGAGCGACCGCAGTCGCAGCCGACCCTGCCGACCCAACCGGCAACACAGTCTACGCCGGCGGCGCCTACGGCGGTCTCTGGAAATCGACCAATGCCGGGCCTCTGACCCAGGCCCATCCTGAAAACGTTGTCTGGACTCCCCTGATTGACGATCAGCCGACGCTGGCGGTGGGAGCAATCGCAATTCAACCTGGCAGCACTGATGTAGTGCTGGTCGGCACAGGAGAAGCCAACAGTTCCACCGATTCCTATTACGGATTGGGTATCTTGAGGTCGGCGGACGCTGGCTCCACATGGACGCTAATTTCATCCGACAGCACCAGCACCCGCCCCTTCGCTGGAATGGGATTCAGCAAGATCGCCTTCAGTACGGCCGCGCCAAACCTCGTAATAGCCGCCACCACCGCCACATCGCAAGGAATCGCCGACGGATTAGAAAATCCGATCACCACCAACCTTGGACTCTACACTTCAACCGACAGCGGCAATACCTGGAACTATGCCAGCATAATGGATAGCGGCGTGGCGATCTCGCCTGGGTCCGCCACTTCCGTCGTCTACGATGCCGCTGGCGGCGTCTTATACGCCGCGCTGCGCTATCACGGCTTCTACGCTTCCGCGGATGGCGTCAATTGGAATCGCCTGTCCAATCAGCCTGGAGGCGGATTGACCACAGCCGCCTGCCCGCCGCAAACTGCTTCGCCCAGCCTGTGCCCTATTTACCGCGGAGAGATTGCCGCACTGGCCGATCCCAACAATCCCCGCCGCAATGAACTCTACGTCTGGTATGTCGACGCCAGCGACAACGATCAAGGCATCTGGGCATCGTCCGACGGGGGCAACACCTGGAACCAACTCGATCAATCCGGTATCACCAACTGCGGCGATCAGCTCGGTTGCGGAACCGAGCAAGGCACCTACAATCTGGCGCTCGCGGCAGTAGCCGACGGCACCACGACCGACATCTACGCGGGAGCGGTCAATCTCTACAAATGCACAGTGACGGGCGTCCCCTTGCAGTGCTTCAGCCCATTTCTGAACCTCACCCACGTCTACGGATGTCCACCGGATTTCGGCTCGATCGCCCATGTCCACCCGGCACAACATGCCATCTCTTCCCTGATCAATACCAACACCCAGAACGTCATATACTTCGCCAACGATGGCGGAATCTATCGCACGCTGAACGCTTACACCGGGCTGACCAGCGGAACCTGCGGCACCCCTAATGCCTTTGACAGTCTCAACCAGACCCTGGGATCAATGACCCAGCTGGTCTCGGTCGCGCAATCGGCGATTGATCCAAATATCCTGCTGGCCGGCTCCCAAGGGAATGGAGCCGCGGCCACGGCGTTGGCTTTGGTACCGGGCAGTCCCTGGCAAAGCGTCAACTACGGAGACAACGGATACAGCCTGATCAGTCCCGCAAACGAGGAACTGTGGTTCGTTTCCAACCCTCCCGAGTCAATTTCCGGAGTAAACATTTTCACCTGCGCCAATGGAATCAATTGCCATTTTCAGGATTTCCAGAACAATCAGGTCGTCAGCAGCGCGAGCGTAGGCGGCGACACCGGGCCTTACTATCCGCCATTCATCTTTGATCCAAACGTCCCTACGGACCCGTCTCAATTGATCGTCGGCACCTGCCGTGTTTGGCGCGGCCCGCTCAATGGTGGCACCTACACCGTGCTCAGTCACAGCTTCGAAACCGGCGGAGACGGAATCTGCACTGGCAGCGAAGTTAACCTTGTGCGGTCGCTGGCTGCCGCCGTTTCCGCCCCGAACAGTTTCACCGTAATGTATGCTGGCACCGACGGCTTCGGACCGCTGACCCCTACCACTCCGCCGGGAGGACATCTTTGGGTCAGCCCGAACGTCGCCAATGGGCCGGCGAGTTGGGTGGACCAAACTGGCTCGATCAACCCCAATAACTTCCCCATCTCTGGGATTGCAATTGACAGTTCGGATCCGTCGGCCAACACCGCGTACGTCAGCATCATGGGTTGGAGCACCGCCGCCTTTCCTACTTCCCATATATGGCAAACGACCAACGGCGGCGCATCCTGGGCTGATTTCAGCGGCAGCGCGCCAAACGCCTTACCCGACGCCCCGGCCAACGCCGTCCTCGTCGACAGCGGAATCGTATACGTGGGCACCGACGTGGGCGTGTTCTACAGTAGTACCACCGCTCCAAGCTGGATCGAGGTCGGAACAACCGGAGGATACCTGCCGAACGTCCCGGTAACCGCTCTCACCATGTACAACGACGGCAGAGATCAGCTTCTACGAGTATCCACTTACGGGCGAGGCGTGTGGCAGTTCCCTTTGGTCACGACCCCGTACTATGTGCTGACGATTAAGCCCGACACCCAGACTGTTTTTGGCGGACAGCCCGCCGTTTTCCATGGTAAAGCGATCGCCTTGAACGGCTATCAGGGTCAAATCACGCTAAGCTGCGGTGGGACCAATCCGCCTTCCACATTTTCCTTCTCGCCGAACCCGGTCGCAGCTTCAAGTTCGGGCACAGACTTCACTCTGACCGCCAGCAGCGCGGACGGCGATTTCAGTTTCAAAGTGAACGGCGT
>Ga0206847_10304_pt1 | contig 14086 bp, 6 predicted proteins | sample Alteio_BWOrgCont_17_FD_152880 | JGI IMG/M metagenome (GOLD analysis project Ga0206847, IMG submission 152880) | Enriched cells from forest soil in Barre Woods Harvard Forest LTER site, Petersham, Massachusetts, United States -... | ecosystem: Environmental > Terrestrial > Soil > Temperate forest >... | reverse complement strand
TATTCGGTTGGCGTGCTCAATCGCCCAATCAGTGAGGATGCAATTCGAGAAGCCTTAAGCGAATTTCCGTGAAACATTTGCTCGACGTAAACGTCCTGCTCGCCGCGATTTGGGATGACCATCCCCAACACGCCAAGGCGTTCGCCTGGCTGTCCGGTAAAAGTATATTGCTCTGCCCGCTTTCGGAATTGGGCTTCTTGCGAATCAGCTCAAATCCGAAGGCGATCAACGCGCCAATGGACAAAGCCAGAGAGTTGCTGGAAAAGTTTTCGCAAGAGCGAATGACAGAATGGATTCCGGACGATCTTACCGCATTGCAATCCCATGCGAAAAAGTCTGATGCGGTAACGGATATGTATTTGGCAGAGTTGGCCGCCAAGCACGGCGCCAGGCTTGCGACTCTTGATGGTGGTATTTCGCACAGCGCGGTTGAGATTATTTAGTTTCTTCCGCCTGAATTAGACGTCGGTGATTTTCGATTTTGCTTCCCTGACATCTCGGGCAAAGTGGTTTGAATGAGCGATGTGGTATTGAATGATGTTTTGTTCGCCAAGCTGGCCGGGTGGGAGGCGGTGAAGCGGGCGCGTGGTCTGCTCGCGGGCGCGCGGGTGTTGGAATCGGATTGGCAGGCGCCGCTGCTCAAGGGGTTGGTGCAGGAGGGCTCGGCCACGTATCGAGCCGGGCTGAATATCAAAAGCGCGTCGGACGCGGATAATCTTTGCACCTGCCGCGATTCACGGCAGCGCGGGATGATTTGCGCGCACTCCGTCGCGGTGGGATTGCATTGGGTTGCGGCCAAAGCGACTGCGGCTCTGCCGCCCCAAAAACCGACGGCAAAAATGGAACCCGCGAAGCCCACGCCCAAGGCGGCCGGCAAGGTTCTGCGGCGTGCCCGGGAGGGTGAGACCGGCGAACCGCTCGAGTTGTTCCTAATTCTTCCGCCCAATTTAGTTGAGGCACTGGCAAAAAGCCGGGTCATGTTGTACTGGGAGGGTAAATGGCCGGGCGGACGCGCGCCGTTAAATAGCCTGCCCCGCGATACGCCATTCCAAGTCTCCGCCCAAGACGCGGCGTTGCTGGAGGCACTGGAAATTCTAAACGAGGGCGATACGCCCGCGATGTTGATGCTGAATGCGCAACAATTCACCGAGTTGTTGTCCAAACTCGTCGGATATCCCAATGTCACGCTGGGAAAGACGCAAGCCGTGGACATCACGGGCGAAGCTTGGCAGCCGGGCATTCGCGCGACCTTGGAAACCAGCGGTGAAATCACCGTGCGACTGGCCGGCGGCGCACCGACGGGAGTAATCGGCGGCACGTCGCCGTGGATTTTTCGGGAGCGGACACTTCAGCCGCTGGGGTTGCCCGGCGGGTTGGCGGAACTGCTCACCGGGCCGCTGCAAATCAAGCGAGGTCGCGTGCCGCAGTTTCTGAATGTGGATTGGCCCAAGCTCGCCGCCTCAACCAACGTTCAAGCCAATTTCACCCTGGATGATTTCGCGATGGATTCCGCCGAACCCCGCTTCAAATTGCACCTGGCCGGCGGTCTCGCGATGTTGCAGGCGAAACTGGAATGTCTTTACGGTGAAAAACGGGTCGCGCCCGGTGTGACCGCGCCGGACGAGGCGCTCTGGCTTCCCGATCCGGACTCGCCCACGCGGTATCGCACCCGCGACTTCGCGGCGGAACAGGCCGCGCTTGGACGGCTCATGCGCCACGGATTCACCGGCCCGGACGCACACGGGCTATATCATCTCAAGAATCAAAACCAAGTGCTCAATTTTTTCGCGCGCGAATATCCCAGGCTCGAAAAAGAATGGGACGTGACGCTCGAAGAGCGCCTGGACCGCAGCACAAAACAAAACCTGGAACGAATCGAGCCGCGCTTCCAAGTCATCCCCTCCGGCGAGCAGTGGTTCGACTTGAACGTTGCCTACGACACGCGGGACGGTGAGCGCTTCGCGGCGGCGGATATCCAACGTCTCCTGCTTTCGGGTCAAAGTCACACACGCTTGCGGAATGGAAAATTCGCCCTGCTGGACACCGGCGCGGTTGAGGAATTGCAGGAGGTTCTGCTGGATTGCGCGCCGCAACAGAATCCAAATGGTTTTCGCCTGAAAAACACCCAGGCTGGATTTCTCGATGCCACCTTGAGAAAACAAACCGGCTGGAAAGTCCAAGCGCCCACCGCCTGGACTCAACGCGCCGGGCAACAACGCGGCGACGTGGAACTCGAAACTCCTTCGCTGGGAGAGTTGGAGGCTGTATTACGGCCTTATCAGAAAAAAGGAGTGGCGTGGTTGAACTTTCTCCGCGTCAACGGCTTCGGCGGCATTCTCGCCGACGAAATGGGCTTGGGCAAGTCCTTGCGTTGTTGAACTCGTTGCGTCAGGGCGGGCGTTTGGAGCGGCGAACGCTGGTGATTTGCCCCACCTCGCTCGTGTTCAATTGGAGCGCCGAAGCGGCGAAGTTTACACCCGGTTTGCGCGTGCTGGCGTTGCATGGTCCGGGCCGCCACGAACTGTTTGCCCAAATTCCGCGCCACGATCTCATCATCACCACGTACGCGCTCCTGCGGCGCGACGCGGAACACTATCGCGGACTGGAATTTGACACGGTGGCGCTTGATGAAGCGCAGCACATCAAGAACCGCGAAACTCAAAACGCCCAGGCGGTGAAATTGATCCGCGCCCGGCATCGGGTGGTGTTAACCGGCACGCCGTTGGAAAATTCGGTGCTCGATCTGTGGTCGATCTTTGATTTCTTGATGCCCGGTTATTTGGGCGGGGCGACGGATTTTCGGGAACGCTACGAGGTGGCCATCGTTCGCGATAAAAACGCCGCCGCGCAAACCCGGCTCGCCCGCCGGCTGCAGCCGTTCATTCTGCGCCGTTTGAAGCGCGAGGTGGCCGCTGATCTGCCGGCGCGAATCGAACAAGTCAGCTATTGCGAACTCACCACCGACCAGCGGGCGCTTTACCAGCAAGTCCTCGATGCCAGCCGCCGGGAAATTCTCAAATCAGCCGGACCAAACGAAGCGGCCAAAGGCCGGATGCTCGTCCTCACCACACTATTGCGATTGCGGCAAATCTGTTGTGATCCCCGGCTCGTAATGGAGAAAAAGCCCGACGGCGCGCCAATGGAACCATCGGGCAAGGTCGAGTTGTTCGGCGAATTGCTGGAGGAAGTCTTGGACGGTGGGCATCGCGTGCTGGTGTTCAGCCAGTTCACCACCATGCTCGGGTTGTTGGGCGAATTGCTGACGGCGCGCGGGATCGAATTTAGCTATCTTGATGGCTCGACGAAGGATCGCGGGGCGGTGGTGGAGAAATTCCAGCGCGATTTGCGCATCCCGGTTTTCCTCATCAGTCTCAAGGCTGGCGGTGTCGGTCTCAATCTCACGGGCGCGGACATGGTGATCCATTTCGATCCGTGGTGGAACCCCGCCGTCGAGGCGCAAGCCACGGATCGCGCGCACCGCATCGGCCAGACGAAAGTCGTGACCAGTTACAAGCTGATCACGCGCGGGACCGTGGAGGAAAAAATCCTGAGCCTGCAAACCCGCAAGCGCGAACTCATCCAGGGAATGCTCGGCGGCGAGGAACAACTCGCCGAAGCCCTCACTTGGGACGAAATCCAGGAATTGCTCGCGGGCTGACGATTACTTGATGCCAAGTAATTCCACCTCGAACACGAGCGTGCTGTTCGGCGGAATCAACGGGCTGGGGCTGTTCGGGCCGTACGCCAGATTCGCCGGAATCTCGAACTTGAACTTGTCGCCCACCTTCATGAGTTGGAGACCCTCGGTCCAGCCTGGGATAACGCCGTTTAACGGGAAACTGATCGGTTCGCCGCGATCCAACGAACTGTCAAACTGGGTGCCGTTAAGCAACGTGCCCCGATAATGCACGGTGACGGTATCGGTGGCTTTGGGGGAAACGGTTCCGTCGCCGTGTTTTAATACCGTGTACTTGAGTCCGCTGGGAGTGGTGGTCATTTCGTCTTTGGTTGCGGGGGCGGTAGTTGTGGCTGCCGCGGCATTCGTGGTCGCGGTGTTGGTTTGGCTGGCGGCGCGAGGATTTACCCCGGCGGGTTTCTCCTCCGTGGGTTGCGGTTTATCGCCACAGCCCGCGAGGCTGACCGCCGCGGCCAAGGTGATCGAAAGTCGTAATGTTTTATTCATGGTTCAAAATTGGGCCGCGTTCTCCCGCGGTTTTCATAAGTGTCCGCAATAGCGGCGCAAAGTCAAGCGGTGTCAGATGGCGGCTCAATTAAGGACATTTTCATACATGTAATCGCATTCGGTCTTCGATTCATACCCGTCCAGCAAATGGTACTTGCGTTTCCAAATCCAAAAAGTGTGTGAGAATCGGTGGTGGAAAATCCGAACGGTAAAGGTCACCTTCCGCCCCTTGATTTGTTCGTGGACGAGGTTGGCAATCGCCGGGTTCACGAGCGGACAGGAAATATTGATATGGCCGTTATTCGGCGGTTGGTAAATCGCCCGGTCCGACACCGCGAGCACCTCCTCGGAATTATCATCAAAGCCGATCGTAGGGAAAATCGTCGGCAGGTAATTGAAGTTTGGCGCGAAATAATAGCTGGGCGAGGAACCCTCATCACCCAGCGGCCCCCAGAAATGGTCCGAGGCGGTCATCAGAAACGAGAAGTGATTGTTGTAGCGGTTCAACGCATCGCGGAACGGCACCCCCGCCCACGCCACCGGCTGCACCATTCCGCTCGGTGACAGATACGGCACCGAGCCGGCGGAAACCCCAAAAGGGACCCCTCCCAATCGCGGGTCCAGCGTCTGATCCAAATAATAGCCAATGGCGCGATACGGATCGGTATGGTTGATTCCCATGTCATACACCCGGAAATTAAGCAGCGAGGGGATTGGCAGGTAAACGCTCGGCCCGAGCTGCGCGAGATTCGGGTTTGCCGTTGAACTGTCCATGCAAGTCACGCCGTCATCAAAGCCCTTTAGCAACAACAACTTCACAATATCCGCCGCCGGATTATTTGGCGCGGGAGCGGCCAGGCTCTCCACCCCGAAGGCCGACGGGTGGCCGCCCGCGATCGTGATCGTTTTCACCGGTGTTCCGTTGACGGCCGCGCCCCAGAATTGTTGGGCCACCAGCGGTACCATGTCGCGGGTTTCGCCATTCAGGACCGCCGTGGTTATGCTGTTGAAATTCGCCCCCGTCCACGCGGCATCCATCAGCCGGAGGACATCCTCCAGCGGCCCCGCCAACGACGCGATGCCGTAGAGCACGGTGGCAAAACGACTGCCGGAAAACGCGCCATGCAGCGCCACGTGCGCGGTCACATGATCCGGGATATAACTTACATCGCCAAACAACAAATAAAACGGGTTGGAATGGTCCCGGGTGAGACCCGCGAGCGTCATGGCGATGTCCGACAATAACGCGCCATCGGAATGCGACACGATTACAATGCCATTCCCGCCGAAGCAATCCGACCCGCGCGGGTCGGAGGGATCAAAGACCACCCCCTGCCCCGTGTTCATGGCGTCGGCGATTTGCGTGAGCATCGCCACCGAACCAAACTCGAAGCCCTGGGTCACGGCATGCGCAATGGTGATATAACGGTTTTTCCGGCCTCGCGCGGTCAGAAAATGCCCGATGTGATCCTGCCAGTAGGCGTCGGCGCCCTGCTTCCAGTAGCCATAAACCCCGTTGTTGTTAAAATTGTTATAGAACTCGTCGTGGGCCGCCGGCCAAACGTTGAACGGCCGGCTATCCGCAAATTTTGCGACGGCCTTTAACGGATCGGTGCGGTAACCGTGGACAAATACGATGTCCTGGCCGCAAAACGCTGTCTCGAAACCGGGCGGCAGCTTCGTCGAACAGACGTTGGTGTACGGTGCGATCCGCGTGACGTTGCTCCAAAACATCGTATTCGTCAGGATCGAGTTGAGCGCGTTGGTAGAGGCGATCGCGGTGTAGTTCGTTAGTTCCTCCGGGGTGATCGAGATGCCGTTGGTGAGGAACATCTGGTCCAAATCAACGGTCGTCGCCGACGTCGGCACGGTTCCACCAATGGAACTGCACAGGTCGTTGGTGGGATACCAAGTCGCCGTGCTGGTATCGTTGGACTGCCCGTAGAGATCGTGGACATTGCCGTTGAGCTGGTCAATATCGTCGTAGGTTGGCGGCGTGTCGGTATCGACGTTGTCGGGGAAAATAACGTTGCCATTCGTATCCACGGAAGCGTCCTCGCACGGACAATCCGCCAGCACTTCCATCACCAGCACATTATCAATGTCCACGGACGAGCACGCGCCCGGTTCGTCGTTTTCCGCGCTCAGGGCAATTGAGTCGAAGTCCAGGTTTGCCTTCCAGCATCCCATTGCGACCGTCGTCCATTGGGGGTCGGTGAATGAGCCGGTTACATCAATTAGCGCGAGGTCCGTCGCCGGTTTCGGCGCGGTGGTTCCGACCGGGAAAGCGCCGTTGAACGCCACGGCGCGAATCTTGACGTAATTCGCCTCCGTGCCGCAACCGCACGGCACATAGCGTGCGGAAAAGCTAACCTGATAATTGTGACCGGCCTTGAAACGGTTGGCCGGCGGGAGCATTTGCTGGATGCCCTGCCCCGCTGATTGGTTGCCGGAGAGCCGGACGAATCCGCGATCGTCGTCCCCCTGTAAGTTGAACACTTGGGGATTGCCATAAGTGGCCGACCAATTTGCCACGGCGCCCGCGCCCGGCATTTGACCCGGGACGGTGCCCGCGGAGAACCCGGCATTGTCCGCCAGCGAGCCCGTGCGCAATCGAAAGAATTTTGATGAGCCACCCGTCGTGACCGTGTACGGACTGAGCGCATCCAGCAGCGTGCTCCACGGGCCATTGAGTGTGTCCGCCTGTTCCAGCAAGTCGCGCGGATCATCCCACGTCAGCATGAACGCGCCGGACGTCGCGCGGCTGGCACCCAACAATTTGCCCGGAACGGCCGAGGCCGTTGATTCGCCCAGAATCGTAAAGCCGCCGCCGATATTGGCGGTCGCCAGCGTTCCATCCTCCAATCCGGTCACCGTGGCAACCGCGGAGGCGGATTGAATCAGGAATTCAGTCCCGGTCAGATTGCCACCCGGAAGTTGGAGAGAAACGGGTTGGGTGAAATCCAGCGTGAAACTGCGGGGACTCAGACCGGTTACGCCGCAACGGGTGAGGAATGCGGGGCCAACAATCGGACCAATCATCCCCGTTGGAATCGGCGGCGTTGCCCCCGCCGCGACGCCGTTGGTGAGAACAGTCACTGTTATCAAATCGGTTGCGTTCGTACCAAAGTCGGCGTAGAGCGACAGACTCGCGGGGCCGTTTCCGGCGAGCGTAATCCGGCCAAAAGGAACCTCAGAGTCGTCCGGGAGATCGGCATCGACACTAAAATCGAAGGACGTGTTCGTTCCGGTGAGATCCACCGGCATCAATTTCAAATCAAGCAGCGAGGGGGAATAGATATCGATATCCACGGACTCCGTGTCGCCGCCCGGCCCGGAAGTCACAGTCACGACGCCGGACGCTCCCGAAACTTGCGAGGAGTCCGAGGAATGCTCGTTCCCGAAGACGACGATTGACTCCCCGGACAGCGTAAACGAATCCATGCCCGTCGCTTCTTCAGCCGCGCGTTGCAGGGAGTCCGCCGTGCGGGTGGGGTTGTCGGGGAGAAAATCCACCTCGTCCGCCAGTACGACCGGTCCGCCGTTCACGGCAAATTCGCCTTGGGCGGCCAGCTTGCTGATCAGCCAATAGGCGCGCGGGGGAATCAGACTCGCGCAGCAACGGCTGGTCTTGGTGCCATTAATCAAGTCGCCCGGCGATTTGGTCAATCCCGATTGCTCGTAAACCACCGCCCCATCACTAAATAACCGCAAGGTGTAGGTCGTCGCGCCCAGGTTGGAAAAATCCGGAGGCTGCACATGCAGCGTTCCGCCGCTGGCCACCTCCAAGCCGACTGAATAGATCAGTTGCCCCGAAACTCCATCGACCATGCCCCAACCCTGGCTTACCAGAGTCGCGCCGACCGGAGCGTTGGTCGCCATGTCAGTTACCCACCTAAACCCCTCGGAATCGCCCAGTTCAACCGAGGCTCCAAAAGTGCCGCCAAGGGGCGAAGGCTGGACATTGAGCAATCCGCCGGGCAGTTCTGAAAGGACCGCACCACCGATAATCCCATGGCTAAAGCCGCCGAAAATCACGCCGGTCGTCGGATTCGCGTTGGTGACGACAGTGATTATGAATCCGCAGGAATTCGAGTTTCCACAGGCGTCGAAAACGGTGCAAACCACCGCAGTGGCCCCGATGGGAAACGTGCTGCAGGAGGGCGGCGAGCAGACGATATTCAGATTCGTCCCGCAATTGTCGGCGGCGGTTACGGTGTAACGAACGACCACTCCAGCCGGTCCATCGGCGGTGACGGTCATATTGGCCGGGCATTCGATCGTCGGTGGCGTGGTATCCGTCACGGTTACCGTTTGACTGGAAAAGTTCGTACTGCCGCACTGATCGCGAATCTGCCAGGTGCGCGTGATCATCTCAGCGCAGGGACTGCCATTGGTTACCGTGCTGAGAACCGTGATTTTGAAATCACCGCCGCAGCACGAGGTCGCCACCGGCTCGTCAAATATCCAGTCCGTACCGCATTCGACCGTCTTGTTGGCCGCGTGGGCGATTTGGATGCAATTCGTTCCAACGCCGGTGCGGATGGTATCGTTCAGCGTGTCAGTCACATACAGACTGCCCGTGTTATCCACCGCCACGCCGGCGGGAAAATCGAATCGCGCCGCGCCGCCCGTGCCATCGTCGGAACCCGGATTGAGCGCCAGTCCGGCGAGGGTGGTCACTCCGCCGGTGGCGTTGATCTTACGGATTGTGTGGTTGCCCTGGTCCGCCACATAAACATTAAAATCGCCGTCGACAGCCAGCCCGTTCGGACCGCCGAACGGGCCGCTTGGACTAAGCCGGCTAAACAATGCCGCGCTGCCCGTACCGTCAGCGGAACCAAAGGCTCCGGCGATTCCCGCCAGCGTGCTGACTCCGCCGCTGACAAGGATTTTGCGAATCGTTTGGTTGCCGGTGTCCGCCACATAAACGTTGCCCTGGCTGTCCACGGCAATACCCCGCGGGGAATTAAACGTGGCCACGCCGTTCGCCCCGTTAATCGCACCGGGGACCCCGGTCAAACCGGCCACGGTGGTTACCGCGCCGCCGGGCGTGATCCGGCGAATGGTCTGGTTTTGCGTATCGGCCACATAAATCAATTCGCCGGAAGCGTTCACGGCCACGGCAAAGGGACGATTGAACAACGCGGTGGAACCGGTGCCATCGGCGCTTCCGAAAACGCCGGGCGACCCGGCGAGCGTGCTCACCACCCCGGCGGCGGTAATTTTGCGAATGGTGGAATTGTTATAATCGGCCACATAGACATTGAAGTTTCCATCCACCGCCAAGCCGCGCGGACTGTAAAATAATGCGCTGTTGCCCGGACCATCGTTGGTCCCGGCGACACCCGGCACACCGGCCAGCGTGGCAACCACGCCGCCGGGACTAATCTTGCGAATGGTGTGGTTGTCGAGGTCGGCGGCATAGACATTCCCCGCGCTGTCCACGGCGATTCCCCACGGCCGGTCGAAACGCGCGGCCGCGCCGGTGTCGTCGTTGGTCCCGTTGAGCCCGGCCGAACCCGCGAGCGTCGTAAAGGAATACGGTTCGTAAATGGATTGCGCCACGAGGGGACAGACCCCGGTCAACCCGAAGGCCGCCGCGACCAACGCGAACAACTGAATTTTTTTTATCTTCATGCAAGTGATCTCCGGCACTTACAAAAAGAAAGTTGGGGAAAGGATGCGAAATAACTCCAAAAACTTTTACCGGCGCGGACAACCGGCGGAAACGGCGGCTATGGCTCGCGGTCGTCCCTGCCGGAAACGGGCGCGCGGAAAATCTGAGCTTGGTCCTCCGTTCCGACGATCAGCGTCGATCCATCCGCGGAAAAGGCCACCGAACCCATGGCGCGGGATTCCATGAGCGTCGCGACCTCGCGTCGTGTGGGCAAATGCCAAAGCTTAAGCGAACCATCCGCGCCCACCGATGCCAACGTTTTACCGTCCGGCGAAAACGCCACGGCGAAGGTGTAATCGCGATGACCGGAAAGCCGGCCGAGTTCGCGGCCCGTTTGCGCCTCCCAAATTCGAATCCCCGGCTCGGTCCGGTCCGTGGTGACGAGAAGTCTGCTGTCTGGAGAAAAACAAAGCGCCTTCAACTGGCCGGGGTCGCGCCGCGCCCCCCGCAAATCGGTTAGTCCGCGGGCATGGTGGCTGTGCAGCAATCGCCCCGTTGACATCGAGAAAACCGAGATTTGCGAGGTTTCCTCGATGCCCGCCGCCACGAGCGTTCCATCGGGCGAGATCGCCACCTGGTTTACGTAGTTGGTGGATCTCGGCCGGTCATTGATATGGTCCGGCAGGCCGAACTCACGGATTAGTTTTCCAGTGCGCGCGGACCAAACATGCACCAGTCCATCGGCCCGGCCTAATGCGCGCAGCCCGGCCGACGCGCAAAAGGAGCTTATGCCCAATCGATTCCCGTCCTCGGCGCCATCGAGCGTTACGCGCCGGGTTACCGCAAGGTCCCCAACCGCGCGCCATTGCAATTCAATCTGTGAAGTCACGGAATGGTACACGGCCGAAACGATGGTCTGGCCGCCATCATCGAAACCGTCATGCCGGGCCATTTCACCACCGGGCGAAAACATGCGGGGAACGGTCCCCGGACGCGCCTCGGAAATGCCGAGAGTCGTGGTAGCCAACGAACCGGAAATCCACCGGCTTCCCTCCGGTGATAACATGAGACAGTCGCGAAACGCCTCCCCGCCCCGCCCCCGGATCGCCTCCTCCGGCATGGTCATCGACCACAAACGAACCGTCCCGTCGCGGGAGGCGGACGCCAATTGCCGTCCATCGGGAAAAAATGCCAGGCTGGCGATTTCGTCGGAATGCCCCGTGAGGATTGCTGCCGGTTTTCCGTCATTTATCGACCAGAGCCGGATGGCCTGGTCCACACCGGCACTGGCGAGCCACCGGCTGTCGGGGGAAAAGGCCAGCGCGCGAATGGCTCCCGTATGGCCCGCCAGTTCCCAGGCGACCACGCCACGCGGGACCGACCATACTTCGATTATTGGTGACGACAAATGGCCCAGCGCAATCCAGTTTCCGTCCGGAGAGAACGCGAGAGAGTTCCATTTGTTCGTGGAGATAAGTTGCCGGACAAGGCATTGCTCCGGCACCGACCATACCGCGATTTTACCGGCCCATCTAACGTCGTCCCACGCCGAGGTGACGAGAAATTGGCCGTTGCCCGAAAACGCCAGAAGACCACCGGCGTCGGGAATCGACCAAAGCTCATTGCACGCTTCAAGATCGTACAACCGGACACAACCCATCATGCCGGAGCCGGCAAAAGAACCCACAGCGACGAGCGGCGCGACCGGCGACATTGCCGCATCCGAATAGACCGCCGGGAAAGCGAACTCGATGGCGCCATCCGCCGCGTCCCAGACCCTGACCGCGCGCCCGGCGGCGCGGGTCGAAGTAACGATTTGCCGTCCGTCCGGGCTGAAGGACACGCGGGTGACTGTGTCCAGCAGTTCCGGATTCACCATTTGCGAAACCTGCGCGGGCGACGGCTTTAGATTCAGCACCTGATTGGAATGCGCCGGGGTCAGGTGAACTTTGGCGAGCACCCGCGCGGCCGCCTCCGGTTCAAGCCAGCGGGCTTCCTTGGGCGGTAGAAGTTCCACGCCGTTTGAGTCGCCGATGCCCCAGCGCCAGAGGAAATCCTGCCCGCCGATGGCCAGCGTCCGTCCGTCCGGCGAAACAGCAACAGCGGAGGGTGTTCCCGGAAAATCGGAAAGCACCCGGAGTTGGCCGCCCCGGCTTTCCCGCCAAAACAAGCGCCATTCGAAACCACGGAAATCCTCCGGCCCGCCGGTTTGTCCCGGCGCGGGCAGATGGCCCGCGAGCGTGGCCCGGGCCAATCCAAGATTCCCCTCCCGCAGCGCGCGGTCAGCCAGGAACATATCGGCGGCGTACAGATTTTCCCCGGTCTGATGGTCAGCCTCGCGAACCCGAGCCCGGCTGGAAAGCAACGCCACAATGATCACCACCGGCGTGATCAACGCGAGCGCAAGGAACGCCGTGAGCGCCGCGTGACGGCGGGCCCACTTGAAACCCCGCTCCCAGGCACCGATCGGGCGCGCCTGAACCGGCTCATGCCGCCGCCAGCGTTCCAAATCGTCCGCGAGCGCCTCCGCCGAGCTGTAGCGCCGGGCCGGGTCCTTCCGCAGACATTTAAGGCAGATGGTCTCCAAATCCCGTTCCACGCGGCGATTAAGGACATTTGGCCGAACCGGCTCATCCGCCACCACCTGACGCAAGGTCTCCAGCGCGGTCCCGGCCCGGAACGGCGGTTGCCCGGCCAGCAGTTCGTAAAAAATCGCGCCCAGGCTGTAAACATCCGCTGCGGTGGTAAGATTCTTTTGACCGGCGGCTTGTTCCGGCGCCATGTACGCGGGCGTTCCCAGCACCGCCCCGCTTAACGTCAGCCCGCTGTCGGTTTCGATCTGTTTGGCGAGACCGAAATCCGTCACCAATGGCTCGCCGCACTCATCCAGCAAAACGTTCGATGGCTTGAGATCACGATGCAGAATACCGCGCTGATGGGCGTAATGGACCGCCCGCGCAATCTTCGCAACCAGGGCCGCGCTTTCCTCCGGCTCGCGGATCCCGGCCGGACTGGCGGCGAGATTGCCGCCGGGAACAAACTTCATCGTAAAATAGGGCTGGCCGTCCTCCTCGCCAACCTCGTAAATAGGAACAATGTTCGGGTGTTCCAGCCCGGCTACCGCGCCCGCCTCCGCGCGAAACCGCCTCATGTCCGCCTCCCCCGGAAGACGCGGGGTGATAATCATCTTCAACGCCACGACCCGCCGCAGACTGATTTGCCGCGCGCGATAGACCACGCCCATGCCGCCGCGCGCGACTTCGCCCAAAAGCTCGTAGTCACCAAAAGTCACCGGGCCACTCGTGGAACCAACCGGCAAGCCGGAAAACGTCGGGCGGATTGCGTCGTCACCCTCCCCGGCTCCGCCGTCGGGACTTAACAACGCGCCCCAAAGGCACTTGGCGCACAGACCCTCCGGCGCGCTATCGGTCAGCGCGCTTTGGCAGATGGGGCAAACGTTCGGGCCGGTCATGTCGTCTGTTTCGAGTTCAAAAAGAATTTCCCGGAAAAGTTCCGGCGTGCCCGCAAAAATCATTCAACCGCCAAAGGCCGCGAACAAATCGCGGATTTCCTGTTCGACTTCCTCCGGGCTGGTGACGGTTTGGGCGATCTCATCCCGGATCAATTCGCCGAACCGCCGGCGCAGGCGATGCACCAGCCCCTTCACCGCCGCCAGACTCAGGTCCAGCCGCGCGGCGGCGGCGGCGAGCGAGTCACCCGCCTTGTCGCCGGTGAGGAAAACCTTTACCTCATCGAAGCGTCGGGTTTTTTCCGCGCCGTCGCATTCCGCGCGCAGGCGTTCCAATGCGCGGCTCAAAATGGTTTCGGCCCAAAGGCGCTCGAATATCCGGTCCGGGGTCGAGTTATCCGGTGGGTCAAGCCGGTAACGGCCCTCGGCCGCCTCCTCGTCCAGCGAGAAGAGCTTCGCGCCCCCACCCCGCTTTTGACGCCGCGCGCGGTTCCATTCGTTGGCCAGCAGATTTTTCAACGAGGCCAGCAGAAACGAGCGAAACCGGCCTTTGCCACGGTCCACCGAAGCCAGCGCGTTCGTCTCCAGCAAGTGTGAGAAAAAATCCTGGGTTAAGTCCGCCGCCGCGTGCGGATCGTACCCCTGCCGCCGCGTGAACGAGTAAAGTGGATACCAATACGCCCGGCAAAGCGCCTCCAGCGCCGCCGCCGAACGCGGCGAGTTTTCGCTTCCCGCCAGCAACACGGCACTCCAATGGGTGCTGGCGAAATCGCGCCCGCCATTTCCCTCTCGCAAAAACTGGTCGGATAACGAC
>Ga0206847_10303_pt1 | contig 14091 bp, 13 predicted proteins | sample Alteio_BWOrgCont_17_FD_152880 | JGI IMG/M metagenome (GOLD analysis project Ga0206847, IMG submission 152880) | Enriched cells from forest soil in Barre Woods Harvard Forest LTER site, Petersham, Massachusetts, United States -... | ecosystem: Environmental > Terrestrial > Soil > Temperate forest >... | reverse complement strand
CGAGAACGTCGCGGTGAATACGCCGATCGCGGTCATCGCCGCCGAAGGCGAGGACCTGAGTGCGGCTGCCGCGCCTGCACCGGCTGCTGCTCCGGCCGCAGCGCCCGCGCCAGCCGCAGAGGCTCCGGCCCCTGCAGCACCCGCCGTGCAGACTGCACCTGCGAAGCCGCAAGCTGCGGCTGAGCCAGATTATCCGGAAGGCACGAAGCTCGTCACCATGACCGTGCGCGAAGCCTTGCGCGATGCCATGGCCGAAGAGATGCGCCGCGATCCGGACGTTTTCGTCATGGGTGAAGAAGTCGCCGAATATCAAGGCGCCTACAAGGTCACCCAGGGGCTGCTGCAGGAATTCGGGGCCAAGCGCGTTATCGACACGCCGATCACCGAACACGGTTTTGCTGGCGTCGCTGTCGGTGCGGCCATGACCGGATTGAAGCCGGTGGTCGAATTCATGACCTTCAACTTCGCCATGCAGGCAATCGACCACATCATCAATTCGGCAGCGAAGACGCTTTATATGTCGGGCGGCCAGATGGGCTGTCCGATCGTGTTCCGCGGGCCGAACGGTGCGGCTTCGCGCGTTGCCGCGCAGCACAGCCAGGATTACGCGGCCTGGTATTCCAACGTGCCGGGCTTGAAGGTGGTTGCGCCCTATACGGCAGCCGATTTCAAGGGCCTGCTCAAGAGCGCGATCCGCGATCCCAATCCGGTCGTCTTCCTCGAGAACGAGATGATATACGGCCAAAGCTTCGAAGTGCCGCAGCTCGACGATTTTACCATCCCGATCGGCAAGGCCCGCATCGCGCGGGCAGGCAGCGATGTCACACTGGTCACCTGGGCGATTGGCGTTTCCTACGCCGTGAAAGCCGCTGCTGAACTCGAAAAGGAAGGCATTTCGGCGGAGGTTATCGATCTGCGCACCATCCGTCCGATGGACACAGATGCCATCATCGCTTCGGTGATCAAAACGGGCCGCTGCGTCACGGTCGAAGAAGGCTGGCAGCAATCGGGCGTCGGCGCCGAAGTGGTGGCTCGGATCATGGAACACGCGTTCGATTATCTCGATGCGCCCGTTATCCGCGTTTCCGGCAAGGATGTACCGATGCCTTACGCGGCCAATCTCGAAAAACTGGCTCTGCCGAATGTCGGCGAAGTCGTCGCTGCGGCCAAGGCCGTCTGCTATCGCTAAAGGGAGCCGGATCGATGCCCATTCAAATCCTGATGCCTGCGCTCTCTCCAACGATGGAGAAGGGCAATCTGGCCAAGTGGCTGAAAAACGAAGGCGACACGATCAAATCCGGCGACGTGATCGCCGAGATCGAGACCGACAAGGCGACCATGGAAGTCGAGGCAATCGATGAGGGCGTGCTGGCCAAGATCGTCGTGCCGGCAGGCACTGCCGATGTGCCGGTCAATCAGCTCATCGCATTGGTCGCGGCCGATGGTGAAGATGTGAAGGCCGTTGCCGCTGGCGGCGGTGCCGCTGCTCCGGCTCCTGCTGCCGCGCCCGCTGCTGCCCCTGCAGCCGCCGCGGCACCTGCAGCTGCTGCTCCCGCCCCCGCCGCTACGGCACCCGCTGCTGCATCCGGTGAGCGTGTCTTCGCGTCTCCGCTCGCTAGAAGGGTCGCCAAGGAAGCGGGCCTGGATATCGCCAAGATCAGTGGATCAGGCCCGCATGGCCGGATCATCGAGAAGGACGTAAAAGCGGCCATTGCCGGCGGCGGCGCTGCTGCGGCCGCGCCTGCACCCGTAGCGGCTCCGGCCGCTGCCGCACCCGCACCAGTGGCCGCTGCGCCGGCTCCGTCCGGGCCGTCGGACGAAATGACCAAGAAGCTGTTTGCTCCAGGGTCATTCGAGGAAGTGCCGCACGATGGCATGCGCAAGACCATCGCACGCCGCCTGACCGAGGCCAAGCAGACGATCCCGCATTTCTATCTGACGATCGATTGCGAGTTGGATGCGCTTCTGAAGCTGCGCGAGCAGGTCAATGCCTCTGCGCCGCAAAAGGACGGCAAGCCGACCTTCAAGGTGTCAGTCAATGATTTTGTTATCAAGGCGTTGGCCCTTGCTCTTCATAAAGTGCCTGAGGCCAACGTATCATGGACCGACAATGCGATGCTCAAGCACAAGCATTCCGACGTCGGCGTCGCGGTCTCGATCCCAGGCGGCCTGATCACCCCGATCGTCCGCGCGGCGGAGACCAAGACTTTGTCTGCCATCTCGAACGAGATGAAGGACTACGCAGCCCGTGCCAAGGTGCGCAAGTTGAAGCCCGACGAATATCAGGGCGGCACGACGGCTGTGTCGAACCTCGGCATGTTCGGCGTCAAGAACTTCCAGGCCATCGTCAATCCGCCGCACGCAACGATCCTTGCGGTCGGCGCCGGCGAGAAACGCGTGATCGTGAAGGGCGGCGAGCCGGCGGTTGCAACGCTGATGTCGGTGACGCTCTCGACTGACCACCGCGCCGTTGATGGCGCCCTTGGTGCCGAGCTGATGCAGGCGTTCAAAGAATATATCGAACATCCCATGAGCATGCTCGTGTGATCGATTTGTCGTTCTCCCCAACTGAACTCGGATCTGTCCGAGTTCAGCATCAAAAATGCACAAGCCGGGTGTATCCGGTTCGTGATTGGGGAGAAGGGATGCACGACGTGAACTTGAGATTTTGAGGAGCAAATAATGGCCTACGATGTTCTGGTGATCGGCGGCGGTCCAGGTGGCTATGTGACCGCGATCCGCTCGGCGCAGCTCGGGTTTAAAACGGCTTTGGTGGAACGCGAGCATCTGGGCGGCATCTGCCTCAACTGGGGCTGTATCCCGACCAAAGCGCTGCTGCGCACGGCCGAGATTTTCCATTATGCCCAACACGCCAAGGATTATGGCCTGAAACTGGAAGGCAAGATCACCTTTGACCCGGCCGATGTGGTCAAGCGCTCGCGCGGCGTGTCGGGCCAGCTCAATGCTGGTGTCGGCTTTCTGATGAAGAAGAACAAGGTGGATGTGATTTGGGGCGAGGCGACGATCGACGCGCCGGGAAAGGTCACGGTAGGCGCTTCCAAGAAGCCTGTGATGCAGCCGCAAAACCCGGTTCCGAAGGGCGTTTTGGGCGCTGGCACCTATGAGGCGAAGAACATCATCATCGCGACGGGCGCACGGCCGCGGGTGCTGCCGGGGATCGAGCCGGACGGCAAGCTGATCTGGACTTATTTTGAAGCAATGGTTCCGCCGAGCTTCCCCAAGTCCTTGATTGTCATGGGATCGGGCGCGATCGGCATCGAGTTCGCGAGCTTCTACCGCACCATGGGCGCTGAAGTTACCGTGGTGGAAGTGTTGCCGCAGGTTCTTCCGGTGGAAGACGCGGAAATTGCCGCAGTCGCGCGAAAGAAATTCGAGAAATTGGGCTTGAAGATCCTGACATCGACCAAGGTGACGAAAGTCGAGAAGGGCGCCGACAATGTCACCTGCACGATTGAAGACGATAAAGGCAAGACGCAGGTTCTGACCGCTGACCGGTTGATTTCGGCGGTGGGTGTTGTCGGCAATATCGAAAATCTTGGCCTCGAAAAGCTTGGCATCAAGACCGACCGCGGCTGCATCGTGACCGACGGCCTCGGCAAGACGAATGTGCCAGGCATCTATGCCATCGGCGATGTCGCCGGCCCGCCGATGCTCGCCCATAAGGCCGAGCACGAGGGCGTGCTGTGTGTCGAAAGCATCAAGGGGCTGCATGTCCATGCCATGGACAAGAATATGATCCCAGGCTGCACCTACTGCCACCCGCAGGTGGCATCTGTCGGTCTCACCGAGGCGAAGGCCAAGGCGGCCGGCTATGAGGTCAAGGTGGGACGGTTCCCCTTCATCGGCAACGGTAAGGCCATCGCGCTTGGCGAACCGGAAGGCTTGGTCAAAGCCGTATTCGATGCCAAGACCGGCAAATTGCTCGGCGCGCATATGGTTGGTGCGGAAGTCACCGAACTGATCCAAGGGTTCGTCGTCGCAATGAATCTGGAGACGACTGAAGAAGAGCTGATGCACACGGTCTTCCCGCATCCGACCCTGTCGGAAATGATGCACGAAAGCGTGTTGGATGCGTATGGCAAGGTCATCCATACCTAAAAAAGAAAATCGAGGCGCCGCTTAAGCGGCGCCTTATTTTGTTACGCGTTTATGCTAGGACTTGGCGGATCCGGAGACACCTCCAGTAAAAGGATGCTGAGGTCGATCGCGTGATCTTCCGAGGGAAGCCGCCATGAACGAACCGCTTGGTCTACTTGGCACGCCGCATATCAATTTTCTCTCGCTGATTATCATCGGCGGTCTGGCGGGCTGGGTCGCAAGTTCGCTGCTCGGCGTGCGGCATTGGGTCGGCACGAACATCCTGATCGGTGTGGTCGGGTCTTGGGTCGGGTCCGAACTTGCCGCCTTCCTCGGCTTTGCCGTCTACGGTTCGTTCAACCATCTGCTTGCCGCGCTGGCGGGCTCGGTCGTTGTGCTCTACATTTGGCACATACTCCACCCGGAAGTGTAGCAAAGCGTTTCGTCAAGCCCGGCAGCCGTCGGCGTGTTAAGAGGTTTCATGGCCGTCGTTCTCGATCTTCTCAAATCCGATCCGCGCAAGAAGGGGCTAGGCGAGGCACGCCACCCCGAAAAGGCCCACCGGCCGGATCAACCGGTGCTGCGCAAGCCCGAATGGATCCGGGTGAAGGCGCCGGGCTCGCCAAAATGGGCTGAGACCCACAAGATTGTGAAGGAACATGGCCTCGTCACCGTGTGCGAGGAAGCCGGCTGCCCGAATATCGGCGAGTGCTGGGAGAAGAAGCACGCCACATTCATGATCATGGGCGACACGTGCACCCGTGCTTGCTCATTCTGCAACGTGAAGACCGGTCTGCCCGGTGCGCTCGATACGCATGAGCCGCAATATGTGGCCGAAGCGGTGGCGAAGCTTGGCCTCTCGCATGTGGTGATCACGTCGGTCGACCGCGACGATCTCGCGGACGGTGGCGCGCAGCATTTTGCCCAGACAATTCATGCGATCCGGGCCGCATCGCCCAAGACGACGATCGAAATTCTGACCCCTGACTTCCTGCGCAAGGACGGCGCACTGGAAGTGGTCGTCGCCGCCAAGCCGGATGTGTTCAATCACAATCTTGAGACCGTACCGTCCAATTATCTGACCGTACGGCCGGGCGCTCGCTATTTCCACTCGATCCGGCTGCTGCAGCGGGTGAAAGAACTCGATCCGACCATTTTCACCAAGTCTGGCATCATGGTTGGCCTTGGCGAGAAGCGGAACGAAGTGCTGCAATTGATGGATGATCTACGGTCGGCGGACGTAGATTTCTTGACCATCGGCCAATATCTGCAGCCGACCAAGAAGCATCATGCGGTTCTCGAATTCGTCACGCCGGAACAATTCAAAGCCTATGAGACCGTCGCTTATGTGAAAGGCTTCCTGCTGGTCTCGGCGACGCCGCTCACCCGTTCGTCACACCATGCGGGCGAGGATTTCGCCCGCCTGCGGGCCGCGCGCCGCGCCAAATCGGGCGTATGACCGGCCTCGCGGCGAATCTGCGGATCCTGGAGCCTTATCCGGGGCTCTTTGCCTATTACGATGGCCGGATCGCCGGAAAGCGCCTCCATTCGCCAGAACCGAATTGGCTGGACGATGGCGCTTTCGACTTAGGGACAGCGTCCTATGCGATTGTGGATGGCGCCGAGGCGCTGGTTTACGACACGCATATGTCGCTCGACCACGCCGAAGCGATTCGGGCGCATTTGACCGGCCTCGGCGTCACGCAGATTCGCGTGGTTCTCAGCCATTGGCACAAGGATCATGTTGCAGGAAATGCGGTTTTTGCCGATTGCGAGATTATCGCCCTGCAATTGACATCGGACTTGCTCGCCGCCCATCGGGACGCAATCGCGGCAGGGACGCCGCCGATTGCGCCACTGATCATGCCAAACCGGCTTTTTGAGCGCGAATCGCATTTGAGCGTCGGCGCTCGCCGCGTCGAATTGCATCATTTCCAAATCCACAGTGCCGATGGCAATGTCCTGTGGTTGCCCGATCAGCAGGTTTTGCTCGCGGGCGATACGCTCGAAGATACGGTGACCTATATCGCGGAGCCACACGAAACCGACGTGCATTTGCGCGAACTCGATCGGCTCGCATGCTGGCCGATCAGGCGGATCTTGCCTAATCATGGCGATCCGAATCGCATCGCTGCGGGTGGGTATGAGGCGACTTTGATCGGCGCGACACGTGCTTATTTGCGCCGACTTCTCGCGCTCACCGGTGTTGACGGGGGCGGGCAATCGCCTCTGCAGGAATTCGTTGCGCCAGAGTTGGCATCGGGCGCAATCAGTTACTTCGCGCCTTATGAGGCCGTGCACATCCGCAATATCGCGTCGTTGAGCATGGTAATTCTTAAGGGTGAAACGGCGCAAAATATCGGAGGAGTGAGCCTGTGATATTTTTGTCTCACGCACAAACTTCGAGCACGCTCGTGTCAAGATGTCGTCAATATTCGCTTGGCAATCGAGACCGACTTGCTAGCTTCCCTTAGAAATCGGTGAGTCCATGAAAAAATACCTTCTGGCGGCAGCATTCATTTTGGGAACCAGTGCATCGGCATGGAGTGCCGATCTTCCGGCGACAACGCCGGCGCCTATACCTGCACCTCCTGCGCCTGTGCAATATTCCTTCATCGATGAATTGCGCTTGGGCGCCTTTGTCCATGATGCCGCGAGCAAGGAGCTCGACCACGCGCCGGATTTGAATGCGGAAGTGCTGTTCGCCAAGCCTTGGGGCACGAACGAACAATGGTGGCTGCCGCGGCCGGTGATTGGCGCGACGATCAATTTTGAAGGCCGGACCAGCACCGGTTTTGCCGGCGTCGCCTGGCAATATTACATCACGCAGAAAATTTTTGTCGAAGGCACGTTCGGTGGCAGCGTGAACAACGGCAAAGACAATGGCAATCACGATCACAATGCGCTCGGGTCGCATTTTCTGTTTCATGAAGCTGGGGCGCTCGGTTACGACATCACCGACCATTGGCGCGTTCTGGCCACCATCGAGCACAATTCTAATGCCGGTATCACCAAAAACAATCGTGGCCTGACCAATTACGGCGTGCAGATCGGCTATCGGTTCTAATACCCATTTGCTGTTGAGTCATTCGGCAGTGGCGTGCGGTGATCGCGCTCAATCAGATATGATATTCTTGCGCTAGGGCATTCCCAATAAGACTTGCATGGTGATGCGTTGGAATGACTCGGGTACTTGGGATTCTCTATGAGCGAGGCTGTCCCCAGTTTGCCGCGGCGAAGGCGAGCACGGCGGCTTCGCGGATTACTGTCCTGCGTGCTTAATGCTTGGTCGTTAGTCGTAGAGGCGTTTTCTCATCACAATGCGGGGGGAGCGCTCGAAACCCAATTGTTCATAAAATGGCACGACGGCCTGGTTGGTCTCCGTGACCAACAATTGCGCTTTAAAGATGCCGCGCTCTTTCAGCCACTCTTCGGCCACTTTAACGACGTGCCGTCCGATACCTTGAGCGCGGACGCTTGGGGCACTCGCCACGTAATAAAGCCAGCCTCGATGCCCGTCATGTCCGACCATCACGCTGCCGACGACCTGCCCTTTTTCATCGACAGCCACAAGCACATCAGAGCTCTCTTTTCCAAGAGCAAGCTTAAACTCCGCATTCGGATCGTTGGCGCCGGAGACAAGGTCGCAGGCCCGCCACAAAGCGATGACGGCGGCCTGATCGTCTTGCGAACCTTTACGTACATTGATTGTCATCTAAACCTTCCTCGGTCACACTTCCAATCCAAATCAGCTCGGAACAGCTTGGCTATTTCTTCAGGCGCCGCACCCTGACCGAGCGTGGTCAGAAACCGTTGCATGATATCAAGATTCTTCTTCACGCTCATGATGAGAGCGACTTTGACGAACGATTGAAGTTGTGAGCGCGGCGAAGCTCCACGCTCACGCGATCAGACCATCAGATCTGCGTCATGCCGCCGTCGACCACAATCTCGGCACCGTTGATGTAGCTGGCGTCGTCGGAGGCAAGAAAAGACATGACCTTCGCCATTTCGTCCGCGCTTGCCGCACGCCCCAGCGGCGTGCGGTTGGCCACTTCCGCCAGATATTGCTCGATATCCTGGTCGCTCATGCCCAGTTCGGACTTGTAGGCTGGCGTGACCACCACGCCCGGCGCGATGAGGTTGACGCGGATATCGCGGCCTTTGAGGTCGGAGGCCCAGGTACGCACAAACGACCGGAGCGCGGCCTTAGTCGCAGCATAGACACCGAATGCCGGCACGCCCTGATTGCCGGTGATCGAACCAGTCACCACGATGGCGCTGCCCTTGCCCATCAATGGCAACGCTTTCTGCACTGTGAACAGCGTGCCCTTGACGTTAATGCCGAAGTATTTGTCCACCTGCGGTTCAGTGATTGTGCCAAGCGCGGCAAATTCGCCACCGCCTGCGTTTGCGAACAGGATGTCCAACCGTCCATGCGCGTTACGGACAATGCTGAAAATGCGGTCCAGATCCGCTGCCACTGCAATGTCGCCTCGAATTGCGGTAGCTCCATGCCCGATATCGGCCGTAGCCTTGTCCAATTCTTCTTGACGACGGCCGGTGATGTAGACGGTCGCCCCCTCGCGGGCTAGGCGCTTGGCCGTGGCCAGACCGATGCCAGAGCTACCGCCAGTGATCAGGACGATTTTGTTCGTGTGCTTGGTGGTGTGGAGGTTGGTGAGGTCCGAAATCTGCATGAGAGAACTCCATAAGGCGGCAAGCGCGATGTGATGGGACTCAATTTAGTTCTGCTAAAATTGGAATAAACGGGACATTTATGATAACTTTATTCCCATATGGAAATAATCGACTCGCGGCCGGGAGATTGATATGGATCATCTGCAAGCCATTCGTGCGTTTGCTCGCGTTGTCGAAACCGGCGGATTCAGCCGTGCGGCGGAATCGCTGCAGATGCCCAACGCCACGCTGAGTAAGTCGATCCAGTTCTTGGAGAAGCATCTCGGGGTCAAGCTGTTCGAACGCAGCACACGACGGGTCAGCGTGACCAGCGACGGGGCGGCGTATTATGAGCGCACAAAGCATCTCCTGGCCGAACTGGACGATGTCGAGGCCACTCTTGGGCGTGCGCGAGCCAATCCGCGCGGTCGGTTACGGATAGATATCGGTGGCTCGGCAGCCAGTGGCTTGCTCATTCCTGCTCTGCCCGATTTCTGCGCGCGCTATCCTGACATCCAATTGCAGCTCGGCGTCACGGATCGCACGGTTGATGTGATCGGCGAAAACATCGATTGCGCTATTCGCATCACCGCCACCGATGGTGCGCTGATTTCCCGCAAGATCGGCGCGCTGGCCTGGACGACGTGTGCTAGTCCCGCCTATTTGGCGCGCCATGGCGTGCCGACTCATCCACAGCAGATCCTCGATGATGGTTTTCCCGTCGCCGGCTATTTCTCGGCGCATAGCGGGATCACGCAACCGCTACATTTTCTTGATCACGGCAAGCCGCTCGAAATCCATCCCCATTGCAATGTCATGGTGAACGAAAGCAACGCTCACCTGGCCACGGCGTTGGCGGGCATCGGGCTGGCGCACACCCTCGATTTCATGGCACGGCCAGCCATCGAGCGCGGTGACCTGGTCGTTATCCTCGATGCTTGGCGACCGAGGCCGTTGGATGTCTTTATTTCCTATGCGCCAAGCCGCCAGCTCAGCACCAAAGTGCGGGTTTTCGCAGACTGGGTGACTCAGCTCTATCGTCGCATTCCAAATCCACCCACACCTGCGACTGGGGGCCTATGTTAAGACGATCCATGTAGACAGGCATTGCGGATTGGCCCATAAAATACAATTGGAAACAATAGGTTGCGGTACTCGGTCGGCGCTTGGACAGTCGGCTGACCTGACATATCTCGGCTTTTGGCCGTTTCCCGGACGATCAGGTTTCACCGCTTTGGCGCGGCTCGGGCACGCCTTTCGCGTCCGTATTGACCGCGCGACGTTTGGGTGCAGGGCAATTCGCGCCGAGCCGAAGAAACAGCCTGTCGAGACGCCGCGTCACGCGGTCGCCGACCCGCGCAAAAACTGAAATGCGGCCTTGCAAAAAACGCCTTCGCATGTTGGCTTGAGCAAGCCGTTCTTTAGGGAGGTGGCCGCATGTCTCAGGACACTTCATCGGCCTCGCGACGCGAGGTCCTCACGCTTGCCGGCGGTGCAGCGCTGGTTGCCGCTTCGTCTTTCACGTTGGGAAAAGCCATGGCCGATACCGCGACAATTACGCCCGATGCGCAGGATGTGTTTCTCGTCATCGATGTCCAAAACGATTTTCTGCCCGGCGGGTCGCTCGCCGTAAAGAACGGCGATCAGGTGATCGCGCCGATCAATGCGCTCGCCAAGAAGTTTCCCAATGTGGTGCAAACGCAGGATTGGCACACCAAGGCGCATGTATCATTCGCTTCTTCGCATGCCGGTGCGAAGCCCTTCGAAATGACGAAATTGTCCTATGGCGACCAGGTGCTGTGGCCCGACCATTGCGTGCAGGGGTCGAAGGGTGCCGCTTTTTCCGATCAACTCGATCTGCCGATGGTGCAATTGGTCATTCGCAAAGGCTACCATCAGAACGTCGACAGCTATTCGGCATTCCTCGAGGCCGACAAGACGACCAAGACGGGCCTTACCGGCTATCTGACCGAGCGCGGAATCAAGCGTTGCTTCGTCGCCGGGCTCGCCACGGATTTTTGCGTGGCGTGGACGGCGCTCGATGCGCGCAAAGCCGGGTTCGAGACCTACGTGATCGAGGACGCCAGTCGTGGTATCGACGCGCTAGGCTCGATGGCAGCGGCCATTCGCAATATGGATGCCGCCGGCGTCAAACGGATTCAATCATCCGCTATTTTGGGGGCTTGAGCGCTCGTGCCAAGGTTTCTGCCTTGGCAATCGCTCCCCCATCAATTGCCGCAGACTTTGTTTCCGGCTATCGATGACGTGTCTCAAAAAGCTGGCATCCGCCGGACCAAGGACTGTGTCTATGAATAATCGGACCCTTAAATGACGGATCCCACGTCGAAACCGCATCCGCGCGCCAGGGCCAGGAAAGCCTTCGGTCTTTCGGTTCACGTGCTCACCGCGTCGGGGGCGGCGGTTGCGGTTTTGGCGTTGCGCGCCGCGCTTGAAGGTCATTTCACCATGACGTTCGCCTGGCTCGGCCTTGCGTTGTTCATCGATGGGATCGACGGCACTTTGGCGCGCGCCGCGAAAGTGACGGAGACCGCAGCCTACATCGACGGCACGATTCTCGACCTGATTGTCGATTTCCTGACCTATGTGATCGTGCCCGTCATCGCTCTGTGGAAGTCCGATCTTCTGCCCGATGCCTTGTCTTTCTGGATCGGTCTCATCGTGACCGTGGCTTCGGCGCTCTATTTTGCCGATACGCGCATGAAGACCGCCGATCTTTGGTTTCGCGGTTTTCCCGCCATCTTCAATGTGCTGGCGCTCTATCTGTTCATTCTTCAATTGAATCCTTGGATCAACGCAGCTCTCCTGTTGTTGGCAACAGCCTTGATGTTCGCGCCGATCGTCTTTGTCCATCCGCTTCGGGTCGAGAAATATAGGGTGCTGACGGTTGTAATTACGTGCCTATGGTTGATTCTCGCAGGAATTGCAGTGGCCGAAAAACTCGAAGTGGGCGGTTTAGTCATCACCGGTCTCGTTGTCACCGGCGCCTATTTCCTGGCGCTCCCCTTTCTTCGCCATTCGCCCTGGGCCGAGGAAGCGGACGACTGGAGTTAAGCTTTGCATCTTCTTGCATGGATGAGCGATCCCTCGGGTTGGGCCGCGCTGCTGACCCTGACGTTGATGGAGATCGTTCTTGGCATCGACAATGTCGTCTTCATCTCGCTGCTGATCACCAAACTCCCCGCAGATCTCGCGCGGCGGGCGCGATCGATCGGCTTGATCCTCGCATTCGTCATGCGTGTCGTCTTGCTGACGTCGCTGACCTGGCTCATGGGGCTCACGGCACCCATCGTCGTCGTGATGGAGCACCACATTTCCTGGCACGACGTCATTCTCATGGCTGGCGGTCTGTTCCTGGTGTGGAAAGCAACGACGGAACTGCATGACGAGGTCGAGCGTGCAGGCCGTGAGCAAGAGGCGGACGCCGCTAAGGCCCCCCGCGCCTTTGGCGCTGCAATCTTGCAGATCGCGCTGATCGATCTCGTCTTCTCGATCGATTCGATCGTGACGGCCATCGGCATGGCGCAGGATCTGGCCGTGATGATTCTGGCGGTGCTTCTCTCCATGGCGGTCATGTATTGGGCGTCGGGCGGCGTTGCGCGCTTCATCCAGCAGCATCCGACAACCAAAGTGCTGGCACTGTCGTTTCTCGTGCTGATCGGCGTATCGTTGATGGCCGATGGCGGCGGTTTTCATATTCCGCGCGGCTACATCTATTCGGCGATGGCGTTTGCGACCTGCGTGGAAATGATCAACGTGTGGTCAGCGAAAAGGCGGCGTGGCCGCTAAGTTGGCGATGCGTCCAAAATTTAACAGCCCCATTGCGTCCGTTTGAAAAGCGATCCTATGATGCAGCAAGGTGTCTTACCTGGGCTCTTGCATAGGGTTGGTCTTGCGCGATGGCAAAAGCGATCAGAATTCACAAGAACGGCGGCCCCGAAGTTTTGACCTATGAAGACGTCGAGATCGGCGCGCCGGGACCCGGACAAGTCCACATCGTTCAAAAAGCGGTCGGCCTGAATTTCGTCGATACCTATCAGCGCAGCGGCCTTTACCCGATCCCGCTGCCTTTCGTTCCAGGATCAGAAGGGGCAGGCGACATCGTTGCGATCGGCAAGGGTGTGAAGGATTGGAAGGTGGGCGATCGTGTTGCCTACGGTACCGCAATTGGTGCTTATGCATCGGAACGCCTTATCGACGCTGACAAGCTCGTCAAATTGCCAAAGAACATTTCTTATGAGGTCGGCGCTGCGATGATGTTGAAGGGGCTCACTGTCCAATATCTCTTGCGTCAGACGTTCAAGGTGAGGGCAGGGGACACGCTTCTCGTCCATGCGGCGGCCGGCGGCATCGGCCTGATCCTTTGCCAATGGGCAAAGGCGCTCGGCGCAACTGTGATCGGCACCGTAAGTTCGGAAGAGAAAGCCAAGCTCGCCAAGAAGGCTGGCGCGAAACACATTATCTTCTATACGCGCGAAGACTTTGCCGCCCGCGTCAAGGACATCACCAAGGGCAAGCTTTGTGATGTCGTCTATGACGGTGTCGGCAAGACGACATTCGCCGGTTCGCTCGACTGCCTGAAGCCGCGCGGCTTGATGGTGAGTTTTGGCAATGCGTCTGGACCGGTCGAAGGCGTTAATCTTGGCATTCTGGCGCAGAAAGGCTCGCTGTTCGTCACGCGTCCGACTTTGGCTTCCTATGCGACTACGCCGGAGAGCTTGCGCAAGATGGCAAAGGATCTCATGCGCGTCGTTGCATCCGGCGATGTGAAAATCCCGGTCCACTCCCGCTTTGCCCTGGCGGACGCGGCAAAGTCGCATGAGGCGCTTGAGGGTCGGGAAACAACCGGTACGACGGTCCTGCTGCCATGAGCAACGGAGCCGAGACGGCGCAGGCGGAGCCGCTCGTTATCTTGCGCGGCATCACGAAGCGCTTCGGATCCTTTACCGCCAATGACCATATCGACCTCGAACTCGTTCCGGGCGAAATTCACGCCCTGCTTGGCGAGAATGGCGCCGGCAAATCGACTCTGGTCAAGATGCTGTTCGGACTCTTGTCCCCGACCGAGGGGGAGATCATCTGGAACGGCGCGCCGGTCAAGCTGGCCAATCCGCAAATGGCGCGCGATCTTGGCATCGGCATGGTGTTTCAGCATTTCTCGCTGTTTGAGAATCTCACCGTCGCCGAGAATATCGGCCTGGTCTTGCCGAAAGCCGAAAAGCTTGCGGGATTGAACGAGCGCATTCGCGGCATCTCAAAGCGCTACGGCATCGTGCTCGAACCCGAGCGTCCGGT
>Ga0206847_10302_pt1 | contig 14168 bp, 9 predicted proteins | sample Alteio_BWOrgCont_17_FD_152880 | JGI IMG/M metagenome (GOLD analysis project Ga0206847, IMG submission 152880) | Enriched cells from forest soil in Barre Woods Harvard Forest LTER site, Petersham, Massachusetts, United States -... | ecosystem: Environmental > Terrestrial > Soil > Temperate forest >... | reverse complement strand
CATTACGTACCGAGGCCAAGGCGTCGTTGGAAGCTAGATAAGCCACCGTGTCGTATGTCACGCTTGCCGATAGATGCAGATGCTTCAAAAGGCGCTGCTCGATTTCGGCTGACCATTGCGTGCTTCGGCTCGATTGGTCTGCAAAAAAGGACGAAGAAACCTGCCTGCCAGCCGTGAAGGTGAAGGTGGTAGTGTCGACAGGAGCGTACTGCAAAGAAGCATTGTATATCGGGGTGTTCAGAACAGGGGCGGAGAGCCCATAATATTCTCGGTGCTCGAGACCACCGGTGACGCTCAGGGATATCTTGTCTGTGGGATGCCAACTTGTCTGAAGCTCAGGACGTGCGTATGCGCTATCCGATCCCACGCTGACGTCCTGATAGCCCACTGCTGTTCCAATTGCCGTATCAAAGCGAGGCGACAGACGGTAATGCAGCCAGTCCTGATTCAACCAATTTAAAGTGTCAACGAAACCTACTGCATACTGCAGATCTTGGCTAAAATTGGCGTCGAGAAGAACCTTTCGGCTAAACTCATGTGTCACATCGAACGAGGTAGTGAATTCCTGAACGCTAGTTTGGCTTCCAGTCTCGATCAGTGGCTCCGAAGTATACGTAAATGTCTGGGCGAACTGCATCGTCCAATCGCCGAAGGCTTTTCTGCCGAGGACGTTCACGGATTGATCAAGCGTATCTCGGAAGGCGTGGTTCGAATAGAGATCCCATGTTGGAGTGTAATCGACGCTCCATTCATTCCCGTCAGCCAGGAGGAACCCGGGAGAGAACGTGTCAATTGCAGTCAGAAGGGGATGGCCAGGAGTGGATTGGATTCCATCGCCGTATAGGAACCGATAAAGGAAATGTGGCTTAAAGGCCAATGACCCCCATTGAAACGGTGAATCGGCGAGGTCAGAGTTCGCGCCTGAACCTAATGTTGAGTTGTCTTTGAACTCGGGAATCCCTGCCTGTTGCAATGTGGCGGAGATTGACTCCGGTTCCTGGGCTATCACTCCCTGAGCCGAGACTCTTGCGCAATTGGCAAGCAAATGGATAAATAGAATAGAGTGCCAAAGAGTCGGTCGAAGGTGGCTGAATCTAACGGTCATGAATTCGGAAGGCCATCATGGGTGGATTTGAACCCACGGCCAGAATTCAATAGAGCTTCTAAGTAATAGCCGAAGGTCTCCTTCAAGAAATCGGTAGTGCGATCGCTAGAATCCCACCAAGGACCCGAGTAGTATCCTTCTGGAATCCAAGGAACCACGCCGATCTTAGTATCTGGCCAGAAGACCTTTGCAAAAACTAGTCGGCTCCGTCGAGCGTGCACGCCGACTGTGAATACATTCATGGCTTTCGGGTGAATTCCCTTGTCCCGAAGGGACCGGAATACAGCTTCGGCCGATTCGAACGTGCGGTGGTTCTCGGTTCTGGTGGGCAAAGCCAGAATGACTCGATCGCTTGGAACTCCCAGGCGAATTAATTGCTCCGCGGCTTCACGGGCATAGCTCCAGCGTTGTTTGGTCCACCGGTCGCCGCTCAACCCGCTGGTAGCAGCGATATAGCTGTACCCTCCGTGCGTGAATTCTATTGCGGCAGCGTCTACCCCTTCGGGACCGATCCATCCCTCGACAGCAAGAACTTCCGCCGGTAGTCGATCAGATTGAGATAAAAATGCTTCGCCCTCAAATGTCCAAAATAGAATGCATATTGTCGCCAACGTGAAAAGGACCGTCCACCCGAACAATGTTGGGAGTAAGACCGAGCAGCGATGAAACAGTCTAGGCATCGATTTCCTCGAAATCCCTCAGTGACCAAGACTGGTCACGGGAAAAGGATAGGACCGCAGAAGCCCAATTATGCTTTCCACACTTGGCCTAACCTCAAGTTAAGGCCCGACATTGCATTGCGAGTATCCACAATGCACTGGGCCCAGTCAGCCAATTCCTGATAATTCACATTTGCATGGTTAGTAGCCAGGAGTACCAGATCAAAACTTCCGATTGTCTGCCGGTCCCATGTAACCGATCGCGTCCCAGCCCAATGGGAATGTTCGCGGGTTGGTTTTACAGTCGGAACGTAAGGATCATGGTAGCCGACTTCGGCTCCGCGCTTCTTTAGCATCTCCATCAATACGTAACTTGGAGATTCGCGCTCGTCGTCGACATTGGGTTTATAGGCCAAGCCCAATACCAAAACCTTACTGCCTTTGATCGATTTGCTCTGTTCGTTCAATGCCTCGCTTACTCTGTGAATCACGTAGTCCGGCATCGAAGTGTTGATTTCTCCCGCTAACTCAATGAAGCGAGTATGCTGGCCGTATTCACGCGCCTTCCACGTCAGATAGAAGGGATCTATAGGGATACAATGCCCTCCGAGACCCGGACCTGGATAGAAAGGCATGAAGCCGAATGGCTTTGTTTTCGCTGCGTTAATTACTTCCCAGACGTCGATTCCCATGGCCGAATAGACGATCTTAAGTTCATTAACCAAGGCGATATTAACGCTACGGAAGGTATTCTCCAAGAGCTTGGTTGCTTCGGCAACGCGGCATGAAGACACCGGAACGAGCGTCTTGATCGCGATGGAGTAAAGTTCTACGGCCTTCCTGAGGCATTCAGGCGAATATCCTCCAACCACTTTTGGAATTGTCGCAACAACACTACTTGGATTACCCGGATCCTCGCGTTCTGGAGAAAACGCGAGGTGAAATCCGATTCCGGCCTCCAAACCGGACCCTTCTTCCAAGACTTTACGCAAATCCTCGTCGGTCGTTCCTGGGTAGGTGGTCGATTCCAATACGACAAGACTTCCCTCTTGAAGATGAGGCGCTATAGCTTTCCCCGTGTCGACAATGTAGGAAATGTCAGGCTCTCGATTTTTGTTTAGAGGAGTCGGAACGCAAATAATAATCGCACCGACTTCCCTAATACGGGAGAAGTCCCCTGAGGCAGCGAAGGACCCGTTGTTAATAGCCGCAGCGATCGCCTCTTTGGCGATATGCTTGATGTAGCTGCCCCCGGAATTGAGGGTGTCCACCTTGGCTGAATCAATATCTAGGCCTACGACCATTGCCCCCGATCGGGCAAATTGTAAGGACAAAGGGAGGCCTACATAACCAAGGCCAACAATTGCAATTTGATTCACGGGCTTCGTCATGGAATTTGTAAAAGGGAAGAGTTTAGAGGCGATATTGATTGGCGATAATGCGAACTCTAATTGACGTGTTCTTGGCCGATTTAGGCAACCGTTTTCAAACCTCGAAATAAGGAAAATAGCCTTCGAGCAATTCGCAGGAATAACTATGCCGGACAAACCGAAAAGATTGGGGTAATCGAATCGCTCTGCGGAATGATACGATACCGAAAAATTCTAGAATCGTTCTCATTCCATTTCCTTTCGGTCAGCGAATCTTAAAGCCGGCCAATTTCGACCCCCAATTTCGCCGACACCAACAATAGCCCTAGTTTTGCATACGCGGTTTTTGGCATCCCAAAAGAAATCCAATGAAGGCCTAAATGCGTGACCTAAATTAAGGCAATAGAATCTAACGCGAAACTAGTGACGACACCCGCTGAGCAGGTAGGATTCAAAAAAGAAAGAACGATGATGTGTTCCCACAATCGCCGGTTGCTCTCCGAAGATTGCAGATAGCTCAAGAACGCGCGATGGCTCGCTTATACGTTAGTTCATTAAATTACCATGTTACATACAAAATGTAATAATGCCTTTTCCGGCGTGGGGTAGATAGATCACGTGTGCCGATTCCGTCTAAATCCCGTCTGAACACAGACGGCAGCTATATAATCTAGGTTATCCAGCTAAAAACTCGCGCGATCCGATTATCGGGCACCTTTCTAATTAATATACGAAGACATGCGTAACCGCAGGCGAGCGCTATCAGCGAACCGACCAGCTGTGCGACAAATGGTGCTAGGAAGATAGAAGCAGCAAATGTTGCGACAACGAGTGGGAGCATCCAAGCTGCCAGATTTAGGTTAACGCGGGACCAGCGAAAACCGGAGATTCGTCGGACGACAAAGAATATTATTAACCAGTATGTGAAATTGCCAGCTAGGAACGCGATGCCCGTACCTGTCAGTCCCCAAAGACCGATTCCTATCAAAAGAAAAATTACGTGGCCAAAATTCATAAAGACTTCCGTCAGGAGAAAAGATTTCCGATCACCTTTCGCGAGCAAGATAAACCCCATGGGCCACGAGCTGACACGGCACAAGACTCCAAGCGCTTGCCAGCGTAAGATTGCAATCGCAGGCTCAAAGTTTCCCGCATAAAACACTCGGATCACCCACGGCGCCAGAGCAAGGGTTGCAAGAAGTCCGGGCATCGCGAGCAACAAAGATATTTCTGCTTGTTCATTGACCATTCGGTTGCACTGAGAATTGTCTTTAGCGACTTCGGTAAGACGTGGAAAGAAATCGGCGCCCATTGCCTGAAGGATAAACCCTGCGTAGATAGCTGATATTGTATAGGCGGCTGCGTAATGGCCGGCACCTTCGAGGCCAAGCATTCTCAATACCATAGTTCTGGTCAAGTAAGCCAGAAGAGCGTTCATTAAGCCGCTCGCCATGAATGCAATTCCCAATCCTAACAATGCTTGGCTCTCGTGGTAGCTTTCTCGCCAGCTGATATCTGCTTGGTGAATCGGCGTCTTACGTGCGATCCAACGAGTCACAGCATACGAAGCTGCTGATGTAACGACCAGCATTGGGACTATGCCATTAGCTCTAAAGAACCAAATCAGTAAAATTCCCAAAAACGATCCTATCATGCCTCCTAGTATATTTGCGCGAGCAAGATCACCTATTTTCCTTAAGCCCTGAAGAACTGCCGACCAACCATTAGCGACAGTTCCGAACAGGACCGCCAGGCTCAAGAGTGCGACAGCAAATTTGTGTTCACCGCTTGCAAAGGTGATGCGACAAATTGGATAGCAGAGGATAGCCATTACTACGGCGGCGGCGGAGCCTAGAATCCACGTGGATCGCCTAAGAGTGGTGACTATGCGAGCGACTCGTCTCGGCTCTTGTGAGGCAACCGCCTCCGCGATTTGCCTAACGCCGCTGTTACTTACTCCCATTCCGGACAGAGTAGACGCCACCCAGATTATTGATGTATAAACACTAGAGAGACCGACTCCTGATGGGCCAAGCAGAAGCGCCACGACTTTGGTTCGGGCCATCTTCTGCAAGATGTCGAAAGCCGAGGCTCCGCTGATAAGCGCGGTCGACTTTAGAATTCGCCCATAACTTGGGGCGGTCCTTTCGCGATTCGAATCCGGATCGATATTTTTGGACGATTGTGTATCGGTAGGCACGATTGCGACGATGTCTGAGAATCGAAAGAAATGAACGCAGCTCAAACCAGATGCGAGCAAACACTCGTTTGGTTTGCAGCTTCTGGAGCGATTTCGGAATAGGAAGTTCTACAGATGTAGCCGCCGCGATTCTTCAAATGACACCAATCTCATCCAGAGTTTACGTCTAAGCGTGCGAAAGCTATGACCTCAAAGTAGATGGACCGCTCCAAACTCGGCATTTAGAAAGGCCGGTATCTCAATCTCGGACAATTAATGAGATTTCTGTTTCCGCAACGCGAGCCAGCGACAAATATAATAGTATCGAAGCACAAAGCCTGGATCTGGCTGCCTGCTGACGAGAAGCCTCATCGTCTGAGTCGCCGTTCGGTAGAAGAGACCGGGAAGTTGTATCAATAGGCTCGCGATCGACGGGCGAAAGGTTGTCAGAGACGCAGGCGGAACGGCGATCGCATATGAAACAGCCATACGTTTAGCGGATTTCAGGTAAGCTTTCACGGTCAGACGATCAGCAGAAAAGTGATGCTCCACTGCAATTTCCGGCCTATAGGAGATTCTCTTTCCTAGTTTCTCAAGGGACCAACCGAATAGCGTATCATCAAAAAAACCAGAACCGCCCGGCCCTAAACGTGGATCGAATCCACCCACTTGTACAGTCGCCTCACGAGTCGCCGCCATATTTGCGCCAACTAGGCCCGGCGGGCGATGCAACGGATCTTCGACTGAGGCGACCCATACTCTCAATGCTCCTTTTAACCAAGCCCGATCCAGATGGGGAGCAATTTTGACACCTCCCTGTACCGCGTCGGCGTGGCCGGCAAAAATCGGACTGCACATTTCTTCGACCCAGTGTGGCGGAACACGCACGTCATCGTCGGTAAATAATAATACATTCCCCTGTGCAGCAGAGATCCCGGCATTGTAGGCGTATCCCTTTCCAGTTCGTTTTTCGTAGACGTAGCGGATCGATTTGCCTTCGAAAGAAAAGGACCCACATAGCTGTTCCGTAGAGTCCTTCGAGCCGTTATCAACGACAATCACCTCGTATGCCCGAGTTGAGGTAACTGCTGATATTCGAATAGTTTCTAAGGTCTGGCTCAAACTGTGAGCTCGATTCAAGGTGCAAATAATTATTGAAACGCTTGGTTTCATCTCGAAGGAGTCGAATTTTGACAGTTGGGCCAATTCTGAAAAATATCGGAATCGAATTGTCCTTCGCTAGTCGCCCCCAGTTAGGGGAGTCGGAAGACAATCAGGTGGCGACTCGATCCCGCAAGTGTACGGTCTTCGATTACATGAAACGAATTTCGAATCAGCAAAAGAATTCCAAGATATCGTCTTGGCTGTGCTAAGGTAACAATGAATACGCCGTCCTTTTTTAAAAAAGCAGCCAAGCGTTGAAGAAAACTAAGTTGGCTGTGAATCGGAATATAATTCAGTGATTCGGAAAATAGTATAACGTCATAAGGCTGCTGGCATTTATATGTAAGCATGTCGGCTACCTGGAATGAAATTTTATCTGAAGCGAAGCGACTAGCGATTTCTATCGCTTTCGGCGAGAGATCGACCCCAACCGCACTGTTCAAGCCCGTCTTTGCTAAATCACCTAATACCGAACTACCACCGCACCCCATTATCAATAGATCGCCATTTTGTAGAAAATGGCCTACAACTGCCGGAAGCTCGCCTCCATCGCTGGTAAAACTCCAATCACCGTTATTATATTTTTCGTCAAAGGCCAAGCGACGCAAGGATTTGGGTCCAAAACGCGTGACAAAAAAATGAACGCCCCTAGCTGCCAGTAGGCGTCGAATGGTGGTGGCGACTTTATTTCTCATCGGCGTTTGATTGACAACGTAACCTTCCGTAACCGCATCCCGGAAGCTAGGCGCACTCCGACGATCAGAAGTCTACGAATTGAAGTATGGGAAAACAATGCCGAACAAAGAGCCTTCCAGAGAAGGGATTGAGCGGCACGGCGACGGCCTATTGCTTTTAGATCGAGGGCCATTTGATACCAGATATCTGCACGCACTTCCCTAGGCATGTCGAAATTTAGCCGTAGGTTCCGCATGCAAACCTTCCATCTGTTTCGTGGAATGCCCAATCTTTGGGTTGTGCTTGTACTCTGTGAGTGGACTCTATATAAGGCTAAAGCCCGCGGATCATATAAATATAATGACTTTCGAGAGAGAGTTATCCATAGCCACCAATCCTCAACCCACTTAATGTTCTCGTCAAAAAGCATGCGGGATGCGGCGCCATTGGAGCGCATTAGAACAGTTTGCATATTAATAAAATTTCTCTTGCAAAGTTCGGTGAATAGATTTCCGGAGGGATTGCGGGGGACCGGAAAGCGGTCACTGAAAAGACACCCCGTCGGAGAGCCGATTTCGTCGATAATCTCCGAATCGCAATAGGTTATGTCGTATAGTGGATTCGCCTGCAGTGCGGTGATTTGGATGTGCAATTTCTCTGGTTTCCAAATATCGTCTGCGTCGCAAAACGCTATGTAAGGTCCATTTGCCAGTTGGAGACCGTCATTTCTCGAGCGAGATGCGCCTAGATTTCTTTCATGCAGGATTAGTTTTACACGGGTGTCTTTGCCCGCTAGCTCGCTTAGGAGCTCTACGGAATTATCTGTTGAAGCGTCGTCAACAACGATCAACTCAAGATCGTCTAGGGATTGAGCGAGTACAGCATTGACTGAATCTGCCACGAAACGCCCGGCGTTAAAGCAAGGCATTATGACGCTAACTGTTGGCATCTGTTTGATTCTTTTGGGGCAAAAAAATTCCGTGATGACGCTGCAATGCCATTTCCGAAGCGTTCGGGAAAGTGCGATCTTCGGAGTACCGCTGCCTTGTATGGATAAAAGCCTTCTCTCGCCTGTGGCAGAGCATGCATCGATTCTTTCGTATCCGTTTCGCTAAAATGGGGAAAATTGCGCTGGCGACTGAGTCTTGGCAATAATCTTAAAATCCTAGATATGTCACGCACTCGTTGCTGCGATTCGAATTGCGAGTTTTACGGAATATGTTAGGCAGGCGATGTCATGCGCAATTTATCCAGCAAACTGATACCTGTTCTCATCTCCTGTTTTTGGCTCTCGATTGTTTCGGTGAGTCACGCAGAAGATTTCTACGTTGCGCAATCTGCGCTCGGGAGCAACTCCGGCACGGACGCAGCCGATGCCTACGGCGAAAGCTTCTTCAACTCGGCAGCCAACTGGAGTAGTCCCACCAAGGTGGTCGGTCTAATTGGTCCAGGAGATACAGTTCACCTGGTAGGGATCATAACTAACGCGCTAACAGTGCAGGCAAGCGGTACACCAGGAAATGTGATAACGATCCTTTTTGAACCTGGTGCAGATATGAGCGTGCCGGTGTGGTCTAGTTCTGGAGCAATAGTGCTTTTTCAAGATAATTATATCACCATTGATGGAGGTGGAAACGGAATTATAGAGAATACCGCCAATGGGTCGAATCTGGCGAACAAAATTCCTTCGAATGGGATTGTAGCTACCGAATGCAGCAATGTCACAGTGCAAAATATTACGATACAGAATCTATATGTTCGTGTTAAAGGGAGTGAACAAAGCGTGAGCTCGGCGGGAGTGGTATTTCGTTGGAACGGCGGCATCAGTTTTTCAAATGACGTTGTCAATAATTGCACATTCCATGACATGACCATAGGTGCGTCGATGGACTATGGCCCTGGATGTTCGAATTTTACCGTTTCCAACTGCACAGCCTTTAATTGCAATTGGGGCGGAAATGCCGGGGACCACAGCAATACCTCGACACTTAATGGCTTGGTCATCCATGACAATAAATTTTATAATTGGGATAATTGGACCGACACATCCAGCAACAATAGTTTCCACCACAACGGATTCTATGGATGGTCAGAGCAGTTAGGCGGCACTGCCCGCCTCACGAACGTATCGGCCTTCAACAATACGGTCGGCCCTGGGTTTAACGGCACCGCCTCTACATCGGGTTTGTTCTTCTCTGGCAACGTTGGGAATCTGCTGGTTTATAACAACATTTTTACGGAAGCAGCCGTGAGCGACAATCCCGCCGATGGCTTGATCGCGATTTGGATTCACGACGGAAATCAAACGGGGTATGGCGTATACAACAATACGATTGTCGGCGCCGGAAACGGGGTTGGAATATGGTTCTACCAAGGAAACGGTTCGGGTGCGACAACATACATAGCAAAAAACAATATCATTACAGGCGTCGCCACTGCCATTTCGCAATTTTTGAATGGATCGGCAACTTTGGTTTCCGACTTTAACAATGTTAGCGGTTTGCAAGCTGGAGAAGAATTTAATACGTCTTCGACTTCCTCGTCCGCCTTCAAAACGCTTTCACAGTGGAATGCTTTGGGGTTTGATACACATAGCACGACAGTGACTCCACTTTTTGTCGCATCTGGATCAGGGAACTACCAGCTCGCTCTTACGGATATGGCTGCCGTTGATAATGGTGCTGATCTCTCTGCCTTTTTCACAGTCGATAAGAATGGAGTCAGTCGTCCACAGGGTCCAAGCTGGGATATTGGGTGTTACGAGCAAATACCGACGTCACCTGTAGTTACGACGCAGCCGATTCCGTCGCCGATTATTATGACGGGCTCGAATATCACTTTGTCTATAACGGCCAGAGGTGCACCGACTCTCACGTATCAATGGCAGCTTAACGGAATGAATCTTTCTGACGGTGGCGAGATTTCAGGTTCTACAACGCCAAGTCTAACTCTGACTGGAGCTACCACCCTCGATAGCGGTAATTATACCGTTGTGGTTTCTAACGGTATTACGCCGCCGGCCACAAGTACTATTTCGGCGCTTGTTGTTGGTACGATCCCGCTATTTACGACGCAACCAGCCGTTAGCCAAAGTCTGGCAACCGGTTCCAATACAACTCTGACGGTGGCAACTACCGGAATCCCGACCCCGACCTATCAATGGCAAGAGAATGGAGTCAATATCTCTAACAGCTCCGTGGTTTCTGGGGTTACTTCAAACACCCTAACTCTCACTGATATTACTGGGGTAGATGCGGGTATATACACGGTAGTAGCAACCAATGCTGTTGGGTCCACAACAAGCAACGCCGGAACATTGGCGGTCACGGGTAGTAGCGCCCCATTGATCACACTCCAACCTGTTGGACAAACTGTTAACCAAGGAGCGGTAGTCACGTTAACTGCGATAGACGCTGGCACTCCCGCTCCTTCGTTACAATGGTATCGGGGAGGGACCGCACTTTCGAATGGCGGAGTTGTTTCTGGGGCGCAGACGACGACTTTAACTCTTACTGGCGTTACACCTTCGAATAATGGCATCTATACTCTCGTAGCCTCCAATGGAGTTGGTTCGGCCGCAACTAGCACAGGTGCTCAACTCACCGTTACACCAGCCACAGTGGCCCCAACTATAGCAATCAACCCGTCCAGTGATACAGTAGGACCAGGTGCAACAGTCATTTTTATGGCCTCTGCAACTGGGACTCCTGCACCGTCCTATCAATGGCAAAAAAACGGCAATAATCTTTCTGACGGCGGCGACATTTCAGGATCTACAACTTCCACACTTACAATTTCTGCTGTTAGTTTGGCAAACAACGGCACTTATACTTTGGTGGCTTCCAATGGCATAGGTTCTCCAGCGGTAAGCACCGGAGCCGTGTTAACGGTCACTGGTATTGCTCCCAGCATTATTCAACAGCCCGCTAGTAAAACTGTCTTATCCGGTTCCACAGTGACGCTCGCAGTCGGCGCTACCGCGACACCTCCAGCTTCCTATCAATGGCAAAAAAATGGTGTAAATATTACTGATGGTGGAGGCGTTTCTGGATCATCTAGCTCAACACTTACCCTGACGGGAGTTACGACTGCAATGGCTGGAACCTATTCCGTTGTAATAAGCAATAATATTGGATCTCCAGTTACCAGCATGGGAGCCGTGCTCACCGTGCTTATTCCGAGCAGATTGGTTAACGTCTCCATTCGCGCCAATTCGGGGCCAGGGGCGCAGACATTAATAGCGGGATTCGTTGTCAGCGGCGGAAGTAAATCCGTATTGATCCGAGGAATTGGACCTGGGCTTTCTACATTCGGTATTAGCGATTTTCTCACCGATCCGAAGCTAAGCCTCTATAATGGACCAACCCTCATGCAAAGTAATGATGGATGGGGAGGAACCGCCGCACTTTCTACATTATTTTCGCAGGTTGGAGCCTTTGCGCTTTCACCCACCAGCTTAGATTCAGCACTGGCGACGACGGTTCCAGTTGGGGCGTTTACTGCTCAAGTTAGCGGGCAAAATGGGGGCATTGCTCTCGCAGAAATTTTTGATGCTGATACGGCCGAAGCACCTGCAGGGCACTTCATCAACGTATCTGCACGAGCTCAAGTAGGCACGGGGGCGAGTGTGCTTATTGCGGGCTTCGTAGTCAACGGGGACACGTCAGAACAAGTCCTTATTCGCGCAATCGGGCCAGGTCTTTCAACATTCGGCCTCACCGGAGTGCTTAGCGCTCCTCAACTAAGCCTGTACGATAGCAATGGAAACTTGATACAAGCAAATTCGAGCTGGGGCGGGACAGCCGCTCTTGAGACTGCATTCGCTGAGACTGGAGCTTTTTCTCTAGCAAGCAATAGCTTAGATGCTGCTCTTTTGACGACCCTTAAGGCGGGTGCATATACAGCGATCGTCTCAGGCGGGGATTCCTTAACAGGGGTAGCTTTGGTTGAAATTTACGAGATTCCGTGATCTACCTTTACGGCGGGGTAAGGCTTGAATCTTTGTTAGATTTGAAAACTGCGCCAGAGTTCATCTAAACGCACATCGTCCGAAAACGGCCCACCCGACATTTGCGGCTTCAATGCCTACTCTTTCAAGCTTGATTGGCGAAGTTCCAATTGGGCTAAATCCTCGAATTCCGAGATAGGAATTAAATATCTTCTGTGAAAAGAGTTCACTTTCTATTTCTGGCCTAAAGCGATCACCGAATGGATAGGAGAAAGCTAAATCGCTGATACCGAGTTCCTTCTTCAGGTGCGCCGCTGGCTGAACGATTTCCTTATCGATATCTGAATTCAATAATTTCGAGCAGTATGGATGGGTATGGGTGTGAAACCCAACTGAATGGCCTGCTGAAATCCATTCGCGCAAAGAGTCCCAATTAAAATAAGGCCGAGCATTGTAAATGTACTCTTCGAGTGGGGGGAGATTGCAACTGTTCCAAAGCGCCGTTGTCCATTCGTCCTTGCGACTCATGCTCCAAGAGCTAGAGGCTTGCATGAGCGTTTGCCCGAGCAGAACTCGATTCAACCCATGGCTCTGCTCGAGCTTGCTATATTCGGACCGCCATCTGTCAGAAGGCACCCAGTTATCAATCACACTGAGAATGTGGCGCCACATCATGTGGGACCCACTTAGACAGGACGTTATAACGAAGGTCGTTGCCTTAATTCTATAGCGGTCCAAAACGTCCATCACGCCTGTGCTTCGGAGGTCAAATCCGTCGTCAAAGGAGATCGCTATTGTAGGGCGCGCTTTCCGATTTAATATTTCCCCACTTGAGATGATCTCACTAACGGGTACGAACTCAAAAACTTTGGATAAGCGTTTTAAGTCGTCTGCAAATTTAGCGATGGTGCATCCGCTATAAAAAGCATTATAATATGGCTTCCGCTCGCCAACAAAATGATAGTAAGCTATATTAAGCGTGTGACGCGCGTTATTTGCCGCACGCCATCGAAGCAACGGGCCTTCGCAAATAGAACCAATAGCATTCTTAGTTAATGCTTTTAACTGCATTAGTGTGAACCTTGTCCCGCTGCCACAAAACGCGATCTATCGTGCTTTGGTAAAGAGTAAAGGCCTCTGACGCAGAGCTCTCTTGCCAATATGCGACTATACTCTCCTTTCTCTGATGCTTTGCGGGCATGTCGTTAATGACATTCATTTGTATCATGGCCCTTTGGTACCAACCTAGGTCAAAAGCGCGGGTGTAGAACAAAGGAGGTGGTTGCGAGATTCCCGGTAAGTTACCGAAAGGCTCAATCTTCGAGAGCAAAAGCCGTTTATAGATGATTGCAGCGCCAATCTGGGTCCTTTTTAATAAAACATCTGGAGTGTCTCCCGATAGAATTTCTGGTAGATAGTGCCCAAGTATCGAGCCTCCGTCGACGGAGGAAGTCATCTTCATAAGTGTGCCGCCGCAGAGGTGAGGATGCCCATTAGCAAATGCAAAATGAATGCTTGATGCTCCATTATAGATTGGAGACAGACCGCTATGGAAATTTAATGTAAGAGGTGCTATCTCAAGAAATTCCCGAGGATAAATCGGTCCACCCATACAAAGCACGAGATCTGGGCGAAATGATCTTAAGAGTTCTAGTGAACTCGGGTTCCTAAAATCGCAGTTTCTGTGAATTAAATGGCTCGGAATACGCTCATATTCTGCGATGCCTGCAGCTAAAATATCACTCTCGGACTTACTGCTATTTATGCGGCCTCCACTTCTAGATATATAGGTGAATAATCTGCCCGCGACGTAATGGGCAACAATTGAGCGGCCGCGAGCTCGAAGTTGCTTCTTAAGGCGCCTGTAAGACGAAAACTTCTGTGTTTTCGCGGAAGTTGAGTGAAGAATCCCGACGACATGGCCTGTTTCTACTAACTGAGCAGAAAGGTGCTTATGTTGAGGGCCATCGCCCGTAACGATCACGACATTCATTGCTGCAGCAAATATGTGTAGAGAATGGTTATATGTGATAACATACAGGAGTCACGTCGGATTTGGGGCGAACAA
>Ga0206847_10301_pt1 | contig 14185 bp, 16 predicted proteins | sample Alteio_BWOrgCont_17_FD_152880 | JGI IMG/M metagenome (GOLD analysis project Ga0206847, IMG submission 152880) | Enriched cells from forest soil in Barre Woods Harvard Forest LTER site, Petersham, Massachusetts, United States -... | ecosystem: Environmental > Terrestrial > Soil > Temperate forest >... | reverse complement strand
TCCCACTTCTGGCCCGGACAGAAGAGCGTTTCCAATTGCAGTAATTGACGGTATAACGCCAACTCTTCGAACCGAGGTTGACATTTAATCGCGCCGTCGTTGTCCCGTACCGACAGCCTCGACGATCAATCTACCTCATTCAGTGATCCAGAGACTCGCTTGGCCCCTTCCGGTCCGAACCTGGACCAGCGGCAAAATCCGACTCGGAGGTTCTGGAGAAGGGGATTGGGGCTCGAACATGGCGCCAGTGTATAAGGCGCAAACTAAGGTGACCATCCCCATCTTGTCAGGAATTGAGCTCCCTGTTTCCTTTCTCTATTTCTCCAGGGTCTCCACAGGGAAATCGGACTCCAAGGTTCAGGATGCATTAACGTTAGATATTGCGAAGTTAGCACTGGCGGCTCCAAGAGGGCGATGAACAAAGGCAAACACGCGAAGCACTATTTGGCTCTCGAGTCGCGTGCATTTAAATTGCTTCAGCGAAGAACGACTGCTGGCCCTCAGTCCTACATTCTAGTTAATCCTTTTTCTTCGTTGCACCACCAGTGTGCTGCTTGGATATTGTCCGGATGGTCATCTCTCCATGATCCTCCCATGCCTTTAGGATCAATGTGTCTGGCACGACGTCATGGTAGTCGGTGAACGATTCATGGCAGAGTGGGCCTAAGAAGGCAGCGTGCGGAAAAGGCTAATTTACCTACGACATGCTACAGGCTGGTGAAGACATTCCGGGGTGCTTGTTACAATCACGCCATCGCGCCCTAGCTCTGTCTGGGCGGGGTACGTCATTTTCGCAGAGGATGCTTCTGTGCCACCGAAACTAGCAGGTTGGATCGTACTCTTTGTGATGATGTTGGCCCTAGTGGCGGCCGGCGCCTGGCTCGAGGTAAAGAGCGCGACTGGTCTTCTTACGGTCTACCGAAGCCACGCGTGGGATTCGGTTCCATGTGTGGTCACCAGCAGCACCATCTCTCCGGCCAGGCAGTCAGTCCCAAATCTGACCTGGATGGTAAAGGCGATGTGCACATACCAGAAGGGAGGTCAGTACTATTCCTTCAATTGCTCACCCCACGCAGTTGGCTCCAAAGATCTGGCCCAGTCTCAGCACGCTTCGTTGCAGATCAATTCCGCGCATGTATGCTACGTAAATCCTAAGGACTCCTCGGAAGCCCTCTACGGGGAGGAGCAGAGCACTCTGCTGCCTCTGTTGTTTTTCGGCATCGGCACAGCGTTTATCGTGCTCGGTGGGTCTGGTGCCAAATTCCTGATTAGAAACGGAACGTCATAGAACTCAATCGCCGTTTTGAATGGTTCCATGATGGAAGATCGAATAGTCTGGATTCGGAGTAATGAATCCTTATGCCGGAATATCTCGCAGCACTGACGATCATTCTGTTGGTCGGGATGGTGTCGACGCGTGCCTTTTTGATGAAACAGCAAGGCATAAAGGCACTGAAATTCGGGAACATCGATAAGAAAGACTTCCTGACTCCGCCCTTTGCGTTGTTTTATTTCTATGTCGTGTTTGCCCAGGCGTTTCGTCTGCCCGTCGTGAGCCGACAGGAATTCTTCCGGTCGGAATTTACGCCTTGGATCGGAGTGGCCTTTTGCGCCGCTGGTCTCGGGTTATTACTCTGGAGCCTCATTTCGTTCGGGCGCGGTTTTCAAACATCGCGATGACGGCATACTGTTTGCGACCGCTGATCGGCACCTGCTCCACAGAAATCGCGTGTGCTCCCTGCTTGCGCAAGTATTCCGAATGTTTCTTGCGGGCGAGTTCTGCTTGTGTTTCTTTGCTAGTCATAGAAACCTCTTCCATCCACTACTCCATTATTCTATACCCCCTTATTCCTTCGGCAAGTCTAATGTTACATCCATATTTTTCAATACTTTATCGATAGGACACAACACGCTTCCCTTGGGTGTTCCGGCAAAATGCAAGCCCACCGCTTTGCCTGTTGCTTTTTCAATCACCAGCGCGCCGGAGTCCCCTCGCTGTGAGTAGGGCGGGCGGCAAAGTATTTGATTCTTGAAACCGACAGACTGATTTAAATCTGGATAGACGACTTCAAATCGGAAGTGGGTATCGACAATCGCCGTGACATCCGAGACCCCTGAAGTCCTGCCCGCAATCTGCACTTTCATTTTTCGTTTGGCGGCCGTGGTGCCCTTCGGAGCTACGAGTCCACGGATTTGTGCATTCACAGGACGGGCCTTTGGGCCGGTTTTAAGTTCCGCCACCGCGCAATCCAGCTCGTTCACAAACTGACCGCCTACTATGAATTTCGTGAACTTATCCAGCTTGGCGATCACGTCAGCGGGCCGCCGTCCTTTATCAGCTTTTCCCGGATAGAGAATGGCATCCCCCTTTTTTGCTTTTCCTGAACGTGCCAGCACGTGCGAGTTGCTCAGAATCATTGTCTTGCCGCCGCGCCGCACAATCGCGCCCAGCGTTCCGGCATTTCCGGAAAAGTGCCCTACGCTGTTTCCCGGTTGGATGGGAGTTTTTTGAACGAAGGGACCTGCCTGCAATTTGATCTTGCCTAGCTCCACTACGTCGGTGGGCACATCGGGCCCTCCGTTCAGCGGATTGGGGACCTTGGGCGGAATCATTTTTGCAGCCGACAACTTCGTTTTCGGCAATTTTTTCTCGACGTAAAATGTGACCGCCATTTGCCCCGTGCGCTGTCCCCGACTGGTTTGTTCGGTGATCCCCACACCCACGACATTGGGTTGCTGAAAAACCGAGCGCAATCGGCCGGCGTGCGCTTGCTGCGGACCCGCAAGTGATTCGATCTGCACCGAAGTGATAGCATCGAGCACGCTTTCCAGACGTTTTTCCTCGATGCTATCCGCCACCTGTGTTGCTATAGAAGAGACTAGAGGTTCCAATTCACGGGTTGTGTTAACCATTCATTCACCTCAACAATCGTAAACGTCGTTATTGATCCAACCGGTCAACTCGCCTTGGGGACTCTCTCGCATACGCGGAAAGCATTTGCGATCAAAGTTATCGACGGATTGGAAGCACCAGCGGTTGGCATGAAAGCGGCATCCAGCACATAAAGCCCTTTCACTGTGTGCGACTGGCAATTCGTATCGAGCACCGACTGCTCGGGATCGGTCCCCGCGCGCAACGCGCCGTGCACGTGTCCGTAACCGATGTTGGCCGCGCTCTGCGGTTCGAACTTGCGCAACTCCCCGCCCGCGGAAACCATCATGTCGGCCACTACTTGAAGCGCATACTTGCTCAACTCCACATCCCAGGGATGGTGGACGTAAAAAGTTCTCGCCACCGGCAACCCCCAGGGGTCTTTGGTGTCCGGATCAAGCTCCACCCGATTGGATTCCACACTGATGGCGTCCCCGGTAAAGGAGAAAGAAACTCCGCCCTGGCTACGCAACTCTTTCAAGTAATCCACCAGGCGGCTGCCCCATACGTTTTTCTCGGTATCGCTCATGCTCGCGGCTTTGATCAGACGGATGGGTGGCGTGCAAGTGTAAGGATCATAGACAGAAAACTTTCCGCCCTTCGCGCGCTTGCCTCTTCCCGGCTTCTTGTAGGTGTACATGCCGCGGAGTTGCAGGCTGCCAATGGCTGTGCGCGGCTGGAAGTTTTGCCCATCGTCCCACACGCCCCGGCCTTTGAAGGTCAAATGCAGATCGCCTTTAGGATGGTAGGTCAGGTATTTTCCGACCTTCTTGTAGGGATCGGGAATTTTTGAAATCAAGAATAAACGCGCGGACTGGATGGTCTGCACGGAAAAAAAGACACGTTCACAGGCCAGGAACTTTTCCGCGCCGTCCTTTCCTTCTTTGTAAAAGACGCCTTTGACCTCGCCCTTCTCGTGCTCAATGCGCGTAACGCAGTGATTCAGCCGCAGGTCGCAGCGTCCGGTGGCAAGCGCGCGGCGCAGAACTGTATTCACGCTGTTGGAGCGGCTGTTCACCGCGCATCCGTAGAACTGGTTATAGCCGCAAAATGAGCAGGCAGGGCGACCATCGAACACCTCCGAATTCACCGCGCGCGCTCCAAAGTAGGGCTGCATTTTGTGCTTTTCGGGAAACCTGGGGACAGACGGGACGTACCCCGGTTAAGGTTGTAACTAAGCAATTAAGACGAGGTTACGCTGAGGGGAATCCAGCGAGGGCTTCTTGGGGCGGCCTCCCTTTTGAGGGGCGAGCAGCCGCAGGGTCGACTGTTCCAGCGCGGCGACGAATTCGGGTGTCCCCAAGGGGCGGCCGGTGTGGGTGCAGTGGCGCAGGGCGGGGAGGTCGGATTGCGATTCGGCGGTAAGATATTCACGCCACTCGGCGGCGGTCCAATGGATTCGCCAAGGCTGCATTTCAAGCAGGGGGTTGGAGACTTCGTCGCGGCAATGAGCGCCTGCGCTCGACCACGGCCAGTGCTCGGCTGCGGGAACTAATCCGGCGCGCACCGGATTTAGCTCGACATAACGCAGCGCCGCCCAAAGATGAGGAGTGTCGAGCGGGCAGGAATAGAATCGCCCCTGCCAGACGTGTCCGGTAGAAGACTGGCGAGCGTTCCAATAAGACGCGTAGCGTCCGTGCGAGTGTTTGAGAGTTTGCGACAAAGACTCGACCGTGCGGGGGATGACGATCAAATGCACGTGGTTGGACATGAGGCAGTAACCGAGCAGAGAAAGACAGTAGAGTTCGGAATACTTGCGCAGTAGCTCGAGGTAGGTGAAGCGGTCGGCGTCGTCGGCGATAATTACTTGCCGGGCATTGCCGCGCTGCGTAACGTGATGGGCAACGTCGACGATTACCACCCGCGGGAGTCGAGCCATTTCCAGAAACATATCAGAAAAGGATTCGGTCGCGATTGGGTGGTGGAGGTTTTTGCCGGCGAGATCGCGGGTACATTCCCGCATTGGGAGAAAAACTGGGGTACGTCCCGTCTGTCCCCAGGTTTCCCCCCCCAGGTTTCCCCCAGGTTTCCCAGGTTTCCCCATCATCTCGAACCAGTGTCGGCGAAGGCATCCTTGGGGGATCAGGATTCCGGCAAGGGTGATTGCTCGGGTTGCGGTTGCGGCTTTCGCCGCAGGACCAACGCGGAGATCAGCGTGATGACGAGCCCAATCGGGAAGGGATGAATGAACGTGAGCGCTGCGTTGAAGAATGGGTTCTTGTACAGCTCTTTGTATTTTCTGACCTGCTGAAGTTTTTCCTGGACGGCTGCCGTGCTCGCCCCCGAGGCGGTGAGCTTCTGAACCAAATGAGCGCCGTATGCGTCCCAGTAACCAGGGATGAAGTTGTAGTAGATCACTTCCCAGGTTACGACATAGAAGATGCAGGAAATCAGAGTAATGGAGAGGCCGACGGCAAAGGCTTTCAAGAAGGTAACCTGGCCATCGCCGATGTTGTCGCGGTAGGTTCGGATGCCGAAAAATACCATCAAGAACGAGAGCACGATAGAGGTGTTGCCGATGACCGCGCCGCGGTCAAAGCCAATCCTATCGCCGAAGGTCACCAGCGCTATCATCATCAGCGATGAGATAGCGCCGGAAATCAGCCCGAAGGTGACGATGATCTTTCTCATATTCTCGTAATGTCTTTTATCCGATCTTAACCTTTCCCACGTATGATGCCGGCCCCATGGTCATACGGGCTCAGCGACCAGCCATGTCAGCTGGCGACTTGGATGCCACTGGGACAACTACGATAAGGTTATCGCCTGCTCCGGGGTGGGTCATCCCAAGATAATCGAGCTTGTCGAGCTCCGGTTGGGCGTCGAACCCGATGTCTTTGGCTGTCATGTTCGGCGCATAAAACATCAAGTGCGGAGGGAAAATGCCAGTGCCGTGCTCAGGGATCGCGCTCAAGCGGTTCTGGCTGGACATCATGTAGAGGAATCCCGGTTTGCTGGGATACTGGTAACGGCCTTCCTTGTATCCGCTGGCGGCGTCTGCCTTGATTTCGGCCTCGGACTTGCCGTTCGTGCGCAGTTCTTCACCGTGCAGGTAAACAGGCAAGAGAGTGCGGCTGCCTTCGGCGTCGAAGCACTGCGGCGCAATCGTCGTTTCTGTGGGCTTTACGAATTGCCGGCCAATGAAGCAGCTGAAGCCGTTGGTGCCTTCGCGCGCTTTCTCATAGCCTTTGGGACCGAGAACATAAACTGTGGCTTTACTGGATACCTCGGCCGGGGCGGCGCTTTCAGCGAGTGTGATCTGCTGGTCACGTGGCATGGAGGCGTCGTAGACCCGGGGAAGTTCCTGGGCGGTTGCGGGAATGAGCGCAGTGCTTGAAAACAAGCCGATCGACAGAGTACCCACAACAAAGACTTTCATCGAATTCAGAGACTTCATGTTCGCTCCTTTTTTCAAGAAGTTCATGTTTTCATAAACTTCATGTTTTCTAAACTTCGTGTCGCTCGTATTGAGCGCCTCAACATACCGCATGAGGCGGGGTCGCTGTCGTCATCCTTTTGGCTGATTTTGGCGGCGGAGAGAAAAATCATTCGTTTGGGGGAGCGGTTATTGGCGCGAACCGTGCTTGTAGCACGAGTAAATCAGGGGAGAAGGCCGAATTCCTTGCCGAGCTGCACTGCTTGCGTTCTTCGTCTCGCCCCGAGTTTGTCGAAAACACGGCTGGAATGGGTCTTCACCGTGCTCTCGCTCACAAAAAGCTTCTCGGCGATTTCGCGGTTGCTCAGACCCTGGGCGATCAGTTCAAGGATCTCAAGCTCACGGCGAGTGATATGGAGGTCCTCACGTTTTCTTTCGTCAGGGATGAACGGTCCCTCGGCAGGGACGGGGACCTCCCTCACAACAATTGTCTGGCGTTTTGCTGTTAGCTTGAGGCCAAGCCAGATGCCAAGAACGGCAAAGGTCGCGGCGATCAGCCCGCCGTAGATTTCGATGGAATGTTCGACGACCAGGAACCGATACTCGGTCCACCGGAGCAGAGCAATCAAGATTCCACCGATCAACCCGTACATGAGGACGTGGCGCTTCATAAGTTGCAGGAGGATTCGTTACCGAAATTATCGCACCCATGGTGGGGTTGCGGTAGGTCCTACTGCTTGGGACGGGGGAGCCTGGGGACGGGGGGGACGTTCCCCAGTTTTACGGGAAACCAGGCAAATGTCACGGTCGAAAAACGGGGGAAGGTTCCGTCTGTCCCCGGATTCTCGATAGAGGTTGATTTCTATTCAAGTCGCTTCAAAGCCCGTTGTAAACGTGAATCGCCTTGTGCCACGCGCTCCGTTCGACAAAGAGATTCCTTTCCGTGCGCGTGAATGAACTGTTTCAGAGGGCCGACCGCTACAGCGCCGAGTATCGGGTCCGACTCCGCCAGGCTCAGCATACGTGTGCGGCAGTCAAAATGTAGTAACGATTGCGGATGACGACTAGAGTCCCAGTGCCAGAGGGTTCAAGCCGTTCGCTTCCGTGGTCATCGAACAGCGCGAATAATGCAATGGTTGAGCTTCCAAGGCTTCGCTGAATTTTCTGCAGAAATTCTAGCGAGTGCACGGTCTCGAGGAGACTGGATTGAACCATCATCTTCAAACAATACCACTCCCGGTCATCAGATCGTCCCTCGGTGCTGCCTGATTGAGAATGGTTGACGGGTGGCCCACACAACGCGGTTTTCGTTGTGTGGGGACTAGGACGTTCTTTCGTCTTCGCGCCATGCGATCCATCTCAAAAATCCGCACTCAAGCCAAGATACCGAAACCGGGACGGGGACTGTCCCCGTCTTTGGTCCCGGTCTTTGGTTTTACGCCTCCGCCGCCCACCCTTAGGTTTCCGGAACGGACCGCGTTGCGTTGCGTTCAGATCTCGCGCATGACAATCATCAAGACTCCAACTTGTTATTTCGTCTGCGCTAGCTTCGTAACAACTGCGGCAAGTTTATCGAGTATCTGGTTCCAGCCCTCCATTTGACCGCTGTTTTTCGCGCTCTCCATGGGTTCATTTCCAACGAAGGTGAGTTTCGTCTGGCCGTTTCCTAGATCCTCAAAGATGGTCACGTCGTACGCACCCTCTATAGCCTCATGTTCTATTCCTAATTGCGCAGGCTCAATCTTGTTTCCCTTCGAGTCCGAAAAGTACATGGAGGAAACGATCTTTTCGTGCAGAACAATCTCGTGGTATTCACCCGCATTCCAGCATTCCTGCCCATCCGGCGCTTTCATGCAGCAGAGAAATTTTCCTCCCACGCGAAAATCCATCTTGCAAACGGGCGCAGTGAAACCCTTCGGCCCCCACCACTGCATCACGTACTTCGGGTCTGTCCACGCCTTCCAAACCAACTCGCGTGGGGCATCAAAAATTCTTGTAACGACCATCCGCTCTATCTCGTTCACCGTGCTTTTTGTCATCTCTGGCCTCCTCTTTCTTCATTTGATTTACAACTGCATCCAGTTTGTCGAAGCTCTCTTCCCAGAATCGGCGATAGCTAAACGCCCAGTCGCCGACTGTTTTAATCGCCTCTGGCCTAAGCGTGCACACGCTCTCTCGTCCACGTTTCGTCTTGCTCACAATCCGCGCCCGCACCAGGTAGGCGATATGTTTTGAAATCATCTGCTGCGAGAGTGCAAACGGTTCCGTCAATCCATGCACGGAGGCAGGCCCATGTGAGAGTCGTTCGATCATTGCCCGCCGGGTTGGATCCGACAAAGCGGCAAACGTTGTACCTAATCGATCCACAACCATATGGTAGTGGATTCTTGGGCAATGTCAAGTGTGAATTTTGCGATCCCTGATTTCTCCTTATTGATCCCAATTGGCTCGATACGACAATCGCGGCGAGTGCGAAATCGCCGCGTCACTCATCGACCCTGATTGGTAGCGGGAAGTGGGCTTTCAGGCTGGGGGCGAGGCCTTTTTTAAAAGTTCGAAAACGTCTGGACTCATGGGACCATTTTGCGCCCAGCGAGCAAATCGCGAGACAATGGCGGTGTTACATCAACGACGAAGCGCCTCACTCTGTGGCCATTGGACGCATCGCACGGAAACCCTGATCCGTTTGTTGAAAGTCATCGAAACCGAAATGCGAAAGTTCAGCTTTTAACTTCGCCGTGATCCCGGTTCCAATTACTTCGAGTACGGTGTATGGCGGATTTGCCGAGTATATGCCCTGATGAAGATCTATAGCATCTAGTTCATTTATGAGGATGTCTTCGGATGAACAAGCCTCTCCAACCTTGAACGTTGTCACACCCTCTATATGGCTGCCGTTCGGACTTGCGGCCCAAATCTGTTGTGCGACGGTCCGGTTCGTAGGGGTATCCACGATCCAAACAGGCGCAGTTTGAGCTAGTTTGCCAAGGCGTTCACCATATTCACGATCAACAACGACAAACACCCGGCAAGGTTCAGTCATCCCTAAAAGATACATTTCTCCTGGATGACTATCAAGAAACAGGCGACGGCTTAAGCCACGCTACACTGGAATAGGCATCGTGCCGCCAGTTGCTCCTCAAAAATGATCTCTTTCTCAAACATCAATAAGCAGTAAGGCAAGCAGTGCTCTTCGTGGCGCTCGATTGTGAGCGGTGATCGGTTGACGGCGGCCTGCTGACACCTCAGTTGCTCGCGGCACCCAGACGTGCCTTCACTTCGTCGGACCAGTTCACCACCACATGCAGTTCGGCTGGCGGCTTTTTGCCCGCGGGCTGAATCATGATGAAGTGGCGGCCATCGGGCAGCAGGCCGTAGTCGTGGTGGGTGAGACGAAAGTCGCCCTCAAGCAATAGCCGCGGTTTGCCGACGGCGAGCGTCGGCCCCGCCTTCACGTCCACGGCCATAAACTTGGTAGTCGTGCGGAAATACAGTTCCGACCCGTCCGGCGCCCAAACCGGCTCCCGGCCTCCTTCGGTGGACACTTGTACTCGCTCGCCCGGACCCGGGAACGCCTGCAAATAGATCTGCTCCCGGCCCGACTGCGCGGAGACATAGGCGATCCAGTGGCCATCGGGTGAGAAGCGCGCATCCACCACCCGGGCCACGCCGGGGAACATTTGCGTGGTCGGCCGGCCAGCTTTGAGCGGCAGCAGCCAGAGCGCCGCATCGGTTTTTGCTCGCCGTACTTATCCGGGAACGTGGGCAACGCCCAGATATCGTAGTTCGTGTTCGAGTTTGGATCGCGCCGCATGTAGGCGATTAGCGGCCATCGGGGGAGACGGAAAAGGGGAGGGCGGCAATACCGGGGGTGTCCAGCAACTTCTCCTTGCGCCCTGTGCCATCGGCGTTTTGGCGGTACAAAGATTCCCCCCATTCGGGAGGCGAGGGCACTGCTTCTCGCCCTTGCACACAACCCAAGGACGGGCACACTCACGATTAACGCTGCCCGGCGAAAACCTGGGCCACCCGCCTCGTGATCGTCCCACCCGAAGCCAGGCCCGGCGAATCTGGCGGGCTTCACGGGGAAACAACGCTTACTAATATGACTGTCGCGCAGAAGGATACAGCGATCCTCCGGTGACGATCGCGGATTGGTTCGCGCAACTGGTTCTCAAACCGCAGTTGGTTCAAATGCGGAGAGTAAATAACGCGGCCTGAACCTTCATGAGAAGTACTCGTGAGCAGCTGCACTATTACGAAAGACGAGGAGTCTGATATGAGCGCCGACGATGTGACCGCCGTATTTAACATCTTGAAGGGTAGCCTTCGAGTGCAAGACGCTGCCCCGGTCGATGTCTTGGTAGGAGGGACATCGCGAGACACAGTTTCGCAAGGACCGGCTTCCGTTACCGAATACTACGATCAGACATCCGGTATGTTTGGCTCAACAATCACGAATTTGGCAATCACCGCTAGGTGGATGTACGACGGCACGTCCATTGCGGGCTTCCGTGTCAGCTGCACCGATGGTTTCGTGCAGATGGGGTCAACCGTCGACATCGCAGTTCAAGCCGGCCCTTCGCACATTGACGATGCCGGGGTCGCTCATTTGCCATATCAGATCGTGGTCACGTTCAATAACGTCACGGGAGGAGCCCAGCAAACAACCATCTCGGCAGAGGCTTCAGGGGATGGGGGTGGGCGCAGCCTGGCGGCAGCTTAGGCGGGAAAACGGCGTCCGGGCTCTTGAAACAATCGGATGTTCGGCTGCTGTGGTGCTATCCCGCACGCACGCTGAACCCGGAGTCATACCAAATTTTGGCACCATCGCAATCTCTCCCTTTTGAAAGAAGTTCTACGCCCAGCCCCATTCCCCCTTTTGGGATAGTCCCTCCAGGTTCCTATAGATCCAGCGCAGTTTTGGGTTATTTGAAAGCCGACATGCTTGGCTGGAGCCACGCGAACAAGAAATCGGAGAGTTCCGGGAAGACCGTGGTCAGCAGCCCGATCAGCGGGCCGAGACCCAGACCAATTAGCTTAAACCAGAATTCCCCTCCCAGTTCTCCAGGGATCTTGTTCGTGACCCTGCTCAGTGTGGCGTCGCGGTGAATTCCTGCGTAAACAAGAGAAATGACCGCGCCCAGAACAACGAACAGAACGATCAGAGTGGCGCTGACGGCAGGCCGAGGATCGAACGGATAACTCGAAATCGAGAGCGTCATGGCGATGAAGACCCAAAGCATGCCCATCACCAGAGTTCGCATCCGGCCCAGTACGTTCTGGATAAAACCCAAATAGGTCAGACACACCAACTCCTCCGCGTTTCGGATGTGTGGTTTGATCGAAATCTCGGCGGTTTCGCTCTTTAACTTCTTTTGATCTTCGTCCGAGCCGCCGGCGGCCATCATCAGAGACCCCTTTTCTGCCCGCCACGTGGGCAACAGAATGTTCACCCACAATTTTCCTACGGTGGATGCCACGGTCTTCTGAAATTCCTCGAGAGGCTTCAGACTCCCGGCGTTTGGTTTCATGTAGTGAACGCAATACCACTTTCCGAACAGTCTTCCGCAATTGCGGAGGTCTTTTAAGGCCTCTGAAGTAACCAGCAAGGCCTGGCGTTCGCTGACCTCGCAAGTCTTGCTGAATTCCGTAATGTTCTCGATGAGGTGATTCATGCTCTCCAATTGTCTGGAGAGAAGTTTGTACCGCACTTCGAGCACATTGCCGCTCATTTTCCAGACACTGCTCCAGGAGTAGCCGTCCAAAGATCCCAGAGTGCGACGCAAGGGGATACGATCCAGAAACACCAACAGCCGTCGCAGGTTGCACCATGTCCGCACCAGTTGGCACGCTTCGGCAAGAAGCAGGCTAAAACAGAGATCAAGCCAGATGCAAAAGACGAAGGCGTAGCGCCTTAGCCCTAAAGTGCGGATCGGAACATTATGGGAGACACCCCAGATAAGCAACGGGAAAATGACGAACAGAAGAGCGGCGGTGATCAATGTCCTTTTCGCAAGCGGGGTCGCAGTGCGCTCGGTTGGGACCGCCGCATCCTCCTGACTAAACATCCGTAGTAGATCCATTCTGTGATCATGCTCATCCCTGAGCGCCAGGTCAGACATGTACGGGAGAACCGGTCGATCCGGGCCAAAGAGTGCCAAGCCATGCAATGAATACCAAAACCACATATACAGTCCCAAGGTGAGCGCCAAGAATGGGATGATGGGGGAAACGCCGCTTCCCAGGTGCATTGCGCGCCAGTGAACCAGGGGCTGACTTGCGGGCGGAATTTTGGACTCCAGCCAAATGAACATCCAACAACACAATGCCGTCAGTAGAACGAAGGGGGTTATGTGAATGGCGACGGATTTGAGGCAGGCGACCTTGTCTCTCTCATGCGACCCGTTCTTACGCAGGCGACACAAAGCAAGGTTGTTTGCCACCGTGGAGAATCCGCTCGCGATGATTACTGTGGCGAGCAATACGCGGGCCCAACTGGAATACTGCACCACCCCATGCCAGAAAAGCAGAGGTCCGCTGCCCCATGACAGGATGAGTGCTGCCATCGCGACTTGAAAACTGCCGGCGCAAACCAATAGAGGATGCCTCCAGTCCCAGCTGCTTGCAAAGTGAGCGCGAAACGCCGGCTTCGCGGTGAACGATGGCATACAACAACAGGACAGGTGAAAAATACAAAGCGCTCCCAACGCAAGCAGCGCGAGCTTCATGCTCAGAGTCAGTCGCAGCCAGGAATCCAAATCCGGGTCGGCCTGCGCGGCACTGAAGGTAAGAGGAGTTGGAACTGGCTGAGGCTGATCAGGCACCGCCGGCCAGTCCCCGAAAACCGCAACGGGCCAAAACCCGTTTCTTCCGGATACAGAGAGCCACACTGGCGGTCGACGCTGTAAATCTTCGTCCTCCCACTTCGGGATCCAGTAGGGCGATCCATAGTCGGGAAGGGACAACTTCGGATCGCAAGACGCAGCGGGCACGAACCGCGTGTCGTCCAACAGAATACAATCAGCCATGCCGTCAGAATCGTTGGGGTCAAGGAAGGCTTTCGACCCCACTAACAATCGGGTCGCGATATACGTAGGCTCGGCAGTATAGTCGGGGAAAACCCTATGAGAAGGGATCTTCGGCCCAGTCCAATCCTGCCCCCACGGTAACAGAGGGTAGGTGCTCAGCGTCATGACTCCGCTTAGACCGGTCGATCCGCGTTCTCTTTGAAACAGGAGGTCGGCACCGAGAATCACGATGCGGGCCTGGGGGTAGTTGCGCCGCAAGAAATTGGCCAGGAAAACCTGATCCAGCGGGTTGCTGCTGCGGAGAACTATGTATTGGGTCTGCTTGGCGCCAAGAACGCCAACAATCCCAAGAAGTTCCGCCTCTTGCGAAAGGGGTGTCTGGTATCCGGCGTAGGTGCGGATGGTGTCATGTTGCTCGCCGGCCGGGTCGGCCAGATCGGTCGATAGCTTGGTGCGTGCCGGATCGCCGGATTGCTGCGGAGATCCGGAATTGAAAATAGATTGCGCCTGATAAGCGGAACGCAAGCCCGAAATGTCCCGCGGATAGTACAGACGCGCCGCTTCGGGGCAAGGATCGAACTGCTCGTTCGCGAGAGAATTCCCGTAGGCGGTGTCATCCTCAGAAAGGATCGCGATCTTTGTTGGGTCAACGCCGATTCCCAAGTGCTTAAGATAGTGGCAGAAGCGCTTAAGAGTATAGTCATCGTCGCGCAAGAAACTATGGAAAGAGATGCCCAGATCCATGAGCTCTCGATCAGACCGCGAAACAGACACGAACCGATTCACGGCGTCGTCGTCGGTCGTGCTTCCGCTGTAGATCTTGAGGCTCGCGGGTGCTCCGAGCGC
>Ga0206847_10300_pt1 | contig 14233 bp, 9 predicted proteins | sample Alteio_BWOrgCont_17_FD_152880 | JGI IMG/M metagenome (GOLD analysis project Ga0206847, IMG submission 152880) | Enriched cells from forest soil in Barre Woods Harvard Forest LTER site, Petersham, Massachusetts, United States -... | ecosystem: Environmental > Terrestrial > Soil > Temperate forest >... | reverse complement strand
CGCCGCGGAGGTACTTGTAGAAGCTCGACAGCGAGCTGATGCGGCGGCTGAGCGTCTTGGGCGCCGCACCGTCCTGGCGCATCCAATCCCGGTATGCCTGGACATCGGTCACCGACACCCGCAGCAACTGGCTGGCGTCCTCGGGCCAGTGCATGCCTGCGAAATTCACGAACGCCATGATGTCTTCGCGGTATGCGCGTTGCGTGTGCTTCGACTGCCGCCGCTTGACCCAGGTCTCAAATATCGCAGCAACCGAGAAATAGAACTGCTCGACGCGCTCTTTAACCTCGGGCGTGATCCGGCCGGCCAGGATCGGCGGCAGCGATGGCAGTGATTTCGACCCGACCAGCTCCGCCATACCAATGCCCCCACCGTGTTTGTTGTGAAAGATAACGGATTTTATCTTTCGCAGAGGGAGCAGGCAAGACCGAAGTTTCAACCGTTGCCTGACAGTGACAGCGAAACGACAATCGCGTTGACCGTTGAAGAATCGCTTTGACTAATGCCGAGAATACGCACCTGAACGCTTCGGAAGCCGAATTCTCGGCTAACGCGGCGGACCAATCCCGCGCTCCCCAAGAAACGCCTGAGTACTTGCGGAGGCGCAACTGGTGCGAACGATCTGGCTTCTGGGTTCGTGAGACTCGATTACGGCTACGACGAACATAAGTACGGTCAGATCAACAGCTGATCTATAAATGCCAAAAGTGCCTGACCATCGATGGGTTTCCTAAAGAACCCATTCGCACCTTTGCCCAAATAGAAGCATTCCGACTTGGCGGATGGCTTTCCGGTAATAATGATCACCGGCGTCTCGCACTGACTGCCTCTAACACGCTGGAGGAGCTCCAGCCCGGTCATCCGCCTCATCCCGACATCGGTGATTATACAATTGCTCCGGGAGAGGCCGTCCGACGCAAGGAACAATTCGGCGGACGAGTATGTCTGCGCCTTATAGCCGCAGGATGTTAAGAGATTCTGAAGTGATTCGAGCACACGGGAATCGTCGTCAATCACTGCGATGCTGCGCAAACGCGAGTCCATTTCAGTCCATCCAGTCCTTTATCCAATCGAAGGGACACCTAGCTGTCCGTACCATGCGGAAGAGGTTGTTCGAGACCAAGCTTTTCCGCCAGCTTGACTAGGGTTGCAAACGAGCCAGCCTTCATCTTGCGCATAATATTCCCCCGATGAATCTGAACGGTGTACTCGGCAATTCCTAGTTCCGCTGCGACCTGTTTGTTTAGTAAGCCCCGCGTCAAAAGGGGCAACACCTCCTGTTCTCGTGGCGTTAGCGACCGGTAGCGCGATAGGAGATCCGCCTGTTCAAGGGCTTCCCGCCTGTCGGTTCGGTCCTTTTGCAAGGCGTGCTCGACCGCGGCCATAAGGACAGATTCATCGACGGGTTTGGTAAGGAAGTCGATCGCGCCGCTCTTCATCGCCTTAACGGTGGAAGGGACATCACCGCGCCCAGTTATGAAAATGATGGGAATCGATATCTGCGCTAAAACGGCGGTCTGAACCTCCAGTCCATTCATTCCGGGCATTTTGAGGTCGAGAATAAGACAAGCCGCAGCGTCCTTCCGTTCGAACGTCAGGAATTCCGTACCGCACGCGAACAAGCGAACATCCTTGCCCTTTGCGCGCAGCAACGACGATAACCCATCACGTACTATTGCATCGTCGTCAACGATGTAGACGATTTCGTTTTCGGATCCCATAACACCACCCCAGACAACCCCATATTGTAAGCGGAAGGAACCTCCGCAGGCTAAAAGTCCTCGATGCCCACCATGGTCCAATAATGGTCTCCGTCAGACGCAAACGCAACTTCGAGTTCGAACAGGAACTTTGGGAGCCTGCAGCCTTGTCACCGGGTCACCCCCTTGGGGCGATGAGTGTTTTCATGCGTACCTCTCCTTGTGTGAAGATCCGGAGCCGAACCAAATGAGGGAGTCCAAATCGCTCGGCCAGCGCTCCCTGCGCGCACAGTTCCTAGGCTGAATCTTATCGATAGCGGAACATCGGGTCTATTACATATTTCTGGTAGATCGCCGCCCTCGACGGCAGCGGGACGGCGACTCGCTCGCCCATGTGTCCGGCGCGTTCAACTAGCAGGAATATGTCATATCTCTTCGACGCCTGTTTCTTTACCATCAGCTTTTCGGGTCCTTGAAAGGTGCCTCGCTGATCAGCACGATTTCAGGGGAATCAGGGTGTGGGGAGCCATGCGTCGCAGTTTCTATTCGGTGCACACGTCCAACATTCCGCATCGCGCCTGCCTTCGGCACTTCGCGGCGGCGCCGCGCGGAATGGCGAGGGCACGTTGGACGCCGACCCGCGCCGTAAGGCATGGATTCCCGCTCGGGCAACACGATAAATGAAGGAGCTACCGATGACGAAGAAGCGCAATTGGCGAATTGCCGGAATAACTGCGGCCCTCTTGCTGGGCGTCGTCTCTTTTCTACTGGTGAGCCACGGCAGAACCGCCGATGGAGAGGCTGCGGCATCGGCGCCGGACGTTGAAGTCGCCAGTGTCGAGCAGAGAGACATCCCGGTCTATCGCGAGTGGATCGGAACCCTGGACGGTTTGGTGAACGCCGCCATCCGCGCCCAGGTCACCGGCTACCTGCTGACGCAGAATTATTCGGAAGGCTCATTCGTCAAAAAGGGGCAGCTGCTTTTCGAAATCGATTCGCGGCCGCTTCAAGCGGCGGCGGATCAGGCGCGCGGGCAGCTCGCGCAGGCGAACGGCCAGTTGGCTCAGGCCCAGGCGCAATATCAGCAGTCCGAGGCGCAACTGGCTAGCGCCGAAGCGAACCAACGCAAGGCGCAGTTCGACGAAAACCGCTACATCCCGCTCGCGAAGCAGCACGCCGTCACGGAGCAGGATCTGGATAACGCGGTGCAAAACAATATCTCGGCGAAAGCGCAGGTCAAGGTAGCCGCGGCGCAAGTTGAAGCGGCCAAGGCGCAGATTCAGGGCGCGGGCGCCGCGGTCGAAGCGGCGAAGGCCAGCTTGGAGGCGGCAAATGTCAACCTCGGCTTCACCAAGCTGTATTCACCCATTGACGGCATCGCCGGGAACGCACAAATCCAGATCGGCAACCTAGTCAGTCCGGCAACGAGCGCCGTGACCACCGTTTCCACTCTTGACCCGATCAAGGTCACCTTCGCGATAAGCGAGCAGGAATACCTCAGGCTGACAAGAGAACGCAAACCGGGCGACCCGGTGGCGCCATTCGAACTGATTCTCGCCGACGGAAGCGTTCATCCGCAACGGGGGCAATTTGCCTTTACGGGCCGTCAGGTCAACCAGAGCACCGGCGCGATTGAGGTCACAGGGCTGTTCCCGAATCCGGGAAATATTCTGCGCCCCGGACAGTACGGCAAGGTGCGCGTTGCGGTTGAAACCCTCCATGATGCACTGCTTGTTCCGCAGGCGGCCGTCTCCGAACTGCAGGGCAGCTATCAAGTCGTCACCGTGGACCAGAACGACACGGTGAACATCCAGCCGATCAGCGTTGGCGATCAAGTCGGGTCCTCGTGGGTAGTCCGCGACGGACTGAAGCCGGGTGAGCGGGTGATCGTCCAGGGAATGCAAAAGGTGTCACCCGGCATGCGCGTCAACCCGAAGCCAGCGCGTCAGATGGCCAAGTCTGGCGAGTAACAGATCCGTTTACCGAACAAAGGGGAAACGAACGTGTCGAACTTTTTCATCAGCCGGCCGATTGTGGCGATGGTTATCGCGATTCTCATCGTGATCATAGGAGCAGTTGCGATCGCAACCCTGCCCGTCTCACAGTTCCCGAACATTGTTCCTCCCGAGATACAGGTCCTGGCCACCTACGTGGGTGCCGATGCGCGCACCCTGGAACAATCCGTCGCAACGCCGATCGAGCAGCAAATCAACGGCGTCGACAACATGAACTACATGTACTCGCTGAACGCCACGGGCAACTCGCAAACCACTGTGGTGGTGAATTTCGACGTCAAGACCGACCCGAACAGCGATCTGATCCTGACTCAGTCGCGACAGACCCAGGCCGCTTCCCAGCTTCCCGCTGATGTAAATAACTATGGCGTTACGGTGCAAAAATCTGCTTCGGCGCCCCTTATGCTGGTCGCTCTGTATTCGCCCAAAGGCACCCGCAGCGCGGAGTTTCTCGCCAATTACGCCTATATAAACCTGAACGATCCGATTGGGCGCCTGCCTGGTGTGGGGCACGCGCAGGTATTCGGGGCCGGACAGTATGCGATGAGGCTCTGGGTCAAGCCGGACCAGCTTGCGAAGCTTGGGATTGCCGTGACGGACATCGTCACGGCAATCCAGTCCCAAAACACGGTGAATCCCGCCGGCCAGATCGGCGGCAACCCGGCGCCCAAGAACCAGCAGTTTACCTATTCCGTTCTCGCCCAAGGCCGCCTGACCTCGCCGGAGGAATTCGGGAACGTCGTTGTGCGCGAGGCTCCGAACGGTGGGGTCGTTCGCGTAAAGGACATCGCGAGAGTTGAACTCGGCGCACAGGACTACAGCATGCTCAGCCGTCTGAATGGCAAGCCCAGCGCCATCGTTGCCGTTTATCAATTGCCGGGCTCAAACGCGGTGCAGACGGCCGCCGCCGTCAGAGCGCTCGTCTCCGAGATGAAGGCGCGCCTTCCCGTCGATGTCGATTACAGGATCGCGCTGGATCAAACCAGCGCAGTGACGGAGGGTATGAGAGAGATCGTTGAGACGCTTTTGATCGCCATCGTGCTGGTTATAGCTGTTGTCTATCTGTTCCTGCAGGACTGGCGCGCAACGCTTATCCCCTTGCTGGCCGTGCCTGTGTCGCTTGTCGGCACGTTCCTCTTCTTCCCGCTGTTCGGCTTCTCGATCAACACGCTTTCAATGTTTGGCCTGGTGCTGGCCATCGGCCTGGTCGTGGACGACGCCATTGTCGTCGTCGAAGGCGTACAGCGGCACATCGAGACGGGACTCTGTCCGAAGGAGGCCGCGCGCAAAGCCATGGCCGAATTGTCGGGTCCGGTCATTGGCATCGCGCTCGTGCTCTCGGCGGTCTTCGTGCCGACGGCATTTATTCCGGGCATTACCGGACGGCTCTACCAGCAATTCGCCGTGACGATCGCGATCTCCGTGCTCCTGTCGGCCTTCAACGCCCTTACGCTTAGTCCGGCGCTTGCGGCGCTCCTGCTTCGGCCAAAGAGAGAGAGCAACGGAATATTACAGAGATTGTTTGACGTCTTCAATAGCCTCTTCGAGCGCGCGACGGAAGGCTACGCGAACTGGTCAGGCAGGCTTATTCAAAAGAGCGCGCTGACCCTTGTGCTGCTCGCCGGCGCCGGGGCCGCCGGCCTTTTCTTCGCCGGACGGGTCCCGTCGAGCTTCCTTCCGGATGAAGATCAGGGCTATCTCTACGTCAACATGCAGCTTCCGAATTCCGCCTCCATCGAGCGTACGGCCGAGGCTGCGGAGCAGGTGGAAAAGATCCTCGCCGACGCGCCGGGCGTAGAATACACCACGAGCGTCATTGGCTTCAGCCTGCTGAGCTTTGTTCGTACCAGCTACAACGGCTTCTTCTTCGTGACGTTGAAACCTTGGGACGAACGTACGACCCGGGAGGAGCAATACCAGGAGATCAAGGCCCGTTTGAACGGGCAGTTGAACAAACTTCCGGACGGAATTGTTTTCAGCTTTTCGCCGCCCGCCATTCCCGGCGTCGGCACCTCCGGAGGATTCCAGTTCGTACTCGAAGACCGCGCCGGACGCGACGTTCAGTTTCTGGCGGACAACCTGGACAAGTTCCTGGCCGCGGCGGGGAAGCGGCCTGAAATCGGTATGATCTCCACGACATTCCTGCCGCATGTGCCGCAAAGGTTTGTCGATGTCGATCGCGACAAGGCGCTGAAACAGGGCGTGGCGGTAAGCGATGTCTACCGGACGATCCAGGCCTACATGGGCGGGCTGTTCATCAACTACTTCAATGATTTCGGCCGCCAATGGCAAGTCTATGTGGAGGCCGAGGCTCCCTACCGCTCGAACGCTGACGACCTCGGCCAGTTCTACGTGCGTAACAGCCAGGGCGACATGGTTCCGCTCTCTGCGCTTGCGAACTTCGCTCCGCGCGAAGGACCGGAATTCACCATGCGCTACAACGAATACCGCTCCGCGCAGATCAACGGCAGCGCGGCCCCCGGTTATAGTTCCGACCAGGCGACGGCGGCGCTGGAGGAGGTGTTCAAGCAGACCATGCCCCACGAAATGGGTTTTGATTACATGGGCATGTCCTATCAAGAGCAGAAGGCCAGGCAGGGGGTGCCGGCATCGGTCATCTTCGCGTTCTCGCTCACTTTCGTTTTCCTTATTCTAGCGGCGCTTTACGAAAGCTGGACTTTGCCGTTCAGCGTGCTGCTCAGCACACCCGTGGCGATATTCGGCGCCTTCTTCGTTCTATGGTTACGGCGCATTCTGGTCTCAGTTTTCGAGCCGGCTTACATGGTCCAGATCGAAAACGATGTGTACTCGCAGATCGGCCTGGTGATGCTGATCGGGCTTGCCGCCAAGAACGCGATTCTGATCGTCGAGTTCGCAAAGGACGAACACGAAAAGGGCAAGCCGCTGGATGACGCTGCTCTGGAGGGAGCGAAGCTCCGTCTCCGGCCGATCCTAATGACCTCTTGCGCTTTCATTTTGGGATGCATGCCGCTGTGGACCGCGTCGGGCGCCGGTTCCGTGGCGCGGCAGGTTATGGGCACCACTGTGATTGGCGGGATGCTCGCCGCTAGCGCCATCGGCATCTTTTTCGTTCCGGCGATTTACTACCTCGTCGAAAGGTTCTCCGCAAGCACGGCGGGGACTACGTCTCCGATGATCGCATCGCCGCAGCAAGGGGATTTGAAATGAGACATCGCCTGATTGCAGTTCTGATTGCAACGAGTTTCCTGACAAATTGCACTCTGGGTCCGAATTACCATCGCCCGCCCGTGCAGGTGCCGCAAGCGTTCCACGCAGCCGAACCGCTGCCCGGCTCTCAGGCGGCTTCCTTCGCGGATCTCACGTGGTGGCAGGTCTTTCGGGATGAAGAGTTGCAAAGCCTCATCAAAACGGCTCTTGAACAGAACTACGATCTGCGGGATGCGGTAACTCGCGTCGAAATGGCACAGGCGAACCTGGGCATCACGCGCTCAGACCAGCTTCCGCAGATCAGTGCGGGCGGAGATGTAAACGTCAACCGGCTTTCCCGGAATGGAGCATTCCCGCTCCCTGCCTCTCTTGTTCCTTCGCAGGACAGAACCTGGGGGGAGGCCCAGCTCAATCTGTTGTCTTTTGAAGTGGATCTGTGGGGCCGTTTGCGTCGAGCAACCGAAGCGGCACGCGCCAACCTTTTAGGCGCCGAAGAAAATCGCAAAGCAGTCATCACCACGCTCATCAGCAATGTGGCGACCCAATACTTCACACTCCGCGAATTGGATGCTCAACTGGAAATTGCCCGGCAGGCACTCGCGACACGGAAGGAATCCCTCGATCTGACTGCATCGCGCCGCAAATACGGGATTGCAACCGACCTGGATGTGAAGCAGGCGGAACAACTGGTGGACACCGCCGACGTAACGATTTCGAACCTGCAGCCGCAGATCGAGCAGACCGAGAACCAGATTACGTTGCTGCTGGGCGAGAATCCAACCGGAATTGTGCGCAAAGGCTCTTTCGATGAGAACACAGTGCCGCCCGAAGTTCCCCCCGGGCTGCCCTCAGACTTGCTGGAGCGGCGCCCTGATGTCCGTGCGGCTGAGCAGAACCTGGTTGCCTCGAACGCAGACATAGGCGTCGCCAAGGCCGCTTACTTCCCGCGATTAAGCCTGAGTGGCTTGCTCGGCGGGCAGAGCACTGCGCTGTCGAGCCTGTTCAGCGGACCAAATAGCGCCTGGAGCTTCGTTCCACAGCTCAGCCAGCCGATTTTTACCGCAGGCCGGCTCGGCGCGAATGTGAAGTTGTCGAAGGCCCAACGGGACAGTGCGCAGGTGCAATACCAGAAGGCCATTCAAACCGCCTTCACAGAAGTGTCCAACGCATTGATCGCTCATCAAAGAGTGCAGGAAGCCAGAGGAAAGCAACAGGCGCTTGTCGCGGTGCTTGAGGAGCGGAAGCGGTTGGCGTACATGCGATACGAGGGGGGTGTGGACACCCAGCTAAATGCCCTTGACGCCGACCGCGATCTGCTTCAAGCGCAGCTGGATCTGCGGCAGATCAAGTTGAACGAGTTGCTCAGCGTCGTTCAGCTTTATAAGGCCCTTGGCGGCGGCTGGCGGAGTTGACCCTTGTTCAGACCCTGTAACAAGCGCCACTGGGGCTTTCTCCCCGGTCTACTTTACGGCGATTCTGCCCGTCGCGGCATCAACGCGGCTTTGCACGCTGCGCTTGCGGGCCAACAGGGGCCGGCGCGATGCGCATCTATCCATGAATCCACCCAATGCGGAGCAGACCTATGCACCCTGATCTGAAGGAAATCATCCCGATGAGTTCTTCGGCCGTCCCCAGGCAGGTCCCGAGTTCGACTCTCATCAGCTCCAACCCCGGCCTTCGTTCCGTTTGGCGCGCGGTGCAAATGGTGGCGCGCACCCACTCTTCGGTCCTGATTCACGGCGAGACCGGCACGGGGAAAGAGTTAGTCGCAAGAGCCGTCCACGAGGAGAGTCCCCGGAAGCACGGCCCCTATGTCAAACTGAACTGCGCGGCGCTACCCGCCGGACTGGCGGAGAGCGAATTGTTCGGCCACGAGCGCGGAGCGTTCACCGGCGCGGTGAGCCGAACCGACGGCCGGTTTCAGCAGGCGCATGGCGGGACGTTGTTTCTGGATGAAATCGGAGAGCTCCCGCTGGAATTGCAGCCAAAACTCTTGCGAATTCTGCAGGAGCAGGAATACGAGCGGATCGGCGGCGGCCGAACCGTCCGCGTTGACGTTCGGCTCATCGCCGCCACCAATGAGGACCTGCAGCAAATGGTTTTGCAACGCCGTTTCCGGGCGGACCTCTTCTACCGCCTCAATGTGTTTCCAATCTCCATTCCACCCTTAAGGCAACGGCGTGAGGACATCCCGCTTCTGGTGGGGCATTTCCTTCGAATCCTGGCCCCGCGAGTGAATAGGGAGGTAACTGAAATTGCGGATGAGGCGTTGGAGGTCCTCAAGCGCTGGGAATGGCCCGGCAATGTCCGGGAGCTGCAGAACGTCATCGAGCGGGCCGTGATCCGGTCCTCCGGTCCGAGACTGGAAATCCCGATCGAGGAGTTGATGGCACGCTCATGTTCCAATGCCCCGATGACACAAACCCTTGCCGAGACGGAGCGCGACCTCATTCTCGGCGTTCTCGAACAGACCAATGGCGTCATATCCGGGCCGAACGGCGCGGCCTCTCGCCTCGGATTGCCACGAACGACTTTGGCGTCCCGGATGCAGAAACTCGGAATCGTTCAGCGAAGGACCGTCCTGGGCGACCGGGGCGCGGCCCAGCCTGCAATTCGAGGCGCCCAGCGCAGGGATCGCGATGGGTTTGCCATACGCGCCTCTCCCTGTTGAGGAAGAAGACGGCTTACGATGGGTCTTCCGCCGCCGCGCGGTATCTGGTAATTGTTGGCTAGTCGCGCGGAGCGCGGAACCGACCGAGCGAAGTGGGCCGAGATGACGTTGGAGAGGCGGGTGACGTGGCGTTAGATTCGCCGGCACTATTGAACGGCTTCGGAGGCGGCTCAGAGGCTGATCCGGCGGAAAGGATCGGCATAACCCGGACAGGGGCGTCTATATCGACGCCCGCGCGAAGTCGACGAATCGATGGATAAGTGGATGATCTCTATGCGTTTCAGCAAACGAAGTCTAATAACAACGAGCGAGGCCGCCTTAATCGCGGCGGGCGGTGGACTGGCCGCGTGGTACAGTCCGCTGCTTGACCTTCCAGCAATTGTCGGCGTCGTACTTCTTGCCCGCTTTCGTGGCAGGGTCCAATCGCTCATAGGGGCTTTCTCGTTTAGCTTGCTGGTGCTCGTCTCTGCCATCGCAAGTCCCCGTTTTGCGAATTCACATACGGACCTCGTTCAGCTCGTCGCTGCGATATGCGCCATTTGGTTTTGCTCGTTCTTTGCCTCAGGTAGCAAGGCAAACGGGAGCCCTCCTCTCAAATCAGAGAACCCTCTCCGTGTTCAAGACAACCTTTGGGAGACCGTTCTCAAGATTTTTCCCGGCTGGATGTGGATCGCGCGGCCTGACGGAACTCTAGAGTTCGTTAGCCAGGGTGCCCTTGAATATTCAGGCTTTACGCCCGAGAAGGTACTTATTGAGGGCCTTGGCTTTGCCTCCGTTCATCCGGATGATCGCCAACGCCGAATTGACCATTGGCAGAAACTGCTAAAAGCCGAGGAAGCGGGTGAGGTCGAGATGCGCATCCGCGGTGCGGATGGCAACTATCGTTGGTTTGTGTCACGGTCCTATCCTATCCGGGACGCTAGCGGCAGGCTCGAACGCTGGGTGAGCATCAATTGGGATATCGATGAGCGCAAGAGGTCCGAACAGCAGATCAGGGACCAGTTGACGCAACTGAACTTAATGGGCGAGCGCTTTCCGGGCTTTCTGTGGAAGGCCCTTCCCGATGGGCGCGTCACCTATATAAACCGCTATTGCGAAGACTATTTGGGAATGACTCCGGCACAGGCCGCGGCTGACTGGGGGCGCCTCATTCATCCGGATGATCGCGATGAGGTCATGAGACGTTGGGCGATACTGACAAGCGGAGGCCAGTGGCCCGATCATGTCCATCGCCTGATAGGTAAGGACGGACAGTATCGCTGGTTCCAATCACGAATTACAGCCATCAGAGACGACTCGGGCAATGTTGTGGCGTTGCACGGCCTAATGTTGGACGCCGATGAGATGGTCTCTGCCGAGCGCTCCGTCCGGCAGGAAGAAAAGCAGTTGCGCCGTCTTGTTGACGCGATGCCGTCGATGATTTGGCGAGCCGACCCATCCGGCCGCATTGATCGGTGGAACCGCACGATGATCGAGACGATCGGTAGACACTGGGAAACATCAGAGACGTTCAATCTGGTGTCGAAGATCGATCCTGCGGAGAGCGCGGAGGTGGAAGAGCGGTGGGCCAAATCAGTGCGTTTGGGTATTCCCTATGAAGACACGTATCGAATCCTGGGGAATGATGGCAAATACCATTGGCACCTCGTGAGGGCGCAACCGTTTCGAGATGACGGAGGCAATATCCTGGGTTGGTACGGTGTTCACACGGACATCGATGCGCTCAAAGAAGCCGAACAGGTCCTTCAAATGCGCGAACATCAGCTTCTGGGCATCATCGATACCGTCCCCTCTATGCTTTGGGCTGCCTCGCCTACTGGGGAGGCTACGCACATCAGTCGTCGATTGCGGGAATACAGTGGGTGGCCGCTAGAAGGGTTTTTAAATCTAGGATGGGAGAAGTTCGTCCACCCGGACGACTTTGAAGACACAGCAAAAGCATTCTTCAGGTCGATGCAGACCGGAGAGTCCTTCAGTATCGTCCAGCGGCTGAAACGAGCGGATGGCGAATACCGCTGGTTCCATTGCATGGCGGAACCACTGCGAGATCCCGAGGGGAAAATCATTCAATGGTACGGCCTTTCGATCGATATCGACGAGCGCAAAAAGGCCGAAGATCACCTCCGCGAGACCAGGGCGAAGCTGAACAGGGCGTCAAGAATCGCGACGGTTGCAGAGTTATCCGCCTCGATCGCACATGAGCTCAACCAGCCCTTGACGTCTGTGCTGGCAAACGCGCAAGCGAGCAAGTGCTGGTTGGCTGCGACACCTCCGAACCTTGCGGAGGCCGCCACATCCATCGAGAGAGTCGTGCGAGACGCCCGTGCTGCCGATCAGACGATGCAGAACATACGGGCGCTGTTCCGGCGAGAATCCTTCGACAGGAAGGAATCCAGCGTACCGGAGATGATCCGCGAAGCCGTTCGCCTCGTCCACGAGGATCAAAACAAGCGAAGAGTTCCCGTCCAATGCGTTTTAGAGGATGATCTTCCAATGGTCTGCGTTGATCCGATACAGATTCAGGAAGTGCTCATTAATTTGATCGTTAACGCGATCGAGGCGATGGAGAATAATGCGCGCGAGCCCGAGGTAACGATCAGGGCTACGGTGAACGCTCAAGAGATTGCCGTTCAGGTGACCGACAACGGTCCGGGCGTCGTCGATCCCGAGAAGATCTTCGATGCCTTCGTAACTACCAAGGAAAAGGGTATGGGGATCGGCTTGGCCGTCTCCCGCTCGATTATGGAGGCACATGAAGGGCAGTTGTGGGCAGAGAACAAGTTGGACTTCGGCGCAAAATTCACGCTAACGATGCCGTTACCCATCTCTGCGAAAGCCCCTCACCTCCTCACTCGGTCTTAAAACGGTTTGCCGAAACGCAAGGCCGCGGGGTGCTCAACTGAAAGGCGGCCGTCAGCGGTTAGTTCAAAAACAGCCGACGGAGCGGACCCAGGACAAGCGCATATTTAACTCCACTTCGACCACTCGGGCGAGAGTTTTCGCAATTCCTGGGCTGAGCCAGAGGGCTGGTCACAGCCACAATTTATAATTCCGGACCCTGATGGTCTTGGGCCACCCTGGCAGGATAAAGCGGTAGGGGTGTGGACGCTGCAGCAGTCTTATTGCACTCGTGTTCCGAACACCGCCGAATTGACGGCCCAGCGATTCACATACGCTGCGTATCATCAAGGTTCTGAGAAACATCAGCACACCTTCCGATCCAGGATGCGCTCCAGCAGTTCCGGAAATCCCGGCAGATCCATGCCCGCGATGCGCACCGGAACCGAATCCCCCACACCCTTCAGCGCGTCACGGAGATACTCGGCAAACTCCCCGCCGCGTGCCGTCAGCGCCATCGCCACCGGCGGCAGGGAGGTATCGTAGCCGGGCTTGCCCGTTGGCGGATTCAGATAATAGCCATCCGGCTTAATCCAACCATCGTTTTCAATTTGCCGCTGCGCTTCTTCCCTGGAAGATCTGAGAATCCATGCCACATCATTTACGAAATGCCGCTCCCCGATCGGCAGCGCTATCGTGGATGCGCGACCCGGATACCACAGCCTCACGATGGATTTCTTCCATTCGATGTCAACGGCGATAAGAGCGGGCTGTCGCAACGGGACCGCTGGCGCAGCAACGCCGATCTTCCTGCGAACGAAGAGCCCAGCCGCAAGGCCGACGATGGTCTTTAGAATTCCCCGTCGCGTCATGCGATCCATTATGGATCGGGTAAACAGGAAAGTGTTCGGGAGCCGATAACTCCTCCGCGATCCTCCCGGCATCCGCGCCGCCCACGCGTTCCGCGCGCCGTGGATTTCCCACACGGTCTTCAGACGTCCAAGGGCCCAGCCCGGAGCAGAAAGGGCGGGCCGACCTTAACGCTTTTTTAACTCTATTCCTTTACAGCTTCAGGAGACCCGGCATGAAATTGCTTTCGGGCGTAGGGAAATCAGTGTAGCGTCGCAGCACTGAAGTGTGGGGTAAGCGGACCATGAATCTTCGGCAATCGCTATTGATCGGAACTTCCGCGCTTGCACTGAGTGCTGGCACGACAGCCGTCGCCATTCTCGTTCCGGAACGGGCCATCGCAAGCTGCCTGACCGTCAGCGGAAGCGATGCGACCATCGGCAACAACGCGAATGACTGCATCACGTGGGATAGCAACAACATCACCATCACAACCGGCGGGACCATCACAGGGTCGGTGACCGGCGTTTCCAATTCCGGCCACGATGTTGGCAACCTTACCAACAGCGGGAGTATCGGAGGCAGCAGTTTTGGCGTTCTCAATGGCACCACGCACGGCACCGTCGCCAGCACCATTGGAACCATCACCAATACCGGCACCATCGCCGGCGGCATCCATAGTGGCATCTTTAATTCGGGAACCATCGGCGTCATCACCAACAGCGGCGTCATCAAAAGCAGTGGTAGTAGCGGCATCTTCAACGAAGGCAGCATTGGTACCATCACCAACAGCGGCGTCATTAGCGGTGTTTTTGCAGGCATCAACATCATAGGCGGTAGCATCGGTGCCATCAGTAACAGCGGTACCATCGGTGGCGGGAACACTTCTGGCATTGCCAACCAAGGTGGCTCCATTGGAACCATCACCAACAGCGGCACCATCAGCGGCAGCGAATTAGGCATCCGTAACG
>Ga0206847_10299_pt1 | contig 14268 bp, 10 predicted proteins | sample Alteio_BWOrgCont_17_FD_152880 | JGI IMG/M metagenome (GOLD analysis project Ga0206847, IMG submission 152880) | Enriched cells from forest soil in Barre Woods Harvard Forest LTER site, Petersham, Massachusetts, United States -... | ecosystem: Environmental > Terrestrial > Soil > Temperate forest >... | reverse complement strand
GGACCAGCCAGTTATACGAAAGCGATTGGTGGCGGTCCGCCGACCGGCCTTTGGATATCAGTGCCACGCCGGATGGTTCATCCGTCATCATCAGTAGTCACCTCGATCACAAAGTTACGGATGCGTACATCGTTTATGGCGACCGGATTGTCTCGGTCGGCGAAATCGGGCCCCGCCAGTCCAAGACCGTGAAAACGGGCGCGGGCGAGGGGCGCCCGTTAAGCGATTTTATCCAGCAACACGCCGGTAATTTCCAGAACGTGGTTTCCCAGCGCACCCAGGCCTTCGGGGCCAGCGGTGGCGGCCGGATCGAGCCGGGGCAGATTCCGGACAGCACGGTGGCCGTTTCCTTTATCTCGCGGTCGGAGAATGTCAATTTTGTCTGCCCGCCCGGATTGGATCTGACGGGATTGACGGCCCGGGGCAACGTGGTCTTGCTGGCGTGGGATGCCAATTACTCGCCGGTCAAGCCGATGAACCTCTTTCCGACACTCCGCAGCCATAAGGATACTCTCTGGCGCATTGCCACTCCGTTGAACCCGATGACTCCCTGACGCGACCATTATGAATGCCGCCGATTCCGCCCCCCCGATTCCCGCCGTTCACACCCAGGGTCTGACCCGCACCTATGGCGCGATGACCGCGCTCAGTTCGCTGGATTTGACCGTGAATCGCGGCGATCTGTTTGGTTTTATCGGGTCCAACGGCGCGGGCAAGACCACCACGCTCCGCATTCTCGCAACCTTTCTCGCGCCGTCGTCCGGTACCGCCAAGGTGCTGGGCCACGACGTCGTCAAGGACGCCGACGCCGTGCGCCACGTCATTGGTTACATGCCGGATTTTTTCGGCGTGTACAAGGACATGGAGGTCACCGAATACCTGGATTTTTTCGGCGCGTGTTACAAGATTCCCACGGCCCAACGCGAGAAAACGGTGAATGATGTGCTGGAATTGGTCGGATTGAGCGAAAAAAAAGGCGCGTTGATTGGCGCCTTGAGCCGCGGCATGCAGCAGCGCCTTGGCCTGGCCCGCGTGCTGATTCACGACCCGCAAGTGCTTTTGCTGGATGAGCCGGCCAGCGGACTTGATCCGCGCGCGCGCATTGAAATGATGGCGATTTTGCAGGAGTTACAGCGGCTCGGCAAAACGATCATTATCTCCTCCCACATTTTGAGCGAATTGCAAACCCTGTGCAATCGCGTGGCGATCATTGAGCGGGGCAAACTCATTTACAGCGGACCGGTCCAGGGTGTGCGCGACCAAATGGCCTCCGGGTTGACGATTTGGGTGAAGGTGGCCGCCAATTCCGCCAAGGCGATAGAAATATTGAAGGCCCGGCCGGAGGTTTCGGAAGTTACCGTCGTGGATGGCCGCATCAAAGTGGTGTTGGTGAGCCACGACACCGACCATGGCTTCGTGGCCGATGTCCTGGTGGGCGGAGGCATAAGACTCACTGGCCTGGCCGAGGATGAACTTGGACTGGAGGAGGTCTTCCTGCGCGTGACCCGCGGCGAAACCCAGTAACCGCCGGAGCGGGCGGGGGATCGGCGGAAGAATTTGGAACCGTAACGATAAACCAGATAATCCGCGCGAATGACATTCCTACCCATAGCGGAGCGCGAGTTGCGGGTGGCGTCGCGGAAGCGGGGCACCTACTGGGGTCGTTTGGTCCCGGCCGCGTTGGCGCTGATCGTCTGGTGCGGCGTCGAATTACTTTCTTCCACCGCGTTTGTCGGAATGGTTGGGGCGGGCAAATTCCAGTTCGGCGTATTCATGATGCTGGCGTTTTTGTACGCGTGCGCGGTCGGCTTGTTTGTGACATCGGACGCGTTGAGCGAGGAAAAACGTGAGGGCACGCTTGGACTGCTCTTCCTCACCGATCTGCGCGGATACGATGTCATCGCCGGCAAACTTGTTTCCCATTCGATACCGGCATTCTACGGGCTGATCGCGGCGTTTCCGATGATGGCGATTCCGCTCCTGTCCGGGGGCTTAACCGGCGGCGAGTTTTGGCGGACGATGCTGATGCTGGCAAACACCATGTTCCTTTCGCTCTCGGCCGGGCTGCTGGTGAGTTCGGTCTCCCGCAATGCGATGCGGGCGATGAACGGGACGCTGCTGCTCTTGTTGGGGTTAATCTTCGGTTGTCCGCTTGTCGATTTGGCGCTGGCGGGCTGGAATTCGACTAAATCCGTCGCAATATTCAGTTTGGCCAGCCCTTGGTATGTCCTGGGCAATGTCAACGCATACAAACTCAAGGATTTCTGGTTGAGCCTCGGCCTGGAGCATGTGGTCGCTTGGAGTTTTTTGGGCCTGGCGTGTCTCGGTGTCCCGCGGGCGTGGCAGGAAAAATCCCGGTCCGGCGCCGGACCACGCAAACCGGCGCTTGCCCGGTGGCGTTACAGCAGTGCGGCGGCGCGGCGCGCGCTGCTTGACCGGCAGCCGATTTTCTGGCTGGCGGCGCGGGACCGTTCGCCGGGCCGGTTGATCTGGGCGCTCACGATCCTGATCGCGGTGGCCTACTATTGGAGCATGGCGAAGTTTGCCGAACCGATGATGGCAATTTTCGTTTTTGGTCCGCTCATGGGCGTGATCAATTTTGTCCTGACCGTCTGGATGATTTCGCAGGCCTGCCGGTTCTTTTTTGACGGCCGGCGGAACGGTGCGCTGGAATTGATTCTGGTCACGCCGGTGACTCCCGAAGAAATCATCGCGGGCCAATGGACCGCGTTAAAGCGGGTGATCATCGGACCGACGGTAGCGCTCACGGCGGTTTATATGGCTGGAGGTCTCCTCGAATCATTGGCCATGAACAATCCGCTGGCCCGCGCGGGAGTTACCAATTTCGGCCCGGCACATATCGAAGTCACCAATTTGATCGCGGGCGGTATTACGCGGATCGCGAATCTCATGGCGGCCGGATGGTTCGGGATGTGGCTGGGATTGACCGAGCGAAAGGCCCCGACCGCCATCATAAAAACATTTTGTTACGTCATTGCGATCCCGGCGCTGGTGATCGGTTTTTTGCGCGTGGCTCCGCTTTTTGCGTTACTCGCCACGTCCGGTAGATACGCCTGGTGGATTAGCACCGCGATTTATGTCGCCCTGACCGTGGCCAAGGACGTTGGTTTCATTTTCGTGGCCAAGGCGAATCTATCGGCGCATTTTCGTGAAACCGTCGCGCTGGACGGGCGGCGGGCGGTTCAATTCAAACCGCGCATGTTGGCAACCAATCTTCAACCACCGCCGCTTCCCGGCCAGCCGCCGGTGATCCGATGACCCTGCCACCGGTAGTTGAACGGGAATTGCGCGTGATCGCGCGACGGAAGGGCACGTACCGGCTCCGATTTTTCTCCGCGCTGGGGGCAATCGCGATCTTTTTATTTTTCGTCTCCAACCGGCACACTTGGATGTCGAACGCGGTGCTGGCCCGGAGCATTTTTGAGACCATGGCGGGTTTCGCGATGGTCATTTGCGCGTTGTCCGGCTTGTTTCTGACTGCGGATTGCCTGAGTTCGGAAAAGCGCGAGGGTACCCTGGGTTTGTTGTTTTTGACGGATTTGCGTGGTTATGACGTGGTGGGCGGCAAACTGACCGCGAGTTCCATCCATGCCGTCTATGCGCTTTTGGCCATGCTCCCGGTTATGGGGCTGCCGCTGCTGATGGGCGGGGTGGCCGCCGGAGAGTTTTGGCGGATGACCCTGGCGCTGCTGGTGGCGCTGATATTCTCCCTGGGAATTGGAATGCTGGTGTCCGCCATCGCCCGGGAGGGGCGGCAGGCGTTTGCCCTGACTTTGTTCCTGATCATTTTTTTCACCGGCGTCCTGCCGGCCGTCTATGGGGTGGGGCTCGATCTGGCTCCGTTTAAGTTTCGGGCGGCGAAGGAACTTCTCTGGCCGAGCGTCGGTTACACTTTTTTTCGATCGTCGGACAATTATTACGCGTTTGGCGGACGGACGGAATATTGGAACTCGCTGATTACGGTGGCGGCGATTGGAATCACCAGTCTGGCGCTGGCGTCAATCGTCCTGCCGCGGACCTGGCAGGAGAAGTCCCAGCGGCAATCGGCGCGGGGAGGGGAGGGGGGATGGTGGCGGCGATTGCGTTTCGGCTCTGCCGGACTACGACGCGCGCGCCGTTTGCGCGCTTTGGCGCGAAACCCGTTTTACTGGCTGGCGATTCGCGACCATTCCTCCGTGATTGTCGTCTGGGTGGTCGCGATTCTGGCCATCGCAGTCTGGCTGTTTGGTTCCGCGGGCCTGGTACCCGGCCGGCCCGGGGGATTCCAGGGAATATCGTACATCATCGCCATATATACGACGTTTCTTTTTTCCCTGGTGCTCAAGTATTGTATCACGTTGGAGGCCACCCGCCGGTTTTGCGACGACCGTCAAAGCGGCGCGCTGGAACTGCTGCTGGTGACGCCGCTTACGATTACTAAAATGCTGGCCGGTCAAAAGCGTGCCTTGCGCACGCTGTTTGGGATCCCGATGGGAATACTCGTGCTTCTGTGGCTAATGCAAATCTGGGTTGAGGTCATTAATTCCGGAGGTCAACGGGAAATTACGAAACAAACCGTGATCATGATGGGTGGAAACGTTGTCTGCTTATTCACGGATTTTAGCGCGCTCGGCTGGTTGGGAATGTGGCGCGGATTGCGGGCGGGCAAACACCATCGCGCCATCCTTGGAACCTTGATACCGATAATCGTAATGCCGTGGTTGGCGTTTATCTTCCTGGGCATCTCGGGAATGCTCGACGGCAAGAAATCGGACACCATGGTTGGCCTGTGGTTTTGCTTGGGGGTGATTAATGACTTTGTCTGGATCCAGCGGGCGCGTTTCAGTTTGCGCCGCGAATTCCGCGCGGCCGCGGCCGGGATCGCGCCAAAATCGGAACCGAATTTTGAAATGATTGACATGAGGGCGCCGCAGTCTTCGGAACCATGACCGTTCTACCCGTCATCAATCGTGAAATGCGCGAGCAGGCGCGCGCGCCGTTTACGTATGGATTGCGGGTATTGGCCGCGCTGGCGCTCCTGGGCGTGTGCGTCCTTTTTGCGGTCGAAGGTTCCGTTTCATCGGCGGAGTCCGGCGGGCGATTGTTCGGATTTTTGAACTGCACGCTTTTTGTAACGATTTGGCTGCTGACACCGGTGATCTGCGCCGATTGCATCAGTCGCGAGAAGCGCGAGGGAACCCTCGGATTGTTATTCCTAACGCCGTTGACCGCGCCGGATATCGTGCTGGCCAAGGGCCTTGTCCACGGTCTGCGCGCGCTCATGTTGTGGCTGGCGGTCATTCCGGTTCTTACGCTGCCGGTCCTGATGGGGGCGGTCGGTTGGCCCGAGATTTCGGCCTCCATGCTGGTGAACTTCAGCGCGTTGTGCCTGGTCCTGGCGACCGGCGTGATTGCCTCTTCGTTTTCCAAAATCTGGTTGCGCGCGCAACTGCTGGCCTTCGTGCTCGCCGCCATTGGCGCGGCGGGCCTGATTTGCCTGATCGGGTACAACTCGCTCCTGACGATCGTGCCGGGCAGGTTGCAATCGCAGTTTTTGGACGGCCCCAATATCGGGGACCGCTTATTGATGATGGGCACTGCCAGTATCATGGATCCGTTTGGCAATGAAGGCTTTATCGGTTTTTTTAACCCGACGGGGCGGACCAGAACACCCGCCGCCGGCCGGTCGGACTTGTTGCATGGTGAATGCCTGATCGCCGTCCTTTCGGTGCTGCTACTGTATCTGGCCATCAAGCTGGCGGCGTGGAATGTCCGCCGGTCGTGGCGGGATGAGCCGCCCTCGGCCTTTCGCCGCCGCCTGGAACAGATGTTTTTCACACCGGTGCTGGCGGTGAAGTTTTTCCGCCGGTGGATGCGCCGCAAACAAGAGCGCAATCCCATCGGCTGGCTGGGGCAGCGCGCCTGGTCGGGCCGGTTGGTGACGTGGGGCTGGTTCGCGGCCATGGTGTCGCTCTTCACGCTGGCAATTTCGCCGCAAAATCTGGCGCCGTCGCTCGGCGCGACCACGGCCATCCTGACCTGGTTGTTGATCGGCAGCATCGCGATCAGCGCCGCTGGCAGTTTCCGGCGCGAGCGAGAGTCCGGCATGATGGAATTGCTGCTGGTCTCGCCCATGACCGTGAATCAAATTCTTTTTGGTCGGTTGCGGGGGCTGTGGGGCCAATTTTTGCCGTCGGTGCTGGCATTAATCGCCGGCTGGATGTTTCTCGCGTATCCGGGAATTCGCGCCAATGGTTACGCGTGGAGCGGCCTTTCCGGGGTGGCAGCGCCCTTGATTTTTGGCGGATTCAGTGGGTTTGGCGGGTTCGAGTCCGATTTTGGCTGGAGCAGGTTTCCCCTCCTCATCAGTTCATTAATGGCACTGCCGGTGATTGGTCTCTTTTATTCCTTGCGCCGGCGGACGTTTATCAGCGCGTTTTTGGCGACGATTTGGGTGGGACTGGTGATTCCGACCGGGTTGAAATTGCTGCTCAGTTTTATCGCCGCCGTCTTTTACCGGGACACGACGGTGGTTACACAATTCGGCACGGCCACCCACGTATGGCAAAGCCAGGGTCATCCGTTCGCCGCCGGGTTCCTGGCGCTGGTATCCTCGGTTTGGTTCGCTCCGGTTATTCAACTGGTCATCGGCTGGTGGACCGGCTGCCGGCTGCACCGCACCCTTGTTCGCCGGAATTTCGCTTTCTCGAAGATGACTTCGGGCTGAACGCCTCCGTGAACCTTTTGCCCGTCATCGCGCGAGAATTACGCCAGCAGGCGCGGGCGCTTTTCACGTATAACTTGCGCGTTCTGGGCGCGGGCGCGCTGCTGCTCGTCGGCGGATATGTCGTCGCCACTTTCAATCGACCGGCATCCGAACTGGGCGCGTGGTTGTTCGGCTGCCTGAATGCCGCGCTGTTCGGCGCGATTTGGATTCTTACGCCGCTGACTTGCGCGGACTGCCTGAGCCGGGAGAAACGGGAGGGCACGATGGGCCTGCTGCTGCTCACGCCGCTCAAGGCTTGGGAAATTGTGGCGGCGAAGGGTGCGGTCCACGGAATCCGGGCGTTCACACTATTACTGGTCGTCGCGCCGGTAATGACCATTCCCGTGTTAATGGGCGGGGTGGGGTGGTCCGAAATCGCCGCGTCCTTTCTCAATAATTTCAGTGCTTTGGGCCTTGCGCTCGCTGGAAGCTTGATCGCCTCTTCAGCAACCCGCCGCTGGCTGTCGGCGCTATTGCTCGCATTTGTCTTTGCCGCGATCTTCGTGGCGGCGCTGGCCTGGATGATCGGTGTCAATGCCGAGACGGAGGGCGGAACCTCGAGCTCCACAACGCTTCGCGATTTTATCAATCCGCCAGACGATTGGCCGATATACCGCTGCGTCAGAGAAATACTGCTCCCGTTCAGTGTCGTTAACTCCGGGGCTTACGGATTGATCACGTTTTCAAAACTTCCAGCGATCCGGCAGACAGCCATCCTCCGCGGCGACTGCGTGATCGCCGGCCTCTCAATTTTGACCATACTGGCGGCGGTGCCGCTGGCTGCGTGGATCGTCCGCCGGACATGGCGCGAAAAAATTCCCGGACCGTTTCAACGCTGGGTCGCCCGAACATTTTGCACGCCGTCATTCGCGAAAATGCTCTACCGCCGTTGGTCGCGTGGAAACTTGGAACGCAATCCGGTCGGGTGGTTAGGACGTCGCCACTGGCTGGGCCGGCTCGGAACCTGGTTCTGGCTTTTGCTCGTTCTTTTGCCTTTCTGCGTTCCAATCTGGATTCAGAAATCGATTTCGTTTGGGAATTTGCGATGGGATATGTCGTGGCTCCTGGTGGGAGGTCTGGCCATCGGCTCGGCCCGCGGATTTCGGGACGAACGCGAATCTGGATTGATGGAATTGTTGCTGGTTTCGCCGTTGGGTGAGACGCGGATTATTCTCGGCCGGTTGTGGGGGCTATGCGCGCAATTTCTACCGGCGTTTGCGGCTCTGTTGTTACTGGGATGGATGCTTTCTTCGCGTGTCGCCCTGACACGGGATCTGGAGCCGACTGATGCACTGCTTCCGATCGGTTCCTTTATCGCATTGCCGGTCATTGGGCTTTACCAGTCATTGCGACGCGCGAGTTTCATTGGTGCGTTTTTAGGGACGATTTGGGTGGGTTTGGTGATTCCGGGCGGGTTGAAGTTGCTTCTCGTTTTTGCGGCGAATATCCTTGAAGCTCAAACTACCGATTTGTATCCACCCCCGGAGTATACCCGGTATTTCTCGGATCAATCGTTCACCGTCGGCTCTGTGTCATTAACGCCCTCATTTTGGTTCGCGCCGTTTTTTCAATTGATCCTCACTGGGTGGGCCGGACGCAGACTGCATCGGACGTTGGTTCGGCGGAATTTCGCGTTCTCGAAAATGACCTCGGGGTGAACCGCTCGCGCTTCAAGCGCGAATCCGAGGTTTGGAGTTCCACCTTTAGGTGGCGAAGCGGGAGCAAACGCAATGGTGCCGAGAAATCCTAAGGCACACGAAAACGCGCTCGCCGCGCCGGCTGAAGCCGGGACTCCATACCACTGACGCCGCCCAAACCGCGCGCTCCCAATAATTCAGCTTTTCTTAACCACCAACGCCGCTATCCTGTCGCCCGGCGGCGCTGGAATTGGAAGATGAAAGATTCTTCTCCGCACGGCCTGAATTTACGATATACTGGAAGGGCGCGCGGAGTTCCGTCGAACGGTAACAACCGCCCGCAGCCAAACTGATGGACGCAAAGCATATTAGAAATTTCAGCATCATCGCCCATATCGATCATGGGAAGACGACGCTATCCGACCGCCTTTTGCACCGCACCGGCACGATTGCCACGCGGGACATGGAGGCGCAATTGCTCGATTCGATGGACCTCGAACGCGAGCGGGGCATCACGATCAAAGCGCACCCGGTCACCATGAGTTACACCGCCAAGAGCGGCGTGGTGTATGAATTGAACCTGATCGACACCCCCGGCCATGTGGATTTCTCCTACGAAGTTTCCCGCAGCCTCAGCGCGTGTGAGGGGGCATTGCTGATCATCGACGCGGCGCAGGGCGTCGAGGCCCAGACGGTCGCCAATGTCCATCTGGCGATGAAGCAAAACCTGACGATCATCCCGGTCATCAACAAAATCGATTTGCCCCACGCGGACGTCGCCCTGGCGAAGACCCAATTGGAGGACATTCTGGCAATTCCAGCGGAGTCGGCGCTGCTGGCCAGCGCGAAAGAGGGAATTGGCATCGAGGAAATTCTCGAAGCGATTGTCGCGCGCATTCCGCCACCGTCACCCTCCGGCGCGCCCTCGCTCCAGGCGCTCGGATTTGACTCTTATTTCGACACGTACAAAGGCGTCGTGACCCATGTGCGGGTTTTCAATGGCGAATTGAAGGCGGGAATGCAGGTCAAACTGCTGCATTCCGGGAAAAACGTAGAGGTCAAGGAGGTCGGCAGCTTCAATCCCAAGCCCTACGTCCGCGAGAAATTAGAAACGGGCGAGACGGGTTACATGACCGCCAATATCAAAAGCCCCAAGGAAGTAAAGATGGGGGATACGATAACCGACGCGCGCCATCCCTCGCCCGCGCTGCCCGGATTTCAGGAAATCCATCCGATGGTTTTCAGCGGCATTTACCCGATCAACACCGCCGATTACGAGCATCTCAAAGCCAATCTGGGCAAACTCCAGCTCAACGATTCGGCGTTCGTTTTCCAGGCGGAAAGCTCCGTGGCGTTGGGTTTTGGCTTCCGGTGCGGTTTTCTGGGTTTGCTGCATTTGGAAATTGTCCAGGAACGTCTCCGACGCGAGTATGGCATGGACATTATCGCCACGTATCCCAGCGTGGTTTACCATATCAAACTCACGGACGGCACGATGAAGGAAATCGACAATCCGGCGTTTATGCCCGCCGTGAATTATATCGAAAAAATCGAGGAGCCTATGGTCAAGGCCTTCGTCATTTGCCCGAACGAATACATCGGCGACATGATGGCCCTGATTTCGGAAAAACGCGGCAAGGTCGATCACACCGAAACGCTGGACGCCCGGCGGGTCATGCTCACGAGCCTGTTGCCGCTCAATGAAATCCTCATCGACTTCCATGACCGCATCAAGAGCATCACGCGCGGTTTTGGTTCCATGGATTATGAGCACGCCGAGTATCGCGAGTCCGACATGGTGAAACTAGATATGCTGGTGAATGACGAATCCGTGGACGCGTTTTCGTGCATCGTGCATCGCGACAAGGCGGAGAGCAGGGGAAGGGCGCTCGCGGCCAAGCTCAAGGAAGTCATTCCCAAACAACAATACGCGGTGGCCATTCAAGGGGCCATCGGCGGTAAAATTATCGCGCGCGAAACCGTCAGTGCCATGCGCAAAGACGTTACCGCCAAGTGTTACGGCGGCGACATCAGCCGGAAGCGGAAACTGCTGGAGAAGCAAAAGGAGGGCAAGAAGCGCATGAAACAGTTCGGGTCCGTCAATATCCCGCAAGAGGCGTTTATTGAGGTGTTGAAGGCGTGAGCGAAGCAAATGTTAACACGATGGGTGGGCCATTCCGCCCGCTTCTGAACGCGGCCGGGGCCGTCGCAGCGCGACCAGCCCTACCTTGTCGGTCGCAAGCGACCGTTCCAATTCGCCGTTGCAACGCCTTCGGCATCCAAGGTTTAATTACGTCATGAATTTGCGCTGGTTCTTATCGAGCGACATCCGCCATTTGGGCGAGATGCGCAAGCAGGTACGCAAGCTTCTGAATTCGCAGCGGGACATCCTGTCGCCGCCGGCGGTCGATGCGATGGAGGGCGCGTTGCTCGAAAGCAAAGTCGCCATGGCTGGCGGCGCGACTACCGAAGAACTGAAGAAACAGATGGACAATTTGGAGGCGGTCGCGACCAAGTGGTTGAAACCGTATCCGAACGCCGGAATTCGCGAAAACATCGAGGTCCTGCTGGTGGCTCTGGCGGTGGCGATGGGAATCCGCACGTTTTTTCTCCAACCGTTCAAAATTCCCACCGGCTCCATGCAGCCAACGCTTTTTGGCATCACGCCATCCCCGGACGGACGCTCCCACAACGACCCGAATCTGGTGATTCCCGGCACGGTGGCGCGATTCTTCGACTATTGGATTCACGGCAATTCCTATTATAACCTCGTCGCGCCGGAAAACGGTGAACTTCAGGCCGTCAAGCCGCCGGTCAAGTTGCTGTTATTCAATTTGAAGGAGGACTACGAGTTTAACGGCCATTGGCACACGGTTTGGTTTCCCGCCGACGATTTGTTCAAGCGCGCGGGCTACAACGTCGATTCGTATGGCCAGGTCATCGATCCGCCACATCTCAAGGCGGGCGATCCGATCGCACGGATCAAAGTACTCGCCGGCGACCATTTGTTCGTGGATCGCATCAGTTATAATTTCCGCCATCCCACGCGCGGCGAAATCATTGTGTTTGAAACCGATGGGATCGAGCACATGGCGGCCAGCCAGTATGGACAATTTTACATCAAACGGCTGGTGGGTTTGAGTAACGAAAAAGTCCAGGTCGGCAACGACCGGCACCTGATCATCGACGGCAAGCGCCTCGACGCCGGCACGCCGCATTTCGAGAATGTCTATTCCTTCAAGCCCGGCGATCCGCCCGCGGACAGCCATTATTCGGGTCACTTGAACCAGTATTCCGCGTCCCAATACGGAATCGACCGCGAGCGCGGCAACGTGGCGCCGTATTTTCCCGATGAAACCACCGTGTATCAGATTCCCACCAACCATCTCATGGTCATGGGCGATAACACCGTGAGCAGCTACGATTCCCGATGCTGGGGCGATTTTTCCTGCACCAACGTCGTCGGAAAGTATTTCTTCGTGTATTGGCCGATCACGTCACGGTTCGGCTGGGGTTTGCGGTAAGCGTCCCGGAAGCCTAAGTTTATTTCCAATCGCTGACGACGTCTCCAACGAATACATTATATCGCATTGCCTCCGGCGAGACCGGGATTTCTAACCGCACCCGGACCTGGTACAAACCATTTGTCAAATCTACATCCGAAGGAATCTTCCACCATCCGTCGGCAAGATTGATCTCCAATCCATAGGATCCCCCGGCTGGAATACTTACAAATCCAGGTCCATTTCTGGTAAATGCTATGTTCTTTCTTTCGATAGCAAAAACCCTTTGAGATCGCAGATCTTTAAGGTCGACTTTAAATGTATGCCAACCCCAGGAGTTGCTGGTTTTCCAGACGTTTACTATCGGGGATTTAACGACTAATGGGGATTCATTTAATACCTGAACCGCTAACGTCGTTGGGAATTGAGATTTTGAAAATATCAATTGAATTGAGCGTTGAAGACCAGGCGCGCTACGGCCATCGAATGTAGCCAGCATAACGCACATAAGCGAGATCTTCACGGCCTTCCAACGGGATATTTGATTATTATTACACACGTCAACGATTTGCGGTGTAAAACTTCCACCAACCGGAAACTTTGTCAACGAATCGGGAATCATCAGCAACTACCACTATAATAGACGCACAATGTTAATTATATTTAATAGCGCCATATCCAATTCGATTGACACCGGTGCTACAGTCGGCGGCGGCAAATGGAAAAGAACCGACTTGAAGCGTTCAGCGACGGCGTGATTGCCATCATCATCACGATCATGGTGCTGGAGTTGAAGGTGCCGTTGGGCGGCGAGTTGAATGCGTTGAGACCGCTGGTGCCGGTTTTTCTCGCGTACGTGCTGAGTTTCATTTACGTCGGGATTTATTGGAATAATCACCATCATTTGCTGAATTCGACCAAGCGGGTCAGCGGCGGCATTTTGTGGGCCAATTTGCATCTGCTTTTCTGGCTGTCGCTTTTTCCGTTCGCCACCGGGTGGATGGGCCAGAATCATCTGGCCTCGGTGCCGACAGCAGTCTACGGGGTTATTCTTTTCATGGCGGCGATTGCTTACTGGATTCTTCAGAGCGCCATCATCGCGCAACAGGGGACGAATTCTTTGCTTAAAGCGGCGGTCGGCCGGGATTGGCAAGGGAAGGTGTCTCCCCTGCTCTATTTGATTTCTATTCCGCTGGCGTTTGTGAATTCCGGGATTGCGAACGGGCTTTTTGTGATTGTCGCCTTGATTTGGTTGGTTCCCGACCGGCGGATTGAGCGGGTAATCGCGAAACGCGAGGAATAAAAGAGGCCCGGGCAGAAGACGGGGAAGCGCCCGGGCCGGCGATCCGCAGCGCGGAACACCCCACCTTTCAGAGTTCAGCGCGTTTGGGCTGATACTAAAATTCCATTATCGGTCATCCAATCGGTCATTCGTTGCGGCCAGCCTTTAATTGAGACGAGTTTGGAGCGGGTGCCCATGTTGAATCCGTGACCGCCTTTGGCGAAGATGTGGACTTCCATGGGGCGCCCGGCATCGCGGTATTTTTCGGCGAGCGATAGCACCGGGCCGAGGTGGCCGGTGTCGTCGTCCGAAACCAGGAAGAACGCCGGCGGCGCGTCCGGACCGATTTTTTCCGGAATTCCCAGCGGGCCGGGATAGATCACGATTTGGAAGCTTGTGGCGCAATCCATGCGGTCGATTGGATCGGCGGCGTTTGGATCGCCCGCCGCGGGATGATAAACAAGTTCCGAGACCACTTCGCCGCCGGCGGAAAAGCCGACCGCGCCGATGCGTTTGGGGTCCAGATTCCACTCGGTGGCCTTGCTGCGGATCAGGCGCATGGCGCGTTGGGAATCCTGAAGCGGATGATTTTGCAGCGAATACGGCGATCCTTCCTCGCGGGCCAGACGGTATTTCAGGACGAACGCCGCCACACCAAGGTTGGTGAAATATTCCGCCGGTTCCACGCCCTCGGCCTTGTAAACCAGTTCACGATGCCCACCACCGGGACAGATCAGAACCGCCGCGCCGTTTGCCTTGTCCTTGGGCGGAAGAAAGACGGTGATTGATGGATTGTGGATATTACGCACCCAATAGCTCTGGGCCTGCTCGGGTTCAGCGCGGCGGCTCTCAAATCCCGGCGCGCCGTTGGCCCAGAGCGGAATGACTAATGGGTCGGCGGCATGGAGCAGCGAAGTTCCGGCGAGAATGGTGGTGAGCCCGAGGACGAGGTATTTGATGTTCATCGGAGATTAGCGGAGTTTGTACAAAACCGTCCTGGCGAGGATATTCGCATCCGGGCATGGAGTTCCGGCTTTAGCCGGCAGGGCGATAGCATGGTCCGGCGAGTTGAAGATTCTC
>Ga0206847_10298_pt1 | contig 14294 bp, 11 predicted proteins | sample Alteio_BWOrgCont_17_FD_152880 | JGI IMG/M metagenome (GOLD analysis project Ga0206847, IMG submission 152880) | Enriched cells from forest soil in Barre Woods Harvard Forest LTER site, Petersham, Massachusetts, United States -... | ecosystem: Environmental > Terrestrial > Soil > Temperate forest >... | reverse complement strand
CAAGCAGGTGGAGCATAAGGAAAAGGAAATCCTGACCGTTTGACGGTTTATTTATGAAAAACGCCGCCATTTTAGCGTTGCTGGTTGCCGCCGCGATTTGCGGGGGGCTGTATGTTCAACAACTGCAAAAGTTGCGCGACGCCGAAGCCACCATTGAAGCCCTGCAGGCCAAATTAACCGAATCCGACGCGAGTCTGACCAACGAGCAGAAGCGCGCGACTTCCCTTCAGGAACGGCTTAATGATACCCGCACCGACGCGGTGAAAAAGGCCGGTGAGGTGGCGGATCTTCAGCAAGCCCTCACCAACCGTCCCAAGGCGGACGCAAAAACGGACGATAGTCCCCTGGTGGGTATAATGAAGGACCCAAAAATGCGGGAGCTGATGAAGTCCCAGCAAAAAACCGTCCTGGGTCCCATGGTTGATAAGAATTACGCGAGCTTGTTTGACACGTTAAAACTTGACCCCGATCAACGGGCCGCGCTCAAGGACTTGATTGTCAAGAAGACCCTGGTCGATGCCAACGCCGGCTTGGACATGCTTTCCGGCCAGACGGACCCGACGCAACAGGATGCGATCCGCCAGCAGACCAGGGCGGACAAGGACGCGATGGATGCGCAGATCAAGCAAGCCCTGGGTGACGACGGTTTTTCCCAGTTTCAAGCCTACGAGAAAACGATTCCCGAGCGAACCGAGGTCGGCCAGTTTAAGGATCAAGTGGGCGCGGATCCTTCCGCGGCCCTGACGCCGGACCAGGAACAGCAATTGGTGGCGGCCATGAGCGGCCAGCGCCAGAGTTTCCAATTCAGCACCGACTATTTTGACCAATCCAAGTTCTCCGGCGATTTCAGTTCGTATTTCACGGACGACAAGATCAGCCAGTTTCAAACCGAGTACGGGCAGCTAAATCAGCAATATCTCAACAGCGCCCAATCCATTCTCTCCCCGGCCCAACTGACTTCGTTTCAACAGTTCCTGGACGCGCAGAAAGCCCAAATGGCAATGGGACTGCAAATGGCGGGAAAAATGTTTGCGCCGCAGGGCGGCAAATAACAAGGTGCCTCTTGAGTTACCCGTGAAACGCGCAAACGCCATCGGACCGTCACAATGAGCGACCGCCCCAATAACGACGGCGCGGTGTTGGAGTTCCGCAACGTCACCAAATACTACGGTGAATTCAAGGCCGTGGATGACGTCAGCTTCAGCCTCACTCCGGGGTCCGTCTGCGGTTTCCTCGGTCCGAACGGCGCGGGCAAAACCACGTCCATCCGCATGACGCTCGAGATCATCCGGCCTACGAGCGGGACGATTACGGTCCTGGGCCGGCCCTCCGCCTTGGAGGTCCGCCGGCGCATCGGCTACCTTCCCGAGGAAAAAGGGCTTTACAAGAAAATGAAGGCGTGGGCCATCATAGCCTATTTCGCGACGCTGAAAGGCATGACCCGCAAAGCCGCCAAACAGCGGGCTTATGAATTGCTTGAGCGCTACGGCCTCAAGGATTTTAGCGACAAACCGACTGACGCCTTATCCAAGGGTATGGGCCAGAAGGTGCAGGTTCTGGCCTCCATCGCGCACGATCCGGAATTTGTGATCCTGGACGAACCGTTCTCCGGCCTCGATCCCGTCAACCAGCAGGTTATGGAGGATATTATCCGCGACATGACGAGTCGAAACCGGACCGTGCTTTTTTCCACCCATGTTATGCAGCACGCGGAACGCCTGTGCAACCGCATCATCGTGATCGCCCGGGGCCGGAAGATTTTTGACGGGCTCATCGCCGACGCCAAACGAATGCTTCCCCGCCGCGTGCGCATCGAGACCAATGATGATGTCAGCCCGTTGCGCCAGTTGAGCGAGGTGGTCTCCATGGCTCGAATCGAGAGTCCGGGCATGCCGCAATGGGAATTGCAGATTCGCGACAATGTGGACGCGCAGGGCATTTTGGAGATTTGTTTTGACCGCCGGATTCGGTTGCACAGCTTCAACCAAGCCGAGCCCTCCTTGCACGATGTTTTTATGCAACTGGTTGGGTCGGACGCGAAGGAGGCGCGTTTCCGATGAGATACGCGTTTCTAGTCGCCTGGCGGGAGTATTCCGAAAGTGCCAAGACCCGGGGGTTCTGGATCGGACTGTTCATGGTTCCCGCGATGATCCTGATATCCATTCAGGTGCAACTCTGGCTGGCGAAGAGTGGAACGCCCACCCGCCATTTTTTCCTGGTGGATCAATCCCAACGCCTCGAACCGGCGATCGATTCCGCGTTGGACAAGAACCGGCAGCGCCAGTTGCTTGCCGCTCTTGTGGACTACACGCGAAAGAATCTGCTGCATCAGGACGCGCTGTCCACTCTGGTCTCCTCCGCGCCGCTGGCTCAACTGGATCCCGGAAGTGTTGAGCTTTTGGAAACATTCATTGGCAAGGGCGGGCGCGATTTTTTTCTGAAGCAGGTGAAGCCATACCTCCGGCCGGATGCCCCGCCATTTGTCGAGCCCCGACCGGCGTTCGAGCGGGTAAAGTTGCCGCCCGAAATTAAAACCGACAAAAGCATCGGTGAACTTGCCGCCGACCTGAAGCCTTATTTGCGCGGAGATAGGAGGCTCGAAGCCGGTAACAATTTGGTTGAGATCGACGCGGCGATTTTGATTCCCAAAGACGTCGAGAATCTTATTGTCCGCCCCGGCGGCGGCGGGCCGGTGTTCGGCACGAATGGAATTCAATATTGGTCCGCCAATTTGACCGATGCCGGAACCGGGTTGCGCGATGAGGTTGAAAAGGCGGTGAGCGGCGAAATCCGGCAACGGGAGTTTTTACGGCGCGGCCTTGATTCGGCGGCGGTGCGGGATGTGGAGCGGTCTTTTGTTCCGATTTTGAGCCTGAATCCAAAAAAAGAGGCGGGCCAGGAGGCGGTTAACACGACGGACATCGTCAAGCAATATGCGCCCATCGGCTTCGTCTATCTCCTCTGGATTTCGATCTTCTCCATCATGCAGATGCTGTTGAACAACATCATCGAGGAGAAATCGAGTCGTATTATTGAGGTGCTGCTCTCCTCGGTGACCCCCGGCGAGTTGATGATCGGTAAATTATGCGGTATCGCGGCAATTGGCTTGACGATGGTGGGAGCGTGGATCGTTACGACTTTTGTTATCCTGGGCTGGCAATCTGGAAATTCCTCGGAACTTGCCGGGCAAGTCCTGGCGATTTTGAAGACCACGCGGCTGGTTCCGGTATTTTCCGTTTATTTCATTCTTGGCTATTTATTGTACGCCGGATTGATTCTCTCGCTCGGCAGCGTGTGCAATACGCTTAAGGAGGCGCAGAGCTATATGGCAGTCCTCAATATGGTTATGATGGTGCCACTGCTCACCATGATGTTTATTCCCCGGCATCCGAACGGTCCGCTCGCCCGCGTGCTCTCGTGGATACCCATCTACACGCCGTTTACCATGATGAATCGCGCCAACGCCGATCCGCCGATGGTCGATGTCGTGGGAACCATGATTCTGCTGGTTATTTGCACCGCCGGAACGTTGTGGATGGCGGGAAAGATTTTCCGGATTGGCATCCTGCGCTCCGGCCAACCGCCGAAGATCGTCGAGATGCTCCGCTGGCTCAAAGGGTAGCGGCCCGTTCTGGAGTCCTATGGATGGCCCATGCCCCCGGTGGGCGGCCCTCCGGTGTTATCCTTCAGTGGCGTCATCGGCGGTTTATTCTTGAGCCGGGCTTTGCGGATGGTTAATTCATCCTTGATCGCCTGCAGGCTCCCGTACCGCATAAATCCGTCCGGCGGTTCGAACAATCCGGTCGCCGGCGTTTCCGGCCGGAGGTCCGAGAAGTTCACGGTCAGGTCGGGCGTGCCGGAGACGGATTGGATTCGCAGGGGAAAATCATTCAAGTCCGCCGCGCGCCAGACCGTAAATTTGGCCGTCGTTCCGTCGCTTAGATTCATGATCGCGGTTGATTTCCGCGAGGGATGGCCATTGACGCTCTCCGCCGGAGTGCCCACGTCGGCGATAAAATTGGTGCTGGGCGCGCTGGCCCCATACGGTGCGAAACCCTCCAGTGCCTCGTTTATTACGTAGCCGCTGTTCCGGGCGGTATCCCAAATGAAACTGGAATCACTCTTGACCGGGGCGAGCAGCACCCGGTTGCCGTCGTTCAGCAGAACCCCGAAAATCGTCCGCGTCTTCGGCGGATTCGAGGGCGTCTCTATCGTAACCCGTGCGCTGAAGCTGTGCGTGTTGGTCAACAGCAAGGCGGCCGGACCGGAAACCAACAGGGGTGGATTCAGCGTGAAGTTGTCATCCCGGAGGGCTTTTTTAGTCCGCCCGGCGCAGCCGCCGACCAAAGCCGAAATCGCGATGACGGCAACCAGCCTGCTCCATTGAACCGCGCGTGACTGGCGTGGGCTAATATTCATAGTGATGCCGAAATGACTCGGGACCGGGCCGCAAAAACATTACCGCCCCGTTCGCCGCAAATCGGATCGCGACGAACAGCGGCGGGGTCGTTTGTTAGGATTCCGCCGCTACTCGCCATTATTACCGATCGCCTCGACCGGGCAGCCTTCCATGGCCTCCTTGCAGCGGGCTTCCTCCTCCGGGGAGGCGGGTTGTTTGTAAACGTAGGAGTAGCCGCCGTCATCGTTGCGCGTGAAATTATCGGGCGCGGTTTCGCGGCACAGATCGCAGTCGATGCACTGGTTATCGACATAAAATTTGCCGGTCACGTTTTCGCCGTATCGGTTTGCAATGTCAGCCATAAAAGTTGCGTTTTGTAAAAAAAATATGCGACCGCGCGCCGCAAAGATCAAGCCCCAATCGCACCGCGCGGAACGGTATTTTTCCCCGCGTTCGGTCGGTAAAGCGGACCCGGAGCAAATGGGTACGCGGCCAGCCAAGGGATTCCATGAAAATGCCCCGACGGCTCGCGGTTACTGAGGAATCCGTGGGATGGAAGACAAAGAAATGGCCGCGAAAAAGCGCAAGAAGCGCAAGATTTTTCATGTTTATGCGCTTTTTCGCGGCTATTCCTTTGTTCCGGCTTGTAGTTTGTGACAACGACTGATCAGTAAATCGCCCGCCGAACTTCATTCCCACGGCCTACCGAAGCACCTGCTCCAGAACATGTGACAAACGCAGGCCGGCCAGCAAAATTTGCCGGTCGGCGATCTGCCTGGCATCGGCATCGTATTCACCCGCGGGAACCCTGCCGTCCGCCGGATAGCCAATCTTGACGATCAACTCCCGCCCTTCCTTGACCCAATGATTCGGGTTTAAATCCTCTGCTTGCTTCATCAATGCCCGCTTGCTTGCGGACGGCAGGCTGTTCATTCCCGCCAGGAGCGACGCGGCATACCGGGACGGATCCTTGCCGAAGGATCGGTCCGGCAGATGGTCCCAAAACGCATGTAATTTGGCGCGCTCGTAGGTGATCGAATTGCCTCCGTGATCGGACTCGCCTTTTCCCGGAACCGCGCGCGAGGCGCAATGCAGCGGCTGGTGCAGATCACCGACAATGTGCATTATCCAAACGAGCTCCCACGCCTGCTCGCCCGGGGAACTCTTCCGGAAACTCTTTTCGAAGGGAACCAAAACCGTCAACGCGTTCGGTGTCTCGATGAAGTGGTCGTCTCCCGAGGCGAAATCGAGATCATAAAAATGCAGCTTTTCGTAACGCGACGGAACGTAGCCCTTATAATCCCGGGCCCAATCGGGAAACGTCGCGGCTAACTCGACCTGCGACGGCAGGGCTTTTACCCAACCGTCCGGATCAGACTTTTGCGTCTGGTAGGGGTTGTGCTTGCTCAGTCCCGTCGCTTCGAGCCGCTTCCAACTTTTGCTGGCCGGCAGCCTGGCGACCACCGCGGCGACCTTGGGCCGCAACGTCGGCGCGTATTGCAGCGCCACCGCCGTCACCGCCTCATGCCCGTCATTATCCCATGCCCGCGCCACACTTGTCTCAGCCACCAAAAAACCCGCGCAAGCTGTAAGTATCCACCGTTGAAATATGTTCATATACGAGTTCAGTTAAAATGATTCAGCCGGGGGTTGACCTGAGTCCCGCGCCCTCATTTTGAGGATAGTATCCGGGTCAGGTCAGCCACGTAGATTCTGCCCGCGCCGTCCACCGCCAGGCCGCACGGGCCGACAAATCGGGCCGCACTGCCGGTTCCGTCGGCGCTGCCCCGGCAACCGACCAAACCGGCCAGCGTGGTCACTACGCCTCCGGGGCTCACCCGGCGAATGGTGCTGTTCGACGAGTCCGCCACATAGACGTTGCCCGCGCCGTCCACGGCCACACCGTACGGGTGCGAAAACTGCGCGGCCGGGCCGGTCCCGTCCACGCTGCCTGATCTGTATTCCGTTCCGGCCAGGGTGGTGGTCTTTCCTTCGGGCGTTACTTTGCGAATCGTGCAGCCTCCCAAGTCCGCCACGTAAATATTACCCGCGCGGTCTAATGCCAGGCCCGCGGGACAATCAAACTGCGCGCCGCCTCCAGTACCGTCGGCGCCTCCTCGCTGGCCCGCCGCGCCGGCCAGCGTGGTTACCACCCCCGCCGCCGTTACTTTGCGGATCATATTGTTGCCGGAGTCGGCCACGTACAAATTGCTGTTGCCGTCCACCGCCACCCCCCTCGGATGATTAAACTGCGCGGCGCTGCCCGCCCCGTCCGTACTTCCGGGAATTCCCTCCCGGCCGGCCAGGGTCGATACCACGCCGGCCGGCGTTACTTTGCGAATCAGGTTGTTGCCTTCGTCCGCGACATAGACGTTCCCGCGCCAGTCCACGGAAACTCCGCAAGGGCCGCAAAACCGCGCGGCGCTGCCGGTCCCGCTCGCGTTGCCGCGATGGCGCGCCAGGCCGGCCAGCGTGGTCACCACACCCGCTGGCGAGACTTTGCGGATCGTGCAACTGCCTTCGTCCGCCACGTAAAGATTTCCCGCCTGGTCCGCCGCCACGCCGGCCGCAAGATCGAAACCCGCCGCCTGGCCGGTGCCATCCTGGTTCCACAGGCCAGCCTCGGAGGAACCGTTTAAGGCCACTGTATTCCCCGCCGGCCCGACCCTGCGGATCGTGTCACTTTCAACCCCCGCCACATACAAGTTGTCCTTGCTGTCGATGGCCAGATTGAATGATTCGTAAGCACCCTCGCCATTCGAAGCGAAAACGACACTGCCCGGTTGGACGGCTGGTTCGTTCAGGGTGGTCACCATTCCTTCCGCCGTGATCCTGCGGATCGAATTGTCGCGCCAATCCGCGACATAAACATTGCCCTTGTGATCAACCGCCAGGCTTTCGGGATACCAGAATCGCGCGGCGTCACCGGGTCCTTCTGTTCGCCCCGGATGCCCCGCCAGACCAGCCAGGGTCGTCACCGCTCCCGCCGGAGTGATCTTGCGGATCGTGCTGTTGTGCGTATCCGCCACATAGACATTACCCGCGCTGTCCGCCGCCACGCCGTAGGGCATATAAAATTGCGCGGCCGCCCCGATGCCGTCCACGCTGCTCTGGCTTTTAACTGTCCCGGCCAGCGTCGTGACTTCTCCGTCCGGAGTCACCTTGCGGATGAGGGAATTACAGGTGTCGGCCACATATACATTACCCCTGCCGTCCACCGCCACGCCGTAAGGGCGGCTGAATCGCGCGGCACTCCCGTGCCCCCTGGCGTTTCCGCCACCGTCGTCCAACCCCGCCAGGGTTACCACCATTCCGGCCGGCGTTATTTTGCGGATAGTATTGTTGTCCGTATCCGCCACATATACATTGCCCTTGCTATCCGCCGCCAAACCGGAGGGTTTGCCAAACCGCGCGGCGTTACCGGTCCCATCCGTGTTGCCAATGCGGTAAGCCGTTCCGGCCAGGACCGTGGCCTCGCCAGCCGGGGTCAATTTGCGAATCGTGGAGGCGGCGCTGTCCGCCACATAAAAGTTGCCCGCGCCGTCCACCGCCAATCCCGCGGCATGTTCAAATTGCGGGGCGTCGCTTCCCATCCCGACTTCGCGTCTCGGACTGGCGCCGGGCGCTCCGGCCACGGTCGTCACAACTCCTGCCGGCGTAATCCTGCGGATCATGTTATTGCCGGCGTCCGCCACATAGATGTTTCCGTTCCCGTCAACCGTCACGCCTTCAGGCCAGCGAAATCGGGCCGAGCGGCCAGTCCCGTCCTCGCTGCCGGGATTGTCCGCCAAGCCGGCCAGGGTCGTCACCACTCCCTCCCGGGTTACTCGTAGGATTGTGTTGGCCGCACTATCCGCGACATAGATTGTCCCCGTTCTGTCCACCGCCACGCTTTTGGGATCTCCTATCATTGAGGAGCCGTTCATAATGTCGTCGCCGCCGCGCGTCCTGGACGATCGCACTAGGGTCGTGACGACTCCCGCCGGTGTTACCTTGCGGATCCGCCGGTTTCCTGTGTCCGCCACATAGATATTACCGGCCAAGTCCACCACCAAGCCTTCGGGAGCACTAAATCGCGCGGCGCTGCCCGTTCCATCTGAATCGCCGGAAGTTCCCGCCATTCCGGCCAGCGTGGTCACCATTCCGGCTGATGTAACCTTGCGGATCGTGTGGTTTCCAGAGTCGGCAATATAGAGGTTGAAGGCGCTATCCACCGCGATTCCCTGGGGACTGGAAAATCGCGCGGTAACGCCGATCCCGTCAGCGCTGCCGAAACTCCCCTCCAAGCCTGCCAGCGTTGTCACTACCCCTTGTGGCGTTAACTTTCTAATCGTGCCGCCCGTGTCGGTCAGATAAATGATACCCTTGCTGTCCACGGCCAGGCCCCAAGGCATATCAAACCGCGCGGCATTTCCTGTTCCGTCCGCGCCGCCGCGAACGCCGGCAGCCCCGGCCAGCGTGGTAACCACGCCCTTCTGCGTTACTTTGCGGACGGTGAAATTCCCACTGTCCGCCACATAAATATTACCCTCGTGGTCCGCCGCCACGCTGCAAGGATTGGTGAACCTCGCGCCGCCTCCGGTTCCGTCCGCGTAGCCCGAACTGGAATCACCGGCCAGGGTTGTGAAAGTGTATGGATGGTCATAAAGGGCCTGGGCGATGGCGGCTTGGGGCAGGACAAACAGGAAAAATCGTAGAATTAAATGCATTGACCGTGCCTAATCTGACCCCGTTCATGGGGATTCGTTCAAAAGGCTCGGGTTGGAAGTGGTTTCCGCATATAATTCCTTTTAAGAAACCCCGTCAGGTCGAATCGTCCGCGTTCGTTCGCGATTAAGATTGATGTGTCAAGAATCAGTCCCATGAAGACTTGAGCGGCGGCAGTTTGAGGCGGGCATCCTCGATGTCGTCGGCAAAGGCCGCCGCTTCGTCTGGCGGGAGCTTGGGCCAGGTCTCCCAGCGGTCCGCCAGCTCCGCACACGTAAGCGCGACACCCGGGGGCATAACGAGCGAGCCGTTCGCGGAGGCAACTGTGGCCGAAGCTGACAAAGTTAAAATAGTGAGAAGCGCATGGGCATGGGCCGGCAGCGGTTCCTCTCCAGAGGAATGCACCCATCCATTTTCCAGTTCAACCCCCAGCGTCTTGTAGCTCATACAAATACTTTAACAAGTCATCCAATTCGCGCAAGATTGACGGTTGACAGTCCGAATCTCCGCCCGCCCCGTCACGCTCCCAACCCCAACTCGCTCCTCACCTCCCCAAACTGCTTGATTGCAAAATCTAAATTCTCAACCGAATGCCCCGCCGAAATTTGCGTGCGAATTCTAGCCTTGCCCTGCGGCACCACCGGGTACGAAAATCCAATCACATAAACCCCCCGCGCCAGCATCGCCTCGGCCACCCGCGCCGCCAGCGCGGCATCACCCAGCATAATGGGAACGATGGGATGCTCGCCGGGTATGATGTTGAAACCCGTTTTGGCGATTCCCTCGCGGAAATATTTGGTGTTTGCCTCCAGCTTGTCGCGCAATTCCGTTCCCTCCGTCAGCAATTCAATCGCCTTGATCGAACCTCCCACAATCGCCGGCGGCAACGTGTTCGAAAACAAGTACGGTCGCGACCGTTGCCGAAGGTATTCGATAATCTCCTTCCGCCCGCTCGTATAGCCGCCGCTCGCGCCGCCCAAAGCCTTGCCCAGCGTGCCAGTAATGATATCAACCCGGCCCATCACATTATGAAACTCGTGCGTGCCGCGACCCCGCTTGCCCATGAATCCAACCGCGTGCGAGTCATCCACCATCACCAGCGCGTCATATTTTTCCGCCAAATCGCAAATCGCCGCGAGGTTCGCGATGTGCCCATCCATCGAGAAAACGCCATCCGTCGCGATCATGCGGTGCCGCGCGGACTTGGCCTCGATCAACTTCGCCTCCAAGTCCGCCATGTCGTTGTTGCGGTAACGGAATCGCGCCGCCTTGCACAGCCGCACGCCATCGATAATACTGGCATGATTCAACTCGTCGGAAATAATCGCATCCTCGGCACCCAGCAACGTCTCGAACAAACCTCCATTGGCATCGAAACACGAGCTGTAGAGAATCGTGTCATCGGTCCCAAGGAATTCACTGATCTTTTGCTCCAACTGCTTGTGCGGCGTCTGCGTCCCGCAGATAAACCGGACCGACGCCAACCCGTAACCCCAGCGCTCCAGTGCCTCATGCGCCGCCGCGATCACCGCGGGGTGCTTGGCCAGCCCGAGATAATTATTCGCGCAAAAATTCAGCACGGACGCGCCCGACGCCACGTTAATATTGGCGCTCTGGGCCGTCGTAATCACCCGCTCTGATTTGTAAAGTCCGTTCCGTCGAATATCCGCGAGCTGCTCCATCAATTGGCCTTGTAGTGATCCGTACATACTAATTAATTGTTGTTACTGATTGATGCGCGGGATAGCCGACACTGCGTAGGCCATCCCGTCGGAACGTAGCGCAGGTTTCCCAACCTGCTGTGTCGCGGGTTTCCCAACCCGCGTGCCGTAAACCCGCCCGCAGCTCGCCGATTTGGAGAGTGGGGTAGGTTCCGATATCCGTGCCCATCCGCGTAATCCGTGGTTAAATTTTCCCTCTTCATCAGCGGTTGGAGGTTGGTGGTTCATGGAGAGGGAACACCTCCAAGATTGGATGTGAATCGGGGCCATGAACCATTGCCTGCCGACGGCGGCCCTCTTCTCCCTCGCCCCTTCGGAAGGGGAGAGGGCTGGGGTGAGGGGTGTCCGGTTCATGCAAAGATCGCCTGGATTCAGAAAGACGCCGTTCTTATTTTTCTGACTCCATTTTTCTGACAATTTCCGGTTTGGTTGGCCCCCTCTCGCCGCGATATTTCATCCTGCCGGCTCATCGGTAATCCGCGTTTACGCGTTTTTCCAATCCAGAATCACCTTGCCCGATTCGCCCGACAGCATCACATCGAATCCCTTCTGAAATTCCTGGAAGGGAAAGCGATGGGTGATCACCGGACTAATATCCAGCTTGCTTTGGAGCATCACGGTCATCTTGTACCAAGTCTCGTACATCTCCCGGCCATAAATACCCTTAATGGTCAACATGCTGAAAACTACTGTGTTCCAATCAATCGCCATTTCCTTTTCGGGAATCCCCAGCATCGCAATTTTTCCGCCGTGGGCCATGTTCGCGATCATATCGCGAAATGCCGAGGCGTTACCGGACATTTCCAGTCCGATGTCAAAACCCTCCGCCATGCCCAATTGCTTCTGCACATCCTTCAGGCTCGTGCTGCGGACATCCACCGCCAGCGTCACGCCCATCTTGCGCGCCAGTTCCAGCCGGTAGGGATTCACATCCGTGATAACCACGAACCGCGCCCCGGCGTGCCGGACCACCGCCGCGGCCATGATGCCAATCGGCCCCGCGCCGGTGATCAACACATCCTCGCCCAGCACCGGAAAGGTCAGCGCCGTATGCACCGCATTGCCGAACGGATCGAAAATCGCGGCGATATCCCGGTCAATGCCGGAATTATGGTGCCACACATTTGTCATCGGCAGCGCCAGATATTCCGCGAAAGCGCCGGGCCGGTTGACGCCGATGCCTTTGGTATCCGCGCACAAATGCCGCCGCCCCGCGAGGCAATTCCGGCACCGGCCGCAGACCACATGCCCCTCGCCGCTCACCACTTCTCCCGGAAAGAAATCCTTCACATTGGACCCCACCTCCACGATCTCGCCGACAAATTCATGCCCGACCACCATCGGCACCGGTATGGTCTTTTGCGCCCACGCGTCCCATTTGTAAATATGGACGTCCGTGCCGCAGATGCCCGTGCGATCCACCTTGATCAGCACGTCATTGACGCCGATCTCCGGCTCCGGCACATCCGCCAGCCACAATCCAGTTTCCGATTTGCTTTTTACCAGTGCTTTCATAGCGACCTTCACTTCCGCGCCCTCGGCGCAATTGTTTTCTCGTTCGGCTTTACTGCCAGCCCGGTCCCCTGACCGGGCGATGCCTTATCCGTTCATCCAATAAACGGGACATCACGTGCAGTATATTAAACACGGAATCCATTTTACGGCAAGTGAAAAATTCCACCCGGAACGCGCGCCCGTGGCGCCTCCGTTTCAAACCGGAATCATGGAATCACAGAAATTAGCCGCCAATGGAACCAGCCGACGGTGGTTGATCTTACCCAAAAAGACAAGCGCTTTTGGCTGGACCATCCGCCGCGAAAAGTCTCCCGGATCGTGTCTTTTTCAATCCGGGTCCGTGCCTGGCCTTGTTCGTCCACGTGAGACCAACCTTGACCAAGTACGGCCAACTTTGACCGGTCTCCACCCTCGCGAAACCTCCCGCTTGTCTTCTCAGCACCTCCGTTCTCTCCGTTCCCTCATGTTCAATTTTCCGTCCCTATCCGTGCTCATCCGCGAAATCCGCGGTCAAAATTCCCTTCCTTATGTCCCATGTTGGGCGTTTTTCCTGTCCAAAACCACGCCATTCCCCCAAAAATTCGCCCATGAATTCTGAACTTTCCGGCAAGGTCGTGCTCATTACCGGCGCCTCCGGTGGCATTGGCTCCGCCCTGGCCAAAAAATTCGCCGCCGAGGGCGCGCGCCTGGTCCTGCACTACCATTCCAACCAAAGATCGGCCGTCGCCCTGGTCAACGAGTTGACACCCATCGAATCCCTCGCCGCGCGCGCGGATTTAACCGTCGAGCGCGACGTCAAACGCCTGTTTGCCGCCGCCGTGAAACATTTTGGCACTGTCGATGTCCTGATCGCCAACGCCGGAGCCTGGGAAACGCGCGATGTTCCCCTCCATGAAATGTCCCTCAAGCAATGGCGCTCAACTCTGGACGGCGTGCTCACCTCAAGTTTCCTCTGCCTCCGCGAGTTCCTACGCATCGTAGCCCGGACGCACCGCGGGTCGGCCGTGTTGATCGGCTCCACGGCCGGCGTCTTCGGCGAGGCCGGCCACGCCGACTACGCCGCGGCCAAAGCCGCCCTGGCCTACGGACTAACCCGCACCATGAAAAACGAAATGTCCCGCCTGGCGCCCCACACCGCCGATTATTGCGGCGGACGCATCAACTGTGTTTGCCCCGGCTGGACCGTCGTCCCCCGGAACGCCGCCAAACTCACTGACGCCGCCATCGTCCATAAAGTAACCGCCACCATGGCCTTGCCCCAGATCGGACGCCCGGACGACATGGCCAACGCCGCCGTATTTCTCGCCTCCGATACCCTGGCGCGCCACATCACCGGCCAAACCCTGGTCGTCGCCGGAGGAATGGAGGGCCGCCTCCTCTGGCGCCCGGACGAAGTGGACACCACCCTGGCCTAAAACCATTCCAATTAACGCAAAGCCCCGAAGTCGCGAAGACAACCCGCCAGGTTTTGGAATGCGGCTGTCCTCTGCCGCTTTCGACCGCGCCAGCAGCCTCGCGCAACCCGGGAGATCAGTGCCCCGCCAGCCGGTATAACCGCGTCAGTCCAAACCGCAATGAATCCGATTTACCCGACCATCCTTCCGACGTTTCTTCCTCCGTCCAACCTCATTTTTTACTTCGACTGGGTTTGACCAGCTTTGACTGGTGCGACCAACCCCGACAACTCGGACTCAACCACTCGCCCGCGTCTGCCTGCCCACCGCGCCAACGGCGCCGAAGCACACCAACCCAAGGCAACGCCTTGGGTCCAATCACCCTCTGCGATCCGCGCCCGGAGCGGGCGCAGGTATCCTTTTGGACGGTCCAACCTCATTTTTTACTTTGACCAAGTGCGACCAACCTTGACCAACTTTGACTGTTGATCCCTACCGCGTCCCTCTTGCGAACTTTGCGCTTCTTCGCGGCCATTACCATCCCGTCCTCAAAAATCC
>Ga0206847_10288_pt2 | contig 14406 bp, 13 predicted proteins | sample Alteio_BWOrgCont_17_FD_152880 | JGI IMG/M metagenome (GOLD analysis project Ga0206847, IMG submission 152880) | Enriched cells from forest soil in Barre Woods Harvard Forest LTER site, Petersham, Massachusetts, United States -... | ecosystem: Environmental > Terrestrial > Soil > Temperate forest >... | reverse complement strand
GAGATCCAGAACCGAGATAGAACCGCGTGTGTCCGTGTCGCGCGATCCGACAAAAAGTCGGCCATGCTGGCTGTCGAGCGCAACCGTGAAAGGTCGGCCGCCTTCAAGCTTCCACGTCGCGACCACCGCCCCTTTGTCGAGATCTATGACGGCGATGGCGTCCTCGTGCACAAGAGCCTGGTAGAGGCGGCGCGTTCCTGGGTCGATTGTCGATTGTTCCAACCCCTTGGTATCGACCACGATGTCGCCGACCGCCGCCATGGTGTTGACGTCGATCGCGGTAATAATCGCGTGGTCCATTTCTGCGTCTTCGCCGCCATGATTTACATATACGATAGGCTTGGAGGGATCCGCGATCATCCAGTCCGCGCCGTTGTCGAGCGTAATTGTCTTCACCGGTTTAAAATCGTCGCCCTCAAAAACATGGACGACGCCCTGTCCGCTATCTGCAACAAAGAGGCGCTTTGTGGCCGCGTTATAGACAACGCCATGAGGATTCCCAAACCCGGTGATCAGTTGGAGCAGCCGATGGGCAGTTAGATCGAAGACCGCAACTGCCTTGGACGCCTGTGGTGTCGCGAACAGTCGATGTGCGTCCGCATCGACAGCGAGGTAGTCGCTATAAGGCCCCGCCGCGACGTCCGACATTAGCATCGGTTGTTCCGGCGTAAAAGGTGCCGGGCCCGTTTGAGCGAGCGCGCTCGCGGTGCCAAGAAGCAAAAAACTAAGAGCGCCATAGAAAGCTCGTCTTACTCGCATATCCAATACTCCTTCCCTGATTGTTGGAATACAATGCATTCGGTTACACGCTTCGTTACCGCGCGCTGAATGCGGCTTATGACAGATGAGCGCGAACGCGATGGCTTCAGAGCATCTGCAGCAGCCCCGTGGTTTAACGCACGAGGCCGAGTTGCTCATGCGCGTGGTTCACCAAGGGTGTGCATCAGTCGGTTAGCCCATCCAAACAACGCCGAGGAGAAAAGCAGATCGAGTTGCTCGAGCGTGCTTAAGCCGACGTTCGCCAATTCATTGACGTCGTCGGCACTCACTTCAATCGGCGCAGTCGAGAGCTTCGTTGAGAAATTGAACAGAGCCTGGTCACGCGGCGGCAACTCGGCTTTTCGTTCGTCGGCGAAGATCGCCTCAATGACATTGCCCCGGCCGGTCAAGTTGAGGAAGCGCGAGGCGTGAACAGCCGCGCAATAGACGCAGCGATTGACCACCGAGGCGCCAACGGCGCCAAGCTCCCGCTCTGCGGACGACAAGCCATCCTTGCCGTACATGATCTTATTGAATAAAGGCGATCGCACTTCCAACGATTCAGGATCATGTGCCAGCGTCAAAACATAGGGTGAAGCGCCGGTGTTCGACGGCGTCACCTTCATTGCGGCAAGCTGCGCGGGTGTTGCGCTCGCAAGATCAACGGGCGTCACGTAGGGCGACCAAGTCGGAATTTTCGTTGTAAAATGGTGAATCGATTGACTCATCGCACATCCTTCAAGAGCTTGAGCCCGGCAACGACGCGAACCTGGTAGTTCACAAAGGCTGCAAGCTCAGCGAGACGTACAATATCTGACTCGGCAATACCCGCTGTCTTCAGAGCATTGATATCCTCTTTCGTCGCGTCCTTCGGGGCGAGGGTGAGCAGGTCAATGTGGCGTGCGAGGGCGTTCAGCCGCGGCTCATCACATGTCCCGTCAGGATGTGCGAGCTCGACTGCGTCGAAGTCGCTGGAATGAGCCAAATAGACATCGTAGTGGCTGGTGAGTTCGGCATTGCTGAGATGTCTGCACATTCGCGCTGCGAAGGCTGCTCGCAGCGCATGGCTTAAGCCCCCGGGATCTTGCGGTAACAGCACCGCATCATGCGCAGCGTCGCTGAGGCGCAAGATATCGGCGCGCATTCTCAGGGCCTCGCCGAGCGGCGACATCATGGGAACTGCCGCAATCTTTTCGATGAGCGTTGTCATGCATACTCACTGAGGTCATACGGGTTCGGACCATGTTCGATCATGAGACTGGGAACTTTCGAGCTGTCGGCCGAATCGGCATGTTCAAGTCCAGCACCGGCCCGGTCGAAACTGCGATGTCGCGAAGAGCGCGGATTGCATTGGATTGGGAAATCACACCGACAAGGCCGTGAGGCGTCGCGGCGGAATTTCGCCAAGAGATCGTGCGCAGGCTCGACATAAAACAAGATAAACATAATTCAGATTTAGCATCAAGAGCTATTTATAATGCGGAAAAAGAATGATACAACATTGTGCATGCAAGACGAAGTGATCGATATCCGCCTCCTCGAAGCCTTTGCGGCCGTCATGTCGGCTGGCAGCATTACAGGGGCGGCGCGACTGCTTGACCGTTCGCAGTCCGTCGTCACACGGCAGATTCAAGATCTGGAGACAGATGTCGGTTATCTGCTGTTTTCTCGAAATGGCCCACGTATCAGTCCAACGCCGAAAGGAATCTTGTTTCACGCTGAAGTCGAACGCCTTCTGACCGGGTTGAAGCATATCCGGGATCGCGCGGCGGCGATCGGCGCAGACGAACTCCCAGTTCTCAGCCTCGGCGCGATCTCTGCGCTCGCAGCCGGCGTTGTGCCGATCGCCCTTGCAGCGATGAATAAGGCCTTGTTGCCAAGACAGATTCATGTCCAGGCACTCTCAGCTGAAAATGTTGTCCAATCCGTGCTCTCACAGTCCGTTGACTTTGGCCTCGCGAGCTTGCCGGTTCAACATCCAGGTCTAGACGTACATTGGGTTTGCGAAGTGCCGTGCGTGGCCTGCATCGCCGCCGATCACCCGCTTGCCAAACGCAAAGTGATCAGCCTCAAGGACCTTGATGGCCGCCGCCTTTTAACCATGGCCAATCCCTATCGGTTACGTCGCCGGATCGATGATGCGATCGCCCGTTCCGGTGCCGCTCCGCAAGAGATCATTGATACCAATGCATCCCTCACAGCTATCGCAATGGCGAAGCGATCGCTCGGCGTTGCGATCATCGAGCCTCTCTTGACCGCAAATCTTGGCGTGGATGGAGTTGTGACGCGCCCGCTCGATGTCACAATCCCATTCCTTTTCGCTGCGATCTCGCCGATTGGGCGCGAGCTCTCGCCAACACTTGCCGCGGTCAACGAGGCGCTTCGCAACACGGCAGCAACGATGCCCGGCGCGATCTTGCACGGCGGCGAAGCCGCTCTATCCGCGGCCACGGCCACGACCCGCCCAGCCGAAAGGAAACGTCCATGACGGTGTCCCGAGCCGGTCCCATCGGACTGGCGGCGCTCGAAGCACGATTGAGCGAAGACCTTGCCTGGCTCGAACTACCTTCCAAGTCATGGGTGCCACGCCGTTCGAGCCACGGACAGGACGTGGTCGATGTCGTGATCATAGGCGCCGGTATGGCGGGCCTCGTTGCTTCGGCGAAATTGAAGCATCTTGGTGTAGACAATCATCTCGTGCTGGATCGGGCATTGGCCGGTCAGGAGGGCCCCTGGGTTACCTTCGCTCGGATGCGGACGCTGCGCTCGCCAAAGGAACTGACAGGCCCGGCAATGGGCTTGCCGGCGCTGACGTTCCGCGCATTCTTTGAAGCGCAATACGGCAACGAGGCTTGGGAGAATCTTGAGCGCGCCCCGCGTTCGATGTGGATGGAATACCTAAGTTGGTATCGCAAGGTTCTTGATTTACCGGTCCGCAACGAAGTGACGGTGGGACGGATTCATGCCGAAGCCGACGATCTTTTAGCTCTCGATATTCGTGAGAGTGATGGAGCGCGCCGGCTTTTCGCACGTCACGTGGTTCTTGCCACTGGGCGGGATGGCCTCGGTGGTCCCTATGTCCCAGAAATCGCGAATGGCGTTGACAAGCGCTTCTGGGCGCACTCGGCGGAAGCCATCGACTTTGCACGCCTGCGCGCCAAGCGTGTCGCCGTGGTCGGTGCTGGTGCCTCAGCGATGGACAATGCAGCGACCGCCCTCGAGGCTGGCGCCGCGCGGCTTGATCTCTTCATCCGTCGTCCCGACATTCCGCGCGTCAACAAGTTCACAGGGATCGGGAGTCAAGGTGTCGTGCACGGATTTGCCGGTTTGCCAGATGAGTGGAAATGGCGATTCCTCGATTACGCACTGAAGGCCCAAACACCGCCGCCGCGGCCAAGCGTCTTGCGCGTCTCCTCCCACGAGCAGGCCCACTTCCATCTTGCGAGCCCAATCACTGACCTCACCGTCGCGCAAGACCATCTTGTCGTAACAACTCCAAAGGGCCGCTATGCCGTCGATTTCATCATCTTCGGCACTGGGTTCAAAGTGGACCTCGACCTGCGGCCAGAGCTCGCCGAATTCTCGCCGCACATCCGATTCTGGTCTGATCGTTTTGTTGGTCCCGACGCGACGGCCAACCAAGAACTGGAATCGTCGCCGGACCTTGGTGAGGCCTACGAATTTCTCGAGAAAGTGCCGGGAGCATGTCCCGCCTTGTCGCGCCTGCACTGCTTCAACTATCCGGCAACTCTCAGCCACGGCAAGCTTAGCGGAGATATCCCGGCAATCAGCGAGGGAGCCGATCGCCTCGCACGCACGTTGGTCCGTCGAATGTTTGTGGAAGATCGTGAGCGCCACTTCGAAAGCCTGAAAGCCTTCGCCACTCCGGAGATACGTGGTGACGAATGGACGGACGCCGACTCAAATGACGCGTCGTTGGCAAAACCCTTTCCATCCATGAATGGGGTTAACGTAAATGCAGACGAATAACCGCAAAGCAATCACGGCCGCGATCGCCGGCAATGCGATGGAATGGTACGATTTCACGATATTTGCGCTGATGACTCCGGTTATCAAGAATCTGTTCTTCCCTGCAGATCCGAAGCTTCCTGGCCATGACGTCAACGCGCTGCTGCTGACGACCGCGTTATTCGGGGCCGGCTTCGTGATGCGGCCGATCGGTGGCTTGGTGCTCGGCTATTATGGCGATCGCAAAGGGCGCAAGGCGGCGATGACCCTTGGAATGACGCTCATGGCACTAGCGGTTGCAATGCTTGCACTGACACCGACATATGCCACGGTTGGAATCGCAGCCCCATTGATTGTTCTGGTCGCGCGCCTGTTGCAGGGCTTTTCGGTTGGCGGCGAGTTCGGTACATCGACGGCGTATCTGATAGAAGCCGCACCGCCTGGCCGCAAAGGATTTTACGGCTCATGGCAAATCGCTGGACAATTGATGGCCAATGTACTTGGCGCGACGCTCGGCGCCGCTCTGACGCTGATGTTCACGCCGGAGCAACTGGAAGCGGGTGCCTGGCGGATCCCATTCGTTGTCGGCCTCGCAATCATGCCGATTCTGCTCTACATGCGTAGCACCGTGGTTGAGCCGGACGCGCTGACAAAGGACAGGGCCGCGGCGCGAAAGCTCGCTTTTTCGGAAGATTTGAAGAGCCCCGGTCGCAACTACTTGATCGGCATGGGGATGGTGGTTGCCAGCGCCGTTTCATTCTACATCACGTTCGGCTACACCGTTACTTATGCCAAGGATGTGCTCAAGCTGCCATTGCTCCAGAGCTTCCTTGTTCAAATGATCGCGGCGATCGTAATGGTCATCGTTGTTCCAATCGCTGGAGCGGTCTCCGACAGATATGCACGCAAGCCGCTATTGCTGGTTTCGCTGATCGCTTACTTCGTGTCGCTCTATCCTCTTTACAGCTGGGTTATTGCCGGACCCTCGATTGCGAAGCTCCTCGTTACCCAGGTTGTGATCGGGTTCTTCAGCGCGTTCTTTCTGGGTGTCTACTGCACCACGCTCGTCGAATTATTCCCTGTCAGGGTTCGTTCGACGTCGCTATCGATCGTGAATAATCTCGCGGTGCTTATTTCCGGCGGCTTCGCGCAATTCTTTGTAACCTGGCTGATCGCGCTGACAGGCTCTCCTCTGGCGCCAGTACTTTATGCCATGCTCGGGGTAGGGATCGGTCTTATCTCAGTTATCGCGATGCAACCTATGGATGCCGTCACTGAGGTAGGATCTGTGAATCGAAACAGAACGTCTCCCTAGGGGTTGTCCACCCGCGTGAGGGCTATGTGTCCATGATACAAGGTGTCGTCTAGGCCGCTAACTCAAGTTGCGCTCACAATCGCGCGCACACAATTTGTTATATCTCGATTCATGTTATGATTCATTTTACGGTTTTTGATGTATATTAGTTGTATGAACGACTCAATTTCTCGGCTCTATGCCTCCGTTGTTTGCGCGCGTGATCGTGATCCGAGCTTGTCACGAACATCGAAACTGTTTGATGACGGCGTGCCGAAGATGGCAAAGAAGCTGGCAGAGGAAGCTATAGAGGTGGGCTTCGATGCGATCCAAATGAACCGCTCGGCCGTCATTTTGGAGAGTGTCGCTCTTCTCTATCATCTCGCCGTGATTTGGGCGGCGTGCGGCCTGGAGCCGTCAGATATTGATGCCGAAATCGAACGGCGCGAACGTATCTACGGGATTGCGGAAAAGCTACCCAAGAACGATAGAAATCAGTCGGCGCCACCAAAACTCAGTGCGTAAATCAGGCAGCGACGACGGCTGTTTTTATGACCAATTAGTTAGATATATCAGAGATTTAGTTCCATAACCTATATTATGCGAATCGGACTTGTAGCCGCAATATAGAAATGACACCGCCCCGCAAAGTTGAGATGTCACCGGCGGGCTGACATCGATTTGGGGTGCGAGCGTGACGGTGATTTCTATGAGCGACAAAGAATTTTCGCGGCTCAATGTTCTTCTCGATTTGCAAGCGCGGCGCATAACGGTCGACGATGCGGCTCAACTGATGGGCTTGCGCCGGCGTCAGGTGTTTCGAATGCTGCGCGACTTCCGTGACCGCGGCCCGGCCAGCGTCGCGTCGCGCAAGCGCGGCCGCACGAGCAACAACAAGACGCCGGTGGCGGTACGCGAACTCACCATGGAGCTTGTCCGGAACCGATATGCGGACTTTGGCCCGACATTGGCCGCCGAGAAACTCGCCGAGCTGCACTCGTGTTTCGTCTCGCGCGAGACCCTGCGCAAATGGATGATTGAGGACGGTCTTTGGGTTGACCGCGCCCGCCGCCTGCCGTCGGTGCACCAGCCTCGCAACCGCCGCGAGCGCATTGGCGAGCTTGTTCAGATTGACGGCTCTAAGCACTATTGGTTCGAGAACCGCGGTCCCGAGACCACGTTGATCGCCTACATTGACGATGCCACCAGTCAAATCCTGCACGCAGCCTTTGTGGCATCCGAATCGACGCTCGATTATCTGCGTGAAACGCGGCGTTACATCGAGACACATGGCCGTCCGATCGCGTTCTATTCGGACAAGCACGCGATCTTCCGGGTTAACAAACGCGAGGCAAGCACGGGGAGCGGGATGACTCAGTTTGGCCGTGCGCTTTTCGAACTGAATATCGACATCATTTGCGCCAACAGCCCGCAAGCGAAGGGCCGGGTCGAGCGCTGCTTTGGCACCTTGCAGGACCGGCTCGTCAAGGAATTGCGGCTTGCCAAGGTTTCGGATCGCGAGGCGGCCAATGCCTTTCTCCCGCGGTTCCTGGAGGATTACAATGCGCGTTTCGGGAGGCCCGCGCGCGCGGCGCAAAACGCCCACCGTGCGGTGGAAGAGAGCATGGTCATGGACGATGTTTTCGCATGGAAGGAGCAGCGCACCGTGACGCATAATTTGACGATTCAATACGACAAGGTGATGTTCCTCCTCGAGCCGACGGAGGTTACACGCCCCCTCGCCCGCAAGCGTGTGACGATCATCGACTATCCGGACGGTCGATTGGCAATCCGCTACAAAGGTCTCGATTTACCGTACCGGATGTTTGACCGGCTCCAGCGTGTGAATCAGGCCGCGATTGTCGAAAACAAGCGGCTGGGCGAAGTGCTATCGTACATTGCTGCGCGCCAGGCCGAAGTGTCCGCTATGCGCTCGAAGAAGGCGCCACGCCGCCGCGGCCAATCCGAACGGCACATGTTCAAGGTCAACTGAGAGATTGAGACCACTGGAGACGGGCGCGCGGGGGCTCTGCAACCCCGACCAGCTGCGCCCCCGCGCGCCCTCCCATTGACGCAGGTTGTCACGCCCAAGACTTTGGTGTCATTTCTACTTTGCAGAACCGGTGCCATTTCTGACTTGCACCGACAGGACTTGTAGAACCCCATTAGAAAGGTCACACCTCTCCTCATTAGACATGTCATTTTTTCCAAGGCGTCGTGCCTTGGGAGTTTGGTGGGATGACGGCGTTGTCGATGAGCCGAACGGAGATCGACCGGGTTCAGGTGCTGAAGAAGAAGCGGCGCAACTGCTGGCCGCAAGACGCGACTATCTCAATTCTCGTCAAAGAGACTTAAAGGATTGAGTTTGACTCGCTGCGCCACGGTGATGGAGCGGTATGTCTTGATGATTGGGCATCTACGCATGAATTCCCGGGTGACTTCGCGAAATTCGTCCATATCCGCCACATTGATGCAAGCAAGTATATCCGTGTCGCCAGTAATGACGTCGCAACACGAGACGTAGGGCGACGTCCGCAACACCTCCAAAAGCTCGTTGAACACATTGAGCTGATGCGACGACAATGAGATCTCGATCCAAACGGCCATCCTGCGTTCGGCATAGGTCTGATTAACGATCGATATATCGCCGAGGATGACACCGAGAGCGCGCAGCCGGCGAACCCGGCGATGACAGGCCGGCTGGGAAATACCCACTTTGTCCGCAAGCTGCTGAAAGGTCGCCATGCTCGACTGCTGAAGCAGGTTCAGCAGTTTTCGATCGATCCGGTCCAGGCTCACTCTGGGCGAAGACATCGAGGGCTCCATATGGCCGCCAAAGCGGCCTTGCTAGGCAAAATCCCTCCTAAAGGCAAGGCGGGCGACGGGGTCTCTTGCGAAGGCGCAGTTGATAGTTTTATGCGTGAGAGGCGCGCGCAAGCTATAATTTTCTCGTGGCGGGGGGCCAGAACGAGAAAACTGGGAAGGGGGATAATGCCATAGTCGGTGTGAAATTTAGGGGTATCGGACCGACCACCCCTCGTCTCATCCGAATGCCCACAGGTTCGAATGCCCACTTATCTTCCCGATACCACGCTCGCTCAGGGCTCCGGCAACGCGCATGATCCCACCGGTGCGATCATTCCCCCCATCTACTTGGCGACCACATTTCTCAGGCCGCCGGCGGGGGATTCAGCGCACTGCTGGAGTTATAGCCGCTATGGTTATCCAGGCCTGGAACAGATCGAAGCGACGCTGAAAGAACTCGAGGCAGCGGCCGACTGCCGCCTCTTCAGCTCGGGCATGTCGGCCATGACCGCCGTTGTCATGGCGCTCAGACCGGGCGATCATTGCGTGTTCCCGATCGACATGTACCACGGTCTCAGAGCGTGGCTGAAACAATGTTCCGCGCACTGGGGAATCCGGATCAGCCATGTCGACATGACAAACCTTAACGAGGTGTGCGCGAACATCATCCCCGGTGAAACGCGCTTTGTCTGGGCAGAAACGCCATCCAATCCGCATTGGCACATCTATGACCTCACGAGCTTGGCAGAGATTGCCCATGGTGCCGGCGCCAAGCTTGTCGTCGACAACACGGTTGCTACCCCGATCCTGACCCGCCCCATCACATTCGGAGCCGACATTGTCGTCCATTCGGCCACCAAGTACCTGAACGGACATAGCGATGTTCTGGCGGGGGCGGCGCTGACTGCAAAGATCGACGCGTTCTGGGAGCGTGTCACATTCAATCGCGACTATCACGGCGGCATCCTGGGCCAGTTTCAATCTGCCCTCTTGATGCGCGGCATGCGGACGCTGCATCTGCGCGTGGCGCGGTCGTGCCAATCCGCAATGACGCTGGCGCACGCTCTGACGCACCATCCCAGAATCAAGGCCGTTTTTTATCCCGGTCTGCCGACCCATCCTGGACACGCACTGGCGAGCCACCAGATGGCCGGGGCTTTTGGCGGGATGTTCTCGGCCGTCGTCGAAGGCGGCGCAAATGCGGCCGAACAAGTCTTGGCGCGCACTCGGGTCTGGAAACCGGCAACGTCTCTTGGCGGTGTCGAAAGCCTGATCGAGCGGCGTGAGGCCATCGAAGGCCCCAATTCCCATGTCGATCCGGGGCTGCTGCGCTTCTCAGTTGGGATCGAGGCGGTCTCGGATCTCATCGACGACCTGTTCACCGCGCTCGACTCCAGCAACGTCCGATAGCGCCCTCGCATCCTGTGGCTCGTGCATCCATAAAAAAGGAAATGAAATGGGAATGGAAACATTATTTGGTCAGCCATCGCGCCGGAATCTTCTGAAAAGCGCGGGGGGAGTAGGCTTGTCTGCGCTCGCCGTGCCTAACCTGGCGGGTCGAGCTTTCGCACAAAGCGCGCCGAAAAAGGGCGGAACCCTCAAAATCGGCATGCGCGGCGGCAGCACGACGGATACGTTGAATCCCCTCTCCTATTCCAACGCCGTGCCGCTTCTCGTCGGCTATGCGGTCATGAACGGTTTGATCGAAATCGATGAGAAAGGCGTTCCCCGGCCCGAACTTCTCGAGAGCTGGCAAGTGGGCGATCAAGCCAAGGAATGGGTGTTCAACGTCCGCAAAAATATTGTGTTCCACAATGGCAAAGAAATGACGGCCGATGACGTCATCTATTCGCTTTCGCTGCATACTGGCGAGAACAGCAAGTCTGCCGTGGCTGGGACGCTGACGCACGTCAAAGACATCAAGAAGATCGACACCCATCAGATCAAAGTGACATTGTCTGTCCCTGATGTCGATCTGCACTATGCGCTGAGTGACTATCACATTCTCGTCGTGCCCGAGGGCTTTACCGATTGGGCGAAGCCGATCGGCACCGGCGCTTTCACCATCGACAGTTTTGATCCTGGCGTGAGATGCGTGCTGCGCAACGCGGGTCACTACTGGAAGGAGGGCCGCGGTAATCTCGACAGTGTCGAGATTACCGTCGTCAATGATGTGGTTCAGCGCATGAGCGCCCTCGTCTCGGGCCAGGTCGATGTCATAAACGATGTCGACAAGCGAACCGTGGGCCTTTTCAGTTCTGCGCCTGGTGTTGAATTGGTCCAGGCGCCCGGCGGCTGGCATACGATCATGGCCATGCAGACGGATGCCGCACCTTTTAACAACCCTGATTTCCGACAGGCCTTAAAATACGCCTGCGACCGTCAACAAATATTGAGTGCGCTCTTCAACGGCTTCGGCCATATCGGCAACGATCAGCCGATACCCGTGTCGGACCCCTTCTTCAATACCGATCTCGCGCAGCGTCCGTATGACCTCGACAAGGCCAAATTTCATCTTAAGAAATCTGGCCTGGCCGATACGAAAATCGTCCTCTCGGCGTCCGACGCCGCCTATGTCGGCGCGGTCGACATGAGCGTTCTGTTCCAGGCCACCGCGGCCAAGGTCGGTCTCGATGTCACGGTCAAAAAAGAGCCGAACGACGGCTTCTGGAGCAACGTCTGGCTGAAGGCTCCTTTCTGCACGTCCTATTGGGCGGGCCGCGCCTCGGCGACCGATATGCTGGCCTCCGCGTATCGATCGAGTGCGAACTGGAACGAGACCCACTGGAAAAACGAGACCTTCGACAAGATGCTTGACGCAGCTAGAGCCGAAATGGATGAAGCGAAGCGCAAGTCGCTCATCTGGGATATGCAGGCCATGCTGTCCGAGCAAGGTGGCGCTTTGATCCCCGTCTTTTCCGATTGGGTCGATGCGCATCGCAGCAAGGTCAAAGGTCACACGCCTCACACTTTGTTCGATCTGAACAATGGCCGCCTGTGTGAAAAGGTCTGGCTCGAAGGTTGAGGTTTGCGGCGCACGGCATCGAAAAAATTCGGTTCTATTCGTCCGCAAGACATGAATACGTTGCCGTCGTGGTTCACGAGACGCTCCATTGGCGGCAACGATCATAAAGGGATGAGAAAGCGTGCTGAAACTTGTGATGCAGCGGGCCGCGCTGGGGCTGATGACATTGTGGGCCGCATCCGTACTCATCTTTGCCGGTACGCAGATCCTCCCTGGAGATCTCGCACAGGCCGTGCTGCAAAATAACGCAACGCCGGAGAACGTAGCGGCCATGCGCCACGAGCTGGGTTTGGATCGTCCGGCAATAGAACGCTATGTCGAGTGGCTTGACCATGCCGCGCATGGCGATTTCGGTAGGTCGCTCGTCAATCAGCGGGATGTCGCGCATGATTTGGCGCCCCGCCTTTATAATACGCTGTTTCTAGCCGCTTATGCGGCGCTCGTCGCTGTTCCGCTGGCCGTGACACTGGGCATTGCGGCCGCGGCCTATGAGGGAAGCACGTTCGACAGCATCGCCAATTTGACCACCCTGCTCGCGATTTCGCTGCCGGAATATTTCCTCGGTTATCTTTTCATCAAATGGATCGCTGTTCAGCTTGGCTGGTTTCCGGTCCTAGCGAATGTGACCCCCGACACGTCATTGTTCGCACGCTTGTACCTATGTTTCCTGCCGATGCTTTCGTTGGTTCTCGTGATTGTGGCGCATATGATGCGCATGACGCGCGCATCGGTGATCGCCGTCATGGAACTACCCTATATCGAAATGGCCTTTATCAAGGGCCTGCCGAAATGGCGTATCATGATACGTCACGCGCTCCCGAATGCACTGGCGCCCATCATCAATGTCATTGCGCTTAACCTTGCTTATCTGATTGTCGGCGTCGTGGTGATCGAACAGGTTTTTGTCTACCCCGGTCTCGGACAGTCAATGGTCGATGCCGTCGCCAAGCGCGACGTTCCTGTTGTCCAGGCATGCGGACTGATCTTCGCGGCGGCTTTTATCACCCTCAACCTGACCGCAGACATCCTGGCTCTGATCAGCAATCCTCGTTTGCGGCATCCGAGGTAGGTCATGCGGCTCTTCGGTCGGAAAATGCCGCTGCGCGCGCAAATCGGGCTTGCCATCGTGTCGATGAACGTGATCGCCGCAATACTCGTACCAATTCTTGCGCCCTACCCTGAGGCGGCGATTGTGGGGAGCGCCTGGGCGCGGCCCAGTTTCGAACATTGGCTCGGCCTCGATAATTTGGGCCGCGACGTGTTGTCGCGCCTCCTCTACGGCGCTCGATTGTCCATTGGACTGTCCGTGCTCATCACCGCGTTGTCGTTCTCCATGGGCGTCTTTTTCGGCTTTACGGCGGTGGTGCTGGGCGACATCGCAAACACAATTTTGTCGCGCGTCGTCGACTTGTTGTTGTCCATGCCGGCGTTGATTTTCGCTATGGTCGTGCTGTCCGTTCTCGGGGCCGATTTGATTGTCCTTATCGTCACGATCTCCATTCTCGATGCCGCCCGTATTTTCCGTGTCAGCCGGGCTTTGGCGATGAACATCGTGTCGCTCGATTATGTCGAGGTCGCCCGCCTGCGCGGCGAAGGCCTGTGGTGGATCATCCGGCGCGAGATCCTGCCAAATGCGCTTCCGCCGCTTGTCGCGGAATTCGGCATGCGCTTCTGCTTCACCTTTCTCTTCATCTCTGCCTTGAGCTTTCTCGGCCTTGGCATTCAGCCGCCCTATGCTGATTGGGGCAGCATGGTGAAAGACTATTCGGCGCTGATCATGTTGGGAGCACCCACAGTATTCTATCCAGCGGGGGCAATCGCGTTGCTGACTATTGGCGTCAATTTGCTGGTCGACTGGCTGACATCGACTGACATGCAAAAGCGCTAAAGGACCTCACCGCAATCACGCGACCATGCGGTGTGATTTTGCGTGCTGTCCGAGCGAAGGCGTGCCGAGATGCTCGATTTTTACGAGTTTGAGTTCCTCCAATAGCCGGGCCGCTTTCGTCGCACCAGGGCGAAATCACACCGCGCGCTCGTCCTGGAGCAGGCGCCCAAACGCGCCAATATCATCTCCATCACCAAAAGAACCGAGGTTCCCTAATTCTGCTTTTTGGATCGTGCGGTTTGATTTCAAACAGGGTCGAGATCCGTGATTTGCTTCTCAAGTGTAGCCGCGGCCGCCGCCAAGCGGTCGGTGATATTCAACCGCGCTTCTTTATTGAAACGAACGGTCGCGGCTGCGACATTTATCGCAGCAACAAAACGACGGTTCGGTCCGAATACGGCTCTCGCCACACCAACTATGCCAAGCACGTGTTCTTCAAACGAATAGCCGAACCCATCGCGCTTGATTGCTTCGATTTGGAGCCGTAGTTCTTCCGGCGATCGAACGGTACGCGGCGTATATGACACAAGCTCCACCCTCGCCAGATAATCCTCCAGAGCGTCCTGCGGCATGTGGGCGAGCATGACCTTGCCATAGGACGTCGTATAGAGCGGCGCGCGTTGCCCCGCTCGCAACACCGCCAACAGAGTTTCACCGCAGAGTACG
>Ga0206847_10255_pt2 | contig 14440 bp, 16 predicted proteins | sample Alteio_BWOrgCont_17_FD_152880 | JGI IMG/M metagenome (GOLD analysis project Ga0206847, IMG submission 152880) | Enriched cells from forest soil in Barre Woods Harvard Forest LTER site, Petersham, Massachusetts, United States -... | ecosystem: Environmental > Terrestrial > Soil > Temperate forest >... | reverse complement strand
TGGCGCTGGACAGCAAGGGGTTCATCCTGACAGGTCGTGACCTGGACGGCATAACCGGCGTGGACGGGAGCCCGCCCTGGCCGCTCCTGCGCGCGCCGCAAATGCTGGAAACAAGTCTGCCGGGTGTTTTCGCGGTGGGCGATGTGCGAGCGGGCAATGTGAAGCGTGTTGCGTCGGCCGTGGGCGAAGGATCGATCAGCATTCACCTTGTGCACAAGGCGTTGGCGGAACAGTAAGCACGCCTAAACACCGAGCAGGCGTGCAGCGTTGCCGCTGCGGATCGCCGATTTTTCTGACTCCGGGATATCAAATGCACGGACGCCTTCAACCAGTCAAACAAGAGGCAAGAGGTTTTTGCGAGTGCAGATCCGGGCGCTGGAGCTTTAGGTCCGCCGAGGCTTTTTGGAATGCCCGGTCTGGCTAACCAATAGCTGGACCGCAGGGAGAACCCAGATAGTTTCCGTACGCGCCGTCATACAGGTCGCCGTCCCAGACGAAGTGCGTCCGCCGGTCAACGAACATGCGGCATAAGCCGGGATAGTAGCGCGGCGTGGAGTTACACCGGTGATTCAAGTACCAGTTTGAATCTGTGGCGGTATCGTAAGTCTAACGGTCGAATACAACGCCGTTGCCGTTACCATTTCCACCTGCACCCGCCCCCCACCTCCGCACGATGTATGAGATTTCTCGTCCGAATGATTCAAGATCACTCGGCTTTGTGACAAAATCCCTGACACCAAGCTCGAAGGAACGCCGTATTTCATCGGAGCATGTGGATGAACTGAAGACCACGACGGGAACTTGGGGACGAATGCGTTCCAGTAACGACAACCCGGAGAGTTTGGGGAGGTTGAGATCCAGGATCACCAGATCCGGGTCACAGCATCGTGCTGTGAGCATGTCCACCGCCTGCTCGCCGTCCGCGGCTACGTGGATGGTGATCGGGAACGGTTCATCGGCCAATGCGCGGCGTATGAGGACCACGTCAGCAGCGTTGTCCTCGACGAGTAGCACTTCGATGTGCTTTGGCGGCGTCACAACGGTAGTATAGACGAGAGTTCTGTAGAGGACGTTTCTTTAACTACTCCGTCATGGGACTTAACCCGCTGTGGTGGGGTGACTTACGCACCACCTGTTCTAGTCCTTCTCAGGAGTTCCAGCGCATCCGTTCGGTTGATAACAACGGGGGGATTTTCCCGTCAAAACCGGCGTTAGGGTCGGTTATTTCGTCAATGGAACGTGCCGTGGCATCGCTGTGAGTTGATTGCAGTGCTGGCCGTGGAGGGGGGTATGGCAACAACGGTGAGCCATGCTCACAGACGCGGCAGAGCTGACATATTCTCTCCAGGATTTATCCCCACTGTGACAATTGCCAGTTTCCGCAGGATCACGGCTCCAGTTAGACTGACTCCATCGCTGTTCTATCACTGGGTGAGGTGTTGGAAGGGTGTATGGCATCGCGAAGCAGGGTTGTTGAACTACTGGAAACACTAGCTTCTGGCAAGATTACGGTCTTCGAGTTCATTCGGTTAGCGAAGGATTTTTCAGCCAGGGATCTTGTTCAGCTTCAGAACATCCTTCGCTCGTTCGGGGCGGGCTAGGGAAACCTCCGCTCTACCAGTCAAGATCCTCTGAGCAGCGTACACAGATGGACACGTGGTAGAGGTATAGCTTCGTATCCGCTCCGCAGTAGATACAGTGTCCCATATAGGTGGCTTTCGGAAGTATTATGCTACCTTACACACGCGGCGGTGGACCACGGGTAAAAATACAAAAGTACCTGGCCGGGGGGATAGATTTCCGCCCAAGACCGGTTTCGGACCGTTCTTTGTCCCAAAACCGACCTCATGTCGAGTTATTTATGTCAAAACCTACCCACCTGTGTCCGGCGGGTGACGTAGAATCACGGTTTTTCCGCTCGTGGACCGGTTGGATTTCGGGTCGTAATTTGTCGCTCCGGCGTTGGCGCGGTGAGATGGCGGGGGAGCAAAATCCGCCCTTCCCGCTGGTGTCCATTCGAGGCTTCCGCCCTCACACTCATCCTTGCATGGACTCTGCGCTGGATCTATAATCGGTGCTCCAGGAGGAGAGATGCCCCACTTTCTTATCGAGGGTTCCTACTCGCCAGAAGGGTTGCGTGGACTTGCCAAGGACAAGGCGTCAGGGCGAGAGGCAGCTATAAAAACCGCTCTAAAGGCAATAGGCGGTAAGTTGGTTGGATTGTACTTCGCACTCGGCGAGGCTGATGTTTACGCCGTATGCGAATGTCCAGACTATGTGACCGTGGCGGCTATGTCGTTGGCCGCTTCCTCAAGCGGTTTAATACGGACCAAGACGATTCCTTTGATGACGGTTGCGGAAACCGACAAGGCTCTGGGCATGGAGATCAGCTTTCGTAGCCCTGGAACGGACAAAGCAGCCAAAGCGTGAATGGCGGCTGCGCCAGACACGTGTCCGGCACGGGTGGTCTGAGCGTGGACCGAGGTGGCGGCTATCACCAGGGGTGCCCTGTTCAACGAGTTTTTGGTGCCCGCTATGCTTCGGCAACGGCAGCGATCGGCTCAGGACGGCCCCAGGTGCGGACGATCTGCGAAACCTGGCGGGTGAACTCAGTGAGGTCGGTCGGCTTCTGCACGTATTCTCTTGCTCCCAACTCGAACGCGCGAAGCAGATCATCCGGGTTCGATGAGGAACTGAATATTATGACCGGCGCATCGATATGGGATCGTTCCAGGAGCGTATGCCCGGAGAGCTTAGGAAGATTCAAATCTAGAATCACAAGATCAGGTTTGTATTGGAGGTCCGACAGGATCTCCAGCCCTTGTTCTCCGTCCCTAGCCACGCGGACATCGGTCGCGTAAGGTTCACTGGCAAGAGCCTGCCGAATGAGCAGGACGTCACCAAAGTTATCTTCAACGAGTAGCACTTGGAGGGGTTCCATTTCGTAACTGTGGATATCAGACTCCACTTTTGGGGGAAAAGTTTCACGTTACGCTTTCTTCCCACGAACCTCTTAATTTACCGCAAGCGGGCGACAACTACGGGCCGTGACGTTGCGCCCTTGCAGCCTGATCCGAGCCTTCCATCTCGTGTGTGTGTTGGTCAATATCGCGGATGAAAACGGACCGTCTTTTTCCTTCGAAATCTACGTCAACAAGGCCGATGGAGCCTAATTTTCCAAACACGACAATGAGAGATCCACGTGGGATGGCGACGAACCGAGTACGGCCATTCTCATTCGTTAATGCCACTAGCGGCGTGTGGACTCGGCAAGCGGTTGCCTTCGATTGTTCCTCCATGATTCCTCCAGAAGATAGAGTTGATCGCAAATGAACTCTCGGTCAGATTGTTCGATTGAGTATGCGTACCATTCGAAATAGCGCCGGAATTCATAGGCCGCGCTGCAGGCGAAAGATGCGTCGTCGGTGCTTAGCGCCCGCCGCAAGTTGGCTCGAATGAACTCGACTCGAATGTCACCTACTTCCATCGCGCCAGTTCTCCACCGTTTACGATTTGCATCTAACGTGCCAGCGCTGACGACGCAGAGGAAAGAGGCCTACGCGACTTCGACCTTGTGAAAGAACTGCAGGCACCGAGCAAAAACGACCAAGGCAGAAACCAGAGGCGTGTTCGCATGACCGCACAACTTGGTGTCGTTGTGGTTCACGAAATACGTGGTCCTTCTCATAGTTCCTTTTCTCTGACCGCGATCCGCTGGCATTTAGGGCTTCGCTACGCGATCCTCCGGTACTACATAGCTGAGTTTTGTCGTTTCCGCGCATGTGGCAACTGATGCGAGGGCATAAAACTAGAGTTTGCGCAGCACGCTCATAGAACCGAGGTACCGGAAAGCGGTCGCTTAGCGAGCGCGAAAGTGCATGGGTCGGTGAGATCTTGCAGCTCATCCACTCTGGGTGGATGCAAGCGTGAGCGAAACGGGAATCGTGGCCGAGTGTAGTTGTGGTGAATGCAAGACTGTCTATTTGGACAGCCCTGCGCCTCAGAATCCACTGCTGAGGTGGGACGAAGGACCAAAGTAATCGGTGGGGCTCATCTGGCGCGTGTGGGGCGGGCGGCGAAGCCTCGCGGTTCGCGCCAACGGGCTGCTGACCACAAAAGATAGAATGCTCCACGATAGCTTCGCCGCTCTATCGGTACATCCTTAGCGAAGACTTGACAAGGCAATCAGGTACCTCGTTGGAATGTCTTGAGCGGAGAAAACAAACAGCAAGTTCTTGCGCTCGGTCGGCTCGGCTGGTCGCTGAGGCGGATCGAACGAGCCGTACACATTCGGCGCGAAACTGCCGCGACCTACTTAAGAGCGGCTGGCATTCCCGTCCGACCTCCAGGATGTTGGGGGCGCGCCCGTCCAAAACCGGCCATCGAGGTGTCCACCGACCCTGGACACGAAAATGGCCAACAGGCCCGTCGAGGACTGGGGCAAACTGCTCGGCGATGTCGCCGCGGTCAGTGCGATGCTCGATCGACTACTGCACTCACGGTCATGTGCTCAAGTGCGGTCCCAAGAGCTGGCGCACCAAATCGGCCATGGCAGCAGGTAACCAATAGGCCCTACCGGCACCAGGAAACGGTAGAGCCTATCTCGATTGGTGGGCGGCATAGAATGCAAGTAGGCCGAAACATTTTGCTTGTCGGCGTCCGAATGCCTGTAGACAATAAGACATACAACGACAATGCGTCCGATTTTTGCTGGGTCAGTGACCATTGGTGGAGCAGCGTCCATGAGCTGCGCTGCGGTTCTCAAGTCGTCGCGTCGGTGCGCATTAACGGTTCCGCTGGTATCGCGGAGGTCGCCAATCGGCGCTACATGCTCAAGCGCTTCCGGTTACCGCCTTATATCACCATGCGCGATGCGGAGACAGATGAGCTCGTAGCTCGATTCAGTTTGATTCCGAAGCGTGGGTTCCTAGCTGAGTTCGAGGATGGGCAATCCTTCCGCCTCGGTTGGACCAACTGGCGCAAACGTGAATGGAGCTGGACCAGCGATGCAAGTGGAACTGTACTTCTATCACATCACCCCTGGTGGGGAAAAGGAATCGAGGTTCGGATTGGACCCGATCTGAGGGAAGAAGAGAAATGGCCGCTTCTCGCCGTTCTAGAACTCGCGACGGCGAAGCTGGCATTACCGTGGTTCTAAATCCATTCGAGACACCTAAAACTCTTGGGGACTCTGTCCCCAAACCCCTGGGATTTAGCGCATTGGCGCCAGAATGGCTGCCTGGCTTGCGGAGCGGCTGGCGCCGCCCCGAGCCATTCCGGCCGCTGAGTCGGCGCTCTGGTCGCATCCCTGCGTTGCCATATCCTCCGCCCAGGTAAAGCTAGTATAAGCTCGCTAAGCCGATCTCAAAAAATGTTTGCTCGATCGCCCTTCCTCAGGGTATAAATACTCTTGTTCTGGTTCCGCTCCGTTGGCCGGTTTTGAAGCGTCCACGTATGGCCGGTTTTCAGATGTCCACCGAGGGGGAGGAGAGTTCGAGACAGGCTAATGTTTCAGTTTTAGATTGACGACCGCAACTCTCTTAGCATTGAACAGCCTGAGCGTCTTCCATTTGCTCGCCACGCTATCGTGTTCGGCCCTCAATTGATATTCGACGGCGGTACTCAGTCCGGCGAAATGATAACAGCTGCCGAATCCGTCAGGTGAGAATTGATCTGAAGGGACTTGGTGTCTTTCAATAGCACCGCGGCTTTTTCCACGGGTACACCGGAACTGTCGGTTACACCCCACGAACTTCGCGGAGATCGGGTTCCTGCTTTCGTCTTTTCGCTCTCCGTGGGCCAAAGAGGAAAGAAGGAGTGCTAGGACGCAGGCAGCCACCGACGGCCTGGTTCTCGAAGTTACCCTTGCTACTTCCATTCCCTCTCGACCCTGGAATGTTACGTCCGCGTGTTCTTCGCCTTGACGCCGAACGCCACGAAAACCAAGATGCTGGATCCCACCAGCGACCTGAGGACAATTCGGTGAATGCCTTCTGGCGAACGCTTCTTCCGCTTGGCTCGCGAACCAGACGGGGGCGTCTGCTTCCTTGTTAGCGTCGATCTCTCAATCCTGTTCCCGCTTTGAGAACCAGGAGACGCGCTGTCTCAAGCACCTGTAGGGCTTCGCGAATGGTCATGATCACCGGCTTCGAATCCGCTTCTTTCAGAGTCATCCATGTCCTTATTTGATCGCTGTACAATAAAGCGGAAATAATCGCGCATTCATCCCCAGGAGTCTGTGGGTCACCGGATTTGCCTCTTATAAAGCAGGTTGACACTGAAAATCCCGTTTTCGTCGCGTATTGCTACCGCCGACCATTGCGGATTAAGCGTAAATTCAACACTGATGGTCTGGGCGTTGGAATTGTTCAGCGCACTGGAGTAAGTAAACGTGATATTATTCGCAACTCGCTGTTGAAGCGTCAGGGCGGCTGTAGGCAATTGAGTGCCGGTGGCAAACGTCGGGCTAATCTTCAATTGAGTAACGCCGAATACCCGTTGCAACCTGCTAGCGACCGGATCCGCGATGGCGCCCGTGAGCAGAGCCGATTCGCCCATCTGTTGAAACGTTTGGGGAGGTTGTGACGGCTGATTGGCGAGAATGGTCGGATCGGAAGTAGGTGTTTGGCCGGCTGCCAGTAGAGCGATAATTTCCTGGAATTGCAGGGGCGGATCGGAAGTGTAGCTCAACTTAAGATTATCAATCGGACCAGTCACGCGAATCGTAACGTCGACGCCCTGCGCGTGCGTCTCCAGGTTAACGTCGAGAACGGGATCGATGCGAACTGGATCGTAGAATCCGATGGTTCCGGAATTGACCGTGTAGCTGGATCCGAAGAAGGTCAATGTGCCCTCCGTGATCGTGATGCGCCCCAGCACACCCGGATGCGATGCTGTGCCGCGAATCCGAAGATCGGCTTGTCCCTGGACGCTCTGGGCCAAAGAAGCCTGCACTAATAGCGCAGCCGAAGTTTGGACTCGAACATCCAGCTTCATATTGTCCAAAAGCGGTGAGGGCGCACCAGTCGCTTGTACCGGAGGAGCAGCGCGGGTCAGGAACGAGCCGAGATCGCTGCGAGGGGCGTATGCGATCCGTGTAATGCTTGCGGTCCCCGACAATTGACTCGCGCTCCTGGTCCCCGACAGGTTCAGATTTCCGTCCGCGACGACACTAACGCCGGGCTGCAATTCGATGCGCACAGATGAACCCTTTGCGCGCAATCCAAAGCGAGGCGTGCCACCCAGAACGACGAAACCACCCAGCGTTAGTTTCCCTCCGCCTGTCTCGGCGGTGAGATTCTGCACCGACGCAGAGTCGCCGCTGAGAAGAACACTGCCGTTCGCGTTCGAGATTCCGTTTGCGATGCCGTTGTAATGGAACGAGCCGTTGTGAACGTCGAGCTTGCCGTTGACCAGCGGGTTCGAAGCCGTACCGCGCATGGTGGCTGTGAGCGCGACATTGCCGGAAGAGGCGATGTCTCGGTCGAAACTCTCGAGCAGCGCCAGGTTCGCATTCACATTGCACGTCAGATCCAGGGACTGGTCTTTTACCGAAGCCGTTCCGTGGACCTGAATGTCCGTTTGCGGACCCGTCAGATGAGCGCTGGCGATACGAACCGTTTGGCGATCGAGCGTGGCGGAGATCGGTCCTTGATTTTTCAAACTAACCGGTTTGATGGCGGGTCCGGCGCCCGGGATGGAACTCAATTCCAGCCGACTCAACTCGACCGAAGCTTGCAGCGCGTCCAAGTTCATGACCGGGCCATGCAATTTCGTTTGTCCATCGGTTGTAATTTCAAAGTTCGCTGCGTCGCTGTTTACCTGACCGGCTAGATCTCGAAGTCTGGTCCACGCAACGTTTTGGAAATTGAGTTGCGCGTCCACTGGATAATGATCGTTGAGTTCCGCGCTGCCGTGGCCCTGAATGGAAGCGCCAGCTAAATTCGATGCCAGCACAAAGTTCACCCGGCCGCTTTCGGTGTTGGCGTTTAATGTAAGATCACCGAAGTTCTTTCCCTGAGCGGCAACGCGGTTGACCGCGAGCTTAGCGTTCAGGTCCTTCAGCAGTACCCTCGGCTCGGATGCGCGGACCTCCGCGGCGCCTCTGGCGCTAAGCTGCAATATTCCTCCCAGGCCGGGACGCTGGCTCTGCAGATTGTGAATTCGCGCCAGGTCTACGCCGGTGCTGTTCAGGTTGAATTGAAGCGCGCCTGTTTCGAAGTTGCCCTGCGGATGATCGAACCGCGCTGTGAGGTCGATACGCGCTGAGCCGGCGGCAATCTCGGCTTGTCCAATCTCCAGCGCCCCGGCCTGGTAGTTCGCTTTCAGACGGACGTGATCCAGCGGCTCGTCATATATGACCGCGCCGGCCAGATCCAGATCCACGCTGCCCTGCGGGTTGTCCTTGGTTCCTGTAAAATTCGCCGTACCGGAAAGATTTCCCTTCGCGGGGATGTCTTTCCTCTGTGCGGCGGCCAGCACGCTTTCGATTGGCAAGCTACGAATGCTCGCGGCCGCGGTGGTGGGGTAGTCGCGCGTAAGCTGGGTTTTACCGGTGAGCTGGACATTTGAGCCTGAAAAGTTTGATGTCAATTGATACTGGACGGCTTGTCCGCTGGTTCTAGCGGTCGCGCTCAAGTCGCCGTATTTCGAACCTCCGAAATCGATGCCACGCGCTGAAACATTGCCATTCACTTCGGTGAGCTGGAATCCAGACGGATCAATCTGCGCGCCGGCATTGACGTTCACCTGGACGATGCCCGCGGTGGGCGGATGTTCTTTTTGCAAATTGCGAAGCTGAGCAAGGTCCACTGCGTTGCTTTGAACGTGAGCATGCAATTGGCCGGTGGTGAAGCTGTCGCGCGGGTGTTGGAACTGAGCGGTCAGGTCAACACGCGCTGAGCCGGCTTCCAGCGATGCCGACGGGACGATAACCGATTGATCGGTGAGATTTACTTGCGCCTGCATCCGATCGAACGGCTCGCCGTACAGCGTCCCATTCGCCACCAGCAGATTCGCGCCGCCGGTTGGATCGGCAACCGTTCCGTTCAATTGCAGACTCGCGCTGAGCGCTCCCGAGTAATTGGCGCTCGGTTGCCCGGCCAGCGCCAACAGATCCGCAAGATCGCCGTTGCGGACTGTAGCCAGCGCGCTGATAGGTTGCTCGGGCAGGGGCTGCCAGTTCTTCAGCCCGACTTGGCCGGAGAACTGCGCCTGCATGCCTGCGCGTGTCAAAATCCCATCACGAACGCCCACGCCCGTGCGTGAAAGAGCGGCATCCAGGTTAAGGCTGTCAAACTCGCGGCCTTCCACGCTGAAAAGGGTCGCGCGCAGGTGGCCCGCGATACGCGGTGAGTTTAGACGACCTGTGATTGCGCCGGTAAACGTAGCCTGGTGATCATTCAGATTCACGGGAGACTTACCATTCAATGCCGTCGAAACAAGTAGATCGTTCAGATCGCTGGTGGTGACCGAAATATTCAACTGGCTGCCCGCCGAGCCATTCACATTCAACCGCGTGTGAGGCAACGCAACGTAAGAATTGTCGACGCGAATATTGTCGGACGCGCCGTCGTAGTTGGCATTGAGCCGACCGGAAACGGGGACGCCCTGGCGCCCCGGAGTGATGGAGAGACGCGTATCCGCGGTCAGCCCGCGCTCTACTGGCGTAGCTTTAAGGTCGCCTCGCGCGTCAACCACGCCGGAGACATTGCCGTCGTAGGCGAACTGCTTTTGTCCAAACGTACGTGCGGCCGAGCGCAGGTTCAGGTTTCGTAAATTGCCGTGGAACTGGTAGCGCGTCGAATCCTGAAGCGAAAAGTTGCCCGCCAACTCGCCGCCCAAAGCAGCCAGGCGAAGGCCGCTCAAGTCCAAATTGTGCGGGTCAAGGTGCAGCGCCGAGAATAGATCGATGTTTCCGATCCGTTCAGCGTTTTGTTGGAACGAAACACCTCTAGCGCTGACATTGCCATTCACGTCGTAATTATTGTAGGCGTCTAGTTTGGCGGTGCCATTCAAGGTCAGCATGCCATCCGGGCGCGCCTCTAGTTTCACAAGACCGCCCAGCTCGCCCAGCGCGAGCGTGCTCTTGAACGCGAGTGCTCCAGTGCCTTGAGGATTCTTCAGCGCACCGGAGGCTTCCAGATTCGAATGTCCCAAGTTTATGCGAAGCCCGGTCACTTGTATGTAGCTGCTGGACACGGTGGCGTTAGCGTCCAGATCCAATGTCGCGGGGGCGCTGCTGCCCTCGACAGAAAGAGGCAGGTTCGCCGTGTTCTTCAAGTCGGCCAATGCCAGATGCCCGTTGATATGCGCTGAAATCTTGGGGTTTCGCAGATTCTCGACAGAGCCATTGATTTGGATAGCGCTCTGGCGCGTGCGGATGCTCGCATTCTTAAAATCGACGCGATCGCTTTGGATCGAGATGGGCAGTGCGACCCTAAGAGTGACTGGTGTATTCCGGCCGGAAACAAAGTACAGCGGCTCAAATGAGATCTTACCGTCGTATCCTTGTTGCAAGACGCTGTACCACAGTTGGGCGTGCAAATTGTTGCCATGCACCTCGAGCTTCTCTTGGCCGTCGGCGAAGAACAAGGTCCCATTCGTCAAATCGAAATGGTCGATCGCCGCGTTCACTACCGTCTGGAGCGGGGGTTGATTGGTTTGCGCCGGTTGCTTCGGCGTTGGAACATTGCTTCGACCGTCGCTCAATATGACGATGTTGCCTTCCGGTTGCTCGATTCGGAGGTAGGCCACATCGAGTAAGTGATGGATGCTGGTGAAAAGCCGCAGATCCAGCCGGATGCGCGGCGCGCGTAAGAATGGCCGAGCGCCCGGAGGCTCGTTTCCGTGCACAACGAAGTCCGTTACCACCGCTTCGAGGCGCCGCCAATCAAAGCGAAACGATCCAATTTCAACACGTCCGCCCGTGCTCTCTTCGGTGGATACGATGATCTTTCGCTTTACATAACTCCGGAACCAGTCCGTTTGTACAATGCGGATGGATACGACGATGAGAACGATCAACAGCACCGCTAGTCCGATTCCGATGTTCCGAACGATCTTGAGCCGCCTGGTCATACGAATGCTTCCTGCCTATAGTCGATGTGGGCGCGCTTACGCGCCTCTTCGAGCCAAGCCGTGAACTTCTGATTAATTTGCTCCCCTTCAAGGATCTGGCGAATTTGTCCCTGCAGAGCCTCAAAGGCGCTGTCGGCAGGATGCTGTTTGCGAAGCTCAGCCTGATGCTGATCGTAATAGGCGCGCACTTCTTCGTCAGAGACGTAAACCTCAGGCCGGAAACGCTGATCGATGAACTGTAGAACGGTGAGTTGCCACAATAGCTGGGAGCGAAGCTGTTGTTCGGAAAGCCCGTACCGGGCCAGTTCCTGATCGACGCGGGCCTGGGAGCTTCCATATCGATCGTCAGCGAGCTGCTTTTCGAGAGCCGCGGCTTCGCTTTCGGGCGGACGCCTGTACTCGCCGGTGACGATTTCCTGGCGAATGATTTCCTGGTCGATCAGCCGTTCGGCGGCTTGACGCTTCGCTTGTGGAGTCAAATCGAGACTCTGGCGATTCAGAAACGCAGTCACACGGAGATCGCGTTGAATGTCGCTGGTTTTGATCACGTGCTTGCCCACTACTACAGCTATGCGGTCGAGCATTACCGCGCTGTAGCAAAGGCTTGTTGCCACCAACTGCGCCGACAGAATCATTTTGCAGCGCCGCATGTTCGGTTTCCGCAATGTGACCGCAGGTTGCATGTTTAAAATGTCTGTCCAATGGAAAAGAAGAATTGGATGTGCCCGGTATTCTGTTGCACTGGCTGGCACGCGCCCACCGGCGCGGCGTTGGGACCGCATTGCAACAACTGCAACGGCGTCCCTTTGAAGCCGACGAAATTCGGCGGATTGATGGCGTAAGCAAGATCTACGCGAATCGGACCGACTGGTGTCTTGTAACGCAGGCCGACCCCCGCGTCTTGCACCGCATAGTTGAAATCTTGTAAGTTCTTCTGATTGAAACGCAGTGAGATATCGCTAAGGCTGCTGTATACGTTGCCCATGTCGTGGAATAGCACGCCCTGCATATTTTGCCAGAGGAATGGAAAGCGCAACTCGACATTGTTGATGAAAAGAGCATTGCCACCGAGTGGGAATCCCGTGGGAGCGGAAGCAGTTCCGCCGGGAACTAGCGGCGCACCGGTGTCGCGCGGGCCGGCCTCGTTATATCCAAATGCCCGCAACGAGTCCGCTCCTCCGCTAAAAAATCGTTCCGGCAAGGGCACCGATTCCTGGGCGGAGATTCCGGCCGGAGGCGAGAACGGTTCGATCACGCCGAATTGCGTCTGGCGAGCCAGGACCAGACTTTTCGTCACTTGATAATAAGTGGCATTTCTCAGCAGCAAGCGGGCAAATGCGCGCTGCGAGCCGAAGAAGCTGCCGGCCACTCCAACGTCGGCGGTGTTGTACATCCCGCGGTGTGGATCTGCTGGATTATCTCGCCGGTCCTGAACCATAGTGGCGGACAGCATGCCAATGCGCACTGGCTGCACTAATTGAGGGATCAGCAGCACGGGGATGACCACGCTGTTCACGCTCACCCGCCTGTAGGCGAACCGAAATAGGCCGGTCAAGGATTTCGAGAACTTCTCTGAAAGCTGGACCGATCCCTCTTCGCGCTTCGCGGCGAAGGTACGCACATCCAACGTATTGTCGAATAACACGGTGTAAGTGAGATTCTGGCCGAAGACATTGCGCACGCGCGGCTGCAGATAAGTAAGTGAGGCCCGTTTCTCGATGTTCGAATAGATGCCTTGCACCGTGACCGTATCCCCCGTCCCGAGAAAGTTCAAACGGCTAACCTGGAGTGAGAAGTCCGGACTGAATCCCGTGGTCCCGGCTGGAGAACCCAGGCTCGTTGTGCTGGGCGTGCCGAAGCGAGCCACCTGCGCGCCCACGCCCAGTGCGAGTGCATAGCGATTGGCTTCTTCGAAGTTATAGAGAACGTACTTGTGATCCGTCTGGCCGTCCGGATTTTCTACGGCCGTGTCGACCCGCGCAAAAATGGAGAGATCATATAGCCGCTTCTGTATGTCTGTTTGCTGAATCGGCGAGAGGGGATCTCCAGGATGGAGAGTGATCTGCCTATTTACCTCGCTCGGCCGCGTTGTCCGCAGCCCGGACGTTATTACATCTCGGACGTATTGACGGTCGCCTTCTTTAATGCTGTAGACCAGGTTGACATGATTAGGCGTGCCATTCACCTGCCAGGTTGCGTTGAATTGCGCGCCAGAAAAGCCCTGCGTGTAATAGTAGGTGAGCACGTAGTCGCGATCCGTGGCGATCTCCACATCTGAGAACGGCTGCCCGCTGGAGGAGGCGATGTTGGATGTCAAAACCTTCAGATCGATTTGCCCGACACCCTGAATATCGAGGTGATCGACCAGCCATTGCGGCCCCTCCTGAATGTTCATCGTTACCGCTACATCCCCGGGCTTGCCGCGATAGTCGCGTTCGACGACGGAAACGACTCTCACGTCGCGGAATCCATTAGCTCGATACAGATTCGTGATATTTTCCTCATCCTTGCGGCGGAACGCCTCGCTATACCGGCCATGCCGCAGCGTGAGAGATGCAGGCGCAAGAAACATCCGTTCTCGAATCGAATCCGTATCGAAATACTTATTGCCTGACATCGCCAGGTGCACCAATTTGAAGCGCTGCCCTCTCGATATCACGTACTCGATTCGCTCCAGGTCGTCCTCCGGTGGCAGTTGACGAAATTCAACTTCCACATCGTAATAGCCCTGGTTCTGGAAATAATCCTGTAAATTGCGCTTTCCTTCCATCAATAGATCGTTGTCGACGGTGCCTTGCTGATAGATCGGCACGTACTTCTTGAGCACACGCTTGGATACCTTGGTTTCTGATGCCGTGACTTTGACCTGCGGGCCAGCTTCGACGTCCAGGTGAGGATGAACGCGCCGATGTTGAGCATCGTAATCGAGGTCCTTAATCTCGGCCGTCGCTCGCAGCCGGTCCTGTTTCGCATATTTTGAAAGCAGACCCTGCACACCTTTTCGAGTTCGCGAATCGGTGACTTGGCGAAACCAATGGATGATGGGAATTCGCCATCCCGTGGCTCTCAAAATCGTGGCGTCGGATAGCCGGGTTTGGCCTTGAATCAGTGGCTCAGCATACTTTGCGCGCTTGCTGGCTTTGACCGCGAAGGTGACGAACACCTGCTGGACATTGTCGTCGCGTTCCACGCTGGGCTCGACCTGTGCCTGGTACAAGCCATTAGCTTGGAGAAGGTGCTGGATACTTTGAACGGCATTCGCAACGTCTTGATCATGATAGGAGGCTCCCAAGTTGAGCTGGGACGCCGTGGAAATCTGGCCGCGATTCGGAGGGGCCGGGGTTTTCCCCGTAACCGAAAG
>Ga0206847_10295_pt1 | contig 14679 bp, 12 predicted proteins | sample Alteio_BWOrgCont_17_FD_152880 | JGI IMG/M metagenome (GOLD analysis project Ga0206847, IMG submission 152880) | Enriched cells from forest soil in Barre Woods Harvard Forest LTER site, Petersham, Massachusetts, United States -... | ecosystem: Environmental > Terrestrial > Soil > Temperate forest >... | reverse complement strand
CAGACAAGGCGGCGGGCAGTGGGGAGACGGCTTCGGAGATGGCACGCTTGCGCCGTGAGAACGAGAGTCTCAAAGCACGGTGCGACGTTTTAAAAAAAGCCTTGGGCATCCTTGCCGAACCGTCCGGCAACGCTACACGCGCATGAAAGCGTTGCAGAGCGAGAGCAAGTATCGGATCGGAGACCTGTGCGCGGCCTTCTGCGTGTCGCGCAGCGGCTATCACCGCTGGCGCACGGCGCCCCCGAGCCTTCGCACGCGGGAGGATGCCCGGATCAGCGATGAAATGCGCGTGGTTCATGAGCAAAGCAGACGCACTTACGGGCGGCCGCGGTTGACGGCGGCATTGCGCCAGGGTGGCCGTCGATGTTCGCAAAAGCGGGTCGCACGCTTGATGCGTTTGCTGGGGCTGCGTGGCGTCCAGCGCGGCCGGTTCCGTCCGCAGACCACCCAAAGCGCCGATCGCACCCCGGCGCCCAATCTTTTGTTGAAACACAAGGCTGCATCGCTGTCTGCAGAGGCAGAGATCTGGGTGGCTGACATCACCTTTGTTCCCACCAAGGAAGGCTGGCTCTATGTGGCCGGCATCATGCGCCGGGGCAGCCGCCGCATCCTTGGCATCTCCTTTGATGCGCGAATGGATACCTCGCTCTGCGAAGCAGCGCTGGGTCAGGCCCTGCTCGCCCGCCCTCGCGTTGCCAGCCCTCTTATTCACCACAGCGATCAGGGCTATCAGTATTCCAGCACCCGCTACCGGCAACTGCTGCGCCAGGAACACATCATCCAAAGCATGAGCCGCAAGGCCAACTGCTACGACAACGCCCACATGGAGAGCTTCTGGGCCACCATGAAAACCGAGTGCATGCCGCATCATGGCTTCGACACCCGTGCCCAGGCACGGGTGGCCATCTTCGGTTATGTCCATACCTTCTACAACCGTGTGCGGCTCCACAGCGCTCTCGGCTTTCAATCCCCTGTGGACTTTGAACTCAAAAACAACTAACCAATGACTTCCTTTCCCAACTCATGTCCATCAAATCGGGACAACCTCAGGAGTTTGAGGAACGAGGGCGGGGAAATAAGTTAGAGATCGATTCGACTCCGCTGCGTAAAGCCTCCTCAAAACCGCAGAACACGTTAAGCCGCCCACATCCTCCCACGGCTTATGTTGCCGCCCTCGCCCCTCGGCCTCTCCAAGAGTCGAGTATCTCGCAAAGCCTCGGTTCTCCAGTTCGGGAAGACGCGTTGGGTTAATGGTGGGTGCTGTGTGCTATGAATGCACACGAGGCTGGAGCCTGGTAACGAGGAGTGAGAGAGGAAAGAGTTGAAGGGGAATCATTTTTCAAGCACGACGTGCATTGCGGCGGGGGTGGTGACGTGTTCGGTGCATTTGTATCCCAGCTTCAGGAGGTCGATGCCGGCGAAGAGGCTTTCGCCACTGCCCAGGATTACGGGCGAGATGGCGATGTGCAGTTGGTCTATCAATCCAGCCTGGAGATATTGGCGGACCGTGGCCGTGCCGCCGCCGATGCGGACGTCGAGTCCGCCTGCGGCCTCCTTGGCGCGATTCAAGGCGGCTTGGATGCCGTCGGTGACGAAATGGAAGGTGGTGCCGCCGTCCATTTCGATGGACTCGCGCGGGTGGTGGGTGAGGACGAATACCTGGGTGTGATAGGGCGGGGTTTCGCCCCACCAGCCTTTCCATTTGTCATCGGGCCATGCGCCGCGGATGGGGCCGAACATGTTGCGGCCAAGTATCCACGCGCCGACCTTGTCGAACCCGCGTTCCGCGAAATCGTTGTCGATGCCGGTGGCTCCATCGCCATCGCCGTGAATTTTTTGGAAAGTGCGCGTGGCGAAGAACCACTGGTGCAGGCCCATTCCTCCTACGCCGAGCGGGTTGTTGATGTCCTGATCGGGGCCGGCGCCGAAGCCGTCGATGGATAATCCAAAGCAACTGGCACATAATTTTGACATGGTCGTTTTTATTTCCGGTTGAGGTTTTTCAGCCAGGCGGCCGTCGCGGTGACAGCGGCCCGGCGGGGTCATGTGATGTTGATTACGCCCCGGCGTCGGCGCGCCGCTGTGCGCTCTGGCTGATCATTTCGGTGAGGTCACCGGCGGGACGAATCTCGAACGGTCCGGCTTTTACGCCGGGGTGCTTGGACATCAATTGGATCGCGTGATTCAGATCGCGGGCCTCGAGGATGAGGATGCCGCCGATTTGCTCCCGGGTTTCGGCGTAGGGGCCGTCGGTAATGGAGACCTTGCCGTCCTTCCAGCGGAGGGTCGCGGCGGTTTGCGGGCCTTGCAGGGCTTCGCCGCCTGCGAAGTGTCCGTTCTTGCGCAAATTATCGTCGTAGGTGAAACATTCGTCCACCATGGCGTTGCGTTCGCTTTCAGACATGGATTCAAATTTATCCGGTTCGATGTATCCGAGGCAGATGTATTTCATAGTGATTCGTTTTATGTGTTTGGGTTGTTGGTTGAATTGATGGGTTTCAAGAGATAGTCGATTGAGGGTTGTGGAATTCGACAGGGTCCCTCACTTTTTTCAGAAATTTATTTCAAGGGCCGCCCTCTCCCAACTCCCGGAGCCGTTTTTCGAGGAACCGCCGTTCCGGTTCCAATCGTGTGAGGGAGAGGGCGTGTTCGTAGGCGGAGCTGGCCTCGGCGTTTCTGCCGAGGCGGCGGCATAAATCGGCCCGGGCAGAGTGCGCGAGGTGGTAATCCCCCAGCTCGCCGCGCGCGAAAATGGAGTCGATCAGCGCGAGCCCGGCCTCCGGTCCGTCGCGCATCGCGACTGCGACGGCGCGATTCAATTCCACGACTGGGGACGGCCCAACCCGTAACAGGGCGCCGTAGAGCGCGACGATTTGCGACCAGTCGGTGGATGCGGCGACGGGGGCTTCGGAATGCACGGCGGCGATCGCGGCCTGAAGCGTGTAGGGGCCGAACCGGCGCGATGACAATGCCTGCTCGACCAGCTTCACGCCTTCCGCGATCTGCTCGCGATTCCATAGCGACCGGTCTTGATCCTCCAGGAGGACGAGTTCGCCCGCTGGCGAGGTGCGGGCGGTGCGACGCGATTCCTGCAAGAGCATGAGCGAGAGCAATCCCATGACCTCCGGTTCCGGCGATAACTCCAGCAGCAACCGCCCGAGCCGGATGGCTTCGGCGGATAGATCGGGCCGCGTGAGCGATGCGCCCGAGGAGGCGGAGTAACCTTCGCTGAATACCAGGTAAACGACTTGGAGCACGGTATGCAACCGGGAGGGGAGTTCCTCCGGGGAAGGCACTTCGTAGGGGATATGCTCGTCGCGAATCCTGGCCTTGGCCCGCACGATTCTCTGGGCGAGCGTGGGTGCGGCGGTGAGGAAGGCGCGGGCGATTTCCTCGGTGGTAAGGCCGCAGACTTCGCGCAATGTCAATGCCACGCGGGCCTCCGGGGCCAGCGCGGGGTGACAACAGGTGAAGATCAAACGCAACCGGTCGTCCTCAAGGTTGCCATCCGATCCAAGCGACGCGGTTGCCCCGTCGCGGGAGCCGGCTTCGAGTTGCGCCGCGATTTCCTCCTGCGATGCATCGAGGCGCGCGGACCGGCGCAGCGCGTCGATGGCCTTGAAGCGTCCGGTGGAGATGAGCCATGCGCGGGGATTGGCCGGCACTCCGTCCCGCGGCCAGCGCTCGAGCGCCGCGGCGAAGGCATCGTGCACCGCGTCCTCGGCCAGATCGAAATCGCCGAGCAAACGGATGAGCGTGGCGAGAATGCGGCCTGACTCCGCGCGATAAATGGCGTCCAGATTTTCCCTCACCTGTTCGATTATTCTTTCCGGCATCGGCGAAAGGATATTCGCCGGCCTGGCCAGAACCAATACGAAAGACGGAACTTCAGTGGAAGACATCCATCGAAAAAGGAATGGCCGAGGCGGCGAGGTGGCAAATGATCGCTCATCTCGCGAAATACCGGTCGGAAATGGTCAAGGCGCAGTGACTGCGTCAATCCGTCAACGGGCTAACCCGGCGTGTATAGCGCGGTCCATGGTGTTCAATTGATTTCCACGGTGGGTGCGCCGGTATTCCTTGCAATCTCGGTGGCGGTGGCGGCTTTGCGTCTCTGATGGACAAAGGTGTTGTTGTCGCCGTATCGCGTCCACGGGCCGGGCGGGACTTCGCTGGAATCGACGAAATGCCAGTCGGTGACGTCGGTGTCATTCATGCCGAGGTAGTCGCGCACGGCGGGCGAGACGTCGAGGCCGGCGCCGTGGTTCAGGTTCGGTTTGGGGCGCTCGTTGCCGAAGACATATTCCCAGTGGTCGGTGCGGAAGGGGCCGCAATCCTCCCATTGCGCATAGACGACGCGATCCCCGCGCCGGATCGCGACCCAGCGATCCTTGCAGATCGATTGACCGGGCTTTGTGAACGCCTGCTTGAACCAGGGGATGATGCGGGCCGCCTCGGGTTTGGTGGTGCCGCAGGTGACATCGTTGTAGGGAAGTGCAATGTAAAACGGATTCTGCGCCGGTGTGAAATCAACCGGAATATAATTGTGACGCTGCCGGGTGTCCGGGCTATCGGACCCGCCGTAGTTTTTCGCCCACGCGGAATCCCAGCAACTGGTGCGATTGGGGACGGGGTTGTTTTTTGTCGCGTTCTCACCGACCCAGAAAGTCGTGGTCACGATTTTGCATTTCCATTGGTATTTTGCTGGTTCGGACTTTCCAGCCGACGACGCGAAGATGACTTGCGGCCTGGTTTTCAAGAGCGCGTATTGTTCGCGGTTCAGCTTTTGCGCGTATTTTGAGTAATTATCCGTGTCCGGTGAAAGGTTTTCGCCGTGTGCCATTCCGGCAAATGTCGTGAGTCCCATGCAAATGGCGATCAGTCTGACTATGCCCTGTGCGTGACGGGGCTCAGGTTTTACGGCGCGCAATTTCTCGGCAAACAGCCCTCGATATAGCGTTTTCATGAGCCACCCTATTAGCGAACGGCGTGCCAGAGAGCATGGCGTAGTATATAAGTGGCCTATTGTGAGATAGTTATAATCCGTTTCCCCATGTTCTGGATCGGTCAAGAATCGTGCAAGATGCGGCACGAGGGCCCGTTTTCTCATGCAAACTGCTTGGTTTGCGGTGTATTGAAAATTGGGAAACAGGTCTCGAAAGAGGCTTCGGCACCGATCCGCAATCCGGCAACGGCCAGCCTAATCTGTCTCACGATCAGTCAAGAAATGAAGCCTGGTCCCCATTTCAGAGATCACCCAAAACAGCGCACGAAAGCTGGAAAAATCTTGCAAAGCCGCTGCCCGGGAAGAAAATCGCGAGAGGCCACCCCGACTCACCATGAACATGAGCCCAAATGGGATATCCCGGTTAATCCTGTCAATCTTGCAAAACCTGTCTTAAAAAATCCCCCAATCCCATGAATCCCATCTTGAACACCGCCAGGACCGCCTGCCTCCTCGCCCTGCTCGCATTCCTCGCCGCGTGCGCCACCGACCCCGGCACGGAAAACATGCTCGCAGCCGCCGGGTTCCGCGCGAAGATCGCGAGCACGCCCCAACAGATCGCCCACCTGAAAACGCTCCCCGCCGGCAAAGTCACCCTCGTGCAGCGTCAAGGACAAATCTTCTACGTCTATCCCGATGCGGCCCACAACACCGCCTACGTAGGCACCCCGCAGGCCTACCAGACTTACCAGCAGTACCGCCTCCAGAAACAATTGAGCAACGAAAACCTCCTGGCCGCCCAGGCCAGCGAAACCCAGCCCATCGTCTGGGAAGTCTGGGGCCCCGGCTTCTGGTACTGAAATTTTTCCCGGTCCTGATCCTTGTCCCATCCATCGGCCACACGTACCATGAAATACATCGCACTTCTAATTCTGCCCTGCCTCCTCGTCGCGTGCGCCACGAATACCACCAGCACGATCACAAAGGAAAACCTCCTCATCGCCGCCGGATTTACCGTAAAGGTCGCCTCCACCCCGCAGCAGCTGGCCCATCTCCAATCGTTGCCTCCCGGAAAAATCATCCAGATCGTGAAAAATGACCAAGCTTTCTACGTATTCGCGGAACCCGCAAAGAACCAGCTCCTTTTCGGCACGCCGGGCCAGTACCAGTATTACCTGCAGCTCAAAAAGGAGCGCAATGCAGCCCTCGAAGATGAAACCGTCGCCCGCATGCAGGCCGACACCTCCAACGCGGCGCAATGGTCCCTCTGGGGCTCTCCTCTCTACCCCGCCGACCAGTAACACGGGGGAGCGCGGTGAGTTACCAGGCGCAGCGTGTTTGACACGTGCCGGCGCAAATGCGTTAAGATCAAATGCGGCTCTTTCGAGTTTGGAGCTGTGTCGCTGCCGCCGGTAGGGAAAGGATTACAAGGGACAGCTTTATTATTCTTTTCATGAATTCGCCCTTATGTGAATCGCCGTTCGTGTCAGCTCCACTGTTTTCCGCTGATGTGTCGCCGCACTCTCCACCTCTACTGTGACCTTCGTGCCGTTTTCACCCCGTATCTTGCTGGTAATCTCAGAGACCGTCAGACCCTCCACCGAAATTCCATCGACAGAAATTAAAAGGTCGCCCTTCCGGATTCCGGCCTTCCATGCAGGGGTATCAAGATAAACATGCTCGATATGGAGAAAATCCTTTCCACAGATATGAAGCCCGACGGCACCGTTTACAACAAGTTCGCCGCTGCCTGTAATGATTAGATCTTGTGCAACCACTGAAGGAAGCAAGGCCATTGTGGAAAGAAGGAATACAGCGACGATGTTAAGGGGGAGTTTCAAAATAATACCTGCTATTTGTCTGTTTTCGCAGCATTAGCCAATGTCAGTTTCACAAAGATGGCTTGCTGGATTACATTCATCTGTCCGCCAGCATAAACCTTTTTGTAATAATCCAATATTGCGGGCATCGGCCGGTCGTGCCTGAGTTCGTTCGCATTTGAATATTCCTTCGCTGGCTGTCCGGTGGGTGCAGGCAATTTTAAAGCTGCTGCTTTTGCCTCTTCATTTTTGTATAATGGTTCACCGGTTCGAAGCGAATGCATTTCCGCTTCTGTAAACGTAAGAACTGAAGCCTCGGATTCAATCAGGCGGAACACGAGGTGTTGTGCAATGAACTCTTTTGCATGATCTGACATGGACAGTTCTTGTTCCACGAATGCTGTAAAATCTTCCCGCAGTTGATCGTCAATTATTTTGTCCAGAACAGGTGGTTTTTTTGGCCTGTGGCTGGACACATATTCAAATAGCTGGCGCATGAAATCCTGGTCTTTTAAAATGGGTCCGGCAATGGTCCTCAATTCCTTATCGTCTGCATCCGAGTCGGAATACGAGTGTGCAAGGCTGTTCATTATGTCCTGACAATACAAAACGAGGGTATTATGATGTCGGGTCGCAAGAAATAATGCTGTTTCCTTATCGCGTTTTTCCTCCAATTCTTTTTTCCATTGCTTCCATTCACTGTTTCCATCATCACCGAAATTAAGAACGCCAACGGTGCCTTTTGGAAGATCCTTCAAAGTAATGGTCTTTTCACTCTCCATTATTATTGCAATCGCCTTTAACTGTAATTCTGCAACTTGACGTCGTTTTATTTTATCTAGATGACTGTCTTTTCTATTCAGGACCTCTATTGCACCAGCTTCCAGCGTATACGCCTTTATGGAATCATCCATTCCTAATGGAAATGCGAAACCATCTTGTGTCAGTTGTAATACTTGGGAGGCGGTCAAACGAATATTTACTGATGCAAAGGCATCAGCAGCTTTTATAAAAAGTCCTCCCTTGTCTTCGTCTGACGAGAGCAGACTGATCCGTTTCTCAATGGTTTCAAGTGCTGATGGTATATCCTCAGGGTTCGCACGAAGTGTACTACGCAGTTGCCGAATCTCATTTGCTACGTCTGCCGTTTGAGCAAAACCGTGGACGGTAATAACGGAGAAAACAATACCGATGAGAAAACTGCATTTCATGATTGCGTGCCTGATTCCACAGATTCACCGTCGTCTTTGGCTTTCACTTCGAAAGCATATCTTCCTTATTAGCCTCCCACCATTATTTCCTCCATCATTATAATCTTGAATTCCGTTTTGGCGGCTTGAAGATGGGCGGCGTTATGACCCGAACCGTGTCGATTCTCGCTGTCATTTTCGCGCTGTTTATTCACGTTCCCGCAATCGCGGATGAAGCGCCCGATCCGGGCAAGGCGGCTGAAAAATTCTATGCGGAGTATCTGGTCCTGGTGAATGCGAACAAGGAAACCACGTCCTGGATGGCGAAGTCGAAGCTCGTGACGACGGAGTTCAAGAAATACTATGCGAAGCAAATGTCGCCAAAAAATGGCGACGCTGTCGAGGTTGATCCCGTGCTGCAGGCGCAGGATACGCCCACATCCCCATTCAAGGCCGGCAAGACGGTGATCAATGGCAACAAGGCGACGGTGAGCCTCACGGCCAAGTTTGACAGGGATACCGACCATATAGCCGTCCAGATGGTGCTGAAGGATGGGGTGTGGCTTGTGGATATGGTGCGGGCGGGGAAGTGAAGAAAGTATTAAGGATAAAGTATAAAATGGGGAGAGAACGTCGAACTTCCAACGTCCAACTTCCAACACCGAATCCGACAAAGGCAGAGAAGGCAGCGCCCTCTCCTACAGTTAAAAATCGCGGGGCGATTTTTGTTTGAGATGGGAGGAGGCTTGCCATTCGGAATGAATTCCGACTAATGGAGAAGGTCGTCCCTCCACCTTCATGAGCCGGAAATCCAAGAAAACTTCGCGACAGAAAGCGGTTGGGCAGCTTTCCGGGGTGGAGGCTTCGAAGCCCGTGCTTCCAGCAAGCGCTTTGGGAAGGCGTGAGCCGCAGAATGAGCCGGTGGCTGAGGGGGTGAGCCCGGGTGATCGCTGGAAGGCTTTGGGTGTGGCATTTTTTCTGGCGGTGATTGTGTGGGTGGTTTTCGGGCAGACACTTGGGGCCGGGTTCATCAATTATGATGACCCTGACACCGTGTCCCGGAACGCCAATGTGATCGCCGGCCTGAACATGAAGGGGATCGAATGGGCTTTTACACACACGGTGGTCAGCCGGTGGGCGCCGCTGACTGCGATCTCGCACATGGCCGACTGCCAGCTTTACGGACTTTGGGCGGGGGGACATCTTTTGACGAATGTTTTACTGCATACGGCCACTACGATCCTGCTGTTCCTCGTATTGTGGCAGATGACCGCGGCGCTGTGGCGGAGCGCCTTTGTCGCTGCGGTGTTTGCCGTTCACCCTTTGCACGTGGAAGCGGTTTCGTGGGTTTCGGTGCGCGGAGATGTGCTCTGCGCGTTCTTTTTCGTGCTGACGCTGGGCGCTTACCTCCACTACGTCCGCAAACCCGGGGCTTCCATGCGCTATTGGACCGTGGCGTTGCTGTTTGCGCTGGGGCTGATGGCAAAATCGATGCTGGTGACGCTGCCGTTTGTGCTGTTGCTGCTGGATTACTGGCCGCTGCATCGTTTTCCGCGGGTATTGACCAAGGCAAATTTTTCAGCAGCCGCACGCCGGCTTGTCGTGGAAAAGATTCCGCTGTTTGCGCTGGTTGTTGTCTCGAGCGTGGCAACGGTGATTGCACAAGGCAAGGCAGTCGCCACGGTTGAAGATCATTCGGTTATCTATCGTCTCTGCAATGCGCTGGTTTCCTATGTTATCTATCTGCGGCAGATGGTGTATCCGGCGGGATTGGCGATCCCCTACCTGGATCCGGTGAATCATGCACCCGTTGCGGGCGCGATCCCCGCGATGGCGCTGCTCGCCGCCATTTCCTATGGCGCTTATCTTTGCCGCGGGAAACAACCCTGGGTGATAACCGGCTGGCTTTGGTACCTGGGAATGCTGGTGCCGGTGATCGGGATAACCCAGATCTCTTACTATACGCATGCAGACCGCTACACTTATCTGCCGCAGATAGGTTTGTACATCCTGGTAACATGGGGAGTTACGGACTTATGCGCTTCGCTGCGCCATCGCCAGCTATTACTGGCCGGTCTTCCTCCGGCTGTAATTGTGGCTTTGATCTTCTGCTCAAGGATCCAAACATCCTACTGGCATGACAGCGAGACCCTGTGGCAGCGCGCGATCGCGTGCACGGCAGATAACTATGTTGCCCATAACAACCTTGGCAACGCACTCCTGGAAAAAGGGGAAGCTACGCAGGCGATTCCCCACCTACAAAAGGCGCTGGAGATCAAGCCTGAATACCCGGAAGCCGAGAATAACCTCGGGAAGGCGCTTGCCCATGAAGGCAAGGAGGACCAGGCGATTTCCTGTTACGAAAAGGCGATTGAAACCAGGCCCGATTTTGCGGAAGCCCAGAACAACCTGGGAACCGCGCTTCTGAAAAAGGGACGAGCGGACGAGGCCATAGCCCACTATCAAAAGGCGATTGGAATCAAGCCCGACCTGGCAGAACTCCATTACGGCTTGGGCAATGCCCTGCTGCAAAAAGGGGAAGTGAATGAGGCGCTGGGGAGTTATAAGAAGTCATTGGAACTTAATCCGGGATATGCGGAAGCCCGCTATGGCATGGGGCTCGCTCTTTTTCAAAATGGAAAGGTGGACGAAGCCGTCGAGAGCTATCAAAAGGCGATTGAGAACAATCCTGATTACGCCGATCCCGAAAACAATCTCGGCAACGTGCTGATGCAAAAAGGAGAGATCGACCAGGCGATCCTCCATTATCAAAGGGCAGCGGAAATCAAACCCGGCCTCGCGGCGATCCGCTACAATCTCGGAGGCGCGCTTCTGCAAAAAGGCCGGATGGACGAAGCCGTGGCGAGTTATCAGAAAGCCGTTGAAATCGACCCGAATTACGCGGACGCGGGTTACAAGCTGGGCAACCTGCTTTTGCAAAGGGGGCAAACGGAGCAGGCGATCCCGTGTTTCCAAAAGGCGCTTCAGAGCAAGCCTGACTTTGTGGAAGCGCATTATGATCTCGCGAATGCGTATCTTCAGCGCGGGGAAGAAAGCGAGGCCATTGCGCACTTCCAGCGCGTGCTGGAACTCCAGCCGCAAAATATCCAGGCGGGGAATAACCTGGCGCTGCTGCTGGCGACTTCCACCAATGGCGCGCTTCGCAACGGGGTAAAGGCGGTGGAACTGGCGGAGCGAGCGAACCAGCTATCGGGAAGCGGGCAGCCGGTGATTCTTGTGGCGCTTGCGGCGGCTTATGCGGAGACCGGGCAGTTTCCCAAGGCGGTGGAGACTGCGCAGAAGGCTTTGCAACTGGCCAATGGGCAGGGGAACGCGGAGTTAGCCGGGACGATCCAGGGGCATATCAAGCTTTACCAGGCGGGGACGGCATTGAGGATGGGGAAATGAGATTTAGAGCATCTGCCAGAAATCATTTCCGGGTAGCACACTGAGAAGCGACTTTGCGCTTGTCGTCCATAAAGGCGTTGAGAGCAGTGCAGAGGCGCTCGATGAGTTCATCGGGGGTGTGAGCGATGAAATCAGAGAAGTAGTCGGCTTTCAGACGCAGCCAGAGGCGTTCGATGGGGTTGAAGTCGGGGCTGTAACTTGGCAGGAATTTGCATTCGAAGTGATGCCAGTCAAGCCGGGCGGCTTTGTGCCAGGAAGCGTTATCAAGGATGAGGATGCGCCGCTTTTGCGGATCGGGCGGAATGCTTTCGGCAAGGTGATCGAGATAACATTGAAAGACGTCAGTATCGACGCCATTGAAGATCAATGCGAAGCTCTGGCCGGTGGCTGGGCAGACCGCGCCGATAACGTTGCTGCGGATATGCTCGCCTTGGTAAGGCACACGCGGGCGGCTGCCGCGGGCGCTCCAGCGGCGGCGCGGGCGCGGATCGCCTTCAATGCCGCATTCGTCGCCATACCATACCTCAATGCCAGGCTGCTGGCGCAACGTGTGGAGTTCCTCCAGGAAAGCGGCCCGTTCGGCTTCATTCTGCCGTTCCGGCCAGCGCTGGGGAACGCGCAGGTTGTAATCCAATTCATGCAGATAGCGGATGGTGGTTCTGTAACCGAGTTCCAGCGCCAGTTGTTCCTTGAGCCATCCGTGAATCTTGACACCGGTCCAATGTTGCTCCCCGGCTTTTGAGGGGTCTTCGAGCACCGGCACCAGAAGATCCTCCAAGTGCTCCAGCTTGATCTTGCGGGGACGACCGGTTCGCGGCTTGCTTGCCAGCGCGTCAATGCCACCCGTGTTGAAAAGCACCATCCAAAGCCGAACCATGCGCTCCCCGCGTCCGAAAAGTTCGCTCACCTGCGCACGGCTGTATCCCTTCAAAAGCCCGCGAATCACCGCGAACCTCACATAACTGCGTTTGTTCGGCGCAGCCTCCATCGCCGCAAGCAATTCCCCTTCGCTCGCGTTCTCCCCATTCGGTTCTATGCAATCAACTCGCAATATTCATCTTCAACCACAAGACGCCAATTCGTACAAATACAAAAACACTAAAGCCGGAAATTATTTCTGGCAGATACTCTAACCGCAAAGGGCGCCAAGGACGCAAAGGGGGGAGCGATGAGAGAACGTCCAACTTTCAACGTCCAACATCCAACATTGAATCCGGAAAAGGCGGAAATCTGACTCTTGGAGAGGCAGAGGAGCTGGCGGGCGTTTATTTATGGGAATCTTCAGACTGATTGCAGAAGGCTTTGATTTCCTGCTTGAGGGCGCGGGCGGCGGCGGTTTCGGCGGCTTCGCCTTGTGATGGCGAATAACGAAGGGCTGTATACATGCCGGTGATGCGCTGGATGCGCGGGGCGTGGGAGGGGAGCTGTTCCGATGCGCGGGTGGCAAAGCGCACGGGGCCTTCCCAGGGCTCGCGTTCCACGCCGAGGACTGCGACGCGGCGGGAGAAGCGGTCGTAGAGCGCCTTTGCGGGATCGGTGGAGATACGGGCCCGCCACCAAAGCAAGATGGATTGCAGGCAGAGGAGGAAAATCGCCACGAGCACGAGCCAGCCGAGGAGCCGCAGCGGCCTGATATCGACGAGGCCGAGATTGAGGAAGAAGGTCTGCTGCGTTTCCTCATCGAAATTCAGCACGTGGGCATCCCACTCGTAGCTGATGGTATCCCATGCAAGCTGCAACTGGCGCAAAATGGGCTGTTTTCCCCACGCACCCGATGCCTGGAGGTCGCCGACCGCCCCTGCCCCGACGTGGGCGGCGGCACTCATATCCATATAGCCGGAAAATCCCATGTCGACCCGGCCCGGCGCGACGGCGGCGGTGGGATCGGCGCGTTCCCAGCCGGTATCGGCAAACCAGACCTCGCACCACGCATGGGCATCGGACTGGCGGACGACGAGATAATTGCCGAGGGAATTAAACTGCCCGCCCTGGTAGCCGACCACGACGCGCGAGGGGATGCCGGCCATGCGCATGAGCGTGCCGAATGCGGCTGCATAATGCTCACAAAAACCGACCCGGCGATTGAAGAGGAAATCGTCCAGCGCATCGTCCCCATACGTGCCCGGCGTGATGGAGTAGGTGAAATTCTCCTTGCGAAAAAAATCGAGCGCGCGGGCCACGATGATGCGCGGGGCGGCTCCATCGGCAGTCCATGATTGCACGAGCCTGCTGGCGCGCACCGGGATGACGGCGGGGAGTTGCAGGCATGCCCTTCGCTCGATGGAGCGGAGCCTTGTTTCGCGGTTGTTCGGGAATGAGTTTATTTCGTACCGGCGCGGGCTGTAAATGGGCTTGGTGGAATGCAGGACATTGCCCGCCAGCATGTTGATGTCGTTAAAAATCATGTCCTTGCCGGGGGGCTTCGTCGGCCAGTCGAGGGCGAAAAGCCATTGTCCGTTATTCGGCTGGACCACGATGACCTGGCGGACGGGAACGCCGGTGACATTTTCCGGCCGGCTGCGCGCCATGCCCTCGCGGATGGGGGACCATGAAAGCCCTTCGTCCTTCATAAGGATGGCGCCGCGCCAGTAAAGACTCGAGGGACGGGGGACGTTGCCATCGGGAAATTCCACGCGGAATGCCACATCGCTCGACAATGCGAGGGCCGAGACGCTGCCGGGGGAGAGTTCATCGGACATGCCGGTGCGATTGAACATGTTGTGCTTCAACTCAAACCGGAAGGGGCCGCTGCCACGCGGAAAAAGAAAGAACATGACCGCTATGAGCGGCAGCGCCACGAGCATGAGCTGGAAGCTCGCCCACAACGGGGCGACGATCCCCCGCCGGGAAGCGCCGCCGTGAAATTGAGCCACGGCGGTGAGGATGAGCCAGAACGTGACAGCAGCAAAAAAACCGGCGCCGATGCCCTGTGAAATGAAGAGGCCCGCGAGACTCAGGAACCAGCCGAGAAGCGCGAGGATATGAAAATCCCGCGCTGTATGGGCCTCGAGGATCTTGACCGAGATGAGCAGGATGGAAATGGAGAGACCGGGCTCGAGGCCGGTAAGCGCATGATAATGAAAATGGATCGCCTCCAGCATGACTGCTACCGTGGCGAGTTTCCACGGGGTGGACCGCAGCCTGATCCCGCGCTGCTCCATGCAGAACTTTGAGATGAGCACCGCGAGAAAGGAAACCGGCACCCACCAGACGAGATTTCCAAACATGGGGGGCACGCTGAAAAGTAGGGCGACGGCGAACCAGAGCAACGGCTTCCGCGGAATCTCCTGTTTTTTGACCGGGGTTCTCATGCGTG
>Ga0206847_10193_pt2 | contig 14728 bp, 12 predicted proteins | sample Alteio_BWOrgCont_17_FD_152880 | JGI IMG/M metagenome (GOLD analysis project Ga0206847, IMG submission 152880) | Enriched cells from forest soil in Barre Woods Harvard Forest LTER site, Petersham, Massachusetts, United States -... | ecosystem: Environmental > Terrestrial > Soil > Temperate forest >... | reverse complement strand
AGCAATACGGAGTTTTCCTGGGCGAGTACGTAACCGTCGGCCATTCGGTGACGCTGCACGGATGCGTGATCGAAGACCGTTGCCTGATCGGAATGGGTTGCATCATCCTGAATGGAGCGCGGATCGGCGCTGGCTCGATTATTGCGGCGGGCACACTGATCCCGGAAAAAACCGTGGTCGAGCCAGGATCGCTCTGGATGGGATCACCCGGCAAATTCCGCCGCAAGCTGGACGAAAAAGATCAGGCGAGCATTCTGCGCTACGCGAATAATTATTTGGGGTACAAAGAATCGTATTTGCGGGAGCGATAGCACTTAGGCGAAGACTCTTATGGATTGTCATCCCGAGCGAAGCGGGGGATCTGCAGTTTAAACTGTCATCCTGAGCGGAGAATGATGTTCAGCAAAGCCGGGACCTGAGAGCTACTGTCATCCTGAGCGGAGTTGCGGTTCGCGAAGCGAACGGCAACGCAGTCGAAGGACCCCGACGGTGATGGCGGCTCCTGAAAAGTCGCAAGGCGTTTCTCCCCGCGCGCTCGAGACAAGCTGTGTAGTGAGAACTCCCTGATGCGGCCGGTGCGGAATCGACGGCAGCGGGGTCCTTCGACTGCATCAGTTCATTCGTGCCGAATGAACTGACTCCGCTCAGGATGACAGCGCTTAAGTAGGGCCAGAAGCGACGAACGACCATGATCAAAGCCGTCCGAGGAACTCGCGATCTTCTCCCGCCTGACACGGCGCTGTGGAATTTCGTCGAGTCGGCGGTGCGCGACGTTTTCCGCGCCTACAACTTCCACGAAATCCGTACGCCCATTTTCGAGGAGACGCAGCTTTTCGCCCGCAGCGTCGGCGAAGAGACCGACATCGTTTCGAAAGAAATGTACACGTGGGAGGATCGCGCGCGTGCCGAAAGCGAAAAGGGCCAATCCCTCACCCTCCGCCCCGAAAATACTGCCGGCGTCGTCCGCGCCTACATCGAACACAAACTCTGGGATCGCGGTCTCAACAAGCTCTACTACATCGGCCCGCAATTCCGCCGCGAGCGTCCGCAGAAGGGCCGCTACCGCCAGTTCTACCAGATCGGAGCAGAGGTCATCGGCCCATCGACTGCCGGCAGCGAATCTCCCGCGCGCGACGCCGAGATCCTCGAACTGCTCGCCACGCTGCTCGACCGCCTCGGCATCAAGGACTGGACACTGCAACTCAATTCCGTCGGCTGTCCCAACGATCGTGCCGCCTACAATGAAGCTCTGCGCAAAGCGCTCGAACCCGTCGCCTCGCAGATGTGCGCTGACTGTCAGCGCCGCTCCGTAACCAATCCTTTGCGCGTCTTCGACTGCAAGGTTCCCGCCGACCAGCCCATTATCGAGAAGCTGCCGCGCATCAGCCAGTATCTCGACGAGCCATGCCGCAAGCACTTCGAGCAGGTGCAGGAAATTCTGAAATCGGTCGGGGTCGAGTTTCACCTGAACGACCGCCTGGTCCGCGGCCTCGACTACTACACTCGCACCGCATTCGAATTCACCCACGGCGCGCTCGGCGCGCAAAACGCCATCCTCGGAGGCGGCCGCTACGATGGCCTCTCCGAATCCCTCGGAGGCCCCAGCGCTCCCGGCATCGGCTTCGCTATCGGAGAAGATCGCCTGGTGCTGGCGCTACAGGAGTCCGCCGGTGAAGTCCAGCGCAAGCCCGACGTTTACATCGCTCCACTTGGCGCTGGCATGGACCGCGAAGCCGCCCGCCTGGCTCGCGAGCTGCGCCGCAATAATAAAGACAAAGACATCATTGTCGAACTCGGTGACGAGACTTTCCGGCTAAAGAAATCGTTCGAGTTCGCCACTAAAGCCGGCGCCCGCTTCATCCTGATTGTGGGCGAAAACGAGGTCAAGTCCGACTCCTTCGCCCTGAAAAACCTCGCCACCGGCGAGCAGATTTCTGTCCCCCGTGCAGACCTGGCGCAGCGTATCTTGGGATGAAGTTAAGAGAGCGCCCAAATTGATCCCCGAAAGCATTGTCGGCCCGAGCAACGAGGGATTTGCCGTTTTGCCGGTCACGGAAGAATGTTCGCCAGCCGGTTTGACACACAACTCCCCGCAGACTTAGTATCTCGACGGCTAACTCACCGCCACAAATTTCGATTCCAACTGACGAAAGGAGAACTTTCCTATGAGACTGCGATTCATCACCATCGCCTTCGTTGCTTTGTTTTTTGCGATCGCGCTGCCGGTTCAGGCCCAGATGGACATGCCCAAGCCCGGACCCGAGCTCAAGAAACTCGACTACTTCGCCGGTACCTGGACCACGGAAGGCGACATCAAGCCGGGTCCCATGGGGCCGGGCGGCAAATTCAGCGGGACCGACCACGTCCAGTGGATGGATGGTGGATACTTCCTCGTGACCCGCTCCGAATTCAATGGCGCCATGGGCAAGGGTACGGAAACGTCCTACATGGGATACGACGCCAACGACAAGGCCTATACCTATGATTCCTTCAGCACCATGGGCGAGGCCGACCATTCCAAGGGTACCGTCGATGGCGATACCTGGAACTGGCACAACGAGGAAAAGATGGGCGGGCAGACCATGAAAGGACGATTCACCGTTAAGGTGGTCTCGCCGACGTCGTACAACATGAAGTTCGAAATGTCCTCCGACGGCACCACCTGGACCACCGTGATGGAAGGCAAAGCCACCAAGAAATAACTGACCCAAGCGGGACAGGCCTGCGCCTGTCCCCATCCTCATAGTCTCGCCGCTGGGCTGTTCGCTCACAGCCGCTCCTCGCCCCCAGCATTTATAATTTCCCGTTCAGCCACATCTCCACTGAAAGGCACAACTTGCTCGATTTTCTTGGCGACTTACGACGGACTCACATGTGTGGCGCTCTGCGCGCCTCTGACGCCGGCCAGAAGGCCGTCCTGATGGGCTGGGTCAACCGCCGCCGCGACCTTGGCAACCTGGTTTTCGTCGACGTCCGCGACCGCTCGGGCGTTACTCAGATCGTCTTCGATAAAGAGCGCAATCCCGCCCTGCACGAAAAAGCCGGACAGCTGCGCAATGAGTACGTCATCGCCGCCATCGGCACGGTCCGGCAGCGCACCTCTGACACGGTCAATAAGAACGTCGCTACCGGTGAAGTTGAACTGGTCGCCGCCGAACTGCGCATCCTGAATGAATCGAAACAGCCGCCGTTCCTGCCCGGCGAAACCGTTCTGCCCAACGAGGAAATGCGCCTCAAGTACCGCTACATCGACCTGCGCCGCGACGCCATGCAGCGCAACATCGAACTGCGGCACAAGGTCGCAATCGCCATCCGCGAGTCGCTTTCCGCGCAGGGTTTCTTTGAGATCGAGACTCCGTTCATGACCCGCTCCACGCCCGAAGGCGCGCGAGATTATCTCGTCCCCAGCCGCGTCCAGCCCGGCAGTTTCTATGCCCTGCCGCAATCACCGCAACTGTTCAAGCAGATCCTGATGATTTCTGGCTTCGACAAATATTTTCAAATCGTGCGCTGCTTCCGTGATGAAGATCTGCGCGCCGACCGCCAGCCGGAATTCACCCAGATCGACTTGGAAATGTCCTATCCGCAACCGGAACGGGTGTGGGAAGTCGTGGAATCGTTTCTCACCGCCGCCTTCAAAGCTGCCGGCCACCAGATCAAGACGCCCTTCCCGCGCACGAGCTATGACGAAGCCATCCGTCTCTACGGCAGCGACAAGCCCGACATGCGTCTGCCCGCCATGGTCGACGTGCGCGAGGCCTTCGCCCCTGAAAATCTTACAACTCTGGGCGTGAGCGCAAACCTGCCGGTCGTTGCCATTCGCATTCCCAAAGTTGGCGAGCTTTCCCGCAAGGAGCGCGACGAGATTAAGTCGCTGTTCAACGCCAAGGGCGGTGCCAAGCTATTCGAAGATTTCAAGCGGCTGGAGAAGAGCTTTCCAGAAACTGCCGCAGAGATTCGTCAGAAATGCGGAGCGCAAGCCGACGACCTGCTGGTCATCGTCGCCGGAGACGGCAAGCCCTCCGAACATAAATCCGAAGGCGGCGTAAAGCCCGAAGTCAAGCAGCACGACCACGCCGTATACACTTCCGCCGGCTTGTTGCGCCTGGCGCTCGCACAGAAGTATGCCGACCGGCACGGCGCGTTCAAGAAGACCGGCGACCCGGCGACCGACTACCGCTTCCTCTGGGTCACCGACTTCCCCATGTTCGAATACGACGAAGAAGGTCAGCGCTGGGCGGCCGCGCATCATCCGTTTACTTCGCCGCACGAGCATGACATGGACAAGCTCGAATCCGATCCTGCCGCTGTGCGTGCCCTCGCCTACGACGTAGTGCTCAACGGAACCGAGCTCGGCTCGGGATCCATCCGTATTCATCGCCAGGACATTCAGAGCAAGATTTTCCACGCTCTCGGCATGACGGAAGAAGAGGCTCGCAGCCGTTTCGGATTTTTCCTCGAAGCGCTGGAGTACGGCACGCCGCCGCACGGAGGCATCGCCCTGGGGTTGGATCGCATTGTGATGATCCTGGCCGGGGCCGACAGCCTGCGCGAGGTGATTCCATTCCCCAAGACAGCCCGGGCCGTCGACCTGATGGTGGATGCGCCCACGCCGGTCAGCGAGACACAGCTGCGGGACTTGGGAATTCAGGTGAAGAAGGGCCAGTAGATTTGAAAGGGCGTGGCTTCAGCCACGCCGTCAAGTCATTCAAAATGTGTCCGCGCTTCAGCGCCCGCGGTGAGTTTCTTCCGCCCTCGACAAGAACGCCGTCGAAATGACGGTATACTTCCGTCGCCACCCCGATCAAAGACCGCCAGCCAATGTTAGCCCTACGGCCAGCGCTTCCCGCCATCTTCCCAACCGACAGCGCGTGCCGGTTGCGGCGCGGTGTTCGCCGCCGGTTGCGGAACTCGAATCGGTTGCTGCACAGCGGATGTGCTGGCTAAGGTTGGTTTGTTAGCGGAACTCTCGGTCATGGCCTCTTTTTCTTCGGAGAGCAGGGGTGCGGCGACTCGAAGCGCCTCCACCTCTTTCTCCAGCCGGGCCAGCTCCAGTTCTTTTTGCCGCAAAACCTCGTAAACGTTTTTCATGTCTTGGCACCTGGGACATCGTTATTTACAACAGTTGCACGCAGACTATGCAGTTGCGAGGCTTTTGTCAAGGAAGAAGGTTGGGGGCCTTTCTACTCTGAGACAACTTTACCCGTGCCGCCCTCAGATTCGCATCGGCATAACGATGTAACGGTACTTGTAATCTTCACTTTCCGCGGGGCGTAGTTGCCCGGCCGACTGGGAATCCTTGAGTTCCAGTTTCACCTCGCCGCTGCCGGTCGCCTTCAGGAAATCCAGCAGATACTGCGCATTGAAGCCAATCGCAATGGTTTCGCCGTCATAGTCGGTCTCCAGCGAATCTTCCGATTCTCCGGCTTCGCTCGAAGAGGCTGAAAGCTTCAGTTCGCCCTTTTCGAGCTTCAACTTGACGGCCCGCGAACGCTCATCGGCAAACTGCGCCACACGAGAGATTGCCTGAGCCAACTCGTCCCCGTGCAACGTGATCGACCGGTTGTTGTCCTTGGGCAACACCGCCTCAAAGTTAGGGAATTGCCCGGTAAGTTGCCGCGAGGTCAGCAGGCGCTGCCCAATGCGGAAGAACAAAGTTGATTCATCCTTGGCGAACTCGATTTCTTCCACGTCGCTTGAGTCCAGCAGCGACTTCAATTCGTCCATCGCCTTCTTGGGGACCAGAGTTTTCAATTCGCCGGAAACTCCCGCAAACTTTGCGCCGGTATGCTCGATGTGCGACAAGCGGTGGCCGTCGGTCGCTACCATGGTGATCGACTCCGGCTTCAGCATCATGAGCGCGCCGTTCAAGGTGTAGCGCGACTCTTCCGTGGCAATCGCAAAACCGGTCTTAGCAATCATCCCGCGCAAAACCTGGGCTGGAATCTTCACAACGCCCGCAGTGGGGAACGCAGGCAGGCTGGGAAAATTGGCGCGCGCCATGCCCACCATCTTCGTATTCGACCGGCCGCAGCGAATGCTGACCCAGTGGTTCTCCAGCAGTTTGATGGAGATATCGGCATCGGGCAGCAGCTTCACATAGTCGTAAAGCTTGCGCGCCGGAACCGTGCAGGCGCCTTCCTTCTTCACTTTGGCGACGCAGGAGGTTCGCAGGCTCAGATCCAGATCGGTCGCCGTCAGCGACAGCTTGTCGCCGCCCGCTTCAAATAGATAGTTGGAGAGGATCGGGATCGTGGTCTTGCGCTCGACCACGCCCTGCGTCGCGGTCAGTTCCCGCAACAACTCAAACTTGCTGACTGTGATCTCCATCGTGGTGGTTCCCGTCGCAGATGCGATCGCTTCTACCGGCATGACCCAGCTCCCTCGCCGTGCAGTGGTTTTGGTTACTCCACTTATATCAAAAGAAAAAGCACGAAAACAGACACAATCTAAGAGGGAAGAGGGAAATCCCACAATTCTTCCCCGGCGGCACCGGCAGGACTCCGACCGCGATCGACCCCGGGATCAGGGAGGCTGGGGGGAGGGCTGGGTTCCCTGAATCCCGAAGTCGAAACCGGTTGCTTAAAATATCTTTAGGATGCTCCTACTAACTTGTCGATGTAAGCCGAGCCTCCCCGCAAGCCTGCCCTGAGCGAAGTCGAAGGGTGGCCCTAGCCGCCCAATTGCTCCGTCAGCTTATTGAGCATGCGGTTCAGGTCTTTATCCTTCTGCCGTACTGTGTCGATCTTCTCCACGGAGTGCAGCACGGTGGTGTGGTGCTTGCCGCCAAACTGGCGGCCAATCTCGGGCAGCGAAGCCTCGGTCAAATGCTTGGACAGATACATGGCGATTTGCCGCGGATATACAATCGCCCGCGAATTATTCTTCGCCTTGATTTCCACCAGCCGCAGCCCGAACTGCTCGGCCACCGCTTTCTGAATGGATTCAATCGTTACCCGGCGCGCCTGCGAATCGATAAAGTTCTTCAGCACCTGCTGGGTATAGGGCAGGGTAATCTCAGCCCCGATCAGCGACGAGTGCGCCACCAGCCGGATCAACGCCCCCTCAAGTTCGCGAACGTTAGAACGGATGTTCGAGGCGATATAGAGGGCCACATCAGTCGGCAGGGTGACCCGCTCCTGCTCGGCTTTCTTTTGCAGGATGGCGACCTTGGTCTCCAGATCCGGTGGCTGGATATCGGCGATCAGCCCCCATTCAAACCGGCTGCGCAGCCGGTCTTCAATCTCCGCCAACTCTTTGGGCGACCGGTCGCTGGCGATCACGATCTGCTTCATCGACTCATGCAACGCATTGAACGTATGAAAGAACTCTTCCTGGGTCCGTTCCTTCTGCGCAATGAACTGGATGTCATCGATCAGCAAAACATCCATGTTCCGGAAGCGGTCGCGGAAGCTGGTCATCTTGTCGTAGCGCAGCGAGTTGATCATCTCGTTGGTGAACTTGTCGCTGGAGACGTAGCAGATGGCCGCCTGCGGCATCCGCCGGCTGACCTCGTGGCCAATGGCCTGCATCAGATGGGTCTTGCCCATGCCGACACCGCCGTACAAGAACAGGGGGTTGTAGGCTTTGGAAGGACGCTCCGCCACCGCCTGGCAGGCCGCATGCGCAAACTGGTTGCCGCTGCCGATCACGAAGGCATCGAAGGTGTACCGCGGATTCAGTTGTGCTGCGCCGTCCCAATCGAACCGCGATTGCGACGGATGATGCGCCTGCGAAGAGACTTGCGCCGAAAGTCCTCCGTTATGCCGCATCGGCGCGACCGGCGTCTCCGCCTCCGAGGTCACGAATTGCACGTCCTGGTATCCCAGGCCGAGCGAGTCGATCGCCTCCTGGATCAGATCGAGGTATTTGTCATTCTGGCGGCGGGCTTCCTCGGTCTCCACCCGAACGAACAGCACACTCCCACTGGCGTGACTGTATCGCGTGGGTTTCAGCCAGCGGTCATACGCCGGCCGGTTGATCTTTTTTTCCAGCGCATCCAGAACGCGCATCCACGGATTGGGAGCAAGACTTGGTATTGGGACCGACATAATGATTTCTTGATGACGTCGCCGGCGAACGCCGGGCCTATATTACTGCCGCCAGAAACAAATGGCTCCCAGCGAACTCAACCCTGACGATGGGGTGCTTTCACCGGGCCAAAAGAAATTTTCAAAAGCGGAACAGTTCGGCATACTAGCACAAAAAAAATTTGTTTGGCGGAAATCTTCGCGAAAGATTTTCCTGATCACGATCATCGCAAGCTCTTGCCAAAAATTCTGTCAAGTAGCGATTTTATAACTGCCGCATGAGTTGTGCAGCGGCGGCATCCCTTTGCATCCGACCCCATCTTCGGCGAACTGATCGAACCATGTGCCGCGGGCGCCCTCGCCCGCGTTCGCCGGACAACAGCGCGGCTATGACTTCACGAGTCCGCTGGATTGCGGTGTCGATGTCCGTGCTCCCGTGCACCTTCGTGTCCTCTGTGGTTTGCAGAATTTGGCTTGCGAGCTCTTCCACCCCGGTTTGCTCGGATCACGTCCCTCATTTATACTTTTTATTCGCTGAAATCTCGATAACACAGATTCCATGAGTTAGGAGCAGCTAAGTTTCATGCCTAAGCGCACTTTCCAACCGAACCGCCGTCACCGGTCCAAGACGCACGGATTCCGTACGCGGATGAAGACCAAAGGCGGGCGGGCGGTGATTTCGAGCCGCCGCGCCAAGGGGCGCAAGCGGGTCTCGGTGAAGCCCGGTTTCCGTGAGTAGAGGTTTTCTTTCCCGGAATCGAAGGAATTCCGAAAGCTGAGTTCAGGTCGTTTACTGTGAGCGGAACCGCTCCTAACGGCGGCACCAGCCCCTGCGCTTCCGGGAAGCGGCGTATCTTTCCGCGCGCCTCCCGCTTACTGCGGCATTCGGACTTTGAGCGAGTTTACCGGCAAGGCCGGCGTCACTTCGCCGCCCACCTCACCGTGTTTTACCTGGTGCGCGCGGAAAGTGGAGGCTGGCGAGTCGGTTTTACCGTCGGCCGGGCGCTGGGCGGCGCCGCCGTCCGCAACCGTATGAAGCGGCGGCTGCGCGAGGCGGTTCGTTTACACTGGCCCGGTTCGACTGTGCCGGTGGACGTGGTCATCAACCCCAAGAAGTCGATGCTGGGGATCGAGTTCTCGGAATTGGGCAAGGAAGTAGCGCTAGCGTTCAAAGCGATTCAAAAGTTTGCAGAGAAGCAAGCGCCCGATGCGAAGTAGGCTATTGGGATAATTTCAGGGATCGGTTTTGTGGAAGGGCACGGCTTCAGCCGTGCCTCTAGGTCGTTGAAGACGTGTCCGCGGTTTAGCGCCTGAGGTCATCCGGGCGAGTTGCCAGGCAGCCGATGAGCTTTTCACAAAAACTCGCGCTCGCATTGCTTCGCGGATACAAGTGGGCAATCTCGCCGCTGTTTCCTCCGGCATGCCGCTATGTGCCGACGTGCTCCGAATACGCCATGGAAGCGGTTGCATGTCATGGCGCTCTCCGGGGAAGCATAATGGCAGCCTGGCGCTTATTGCGTTGCCATCCCTTCACCCGCGGAGGATACGACCCGGTGAAAATCACCAGCAACGCGGATGCTCCGGTTGTGTGTAACTCCACCGGCGCTTGCAGTCACTGAGAAAGAAACTTTGGCCGAATTCAAAAATCCTCAGCAAGAACCGGGCATGGATCGCCGGCTGCTCCTGGTGTTTGCGCTTACCTTCCTGGTCATCGTTCTTTTCCAGCCGGTGCTCAAAAAGTTTTTGCCTCAGCCGCCCTCCCCTCCGGCCCAATCGCAAAGCCAGACCCAAACCGCCGCCGCTCCCAAAGTCTCAGCACAAACAAGCCAGGCGACTCCACAGAAGACCTTGCCGGCGGTAGGCACCAAAGTCGCAAGCTCCGAATCAGAAACCGTCATCGAGAACGGTCTTTACCGCATCACCTTTACCAACCGCGGCGCCCAAGTAAAGTCCTGGGTCTTAAAGAAATTCGACGACGATCAGGGCCAGCCGCTCGACCTGGTCAACCGCGCCGCCTCCGCCAAGTACGGCTACCCACTCTCTTTGTGGACCTACGACGAGAACCAGCGCAACCTGCTGAACTCCGCGCTCTACGTCGCCTCCGCTTCCGGTACGCAGACCGCTCCCGCCGAAGTCACTTTCGAATACGCCGAGCAGGGCTGGTCGGTCCGCAAGCGCTTCAGCTTCGATCACAGCTACGTGGTGCACGTGGAGACTTCCGTGCTCTACAACGGCGGCCCAGTCACCGCATACCCCATGTGGCCGTCCGGATTCGGCGACCAGATCAACGCCCCCGGTTACGCCGCCGGACTCGTCGAGTCGCAGTCCGGGAACAGCATCGAGCGCACCGCCTTCAAGAAAGTCAGCGGCGGAGCGACCCTGCACGGTTCCTACAACTGGGCAGGTCTCGCCGACCAGTATTTTGCTGCCGTATTCATTCCCGACAATCCACAAGAAATAGCCGCAGTCACGCTGCGCAATCCACTCGACATCCCGAAAGACGTTCGCAAGGGAGAGCAAAGCGAAAACGTCAAGGTTGATGTTCTCGGCGTTGCCGTGGGCAGCCCCGGCGGCACTACTTCGCAGCGCATGTATGTCGGCCCCAAAGAATTAAAATCTCTGGAAGCGACCGCTGTCCCGACCATCACGGGCGCCGACCCCGATCTGCGCGGCTTGGTCGACTTCGGCCGCTTCAGCATCATCGCCCGGCCGCTGTTCGTCTGGCTCCGCTGGACCCACGGCTATGTCCACAACTGGGGATGGTCGATCGTCCTTCAGACGCTCATCATCACCCTGGCGCTTCTGCCGCTGCGCATCTCCAGCATGAAATCCGCGCTGAAGATGCAGAAGATTCAGCCGCAGATGAATTCCATCAAGGAGAAGTATAAGAAGTACGGCATGCGCGATCCGCGCCGCCAGGAAATGAACACCGAGATTGGCGAGTTGATGAAAAAGGAGGGCGTGAACCCGGTGGGCGGCTGCCTGCCGCTGGTCATCCAGATGCCGTTTCTGTTCGCCTACTATGGCATGCTCGCTTCGGCGCTCGATCTGCGCCACGCCCACTGGCTCTGGATCCACGACCTCTCATCGCGCGATCCCTGGTTCTTGCTGCCGATTCTGCTGGTGGTCAGCATGGTCGCTACCCAGCGCATGACCCCGCAAACTGGCATGGACCCCTCTCAGCAGAAAATGATGAACCTGATGATGCCGCTGATGATGGGATTTTTCTTTTTCAATCTGCCGGCCGGATTAAGCCTCTACTACGCCGAAAGCAATTTGATTATGATTGCACAGCAGGCCGTAATGAACCGCACCAGCCTGGGACAGGAAATGAGAGAACTAGCCGCCAAGCGTGCGAGAAAGAAAGAGAAGTAAAGCATTCAGCCCTCAGCAATCAGCTTTCAGCCACGAGCTTATTGCTGACAGCTGAGAGCTGAGAGCTTTTTATGCCCATCCCCGACAAAATCGCAGCTGCGAACAAGATCAACGAGTTCCTCACCAGCCTCGTGACTCTGGGCGGATTGCATCTGAAATACCGCATCACCGTCGACCCTCCGCTCGCCGAAGAACGCGAGTGGGAGCGCCCTGAAATTCTGGTCCAGCTCTCCGGCCCAGACTCCACGTTGCTCTTGGAGCGCGGCGGCGAACTGCTGCGCGCCATCGAACTGCTCGCCATCGAGATGCTCCGCCTGCCCGGCAACGAACACGAGAAGATCAGCTTCGATTGCATGAATCATCGCGCCATGCGCCTCGAAGAGCTTCGCATCGCCGCCGGAGTAGCCGCCGACCGCGTCCGCAAAACCGCCATGCCCTATGAGTTTGCGCCTATGTCGTCGCGCGAACGCCGCATCGTGCATCTGGCCCTGCGCGATCACGCTGATCTCCGCACCGAAAGCCAAGGCGAAGGCCCGCACCGCTGCCTGATCGTCTATCCCAAGGACTACAAGCAAGCCGCCAAACCCACCCGTCGAACCCTCCTTTAACTAGCTCATCAATACAGAGCTGTTCGCTGAAGAGTTCCCATCGTCCACCCCTAACCCTGTCATCCTCGAGGAAGCGGAACCTTCGCGAAGCGAAGGTTCCCAACGAAGGACCTATGCATTTTCCTGCACGGAGGCCTGTGATGCCCGATCACTCTCATCCGGCTTTTTCCGGCTGGTACCGATGCCGCTCATACCACCCTTCGCTCAGGTCTCTCCACTCCGGGTTCATCGACACAATGAGAGCCATCTTCTCGATTCGCAGCAGCCCCTTAACCTGTTTTTCCCGCGCAATCGCCACGTGAACGTCTCCGAAGCGCTCGAAATACACCAACCGATCCACCCGATAGCGGGAAGTAAAACCGGGGTGCGTATGATGCTTGTGTTCAAAAACGCGGTTCTCGAGTTTGCTGGTCACACCGGTGTAGAGCGTCTTGGAGCGGTTGCTCATGATGTAAACGTAGTAGACTTCGGGCCGGAATACATAGATCCTTCGATTGTCTTCCACTTGCTTCGCAAGCTGGAAGACCGCCCTCAGCATGACACCCGTTAGGAGTGATGTCGGTGATGCATGACCAGAGCGCCCGGTGATCCGGAAGCTTCGCGAAGCGAAGGCTCCCGACGAAGAGCCTGCCCTTGAGCCGAATGGCGAAGGGACCTATGCATTTCCCCTGCCCCTCGCGCAACCCCGAATTTGTCAGTAGCTTCCGCCCTCAATCAGGACTAAAATGGCCGCTGGCAGGCGCGGTTCTGCGGGAAGGCCCCTCGAACGCGGCCGCTCCAACCCTCCCCCAAGAGGAGCAGTTAACCCGTGAACCTCAACCGACCTCCGATTCTTACCGCTCTGGCAATCATCATTCTTTCGCTGACCATCCACGCCTCCGCCGAGTGGAACGAGCAAGTTCTTTACAACTTCCAGGGTAAGCCGGATGCGGCAACCCCGGCAGGGGGCGTTGTCTTCGACAAGCAAGGAAACTTATACGGTGCTACGGTGGACGGTGGGGCGGGAGGCGAGGGCGCTGTTTTCGAGCTTTCTCCTCCCCGGCAGAAGAGCGGAGTGTGGACAGAAACTATACTTTATTCTTTCCAACCCACGCAGGAGTACAAAGACGGCGCTTTTCCTACCAGCGGTGTGATCATAGATGCGTCAGGGAATTTGTACGGCGTCACTGCCTACGGGGGCAGCGGTAATTGTACTTTGCTTGGCAACGTGGTTGGTTGTGGAGTGGCCTATGAGATTTCGCCGCCTGTCCAGAAAGGGGGGCATTGGACGGAGACGATTCTGTACAGCTTCCAAGGCGGCAACGACGGGCAGGTGGGGAACGGCAATCTTGTGTTTGACAAGGCAGGGCACTTGTATGGTGCGACCCTTTATGGCGGTGGATACGGAAGCTGCAATGCACCCTATTACCAATACTGTGGCACGGTCTTGGAACTGACGCCGCCCAAACAAAAGGGTGGCGCGTGGACAGAGCAAGTGCTCTATAGTTTCCAAGGCGGAACGGACGGAGCGAACCCAAACGGCGGACTGATCCTTGATAAGAAGGGCACGATCTACGGCACCACATGGTCGGGTGGTAACCAAGGATGTGGTACAGCTTGGAGTACCGGCTGCGGCACCGCTTTTGCCCTCCTGTCTTCCAAGAATGGCGAGTCGACTGAGCAGGTTCTGCACGTGTTTGGCATGGTCTCAAACGATGGGGCTAATCCGGCTGCCGGGCTCGTGCGGGGCCTCAACGGCGTTCTGTACGGTACTACCAAAGCAGGCGGAGCCAGTAGTTTCGGAGCGGTTTTCGCGATGGCCACCTCCCTAGGAAATGCCTCGTCTTGGACCGAAACAGTCCTGTATTCCTTTACAGATGCAGAAGATGGACAGAGTCCAATGGATGCGCTCAGCGCCGGTTCTAACGGAACTTTGTATGGCACGACATATCAAGGCCTGGGCACATCCCAGTACGGTAACGTATTCCAGCTCACCCCCCCAGCCAAGAAAAAGAGAAGGTGGAAGTTCGATGTGCTTTATGGCTTTGGAAATCACCCTCCTAGTAATGGTGCACAACTAGCGGCAGGGCTTGCCCTTGACAGTAAAGGAAGGCTCTACGGTACAACCCAATATGGGGGGACGGGGCAGGAGTGTGGTTCCGGGAACTGTGGAGTCATTTTTGAAATATCGCACTAAGCGCGAGGAACCTTCAAACGATTAAACGAGACGAGGATAAGAACATGAACAGCGTTCCGGCTTTGACACCGACCCACAAACTCATAGTGATTATGGCGATGTTTGTCGTCTGCTTTTCTGGACTTGCAACCCCACGGCTCGCCGCGCAAGTAACGATCTGCGCGGGAAGTCAGGGGAATAATGGTGTTTACAACGCCGTGTGTGGCTCCAATAACAGCATTGGCATTTTGGCTCATCAGCATTCATCGACGCCGGGTGCCCCATCGTAACAACGCGTTCGGTGCGACCTTTAGGGTGGGGATTTTCCTTCGTCAATCGTTCACCTTGCATTTCTGACGAACTCGGACCTTGACATCCCCCTCCGACCACCCTACGCTATTGGCGCGGTTCCGCGGGAAGGCCCCTCGAACGCGGCCGCTCCAACCCTCCCCCAAGAGGAGCAGTTAACCCGTGAACCTCAACCGACCTCCGATTCTTACCGCTCTGGCAATCATCATTCTTTCGCTGACCATCCACGCCTCCGCCGAGTGGAACGAGCA
>Ga0206847_10294_pt1 | contig 14730 bp, 13 predicted proteins | sample Alteio_BWOrgCont_17_FD_152880 | JGI IMG/M metagenome (GOLD analysis project Ga0206847, IMG submission 152880) | Enriched cells from forest soil in Barre Woods Harvard Forest LTER site, Petersham, Massachusetts, United States -... | ecosystem: Environmental > Terrestrial > Soil > Temperate forest >... | reverse complement strand
TCTCAGGCCGGTGGGGAAGGGCATGCCCATGGCGAAGCCGAGAGGAGCGAGAAGTCCGGCGCTGACCAGGAGTTTCGCCGGGAAGGGGAGTCCGACGAGCGCGTTCAGGAGGCGAGGCAACATCCAGACGTAGGCGGCGAGGGCGGCGACGATCGCGGCGAGAGGGATCCATGTTTTGTGGACTCGCGCCAGCCAGCGGCGGGAAGTCAGGCTGCCCGCCCCGCTCGAAAGCAGAAGCAGGAATACGACGACCGTCAGGGCATAGGTGGGGTGGCCGAGGAACAAGACGAATCTTTGAATGAAGGCGATCTCCACCAGAATGTAGCCCAGTCCCACGGCGACAAAATAGAGCAGCCGGGCGGGGCTCCGGCTGCGTCCGCGGCTGAAGGCTAGTGGAACTATGAGGAACGCGAGCACCGCAAGCAGCGAAATCAGGAAGACCATGAGCAGCACGGCGACCCCGAGATTTACTTTCCAGTCGATGCCTTCAGACAATCCTTCATGATGGAGGATTTGACTGAGCTTCAGGGTGAAGAAGAAAAAGGGAGCATCGTCATGAACCGGGGCCACGTTATATGGATACTGACGGGCGAAGGCGTACGGGTCGTTGCCGGCGATCAGCGCCGAAAATGGGTTCGCGCCGGGAGCCGACGGCAGATAGAGGGCGGCGAGGGAAGAATACTTCTTCAGGTGCTGCCGCACGGCGGCTTCTTCTTCGGGTGTGAATGCGCTTTTCTTGGCTAGAACAACGACCGGGATGCCGTCTTCGTTCAAGGCGCCGTGGGACGCCACGATGAAGTTCTGCGCCGGATTCGTCACTCCCAGTTCATGCAGGGCTTCGATGGCAACGGAGACGACTCGCAGGGCTTCGCGAGGCTGGCGGAATTCCCAGCGCGTGATGGCAATCATGCCGTCGGGCTTGAGGTGCTCGAAGTACTCGCGAAAGGCATCGGCGGTATACAGACTGTTCTCACTGAGGGCGAAAGCGCCGGCAGCGGTTGAAGCCCAGGTGTCCACCAGGGTCATCTGGACAACGTCAAAATTCTGCGGGGCGTTGCGCACGAACGAGCGTCCATCGGTGACATAAATATGAACTTCCGGGCGGGTATAAAGATGGTTGGAATAGTCCGCATAGCGGCCTCGCATGATGGTGTTGGCGATGATGGGATTGATTTCGATTCCGGTTACATTGGGGCTGCCGTTGGCCACGGCGCGGAGCACGTCCACGCCGCCGCCGGGGCCGATGATGGCGTAGTCGCCGCGCGGCCGCAGCACATTTGCCAGCGCCGGCGGGGCTGACATGAGGTCGTCTTCCCACTCCGTGTGGTGCCAATGGCGAAGGTCGGCGTTCATGATGTAGGTGGAGGCGTCGGCGTCAATGACGATCGCTTTGGCGTCCCTCTGGCGATCGACCTCTACCCGGGAGATGGCATTCCAGCGGGCGAACTCCACCCAACTGCGGTCGCGAAGTTTGCCCTTGGCGTAGGTGATGTCGATCCAGAGTCCGGAATAGTTGGCCGCGATCATGGCGAGCAGAAGCAGTACGAGCAGTCCGGGGAGGTTACGGAAGAGGGGCCTGGCAGCCCATACGGCACCGGCCAGAGCCGCCATCGCCGCGGCAAAAAGTACGGTGTTGGGGCCGCCGAGGAAGTTGAGCAACGGAACTACTCCGAGGCAGGCCAGCGCGCCGCCCAGCAGATCTGATCCGTAGAGATGCGGAATGTGTTGTGATTCGCGGGCGAATACGATGGAAAATTCCAGTCCGGTGAGGTAGAAGGGCAGCGCTGAGGTGAGATAGATCGCGGTGAGGTGCCAAAAATTCGCCCGAGTCAGGCTCAGCGAAACTGGAACGCGGAGAACGACTTCCAGCACGCCAGGAATGATGATGGCATTGGCAATGCAGAGCGTCGTCAGCAAGGCGCGGGTTTCAAAGCGGGCCAGCCAGTGCTTTCCCAGATGGGCAAAGACTCCGCCTGAGCCCATACCGAGCAGGGCAATCGAAATCGCCAGGAACGCGAAGTGATAAAAGAGCACAACGGAGAACAGCCGGGTCAGGGCGAGTTCCAGCAAAAGCGCGGAGAAGCTGGCGATGGCGATTCCGACGAGTAATCCGGTTGGGGTAGCGTGATCAACGACAGGGGCGGGCTGGACGCGGATTGTCTCGCAAGTGGAAGACATTCGGTGTTGGTGGTGGAATGCGACAGTCTAACAGACGGCTGCGCGGAACGGGAGAACAGTCAATTAGGATGATGATAAAAGGAGTAAACGCAATGGCCATGAAGAACCCGCCTCATCCTGGAGATTTCATTCGAACCGAAATTATCCAACCGGCAGGCCCGTCGGTGACGGCAGCGGCAGCGGCGTTACGAGTTTCTCGCCCTGCCCTATCCAGCCTGCTTAACGGAAAGGCAGACCTTTCCGGGGACATGGCGCTCCGCATTGAGAAGGCCTTTGGAGTGAAAATGGATACGTTGATGCGGATGCAGGCCTCCTACGACATTGCTCAAACCCGTAAGCGTGAGAAGCAAATCCACGTGCAAAGAATTTCCCGGCTAGCGAACGTTCACGCGTAGGGCAACTACAGCGGCAGCGGGGCGGCCTGCTGGCACTTTCCTTAGCTTTCCAGAATCACCTGGGCGATGGCGTATTCCTTACTGTGAGTGAGGGACAGGGAAATGTGCGCCGCGCCCAGTCTGGCGGCGAACTCCGCGGCCTTGCCGTGAAACTGGATGGTGGGGCGTCCGCCGGGCATGCGGACCACCTCAATGTCACGCCAGGCGACTCCGTGGTTCCAACCGGTGCCGATAGCTTTCATGGCGGCTTCCTTGGCGGCGAAGCGCGCGGCATAGCGCTCTGTGCGATTAGCCTTGGCATCGCAATAGCGAATTTCTCCTTCGGTGAAAACGCGGCGCAGGAAGCGATCTCCAAAGCGGGCGATGGATTGGGCGATGCGTGGCACTTCGGCGATGTCGATTCCGGTTCCGACGATCATGGTCGCAGCTTCACACCCGCCAGTAGTCCGGACGCCAGTTGCGAATCGCCTTCTTAATGCCGGCGGGCTCAAGATGCTCCGACAAGGCGCGCTGGGCCAGGGCGGGCAGTTCCTCGTCCGAGGCAAAGCGAAGCGCGACCAACTGCTTTTCGCTGAGTTTGGGGATTTGGGCGCGCAGAGAATCGGGCAAGAGCGCGGTCAGACGCAGCCGCTCCTCCAGTCGAATGACGCGGTCCTGCACCTTCAACGCATAAAGCCTGGTCTTGGAGTTTGTGATCACCAGGGCGAGCACGAGAATTACCAGCCCGAGCATGTGCAGATTTCGATGTCTTGCCAGCATGGTAAGACTAACGATCAACGAAATAAGGTATACGGGCAAGAGGAAGAAGTGGAACAACGGGTCATAGCGAACATGGTTCGCCAGGTTCTGCGGGACGGGTGAAGACATGGCGCCTCCTGATGGGGTTGTCGGGAGAAGTTTAGCAGGCTGGAAGAATAAGCCGCGACTTGCATGTGCCTTATGTGTCGGCTTCAGTTAACTGAACAAACGATCCCCGCGGTAGATTAGTTGACCATCCACGAGCCGCGCTTCCTTCATGAGTTGATGAGGCCGAACCGGGCCGACGCCTTCTACGTGCATCACCTCGTGCCCGTGGGAAACCAACCAGTCCGACACCAACATTCGGTGACAGCGGAAATAGACGCCTTCCGCGCACATATATGCAGCGCGCGCCACCGCTGCCAGCTTTAGTAGCTCCCGAATCGCGTTGTCGAAATCGGTGGTCAGCATGTAATCCGCGTAGTTGCGGAAACTCTGGTTGCGCAGGGCAACATTCGGTGAGTCTTCCCGGATTCTCCTGCGGCGGCCGCCCAGGTCTTTCATCCACACATACCGGATTCCGGCTTGCGGCAGAGCCTGCTCCAGCGATTCTCGCGAGAAATGCGGCAGCCGCCGCGAAGCAGGATAGGACCGGATGTCCACCAGGACCTGGATCGAATGCGCCCGTAACGCAGCGTGAAACTCTTCCAATGTACGAGTGGAATGACCGATGGTGTAAAGCGTTGCCACATTGATATTTCATCACAGAGACAGGCAGGTGAGACGACGGACCGTTCGGGATTCGATGTCAACTTAACCAGCTGCCAGAGTCTGCAATGCCTGGATCACTGCATCATGCTGTTGAGGAAACACCGTCCGCAGGTCGAGCAGCACGCAGCCATCTTCCACGCGGGCGATCACCGGGGGCCTGGACATTCTCAGGCGGGCGGCGAGTTCGGTGGCGCTCATGCCATGGCAGCAGATGGCAAGCAGACGGGTGGGCAAGGTGGCGGACGGAGCCGCGCCCCCGCCGATCACCGATTCGCCGTCGATTATTTCTGCTGACAATTTATTCGAGCGAATCTTGGTGGCGATTTCTTCGGCGCGCTGGCTGATTTCTTCTTTAGAAAGCCGCATCATGCGGAGGGCGGGAATCGCATCATGATCATGTTTTACGTAGGCGAGCAAGGTCGCTTCCAGGGCGGCATAGGTGAGCTTATCGACGCGCAGGGCGCGAAAGAGTGAATTCGACCTCATGCGCGCGATCAGATCGACGCGCCCGCTCAGCATACCCGCCTGCGGACCTCCGAGAAGCTTGTCGCCACTGTAGCTGACCACGTCGACGCCGGCATGAAGGCTATCGAGCACGCTCGGTTCGCCGCTCACGCCGATGGAGCGCAGATCGAACAGCGCGCCGCTGCCGAGGTCTTCCAGCAGCGGGATACTGCGCTTGTGGGCGAGTGCCACCAGTTCGGCCAGGTCAGGCTGCTCGGTGAAGCCGGTGATCTCGAAGTTCGAGCGGTGGACCCGCAGCAGGAGGCGCGTCTGGTCGTTGATGGCTTTATCGTAATCCTGGATGCGAGTGCGATTGGTGGTGCCGACTTCCCGCAGCGTGGCGTTCGACTTGGCCATGACGTCGGGAATGCGAAACGAGCCGCCAATTTCGACCAACTCCCCGCGGGAGACGATGACCTCGCCGCCTTCGGCCAGTGTGTTGAGTGCAAGCAAGACGGCGGCGGCGTTGTTGTTGACAACGATGGTGGAAATCGCCGGCGTTTTGGACCCGTCCGCAGGCGCGGGGACGCCCACGCTTACATCGGTTGCGTCGAGCAGCTTGCGGAACAATCGCTCGACATGCACATCGCGCTTGCCGCGCTCCCCGGCTTCAAGGTTGAACTCAAGGTTGGAGTACACGCTTGCGACTTCGCGGATGTGATCGAGCGCGGCGGCGGAAAGCGGGGCGCGGCCGAGGTTGGTGTGCAGAATGACGCCGGTTGCGTTGATCACCGGCTGCAAATTAAGTTTCAGGGCTTGCCGCAGTTGATGCTCTATGGCCTGGTGCAAGCCGGGAATGGCGGTGTCGACGCCGCTCGAATCGAGCGTTCCGGCGGTAACTTCGGCGCGCAGTTTTGACAAGACGGACCGTGCAGCTTCGGACACGGTTGCGTGGCCTTCGGCCGCGACGAGCGGAGCGAGTTCGGCGCTGCGTAGAAGCTCATCGACAGACGGGAGCTTGCGGAAAACGTCGGCTTTGGATGCGGTTTTCACTCGGCCATGATTATCCCATTGGCGGCGGGCGGAGGCCAACTTCCAGGCGGTCCGCCTGTACTAAAACCTGATGTCTGTCGACTTGGCTGGCTGCGATAGAATAAAACGCGTGAAGTGTTCATGGCACAGATGACGCCACAGGTTTCGGAAGTGCAGGGGAAGGCGATGGCGGCGAGCATGTGCTCCGGGAGCTTGCAAAAGAGTTCCCTGATGAAAAGTGAACACTTCCGGTTTCACCCTGACGCGAGGGAGGATGTCAGAAATGCGATCAGGTGGTACCGCAGCGAAGCCCAAGCGTAGCAGCGGAGTTTCGGGTAACGATATCCGATGTGACCCGCCACATTGTGCAGGCGCCTCATCGTCAGGCAGTCAGGCTAAGCCGAATACCCAAAGTCGCCCAAGGAAAAGGAACGCTTAGTCGCTCAATTCAGGGGCGGTGATTTGCTCCTTTGGCCGTGGCAAGGACAATATCGAACGGACGTATTCTCGTTGAGCTCATCTGATATTGAGAAGCATTTCATGGCCCAGGTTCGGGAGGAGGCGACAAGACGAAAGGAACGCAAGGAATCCTCGGCTAAGAAGAATGCGCCGGATGGTCGCCCCGGTTAACTTTTCAACGCCCCACTTCTCGCAGAGAACGCGAGAAATGGGGGCACCCGTGTTGAGTCATCCTACTTCGACCAGGCCGTAGGTTTTCTGCCATCTTGCGCGCATGTAGCGGAGGGCGCGGGAAATTTCTTCTTGCGTAATTTCGGCGTTGGGGCCGGCCAGGACGGCGGCGGCTTCGCGCTTTGCGGCTTCGAGTAGCTGACGGTCGCGGATCAGGCTGGCGACGCGGAAATTTGGCATGCCTGCCTGGCGGGTCCCGAAAAACTCTCCAGGGCCGCGCAGTTCAAGATCGAGTTCGGCAATCTCGAATCCGTCATTGGTTTTGACCATGGCATCGAGGCGGCGCTCGCCTTCTTCAGAGACTTTGCCGCCGGTCATCAGAATGCAATAGGACTTTGCGGCGCCGCGCCCGATGCGGCCGCGCAGTTGATGCAACTGGGCCAAGCCAAAGCGTTCGGCATGTTCGACGACCATAACAGCGGCGTTGGGCACATCGACGCCAACTTCGATTACCGTGGTCGAAACCAGGATCTGTAACTCTCCTTTTTGAAACTCTCGCATGATGCGGTCTTTCTCATCGGCCGCCATCCTGCCATGCAGAAGGCCGACGTGGAGGTCAGGAAATATCTTCTCCCGCAGCGCCCGGTGCATCTGGATTGCGGCCTTCAATTCGTTCTCTTCGTTTTCCTCGATGACCGGATAGACGACGTAAGCCTGGTGACCGGCGGAGACTTGCTGACGAACGAACTTCCACACCTCAGCGGTTTGGTCATCGGAGATGCGCTGGGTAGCGATGGGAGTGCGACCGGGCGGAAGCTCGTCGATGACGCTGATGTCGAGGTCCCCGTAGAGGGTGAGAGCGAGGGTGCGGGGGATGGGGGTTGCGGTCATGACCAGGACGTCTGGCTCGCCGGATTTTTTCATCAGCTTGAATCGCTGGAGGACTCCGAAGCGATGCTGCTCGTCGACGATGACCAAGCCGAGCTTGTCGAATTCGACTGTCTGTTCGATGAGCGCGTGGGTCCCGATGACGAGCTGCGCGTTGCCTTGTGAAATGTGGCGACGGACTTCACGTTTGCGATCTTGTTCAAGAGATCCGGTGAGCAAAACGATGCGATAGCCGGCACTTTCCAAAATGTTGCGGGCGGAAAAATAATGCTGCTGCGCGAGGATTTCGGTGGGCGCCATGAGCGCGACCTGGAATCCGTTTTCGATGGCGATGATGGCGGCTTCGAAGGCGACGATGGTTTTGCCGGAGCCCACATCGCCTTGCAGCAAACGCCGCATGGGGAAAGGTTTTTCCATGTCGGAGGCGATTTCCTTCAGGGCGCGTTTCTGGGCCGCTGTGGGATGAAACGGCAGAATGCGTTTGATGGCTTCACGGGCCTGATTGTCGAGGCGGAATGGGATTCCGGTTTGCGCCTTCTGTTCGCGGCGTTTGAGTTCGAGGCCAAGTTCAACGAAAAAAAGTTCTTCGAAGATCAGCCGGACATGCGCGGGCGTGCGGGAGGATTGCAAGTCAGCGGTGCTCTCGCCGACGTCAGGCCAATGCACTTTTTGCAGCGCCTCGCGGGGAGAGATCAAGCTGAGATGGCGGCGGACGACCGAGGGAATCGGCTCCGGAAAATCTGCCGTCAGACTTTGCAATGCGGTGTGAATGATGCGGCGAAACCAGCGGGAGGTGAGACGGCCATTGCCGGCAGACTCGTAGATGGGGACGATGCGGCCGATCTCGAGCGAGTCGGCAATCTTTTTTTCGGTGGCATCGGCGCCGGGGCCGCCGTCTTCCGACGGATCGCCGACGATTTCGAATTGAGGCTGGACGAGTTGCAACTCGCCGCTGTGGCTGTCTTCCTCCACTTTTCCGTAGAGCGCAATCATCTGGCCGGGCTTGAAGCGGTCGCGAAGATAGGCGGCATTGAACCAGATACATTTCAAGCGGGCGCGGCCTTGTCCGGCGGTCATCTGGAAAAGCGGCATGCGGCGGGTACGAAAGAGGCCAGAGGTGCGCACTTCGGCGATCACGGTGGCCATTTCACCGGGGCGGAGTTCGGCGATGCCTTTGGGATTGAGGCGGTCCTCGTAACGAAAGGGTAAGTAGTGCAGAAGGTCGTCGACGGTAAGAATGCCTTTGGCGGCCAGAATTTCGCCCAGGCGCGGGCCAATCCCCTTGACATATTGGACGGAGGTGTCAAGATCAAGCATCTTTGGGGATGTTAGCAGGAGCAGGTGGGCTGGAGTGTGAGGCGTGTCAAAGTCTGCAGCCAATTTTGCGCATGCCCTGGTTGCCGTGGTTGCAGGCAACGCTGGGTACTTTGTGGCAATTCGTTCCCTTCCGGCCTGGGCGAGGCACGTACCGTTTCGCGTTGACTTGGGTGTGGCGGTGGATTTTGGTTTCTGCCTGGGAGTTTTCGGAGTAGTCAAACTTGTTGCGGGAAAACGAAAGCCGGACCGTTGATGTCCATACTTCTTTCGCTCCTCTGGAGCTTAATGATACTCCACAATCGACCCAGGGCTGGGCTTTATATGAAAACGGTTATCGCAGCGATGAATCGCCGCGCCACCCAAAATCATTCTGCCACCCAAATCATTCCGACCTCAGATCATGTCGCCGCTTTCGTGTATCTCAAGCTTGAAGTCTTTCTTTATGCGCTGTTTGTAGTCTCGCATCTCGCGCTGAACTTCTCGCATTTGCCTGCGAACTTCTTCTTTGCTGCGCATGGCTTCGCGCCGGGCCTGTTCGATGTCCGGTTTGACTCGCTCCATTTCTTTGTTAACGGCCTCTTCCATCTCCGGTTTCAGTTGGGCCAACTCGGAACGTAGATCGCTTAGTTCCACGTCAATGTCAGCATCGATCTCCGGGGCTTCGAAGCTCTCCCCGAAAAGCTCGGATTGCTTGCGCTCCGGCAAGGTCAGGGTGATTGTCTGTTCTTTCTTGTCGCGAAGGATGCCGATATTCGCCGTGGTTTCCTTGTGGGAACGCAGTGCATGGGTGAAATCACCGGTATCGTGAATGGCTTCACCGTTGACTTTGACGATGACATCACCGGCGTGCAGGCCAGCTTTCTCGGCGCGGCTTCCTTTTTCCACCGACCGGACCAGAACACCGTTGCCGTCCTTCGCTCCAAAAAACTCTCCCAGCTGCGAAGTGAGGTTCTCCACCATCAAGCCGCTGCGGGCTGAGGAACGAGCCACCACGATCGAAATCGGAATGTCGATGTCCGGGATCGGGGGAATTGGCGGGATCGGCGGGATGGCAAAGCTGTAGGTCTTCTCTCCGGGCGCGTAAGAGTAGGCGAACCCCTTCTTGCGGTCCGAGAGTTGCACTTTGATGGACATGGGTTGGCCGTTGCGGCTGATGCCCAGGGTGATCACGCGTCCGGCGGGGGTTTCGCGGACCATGCGCCGCAACTGCTCCACGCTCTCGACGGTCTCGCCATTAAGGGAGAGAATCACATCCTGCTCCTTGAGGCCGGCTTTGCCAGCGGGCGCGTCCTGATCGACCATGGTGATCTCGACGCCGCTCTCATCCTTCAAATGCAACGTCGACACACGGTCGGGTGTGATGTCGCGAGTGTCGACACCCAGGTACGACGTGTCGCCACCCCAGTCCTCACTGGAGAACCCGAATGAGTCGCCGGACGTTGCGGAAAGGCAAGCGGTGGCGGAAAAGGTGACTGCGACGAATGCCAAAGCCATCAAAGATAAAATTAAATTTCGCATAGTTGCCTCCTTGTTTCCTAATTCCTATTGGTTCGCGCGGCGGAACGAAATGTCTCCGTTCATGGTTTCCACCTTGAGCTCGGGACCGCCGCCATTTAAATCGCCTTCCGCGCTCACGGTTTTCGTTCCCCAGTCACCACCCTCGGTGGTGACGTGGATCTCCGGAAAATCGGAGAAGATGCGATGTCCGTTGGCCACTTCGATGGAAGCTCGAACACTGAGCGTGACACCCGCGACCAGATACACCGTAATGTCGCCAGCGGAAGTCTCCAGCACGGAATTGTGACGTTCGCCGCCCCACGGAATGAACTTGGCGGTGATTCCGCCGGCGCCGGTCTCGGCGTGGGCCGACGGCACGGTTCCCAGATCGATACTTCCGCCGCCGGTCTCGGCGCGCACATAACCTTTGGCCGAAGACAACCGAATGCTGCCGCCGCCGGTCTCGATTTCCGCGCCACCGTTCAGGTCGCCGAGCTGGATACTGCCCCCGCCGGTGGAGACCTTCATGGTGCCGCCGCATTGCTTGACTTCAATATTGCCGCCGCCGGCTTCCAAAACCATGCCCTGGCCGGAAACCACATGCATGTTGCCGCCGCCGGTGGAAGCATCGATCTTGCCCTTGACGGAGCCGATGTTGACGGAGCCGCCGCCGGTGTCGATATGAACGTCGCCCCCAATCGAATTGACGTCGATGTTGCCGCCGCCGGTTTCGGCGCTGGTGGTTCCGCCGATGTCGTCGAAGCGGATGTTGCCGCCGCCGCTTTCCGCGACCGCCCTACCGGCTATACCCGACGCTTCAACGTTGCCACCGTCGGTTTCGACTTTCAGCTCTTCGAGGTCGTGTGGAACATTGACCACGAAATCGCCGGAGAAGCGGTGCACCCTGCCGCCTTCCCAATCACCCACGATCCACGCGGTGTCTCCGCGGACGTAAGTGCTGATCTTGAAATTCTCGAATTCCCGGCGGGCCTTTTCTTCCGATGAGGTGTAGGAATGCGTATGAATGGAGTAGTTGACACCCGACTGCGAATCTCCGACGACTTTCACCGAGCCCATGTCTATCTTCACCCGGAGGATCTTCGCCGAACCGAGGGAACCGACAATCTCCTGGGTCCAGTTTCCACTCTCCCCGTAGACGCGTCCCTGTTGCGCGATTGCGCAGGGCGCCGCCAACAGGAGAAGCACAACGAATTTAGAAATCCTTTTCAACATCTGCCTTCCGTTTCTCATCTTCAATCGGCCGATCCGGCCGCTGCGGGCCTTGATGGCCCGCCCCCTTTTACAGATCAATCGAACTCCGGAAGCTCAGCCAGGGTATTCCGGGCCTGCAACCGGATGTATGCATTTTGATCATGGGCGGCGAGTTGCTGCAGTACTGCACGCACGCTGCTATCGGCGCGTACTACTTCGAGCAGATGCAGCGCCGCCGTCCGCACTCCCTGATTCGAATCATTGATCAAGACTTCCAGCAGCACATTCCGCACCTGCGTGTCACTCTTTACATATGCGCTCAGGCCGTCGAGAGCTTTCAGACGGATCCCGGGATTGGAATCATAGCGCAGGGCGTAAACCAGCGCTTCCCGCACATGGCTATCGTTCGGTTTCTGAGTAAGCAGGTCGACCGAGTCCATACGGACACCGGAATTATTGTTGTTTTGCGCCGCGAACAAAAGCAGTTGCTGGATGCGCTGGTCGTTTAACGATCCCTGGGCCTGCTGGGTAGAAACCGTGTCGTATTTGATGGTGACCTGGTTGGATCCGGGCTCCTGGGAAACCGAACTGATGCCGGTGATGGAAGCCTCGGAGGCCGGCTGGCTGGAGGAACCGGAAGCCATCGAACTCACTCCGGCATTGCTATTGATGTACTTGTAAGTGGCGCCGATGCCGCCGGCAAAACCGACGACGAAGATCGCCGCTGCCAGGGCCGGGGCGAATCGAATGGGACGCAGCCAAGCGCCGGGATCGAAAATCAGACGCTGCCAAAAGCCGCCCTGCTCCGCGGTCTCCAGCGCTTCCTGCAACCGCATGCGCGATCCGGCGACCAGGTTCGGCGTCGGCTCTTCCACCGGCAATTCAGCCAGCGCCGCGTGGAATTGCCGGGTGGCCTGCAGTTCAGTCGAGCAATCCGCGCAACGCGCCACGTGCTGCTCCAGTTCGTAACGGGCGTCATCGGCCAGTTCGTTATAAGCGTAGAGCAGAATATTTTCTTTGACCCAATCACATTTCATCATTGCACCCCTTCAGGGGAATTGATCCCTTTAACTTCATCGCATGTCCGCAAGCGCGCCCCGCAGTTTCTGAGTGGCCCGGAACAATGTGTTCTTGGCCGTCTCTTCGGTGGTGTGCAGCACTTCGCCGACGGTGCGCAACTTCAATCCGTGATAATGCTTCAACTCAAAAACCATGCGTTCGCGCGGCGTCAGCTTCTCCAGCGCATGGCTGATTTTGGTGCCCAGTTCGCGGCGCATCAGATCGCGCTCCGGGTTGGCTCCCGCCCGCACGTCGGGGACCTGCTCAAGAACATCGTACTGCTCGCCGGAAGCATCGGTGGCCACCGGCGCATCTTCCTTGCGCACCTGCCGCTTGCGCAAGTGGTCGAGGCACAGGTTGGTGACGATGCGGTAAATCCAGGTGTAAAAGGAGCACTCGAAGCGGAAGTTACCCACGCTCTTGTACGCCTTCAGGAAAGCTTCCTGATAAATGTCCTGGGCCTCGTGCTCGGAGCCGGTGAGGTGCATGGCCAGCCGGAGCACGGCCTGGTCGTAGTGGCGCACCAGTTCCTCGAAGGCGGCGCGATTGCCGCGCTGTGCCTCGCGAACTAACAACGTGTCGTCGATACGGCCTAGACTTTGCCCAGCCATAAGGCCCCGTGATCGGGCTTCCTGGGTCTCGCCAGCTGCTTCTCGCTCGCCCCGTTTGGTATTCCCGCGGGAATACTCACCAATCGCCAATGATACTGCCCACGCATCGGCCGGCATCTTGTTTTCTGTCCTCGACTTGCGCCGGACGCCATTGCCGTTCCTCCCGGCTGCATAGCTATGGACGGGCGAAGCCGGGAAGTGTGAGCAGGAATTATAGGAGTTTGGAAGGATTCGTGCTCAGGGTTTTGGCCGAATGATTAGGGATTTGGAGGAGGCGGGCGAGGGGCGCCCGCCCCACATCATGAGAGACTCTGCCTACTCGGCTGCTTCCTTTTCGATCACCACTTTCAGATGAGTGGTCACATCCTTGTGAAGCTTGATCGGGATGGTGAACTCGCCCAGGGTGCGCAGCGATTCGTGCAGTTGAATCTTACGGCGGTCGATGCTGAAGCCCTTTTTCTCCAGAGCATCGGCCAGGTCGCCCGAAGTCACCGATCCGAATAGCTGGTCGTGTTCGCCGGAGCGGCGCTTGAACTCCACCGACAATCCGTCGAACTGCTTGGACAGTTCCTCGGCCTGCGTCTTCTCTTTGGCGGAGCGGCGCACCGAAGCCGCCTTCATCTGCTCAATGACAGCCTTGTTGCCGGCGCTTGCCTCGATGGCGAGCTTGCGGGGCAGCAGATAATTGCGGCCGTAGCCTTCCGCGACTTTCACCACGTCGCCTCGCGCGCCCAGCTTGTTTACATCTTCCTTCAAAATGACTTCCATAAGATGACTCCCTAAAATTATTTTTTGCCACGGATTTGCACGGATTCACACGGATAAAGTTCTTACTCTAATTTGATCCGTCAAGATCCGCGTAATCCGCGGCTGAGTTTCTTTATGAGGCCCGGCCGGCGAATGGCAACAAGGCGATGTTGCGAGCCTGCTTGATGGCCGACGACAGCCGCCGTTGGTGCCGGGTGCAGACGCCGGTCAGACGACGCGGAACAATCTTGCCGCTCTCCGCGACGAACTGCGCCAGCAGACGCACGTCCTTGTAGTTGACCGCTTCAATCTTCTCGGTGCAGAACTTGCAAACTTTCTTGCGCCGGAAAAACTTGCGGCCGCCGGGGCCGCCTTCGCGGGATCCGCCGGGACCTCCCTGCCCGTAAGGGCGCGGGGGACGGCGTTCGCGGTCGGGAGGACGATCCGGGCGTTCGGTTCGCTCCGGGCGTTCAGTAGTAGTGCCACCCTCGGCCGCTGCCGGGGGTGCTGGTGTCGGTCTAGTTTCGTCAGCCATGATGCTCCTTAAAATTCGGTCGATGGTCCTCGGTCGTTGGTCGTCGATCACTTGATCGTGCGGCTTAGCAGATCATCGCTGATAACCTTGCCGACGACTGAAGACCGACGACGAACGACAGTTTTTATGCCGTGACTGCGGGCGCTTCGCCGGTGGGCTCGGCCGAGGCCGGCGCCGCCACTACTTTTCGCTTCGCGTCACGGATTGCCTTGATCTTGTCCAGCCGCTTCTGCTCTTCGTCGACCCGCACGGTGAGGAACTTGATCACGGGTTCGGTGACGCGCAGACGGCGCTCCAGTTCGTGGATCATGCCGCCGCCGCCTTCGGCGATCAAGAGCATGTAGAGGCCATCGTTGAACTTGCGGACGGTGTAAGCCAGCCGCCGCTTGCCCATGCGTTCCATGCTCTTCACGTGGCCGCCTGACGAGGTAACGACCGTTTCCAAGGTCGAAAGCAGCTTGTCCTGGTCTTCCTCCGCCATATCCGGGCGGACGATAAACATAAGTTCGTAAGTACGATTCATTAGGAGTCTCCAAATTCTGCAGTGCCTAATCTTTTTCTTCGTCCGGTTTGCGGTTAAAGCGATTCATCGCCGCCGCCGGACCTTCGTTCAAAATCATCTTTACTGCCTGGGTCGCGGTTTCGAGCATTTCATCCACAACCGTAAGCTGTGCCT
>Ga0206847_10293_pt1 | contig 14755 bp, 10 predicted proteins | sample Alteio_BWOrgCont_17_FD_152880 | JGI IMG/M metagenome (GOLD analysis project Ga0206847, IMG submission 152880) | Enriched cells from forest soil in Barre Woods Harvard Forest LTER site, Petersham, Massachusetts, United States -... | ecosystem: Environmental > Terrestrial > Soil > Temperate forest >... | reverse complement strand
CGTGTTGGAAACCACCTTCACGTTTTCCGCCTCGCCTTGCGCATTCACGCGAAACTCGACCTTTGTGGAGCCATTGGCGAGAGTGTCCCTTCGGGATTTGACGTAATAACTCCAGCGGGAGCCGATGGCGTCGATCAGAGATTTCTTGTAGCGCCCAATTGGTGTGGCGGGCTGCGTGGTCGGGAGCGCCAAAGGCTTGCTTTCACGATTGGCAATTGTCCCCTCGCGTTTCGTCGGCGGTGTCGAACTCGGAGCAGGCGCTGGTGTCAGGGAACTGGAGGCGCCGGCGGGTTTGCTATTCCCGGGAGGTATCGAGGGTGTCGGGCTGTATTCATAGTACGTGAACATAATGGACATTTGCAATGGCTTGCCTTTGGCGTCGGCGAGGACTTCCGCCGGCATCGCCGGCGGGATCGCGTCTTCCACTGCCTGAATGCAGAGTGTGGCGAAATCTTGATTGGACGTGTTGGAAATTACCTTCACGTTTTCCGCCTCGCCCTGCGCGTTCATGGAGAACTCGACCTTTGCGACGCCAAGGGCGAGAGAGTCCCTTCGGGATTTGACGTAAGATTGCCAGCGGATACCGATGGCATCCATAAGGGTTTTCCTATAGCGCCCAAGGGGGGGTGTTGGGGAATGGGAGCGCTGCAGGCTTGCTTCCACGATTGGTAATGGTCCCCTCGTGTTTCGTCGGTGGTGTCGCACTTGGAGCCGGCGCGGGCGTCCCGGAACTCGTGGCGCCGACGGGTTCGCTTTTTCCGGACGCACGATCCTTGGTCGGCTGATCGTCCGCCGCGCTGTTTTGCGCGAAGACGACGGCGGCGCATAAGACCGCCGCCCATGGCTGTATGAACCGGCGCAACAAAGCTGTATGGCTCATGGGGAGGGCGTTCAAACACGCGGAATTGAAGTGTTCGAGCGCCTCGGCGCGACGTCAAGACGAAGTTGCCACGAGACGAATTAGGAGCTTTGAGGAGTGGGGGCAGCCGACAAAACGAGTGGGGGTTTCCCGAGGATTCGGCGGAACAAGCGTAGAATGGGGCGTTCGATCCAGAGATGAACGGCCACGGCGAGAAGGCTGCTGGCGACGAGGACGGCGATCACGCCGCACACATTCCGGCTCATCTCCAGCCAGGGGAATTTTCCAGACATCGCGCGGAGCGTCTCGAGCGCATTCACGTGGAAGAGGTAGAGCGCGTACGAAGCGTTGCCGAGGAGTAAAAACAAGGGCGACGTAATTCTCACGCCGGTGGAATGCAGTAGGAGAGCGGAGAAGACGACCAAAGCGCCCACGATCGAATCGAGCCGCGGGAATCGCACCCAAAGATACTGCAATTGGGAAATCAATCCCAAACTAAAAATGAGATAGAAACACAACGCGGCAAATGTTGCGGCCCATACCGTCGTGCGCGGGATCCTGTGCCTGATCTTAAGGAACTGTTGCCACGCGTAATAGACGAGAATCCCGGCGATAAACGATGTCGTATAGCCATGGGAGTAGAGCTTGCCCGCTGAACCAAGATCGCATAGCGGCCACGTCTTGAATGCCAATAGCACCGCGGAAACGATGAAGGGCGCGTAAAGGCGATTGATCTTCAACGAAATCCAAAAGACGAGATAAAAGAACATTTCAATGTTCAGCGTCCAGCCCACGCCGAGAACCGGCGGTTGGGATTTTGGCAAAAATGACGCGCTCCTCGCCAAATACATGAGCATGTGATGAGTGAAGATGGATTCGAACTGAGTTCCGAACCATGAGGCCAACGCGGCCGGCGAGGTGATTAGCATGTGCGCCCAAAGCGGGTAGGTGTAGAGCGGATTCGAAAATCCGCCTCCCGTCCAAACGACAAGGAATAATGTCGCGATCCAATAGAGCGGCACGATCCGGATCAGCCTTGCCTTCATGAAACCATCCGCGTTTTCGCGGGTGATATGTGTCATGATAAAGCCGGAGATCCCGAAAAAAATCGTGACGCCGAGGAAATCGGTGTGGATGGTCCCGGGGATGACAAATGCCGTGTGGTAGAAAACCACGCTAAGCGCTGCCCAAGCTCGAAGAACTTGAAGATTCGAAATGAATTCTGTGCGCGGTGCGCCGCTCGTTTCCGACATCAGTTGGCCCTCTCGCTAAACTTTTGTCGCGTTCTGCGAATCCCCGTGAACCGCAACCGAACAGACTGCTTTCCCAGGCACGCCTCGCGGCTCCACCACAGATGGGCGCAATCCCTTGAAAATCCCTGCGCTTTTGACGTTTTTTTCGAGCGATTCAGTGCATGTGTGCGCATTGGAATTCTCAATAAATCTTCGGTAAAGCGCACGCCGGACGATGTTCGCGGCGCGCCATTTGTGTCCAGACGTTTTTTGCCGCGGACCCTGCGCTGGCAGCAGCCCCTACGAGAGCGGGATCATTTTCTGCGCGGCGTCATCGCCCGCTCCGATAAAGCGAGGCGTCGGTTGGCGCGTTACTTCTCGGCCAATTTCAGCGCGACGGACGCGGAGTGCCGTCCGCTACCGGCCTGAATTTTCCGTAAAACTCGAGGACGCCTTTGACGTCAGCGTTGGGAAATTGAAGCCTGACGCCATCTCCATCCGCGGATTGGGACGCGGAAACGCCTGGCGAAATCTGCGCTGAGGCGAGACCCGCCATGAGCATGAATACGAGCAGGAAAAGACGGTGCACGTTTGGACGAGTTAGCGACCGGGTCGGACTCGGTCAACGGAATGATGGGCAGTCGCGAAATCTTCACAAGAGCGTCATGAAACAGGCATGATTCGTTGGTTTTCTTACGTGTTGGCGCGGGAGAAAAAGGGTTACTAAGCGCTTTGATTACAGGCGCATGGGGCAATTGGTAATTTACGTCGTTGGACAGGAAAACGCGCCGGGGTGTCCATCAGACTTGCCCGATGGACACCGGAGCTTTATTCTCCCCCGTTTTTATGTCTACAGATCCCGCTTCGTTATACTCGCGCAAGAATCCATTTCCCGCCACGCATGCCGTCAATCGCAAGCTCTCGGGAGAAGGCTCAGGGAAGGATACGCGGCATCATGAGATTTCGCTGGCGGGTTCGGGGCTGCATTACGAGGTGGGCGATTCGATGGGGCTTTTCGCCACGAATGATCCGGCGTTGGTCGAGGAGGTCATCAAGGCGCTCGGGGCCACCGGGGAAGAGGAAGTGCCCGGCGCGGACGGAGTTGGAAAGACGCTGCGGCAGGCGCTGATTAGCGATTTCGTGATCACGCAGCCTTCGAAAGAGTTTCTCAAGGCGCTCATTGAACGCGCCGGAGATGCGGTGGGAGACCTGAAGGATTTGTTTAACGACCCCGCGCAAAAGAAGGCGCTCGAGGATTACTTGTGGGGGTTGGAGTTCATCGATTTTCTCGTTGACCATCACACCGTAAAATGGAGCCCGCTGGAGTTTGTGAAAACACTGCGGAAACTGCAGCCGCGGCTTTATTCGATCGCGTCGAGCCTGAAAGCGAATCCGGAGTCGGTGCATCTCACTGTGGCCACCGTCCGCTACGAGAGCCACGGCCGCGCGCGCAAAGGGGTGGCCTCCACCTTTCTCGCGGAACGGTGGGGCGCGGAACAGACGGCCGGCGTGTTCATCCACACCGCCAAGCATTTCCGGTTGCCGGAGGATCACAATACGCCGGTCATCATGGTGGGCCCCGGCACGGGCGTCGCGCCTTTCCGCGCCTACCTGCAGGAGCGCAAGGTCACTGGCGCCAAGGGCAAAAACTGGCTCTTCTTCGGCGAGCAGAAAAAATCGCTCGATTACCTTTACGAATCGGAACTGGAAGGCCTGAAGAGCGACGGCATTTTGAATCAATTGCACGTGGCATTTTCCCGCGATCAGGAGCACAAGATTTATGTGCAGGATAAGATGCGCGAGAACGCCGCGGACCTCTGGGCCTGGCTTCAGGAAGGCGCGCACTTTTACGTGTGCGGCGATGGCGCGCGGATGGCGAAGGACGTGGATCTCGCGCTCCATCACATCGCGGAGACGCAGGGCGGCAAAACGCCCGAGGAAGCCGCCGCTTACGTCGAAAGCCTGAAGAAGGAAAAGCGCTACAAGAAGGACGTCTATTGAGCGCCTCGTGAATCGCCGCCGCTTTGCCACCCGCCTTCTCGGCACGCTTGCGGCGTGGAGCGGCGGGCGCGGATGGCTTGCCGCCGCCTCGGATTCGAATCCGCCGGGACAGGAAATATCCTGGGCTCCGATGCTGGAATTCGATGGGAACATTTTCGTATCGCTCCTGCTGGCCACGGCCTTCATGAAAACGACCGATGGCGAGAACGTGGATGATTCGGTATTTGGCGATCCCAACGGTCTTGCCGGAGTGGTCATCGTCGCTCCCCATGCGAAAACGAAAGTGAAAGTCATCGCGCGGGGAGGGCCGCTCTGGGAAGGTGGCGCCTTCGAATGCGTGTTGCCGTTGAAGGGCGAAAAATACTGGGTCGCGCCGCGCATGCATTTTCGTTACGACGCGCTGAAGGCCATCAAGGCGCGTCAACCGTTCGAGGTGTCGATGACGCTCGAGTTGGATGGAGCCGCCTTGGGGGAGAAGAAGGTGGCCGGCGTGGCTCGTCCCGTGGTCGAGTGTGTCTATGGAACACGAATTTCCGCGGGGTTCAGCGATAAAGTCCTGGGCTACACTTTCTCTCAATTCGGCTGGCTTTTTGCCGCTTACGTGGACGAGGAACATCCCTTTGTCGTGGAATTGGTAAAGGAGGCGCTGGCTACGGGGGTGGTCAGTGTCTTCGATGGCTATCGAAGCGGTGATCCGGAACAAACGCTCGTTCAGGTCTTCGCGCTCTGGGAGGCCTTGGCCAGGCGCGGCGCGCGCTATCGCCATTATATGCGGGTCACCGAGACTTCGAAGGACGTGTTCAGCGAGCCGGTGCGCGCGCTGGATGCGATTTCGTCGAAACCATCCGGCACGAGCGCCGAAGCCGTCGTGGTGCTCGCGTCGGCGCTCTTGCGCATCGGGTTGCAGCCCTTCTTCGTGATCGTTTCAGAACGGATCCAATTGGGCGTGGATCGTTTGGACGGGGGTAAAAGCTACGTGGGGATCGATCCGACCTACATTGGAGTGGAGCAACCGCCCGACAGCCGTTGGCCGGCGCAACTGCGTGACTCACTGCCCGGACCGTTCCAGAATTCACCCTCGCTGGCCGTTTACGGCGCCGCGCTCGCCGACGGCACGGACGACGTAGTCTCCTACGCGCGGAGTTTTGGGGACGGCGACCCCCGGTTGCAAATGATCGATGTGCGGCAGGCGCGCGTGGACGGCATCGTGCCGTTTCGCAAAATGCGGGCGGTCGGGGTCAGCGCGTGAACAGGCAAGCGGGGCGCGCTCGTACATTTTCCTCTTGGCGCGGCGGGCGCGGGGGACTTTGATCTACACCCCTTTATGTCCAGCCAGTTCGGTCACGCTTTTCGCATTTCCACTTGGGGTGAATCCCACGGGGGTGGCGTGGGCGTGGTCATCGATGGTTGCCCGCCGCGGATTCCGCTGACCGAGGCCGATATACAGCGGGACCTGGATCGGCGCCGGCCTGGCCAGAGCGAGATCGTCACGCCTCGGGATGAGGCGGATCAGGGGAAGATTTTGAGCGGGGTCTTCGAGGGGCTCACGCTCGGCACGCCGATTTGCGTCGCGGTGACGAACAAGGATGCGCGTCCTGAATCCTACAAAGAGATGGAGAGCGCCTTTCGTCCATCGCACGCGGACTATACCTACCAGGCGAAATACGGGATCAGGAATTGGCAGGGCGGGGGACGCGCCTCGGCTCGGGAAACCATCGGGCGCGTGGCGGCTGGGGCGGTGGCGAAAAAGGTGATGGCGGAATTGATCCCCGCGCTGGAGATCGTCGCCTACGTGAAATCCATCCATGCGCTGGTGGCGGAAGTGAATCCCGATACAGTGAAGTTCGAAGATGTGGAAGCGAATATCGTGCGCTGCCCGGAAGCCGCCATGGCGGCGCGGATGATCGATTTCATCAAGGAAGTGCGCGCCGACGGAGATTCCGTGGGCGGGGTGATCGAATGCGTTCTGCGCGGCGTTCCGGCCGGGCTTGGCGAACCGGTTTTCGACAAACTAGAGGCTGACCTGGCCCGCGCTATGATGAGTCTGCCAGCCACGAAGGGGTTCGAAATCGGATCTGGATTTGCCGGGGCGCAGCTTCGCGGCTCCGAGCACAACGATCCCTTTGTCATGGAAGGCGGCCGCGTGCGGACCACCACGAATCATTCCGGCGGCATCCAGGGCGGCATCAGCAACGGCGAGACCATTTTTTTCCGCATCGCCTTCAAACCCACCGCGACAATTTTCCGCTCCCAGAAGACGGTGACGGTCAGCGGCGAGGAGACGGAACTGAAAGCGCGCGGGAGACATGATCCCTGCGTGCTCCCCAGAGCCGTGCCTATGGTCGAGGCGATGGCGGCCCTCGTGATCTGCGACCACGCCCTCCGTCAGCGAGGGCAGACCGGAACTACTGGCTAATGTAGAGCGGTTGCCATTCGGGGCCCGAAGTGGTGACCGTGGAGGACGAATAGACAGTATAGGGGACGCTCGAGACGTGCGAATCCGAGTAGAGCGCATTAATCTGGCTTCGATGCGCATGCGTGCCAAGTGCGTTACTCTGCCCCGCGGGCGGGACCACCTGCACATTCTGATCCCCGGTGCTGCTCGACGGGAATGACACAATGGACGTCTGGCCAGTATCAACATTTGGCGCCAGGAGAATCAACTGGGAGGGGTTTTTGAGCGTCGTCATGTTGCCCGAGAAAGTTGTGGCCGAGGACCCCGAAGTGGGTGGGGTTTGATTCAGGATGTTCTGATTGATTCCATAGCTCACCGGCACGCCCGTGCCGGCGGCCACGGGAGAGGAGGACGCCGCCCGTTTGTCGAATGGGGATTTGAAGACATTCCAGTTCGGCACGTATTTTCCGTAAAGCGTGGCCGGCCAGGACGGATTGCTGGTGGTCGAAAAAATCTGATCGTTGTTGTCCGCCAGATAGGCAGTGATCCCGATGCCAATCTGGTGCATATTGTTACCATCCTGCGCGGCCCGGCCCTTCTCCATGACCGTGGCGAAAACGGGAAGAGCAATTCCCGCCAAAATGGCGATGATCGCAATGACGACCAGGAGCTCGATGAGCGTGAAGGCGGATTTTTTCATGGGGGATGCCCCAGTATCCGCGACTACGCGCAAGCGCGGAACCAGAGAAAATTAGCTTCGTGTCTTTGTGCTCCCGCTTTGCGGGATCCCGCGACTGCGGACTGCGGGACTCCGCCAGACCGGAGTTACGGGCTAATGTAGAGCGGCTGCCATTCGGGGCCCGAAGTGGTCACCGTGGAGGACGAATAGACAGTATAGGGCAGGCTGGATACGTGCGAATCCGAGAAGAGCGCATTAATCTGGCTTCGGTGCGCATGCGTGCCAAGTGCGTTACTCTGCCCGGCGGGCGGGACCACCTGCACATTCTGATCCCCTGTGCTGCTCGAGGGGAATGACACAATGGAGGGCTGGCCAGTATCAACATTTGGCGCCAGGAGAATCAACTGCGAGGGGTTCTTGAGCGTCGTCATGTTGCCCGAGAAAGTTGTGGTTGAGGCTCCCGAAGTGGGAGGGGTTTGATTCAGGATGTTCTGATTGATTCCATAGCTCACCGGCACGCCCGTGCCGGCGGCCACGGGAGAGGAGGACGTCGCACGTTTGTCGAACGGAGATTTGAAGACGGCCCAGTTCGTCACGTACTTACCGTAAAGCGTGGCCGGCCAGGACGGATTGCTGGTGGTCGAAAAAATCTGATCGTTGTTGTCCGCCAGATAGGCAATCATTCCGATGCCGATTTGGCGCATATTGCTCGCATCCTGGGTGGCCCGGCCCTTCTCCATGACCGTACTGAAAACGGGGAGGGCGATTCCCGCCAGGATGGCGATGATCGCGATGACGACGAGGAGCTCAATGAGCGTGAAAGCGGATTTTTTCATGGAGGGTGTTTCTTAGAGGGTAAATTGAAAATGAGGTGCTGTCGAGAGGGCAATGCGGGAATTGCGACTTCCCCGATCTGCCTCGTCCCTTCGCGAACCCCTAGCTCAGAATTTCGATCTTTCCATCCTTCGATCTGCTGAAGGCATGGAGGAGCTTCTGATTCGCGTCCAGATGCCGGACGACGAATTTCTCGCGATTCACCTGCAAGTGGGTGAATCCATAGACCGCTTGAGCATAGGGGCCCCGAGGCAACGGCAGAACGGCGTAGATGCGCGCGCCGCCTCCGCCGGAGAGAACAAACGAGGTGTGGAGTCCTTCGAGTTCGAGATGCTCCAGATCGTGGTCATGTCCGCAGAAATAGAAATCCACGCTGTGCTCTTGGAACAATGGGCCCCATTCCGCGATCAGCGCCCCCGGTGTCGCCGTGCAGTCCATTGCTATAGAGCGGGTGGTGCCCGAGCGCGATGAGCCAGGGCGTCGCGCGCGGCTTGGCGAGTTCGTCCTTCAGCCACGCGAGCTGCGCCGCGCGCTCCTCGGGAGTAAGCTGGCCGACGCGGTTGTGATAATTGCTATCCAGGACAATGGCGGTGAAGAGCGGGTTTTCTTTCGGCCATTCCAGGCGATACCATTTGGAAGGCAAATACCATCGCGTGCCGGGGTGTGCGCTCGCGTAGGTCAGCTCCGCATTCATCTTACTCACCGGTTCATCGTCGTAGTCATGGTTGCCGAGCATCGCCCAGCAAGGGCCGGGAAAAACGCTCGCCGGATACATGTCCTCGAAATCCGTTTTCCACCGAGGGCAATGCACGCCGCCTTTGAATTCGCCGTAGAAGTTGTCGCCAACCAGAAAGAGACCCTCCGTCTTGAGCTTCATGGCTTCGGCGTAGCCCTTCATCCCGGCGGCCACGGCGAGTTGCGCTTTGTTGTCCTTGGTGTTGCCCCAATCGCCGATCATGAGGAAATGGAGATCGTCTCCAGCGGTTTCCTGCGCCTGCACGAGTCGGGCGCGGCTACCGAGCGCCAGCGCCGCGCTGAAAAGGAAGGTCTGCGTCAGGGCGCGGCGGCGAGTGAGTGCGGGGTTGGGAAGGCTCATGAATGAGGATCGAAACATGCCCGGTTTTCACCGCTTCTCAAGGCTGGATGGAATCGATTTCGCCGAGGACACGAGCGCGCACGTTTTCCGGCAATGGCGCGTAGTCCATGCTGCGGGCCATTTTCTCGCCGTCCGTTGCCGCCCACCTGAGAAACTCGGCCAGTTTTTTGCCCTTGGCCGGCTCCTTCGAATTTTGGTACGCGAGCAGCCACGTCACGCCGGCGATCGGATAGGAGCTGGCTCCCGGAGCGTTGACGATGGAGAGGCGCAGGTCCTGTGGGATCGCGGCGGAGGAGAGCGCCGCGATGATCGAATCGAATGACGCCTTGATGTAAGCGCCCTCGGCGTTTTTGATCCAGGCAAACGGCAACTTGTTCTCCAGCGCATAGCTCAATTCCACGTAACCGATGGAACCGGGAGTCTGTCTGATCTCCCGGGTGACGCCTTCGCTGCCGTTGCAGCCCAGTCCCGCGAGCCATCGCACGGAAGTATATCTGCCCACTTTCAATTTCCAATCGGCGCTGACCGTGCTGAGATAGTCGGTGAAAATGTAGTTCGTGCCCGAACTATCGGTCCGATGAACCGCCGCGATCTCCTCGTCGGGCAGTTTCACGCCGGGATTTTGCGCCGCGATTTCCGGCGCGTCCCATTGGGTGATTCGTCCCAGGAAAATGCCGGCAATTGCCGCCCCATCGAGCTTGAGGTCATCGACGCCATGCAAGTTATACGTAATGACCACCGCGCCCGCCACCGTTGGGATGTGAAGAATCTTGCCAGGGGCTTGGGCCAGGGCTTCGTGACTCATCGGCGCATCCGAGGCTCCGAAATCCACCGTCTGTTCCGTGATCCGCCGCTGACCTTCACCCGAACCGACCGCTTGATAAACGAAACGCACAGAGGGATCGATGTTCCGATAAGCTTCAAACCACTTCGCGTAGAGCGGGCCGGGAAACGTGGCCCCGGCGCCGGTAATGGTCATCTGCCCTCGCGCCATCGTTGACAGAACGACGAGAATCAAGACCGCTGAATAACGGAGGAGCGGGCGCATGGTCTCTAATGATACCGGAAGTAATATGCCGCGAATACGCTGGCCACGACCAAGGGATAGGCGATTCGGGCAATGAGCTCGGAGCGATTGGCAAAGGCGGCGTGGTCGGTGGCCTGGAGGCGTTCGGCAACGAGTCCCGAGATCACGCACAACAAGCAAAGAGAAAAAAAGACGTAGAAGCCGTATTCGATGGCGGTGGTGTATCCTACATCCGTCAGTTGTGCATTGATCGCCGTGAGCAGCACGGCGCTGGCTAATAAGGCGCTGACGGCGATGGTCAGCCGCTCTGTGATCAGGGTCACGGGGAAGAAAAGTGTCACATATACCACGAGCACCAGCAAAACCAGAGGCAGTAGTGTCTTGACGAGAAAGACGAAGGCCCAGCGCTTTGCGCCGATGACCACGTCGAATCCGGAAAACTGGGTCTCGTACACCCCGTGAAACGCGCCGGGATGACCTCGCGTGGAGCTGGAGCGCAAAGTATCCGGTAGATACTGGATCTGGGTAAAATGCCAGTTCTCCAGGGCCGGCAATTCATGGGCGCCTCCTCCCGGCCTTGGCAATCTCAAACCGAAGGTATCGATGGCATAAATAACCTGCTCGCGTGTTAGACGCGGATTGGACAACTGCAAGACCAGCGCTTGCTCGTCGAAAGGGTAGTCGTGGAAATCGAACGAAGCCTTGAACTCACCCCGGACTCGATAAAGACAGTACTGCAGTCCATTGATCTTTCGAGTCATGAGCGGGGTATTCGGATCATAGGGGGATTTTTCCGAAGCTGCATTGAGATCCACTTCCCTCACGTCGTCATCTCCGGCGTAACGGAACCAGAGATAGAAATCCGCCGTAAATGTGCCCTTGCCCGGATCGATGCGGTCGATCTTATTCATTTCGATTCCCGTATAAACGACCTGCTGCAGCCAGTAGAAACTCTGCCGAATGCGAATGACGCGATGGGCGGCCATTTCGCGATCAAGATCGATCAGGTCCGGATTGGGGATCTCCTCGAGTTGCACCGGGGCGGAAACGCAACGCCCTTCGACACCGCGGCCGATGCGCACCGGTTGCGGCAGGTTCTGGTTCTCGTCGAAATAAAGCGGGCCGGTCAGCCCTTGAATGGCCCGCGCCGGGTTGTTCTGAGATCCCAGCCAATCGCGCAGTCGCTGCCGGTCCTTGTCACGGTTCTGCGGGGTCAATGCCAGTCCGCCTTTTCGGAGCGCCTCCGCGATCAGCAGCGCGGCCTCATAGTGTTTGGCTGCTCCGGAAGCGGGTCGCAGGTTGTATGCGCTCTGATATTGTTCGATGAACGTGATCCCACGGTTGGTCGCGCTGTCGAAAATGATCGGGGAAGCGATGTAAGTGTTATTGGTGAAAAAGCCCGGTTGACGCTTCTCTTCGGGTTCGTCGCGGAAATATTCCGGAAATTGTTCTCCCAAGGCGCTGCCCCCGAGAATCACGGGATTGGCTCCGGTGCGCCGCAGCAGGCACACCGCTTCTCTGGCCTCGGAGTAGGGCGAAATGGCGAGGATGACGACCCCGGCGTCGCCGTTGATGATATCTTGCGCCATCTGCTGAATCACCGCCGCGTGTTCCTCCGCGCTGCCCTTTGGTCTCCAATTCCACCGATAACGCACGCTGCCATCCTGTTCGGCGAACTCGTCCTCGAAAGCCGCCAGCAGCGACCTTCCGTAGTCCTCATCGCTGTAGAGAATGCTCGCTTTTCCTTTGTGCATGACTTGCCGGGCATAGGCCGCCAAAGTATGCCCCTGCACGGAGGAATCGATCGTCACTCGAAAATAGAATGGATTTCCCGCGGTGACGGCGGGTGCGCTGGCGGTGGCGGTAATCGCCGGGAGACGAGCGGCCTTGTAAATCGGAGCTGCGGGCACGGACGTGGCGCTGGTGAAGTGGCCCACGACGGCGATCGCGGGACTGGTCGCGATTTCCTTCGCCTTCTCGACGGCGACCGTGGCGTCGCCCTTGTCATCGTAGGTCTTGATCTCCACGTGATGGCCGTCGATGCCGCCGGCGCGATTGACCGCATCGAAGCAAAGTCGCACAGCGTTGACCATCATCATCCCCTCCTGCGCTTCCGCGCCGGAGAGCGGCATCACGACGGCGATCTGGACAGTGTCGGGTGACTTCTTCGAAATCACGTAGATGAACACCGCGGCATAGATTGCGACCACAACGACTGCGGCCCAGGCCAGCAGTCGGTGAGCGCGCCATCCGGAGAGACGTGGGATCGTTTGAGACATTGGCTCTCAGTCCCCGGCGGATTTGGATGCGCGTCGAATAATCTGGCCCACGGTAATTTCGGATGGAGGAGCGTCTCCTGGAGACTTCCCGTTTTCCCCGGCGGAGCGGGGCAGTCGGGATAGGATCGGAGGTCGCTGTCTTTGGATCGTGAGATTGCGTTCGACAACAGGTGCGGTCAGTCATAAACGGCGGTCCGAATGTAACAATCTGAAGTAGAACGGAGCCATCCAGACGTCGGCTTTCGAAGGCCCTTGCATCTCGTGGTTGCCGCCCGCGGCGCTCCGGTAACGCCAACGGCGTTGTGGCGTGCGCCTGAGAGCGCACAACAACAGAGGGGTGAAAGTCCCCTTCGGACAGAGCACTGGCTGTCCGTAGCCGGAGGTAACTGCGTCGTCGAGAGACGGGGTGGAGAGCAACCCGAGGCGAACTGCCAGTCCATAAACACAACCATGATGAACTCGATTCGGCTCTCTCCATTGGCGAGCCTGCGCTGTAATGGCGAAGCCCAGAACCGGACGCCGACCCGTGAAGGGCAAGGCAACTTCGGCGGCCCCGCTGCGTGAAGACAGTGAGCGTGGCGGCGGGAATGGATGGGGTGTTTGGAGATGGAATGGCAGGAAGTTGGTGTGACGTGAATCAGGGATCACGAGCCGGGAAAAGGAACGGCGTTCATGGACCCGCGTATGCGGGACCCGAAGAACCGTGCCCGGAAGGTGACAGAGCCTCCGTAAGAGCGAAGAAGCGGGGTAACGCCCGTGGAGCAAAGGGAGGCAGGAAGGCAAAAGCGTAATGGACAAACCGAGGGAACAAACACCGCCGAAACTGGCTGAGAAGCCTCAAGAAGACGGAGAAATCCGCTCCCGCTGGGAGTGGGTGGAACCTGTGGTCTGGACAGAGCGCATGTTGGCAGCCCTGGAAACAGGGGTGGAGGGGGGCAAATGGTTCCGACTGATCGACAAGGTGTGGACAGAGAAGAACCTGGGACGAGCGCTGGAAAAGGTGGTGGAGAACGGCGGCAGCGCCGGGATCGATCGGCAGAGCGTTCGAGAAATGCAAATGCACAGGGAGAAAGAAATCGGGGACTTGCAACGGGAACTGCGTGAGCAGAACTACCGTCCGCGGGCGGTCAAGCGGGTCTGGATCGAGAAACCTGGGAGCAAGGAAAAGCGGCCGCTGGGAGTTCCGGCGGTGCGAGATCGGATCGTGCAAGGCGCATTGCGCCATGTGATCGAACCGATCTTCGAGCGGGATTTTGCTCCGCAGAGCTATGGGTTCAGGCCTGGCAGAGGATGCAAAGCGGCGTTGCGCCGAGTCGAGGAGTTGCTCAAGAGCGGCCATGGCTGGGTAGTGGACGCCGATTTGAAATCCTACTTTGACACGATACCTCAGGGAAGGCTCATGGAACGCGTCGGGCAGAAGATTGCCGACGGACGAGTGCTGGCGCTGCTTGAAACGATGCTGAAAAGCGGAGTGATGGACGCCTTCGAAGGATGGCAACCGACGGAAAGCGGCACCCCGCAAGGAGCGGTGATCAGCCCGTTACTGTCGAACATCTACCTCGACCCACTCGACTGGCAGATGGCGAGGGAAGGCTACGAAATGGTGAGATATGCCGACGACTTCGTCATCCTGTGCAAGAGCGAAAGCCAGGCGCAAGCAGCGCTGGAGAAAGTGCGGGAGTGGGTGCTCAAAGAAGGGCTCACCCTGCATCCGGAGAAAACGCGCATCGTGGAAACCAGCCAGCCCGGAGGGTTCGACTTCCTGGGCTACCACTTCGAGCGGGGCATGAAATGGCCGCGCAAGAAGAGCATGGATCGGCTCAAAGACACGATCCGCACGAAGACCCGGCGCACGCAGGGACGCAGCCTGCCGAAAATCTGCCAGGATCTGAATCGAACACTGCGCGGCTGGTTTGAGTACTTCAAACACAGCAAAGCTACGGCGTTCGAAACCGTGGACGGCTACATTCGTGGCCGGCTGCGAAGCATCCTGCGCAAGCGAGCGCACAGAAAGGGAAGAGGAACCGGAAGAGATCATCAGAAATGGCCCAATGCCTACTTCACCGCACAGGGACTGATCAGCCTGAAACAGACCCATCGAGCGGCATGCCAATCTCTATAAAGAGCGGAATTAAACTGCCAACTGGAGAGCCGGATGCTGGAAATCCGCCAGTCCGGTTCGGAGGGAGGGAGAGCGGTCAATCCCGTTCTCCCTACCTCTATAAACTAGTCCCGCGCATGCGGGATTGCCGGTTGCCGGCTACCCTGGGACCCGCGTCCACATACCATCAACTCCAACGGAGTTGTGGCCAGAGCAGCCGGCGCCTTGCTACAGCGCGCCCGCCGCCCCCAA
>Ga0206847_10292_pt1 | contig 14759 bp, 11 predicted proteins | sample Alteio_BWOrgCont_17_FD_152880 | JGI IMG/M metagenome (GOLD analysis project Ga0206847, IMG submission 152880) | Enriched cells from forest soil in Barre Woods Harvard Forest LTER site, Petersham, Massachusetts, United States -... | ecosystem: Environmental > Terrestrial > Soil > Temperate forest >... | reverse complement strand
GGCCTGGTTGAACGATCCCTGCCCGGAAACAATCACGCCGTCCGCCGCCACGTTGTCACCGGGGCGCACGCGAATGACGTCACCCACGGCCAGATCCTTGGCGGCGACTTCCTCCTCGCGACCGGCTTTAATGCGCCGGGCCTTCGTGGGGGTCAGCTTGATCAGGGACTCGATCGATTGCCGCGCGCCCTCGGCGGTGCGGGTTTCAATGATCTCGCCCATCAACATGAAAAAGGCCACGACGCCGGCGGTCTTGTAATCGCCCGAGGCGAATGCGGCGAGCACGGCGATGCCGACGAGCTCGTTGATGCTCAGGACGCCGCGGCGGAGATCGTTGATCGAGGTCATCACGATCGGGTAACCCAGGATAATCGCGCCGATCATGGCGCTCGCGCTGGCCACCGTGCCGCTTTGCTGGAAAAGCCAGTCCACCACAAACGCGTTGATGACGAAAACGATGCCGATGAGGGTCTGCTTGAGGCGCACTGGCGTATGCTCGTGATCGTGGCCGCACGAGGCGCAACCCGCATCGTGATCATGGTCATGATCGTGGTGGTCGTGATCGTGCTCGTGATCCGGTTCCTGCTGGCTGAGGAGCGATGTAACTTGCATGGTGCGTTTAAATTTACTTCACGTTATTGCGTCGGCGGTCTCACCGGCTCGCGGCTTAATTGTAACCGGACTTCCCGCTTTTCGCCATCCGCGCGCTCGGGGAGGAAAATCTTGTCCTGCACATTGGTCAAAACCACGGCAACCTGCTGGGCGAGGAGGATGTTCATGAACAGTTGCGGGTTGCTTTTGAACCGCGGCAATTGTTTGTTGAAGCTTTCCGCCTCGGCCCGCACGGCAGCCACCAGGCGGACGTTCTCGGCGAACGCGGAATTGGTTTTTGCCGCGGCGTCGGCTTCCGCCGTGCCGAGGGTTTTGTTTTGATAGCTCAAGGCGTCGTTTTTGACCTTGTCCCGGACGGAGAGCGCGGTGAGCACGGAGTCAAAGGCCGGTTTCAATTGCCGCGGCGGGATGCTCTGGACAATGCACTGCTCCACCGCGATTCCCAACCCCTGCTCCGCAACCAAGTCGGTCACGTCCTTCTGCACCGCCTCGTTGAAGGCGGTCACTTTTTCCTTCACAATCTCATCCACCGTGAAACGGGCGGCGGCGTGCAGCAGCGCGTTATCCAGCGCGTTGCGAACCGCGTTGGTGGCGCTCGTGAAGTTCAATTCGTAGTTGACCGGATCCGATACCCGGTAATACAGCGTGGCGCGGGTGTGGACAATGTTGCCGTCCGCTGTGATGGCGTAACCGTCCACGGCGGGATTAAGGGTCATGCCGGGGAAATCCTCCTGGTTGTTGAATTCCTTTTCCGGCGTGGTGAAATACCAGCCCGTGGTCGAGAGTATCTTCTGAATTCCCGCGTAGGGAATTTTCTTTACTTCGTCGATGGGCGGCGGCCAGCCCCAGTGCAGGCCGGGAAGCAGCAGCGCCTGGTTTCCCACCCCCACCGGCTTGCCAAAATGCAGGCGGATCGCGCGTTCCTGCGGCCCCACCTTGAAAAACCCCGAGAAGATAAAGCACACCACCAGCGCCACCATGACGACTTTGACGATAGTGAAACTACTCTGCAACGCCTCGGACAGCGCCTGGGTTCCGGCATCCTCCGGCATCGCCGGATCGGGGGCCGGGTGTTCGTGCGGATGCGAATGGTCGTGTTCGTCGCTCATTCGGCTATTTGGTCGGGGTGGATAATTTGGTGGAGACGCCCTGGAACAGGTCGAAGGGCTGGCTGTGCTGGTCGAAGATCAGCGTGGCCCGGTCCTTCAACGAGGCCTCAAGGGCGGTGAGTTTCAGCAGGAAATTCGCCAGCTCGGGGTTTTGCTCGAAGACCGCGAACGACTTCGCCGCCTCGGCCTGGCCTTCGCCCCGGATGCGGGTGGCCTGGGCCTCCGCGTTGTAGATCATTTCCGCGCTCTTTGAGTCCGCGAACGCCCGGATGCGCGAGGCTTCCGACTCGCCATCGGCCTGCGTCTTGCTGATCAAGACCTGCCGCTCGGAGGTCATTCGTTTGAACACCTCCTGAACCACGCTCGCCGGGAAGCCGAGTTTCTTGATGCCCAGGTACTTAATTTCCACGCCGTAATTCTTCGAGCTGACTTGATTGGAGACGACGTCCAGAATGGCCGTCTCCACCGCCTCAAACTTGATCTGTTTGGTATCCGTGGACACGAAGTCGGACAACGGATGCTTGCCGATGACCGCGCTTTTGGCGCTGCGGACCAGGCCCTCCATGGCTTTCTCCGCCTCGGGGATGGACCCGTTGAATTTCGGGAAGAATTCCGCCGGGTCGCTGATGCGCCAGCCCACATAAACCGACGTCAGGAGGTTGTAGCTGTCCGCCGTCAGGAATTCATCGTATTTGTCCTCGAAGTTCTGAATGCGCTGGTCAATGGTTTGCGCCTGCTGGATCGGCCACGGCCATTTGACATACAGGCCGGGATCTTTATGCGTCGTCGTTACCTTGCCGAAGGTGGTGATCACCACGACGGTGGATTGGCGGACTTGCCCAAAAAACAGCAGGACAATGAAAACAACCAGCAGCAGCAGGCCGACGGTCAGGATCAGGGGATTCTTTTTCATAAGGTGCGGTTAAAATTATTTGGCGGCCTTCGGCGGCGGAATTTTTAGATCGTTAATAATATCCCGGGTCAGCTTGTCCTCCAAATTGAGGATCACAACATCGTGGGTATTGGTGGCGAGGAGGACGTAAGTGCGCGCGTTGGTCACGGAATGGGTCATGGTCTGCAAATAGGCGCGTTCCGCGTAAACGGACGGCGAGGCGAGATAGGCGGGAATCTGGTTGGTGAACAGGGCCGCCTGCGCCAGCGCGGTGGCCTCGTGGCGTTTGCGTTCGGATTGGGCCTCGGAGATGAGCTTGTACGACCAGGCCGAGGCGATGCCGTTTGTCAACAGGGCGCCGGCCCGGGCGTTAAGAATGTTCGCTTCCTTGGTGTGGATGGCCGCCACCACTTTCTCATAGTCCGCCGCCACCTTCACCGGCGGGTGGATGTCCTGCAAACCGACAAACACAATATTCACCCCCAGATTCCGCTTCATCGCCTCGTCCTGAATGCGGTCGCGCAATTTTTGTCCGGCATCGGAACGCCCCTGGGAAAGCATGTCCTGCAAGTCACTGCTGGCGAGATAGCGGACCACCTCGCGGGTGGCCACGTGTTCGAGCAACGTATCCGGCTCCTCGTTGGTATAAGCCCAGTAGAGGACGTTCGTAATCTGGAACTGGATGGGAATGCTCACCGTGAGCAAACTCACCGGCGGCGGCCGGTCGGCGGGCGCGTTGGTGCCGCCGGCTTCAACCGCCGCCAGGTCACGGTTGGCCACGAGAAAATTATTTTCCTCCGCCCCGGTGTGGGCCACGGTCCACAAAACGGTTTTGTTGGTCCGCGAGTACTCGTCCTGAATGTTGCCCACCTCAAAGGACTGGATTCGATCCGTGGCGTAACGATAAACCTGGGAGATGGGCCACGGGAGCTTGAAATGCGCGCCGGGACCGAGAACCGTCCGGGGTTGGCCAAAACGTTCCAGCACGCCCTGCTCGCCCGTGTCAATAAATACCACCGTCGTGGAAAGGAGCAGCACGGCAACCTGCCCGCCGATCAGCCACGGCAGCCACTGGGCGAAGAGGCGGTAGGCCCAAGTTTCGGAAACCTTGAAGCCAAATTGATAATCCAGCGTTTGCGCCGCCGTGGTAATAAGGCCGCCCGGCTGGCCGAGCAGACTGACCAACCGGCTTTCGTAAACCGGTTGCTCCACCTTGCCCTTCACGCGGGGGCGGTAGAGTTCCAGAATTAGATTGATGACAGTCTCGATCGAAACCAGGAATAGAACCACGACCAGCGCCCGGGCCATATAAAGATCGGCGTGGATGTAGCCGAACCAAACCAGGACCAGATCAACCACCAGATAGGCGAAAAGAAAGGCGCCGAGCATCACGTAGCTGCCGCCCGCGCGCAGCAACCGGGCGTTTTCCAACCGGGAGAGGCTGGTCGTGTACATCCCGAGCAGGAACAGCACCAGGCCGAACATGGCAAACAGGCCGAACCCCAGCGCGGGCTCCCTGACCGGAACATAAATGACGTTTTGCAGCCAGTGCCAGAGCAGGTAACCGCCGCCCACCTGGAGCACGAACAAAATCACCGTAAATACCGGAATAAAAAATTTCTCAAATTGCTCCCGGGACCGTTGCGCCGGAAACACCTCGGTTTCATCCGCGTTAAACATCGCCGAACCACCGGCAGTACGCGCGAGTTCGTCGAATTCCAGTTTTTCCAGCCGCTCCCGCTCCTCCATCCGCATTTGAAACCAGCTCACGGCCGCCACCAAGATCCCCAGCCCCGGGAAAATCATACCCGCTATGCCGGCGAGCGTACCGCAATAGCCGGCCACGATAATGCCCGCGATGCCCGCCACCAGCAGGGCGAGCAGATTGGTCAATCCGTTTTTCCGCGTTCGTTGTTCCATGATCAGCGTTAATTCAATTCACGGTCCTCAAATAATGCCACGGCCAGCGCCAGCAGCGCACCCGTGTAACACAAGGCATAGCCCAGCGCCCGTCCCACATAGCCCCAGTAATAATCCGTCTTGCCCGTTTCCAGCGCGTCGGCAAGCCAGAAAAGCTGCCAATTCGGCGTCACGGTGTAAAGCACGGAAGCCCACCACGAGCCCGCCAGGGCCTTTTCACTGAAAAAATATTGGGACATGAGCCCCAGCAAAAACAGCGCCGAGCAAATCGCAAGCGTGGGAATCATCTCCAGGCGGGTCGAGCAGGCCACCGCCAGCCCCGCGAGAATCCACAAGGCAAACAATATCAACAACGATGCCGGGATGAGCCGCCAATCCACGCCGGCGGCGAACGCCTGGGTGTTTCCCTCCTTGTCGAAAAAATTAATGATCACAAACGCGGCGGTGATCATGAGGACAACCGCGAACACCGCATCCGAGACAAACGGCCGGCGCAAAAAGAAATTACTGAATCCACCGATCAAATAGGCCAGCAGCAATCCGCCCGCGAAAATGCCGAGCGCCAGCGTATCCGTGCCGCCGTAGGCGTCAAACGCCATGCGGCTGGTCAGCAGGGCAACGACCGTGTTGACAAAAGTCAGCAGGGTCAGCGCGAGCGCCAGGCCGGTGTACTTGGCCAGCATGAATTGCGCGCGGCCCACCGGCTTGGACAGCACCGCCAGGGCCGTGCCGGAGCGGATTTCCCGGGCCACCGACGCGGACGCGCTCAATACGGCGCTCAACAGGCCGCCCAGCAGCATTACCGCCAGCACACTATTCTTGACCAGTTTGGGCTCGTCCCCAAACGCGAAATAGTAGGGCGTGGCGAGAAACACCTCGAAACACACCACGCCGGTCATTAATAAAAGAAATACGGGCTGCCTCACCAGTTCCATGAAGGCGTTGGCCGCGATAGTCGTAAATTGTCGCATTCCAGTATGACTAAATTCTCTAACGTTTCAGTCCGGCCGCATCTGGCAAATTCATAATCCGAAGGCAAAAGGCATTTTTGGGAATCTAGCGGGAAACCCGGATTTTAAAACTGTGCGTTTGGATGCACAGGCTCGAACCATCCAATATTGGACCGTGTTTCGGGTTTCGGACACCCCGCCGCGCGGGATAAACATGATTGCATTTTCGGATTGGTGGACGGCAATGCGAAGCGGTTGCATGGGTCGGGCTGAAGGCCAAAAATCCCGCGGACCCAACTAATGCACCGCCCCGGGCGGCAGGGATTCCTCGAAGCGAATCACTGTCTCGCCGGCTTTCGCGTAGCCCAGTTTTTCGCGGGCCAGCCGCTCGACCATGCGCGGGTCGTGGTGCAGTGACTCAATCGAGGCCCGGAGTTTTTTGGCCGATTCCTCCTCGCGCTGGATTTGGGCGTCGAGATTGAGAATGGTTTGGCGCATCCGCTGGTTCTGGTTGAACAGCGGCAGATACCAACCCACCACCAGCACCAGGAATCCGACCAATGCCACCCCGGTAACGACCCAAGTCAGCTTGCCCCAGATGTCGAGATCAGATTTCACTCGCCCCGAGGTTAAACCGGCTGCCGGATAAAGAAAAGCGCAAAATGTTCCCGTTTTCATTTCCTTTACCGTGAACGCTGGAAGCATTCCCCGGTCAAAGGATTCGTCCTTGGCTGGTATTTCGCGGCCATGGAACTGGTTTTGTGGTTTATGTTATTGAAACAATGGTAGTTAAACGCTAAGAGTTTCGCGGAATGATTAAGGCCATATTGTTGGTTTTCGAGCCGGCGCTTCACTGGGAAAAAATCGCGCAGAGCAAAAAAGGATTCTGCTCGGTGCTGTTCCTCTACCTGCTGCCGACGCTCCTTCTCAGTGTGGCCGGCGAGTTGGCCGGGATATTCAAGCTGGGCAAAATCGAGGAACTCCACCATATTGTCAACCTGTCCCCCAAAGCCATCCTGACCTACGGCGCGGTGCAGTTCGGGTCCAGCCTGATTGTGGTCTTCATGAGCGCCATCATAATCAAGAGTCTCGCCGAGACCTTTAATTCCCGCCACAGTTTCACGCAGTGTTTTATTTTGGTGTCGTACGCGCTTGGCCCCTTGCTGCTGCTCCGGATCGCGGATGGCGTTCCCGGCGTGAATCCGTGGGTCACGTTTGGAATTGGAATCGCCCTGGCGTTGCACACGCTCTATCAAGGCGTCCCGCGCGTCCTGGATCCCGATCCACCCCACACGTTTGGCCTGTACATGTGCAGTTGGCTGCTGCTGGCGATTATTTGCGCTCTCGCGCGACTGCTCACGCTTATCGTGCTCGTGGGTCGCACGAATATCGCGACGACTTTCTGATGCCAGTTCCGCGGCGGGTCCCGGGGAGGGTGACCGTCCCGCTCTGGCGGTTCATCGCCTTGGCCCATCCACCGGCTTCGGCGGGACCGCCGCTCCGGATTCCGCCGTCCCGAATCCGCGCCCATCCGTAATCCGTGGTTAAATTTCCCCTCTTCATCAGCGGTTGGAGGGCAGTGGTTCGTGGGGAGGGAACACCTCCGAGATCGGACGTGAATCGGGGTCATGAACCATTGCCTGCCAACAGCTTGGATTCAGAAAGATTCCCGTCTTATTTTTCTGACTCCATTTTTCTGACAATTTCCGGTTTGATCGGACCCTTCCCGCTGGGGCTCATTGAAGGGCCCAATTAGATTTTTTATGCCACCCCTTGAAGTCCCCCATCCTTTCGCGTATTTCGCATGGTTCGCGGTTAAAATTCCCGCGTTGGTTTTCGCGGTCCAAATTTATTTGAATTGGGGGCGCTTCTCGGTCAAAATGATTCTTCGTTTCGCTGGTGGCGGGTGAATCCGCGGGGTGAAACGGCGAGTTTGAATTCATGAAACGCACGCATCATTGCAATGAGTTGCGCCCGGCGCAGGTCGGGCAGGCGGTTACCTTGTCGGGCTGGGTCCATTCCCGGCGCGATTTGGGCGGCCTCATTTTTATCGATATCCGCGACCGCGAGGGGCGCACGCAAACCGTGTTTGACCCGTCGGATTTGCCGGCGGAAATGTTCGAGCAGGCCGCCGGCGGCCCGAGGGAACGGCGAACGCCAAGATTCCCACGGGCGAGGTCGAGGTGGGGGCCAAAACGCTGGAGATTTTGAACATGGCGGCGGTGCTGCCGTTTCCGGTGGACGATCCCGAGGTCGCGGCCAAGGTCAACGAGGAATTGCGCCTGCAATATCGCTACTTGGATTTGCGCCGGCCGGAGATGACCCGCAATTTGCGCGTGCGCAGCAAGGTGGCCACGGCCACGCGCGTCTACATGGACGAGCAGGGATTTTTGGAAGTGGAAACGCCGACGCTGTTCAAATCTACACCCGAGGGCGCGCGTGAGTTTCTCATTCCCAGTCGCCGCGAGCCGGGCAAGTTTTACGCCCTGCCGCAATCGCCGCAGCAGTTCAAGCAAATCCTGATGGTCGCCGGTGTGGAACGCTATTTCCAGCTCGCACGTTGCTATCGCGACGAGGACCAGCGCGCCGACCGCCAGCTTGAGTTCACGCAGGTCGATCTCGAAATGTCGTTCATCGAGCGCGAGGATATTTACGCGCTGATCGAGGGATTGCTCAAACGCGTTTGGAAAACCGCGCTGGACCGGGACATTCCGACGCCGTTCAAACGGATTACGTTCGCCGAGGCCTTGAACCGTTTCGGCATCGACAAGCCGGACACCCGTTTCGGCATGGAATTAACCGATTTCACGGAGGAATTTCGCGCCAGCACCTTCAAAGTATTCAGCGGCACAGTGGCGAACGGCGGCGTGGTCAAGGCGATCAACGCCAAGGGCCTCGCCGGCGCAACCCAGGGCCAGATCGAAACGATGACCGAATACGCCAAGAGCTTTGGCGCCCGCGGCTTGGCGTTTATCAAGGTCGAGGGCGGTGAATGGAAATCGCCGATCGTCAAGTTTTTCAACGAGACGGAAAAAGCCGCGCTGACCGCGAAGCTGGCGATCGAGGAGGGCGATTTGATTTTGTTCGCTGCCGATCAATGGCTGACCGCGTGTGAGATCCTCGGCAAAATCCGCCTTTACTGCGCGGACGTGTTGAAAGGGCAGGGGAAGCTGTCCATTCCCGCCGACCGCTTTGATTTTCTGTGGGTGGTGGATTTTCCGCTGTTGAGCTTCGACAAAGAGCAAAACCGCTGGTACTCGAGCCATCATCCCTTCACCGCGCCGGTGGCGGAGGACGTTCCGTTTTTGACGAGCGATCCGAAAAAGGTTCGCGGCCAGCATTACGACGTGGTGGTCAACGGCGTGGAGTTGGGCGGCGGCTCAATTCGTATCCATCAACCGGACGTCCAGAAAACCATCTTCGAGCAAGTCCTGCAAATTCCGCCGGACTTGGTCACCGCGCGATTTGGCTACATGCTGGAGGCGTTCCGCTACGGCGCGCCACCGCACGGCGGCATCGCGCTGGGTTTCGACCGCATGATTGCCATCTTGTGCGGCACGCCGAGCATCCGTGACGTAATCGCATTTCCGAAAACTGCCAAAGGCTCGGACGTGATGACCGATTCCCCCGCGTTCGTCGAACCCAAGCAACTACGCGATTTGCACATCGAGGTGAAAGCCGTCCGGAAGGAATAAACGCCACGGAACCGGACACGTGGATGCATCTCGATTTATAAGCAGGCTTGTAGTCCGGAGGCCTGAAGGGCCGGTGCTAACTTAGCCCAGGGCAAGCGCAGCGCCGCCCTGGGTAAAAAGTAAGAATGTAAATTCCCTGAGCCCTGAAAGTGGCGATATACGCAGCGATCGAATCCTGCGATCGAGTCGCCCTTATCGGGCTCGGAAATTGCGGGATGGCATTGTTCCTTTCGGACACCGCCGCGCTTTGCCCCACGCTATCTCCTAAAATGATGCTCCCGACCCGCGCATATTTCTAATTGAACCTTCGTGCCATTTCGATAACAACTGGGAGTGTCGGGAAGATATCCCTATTTCCTCCCCTAAATGAAAATTGCAATGGATTGGTCGTTTCGCCCGCGTTTGGCGGACTGCCTGAAGAATTATACGCGGCAGGATTTCAGCGCGGACCTCATGGCCGGGCTGACGGTTGGGATTGTCGCGCTGCCATTGGCGATGGGGTTTGGCATGGCGTCGGGCGTAACACCGCAGGCGGGAATTTTCACGGCGGTGATCGCCGGATTTATTATTTCCGCGCTGGGCGGTTCGCGGGTTCAGATTGGCGGACCGACCGGGGCGTTTGTCAGCATTGTCTTCGGGGTAATCGCGACTTACGGATTGGAGAATTTGTATATCTGCACCTTCATGGCGGGCGTGATGCTGCTGATCATGGGCCTCGCGCGATTGGGCACGCTTATCAAATACATTCCCTATCCGGTCACGACCGGCTTTACTTGTGGTATTGCGGTCCTGATTTTCAGCACGCAGATCAAGGATTTTCTCGGGCTTCAGGTTAAGAGCGTGCCGCCGGATTTTGTCGATAAGCTAAAAATGCTGAAGGATAATTACACTGGCATCCACTGGCCCACGATGGCCGTGGCGGCGATGTCGGTCGTAATCATCAAGGCTTGGCCGCGCCGATTGGCCCGGCTCGTTCCCGGTTCGATTGTCGCGTTGCTCTTCGGCACGCTGCTTTGCCTGCTGGTAAAAATTCCCGTCGATACGATTGGCACGCGTTACGGCGGTATTCCGCTGGGCTTCCCGAAATTTCACCTGCCCGATTTTCCGTGGACCAATTTGCCGCTCGCTTGGCATACCATCCAGCATTTATTCCGGCCGGCATTCACCATTGCAATGCTGGCTGCCATCGAGTCGCTGCTCTCCGCCGTCGTGGCGGACGGGATGATCAATGACCGCCACGATTCCAACCAGGAATTGATGGCGCAGGGAATTGCGAATATTTTCAGCCCGCTGTTTGGCGGAATTCCCGCGACCGGCGCGATTGCGCGCACCGCGACAAACGTTCGCAGCGGCGCGCGCAGCCCGGTTTCGGGCATGATTCACGCGCTCGTTTTGCTGGTGATCATTCTCGCGGCCGCGCCGCTGGCGGGCTATGTCCCGATACCGGTCCTGAGCGGCGTCTTGGTGGTGGTGGCGTTCAACATGGGTGAGTGGCATCAATTCCGCCGCCTCAGCCGCTGGCCCGCGGGAGATTCCGCTGTGTTTTTAGTGGTCTTCGCGCTGACCGTGCTCACCGATTTGCCGACGGCGGTGGAAATCGGCATGATCCTGGCCGGGGCGCTGTTCATCGCGCGCATCTCGGAGACCATGCGGATCACCGAGGTGGACGAGAGCACCGGCCGGGAGGACGCGCACAACCTGCTCACGGGCAAGGAAGTGCCGAAGGGCGTGATGGTTTACCGCGTGTTCGGCGCGTTCCTTTTTGGCGCGGCTGACAAACTGGAGACCGCATTGAAACGCGCCCACGAGGAGCCGGAGATTTTAATTCTGAAAATGCAAAGTGTCCTCGCCATGGATGCCACCGGCTTGAACGCGCTCCGGGATATCTACGAAAAATTGCGCGCCAAGGGCAAACACCTCATCCTCAGCGGCCCGCACACGCAACCATTGGTGACGCTGCAAAAAGATGGCTTCGTGGATGAACTCGGTGAGAAAAATGTCTGCGCTCATCTTGACGACTCCCTCGCCCGCGCGCGGGAAATTCTCGCCGCGGAAAGGCGTGAAAAATGAATGGGTGTTCTGTTTCGGACGGGGTTGATTCTGAATCCGGCAGTTGAATTTCAGGAGAAGCGAAGGCCATATCCACAGGCCCAACGGGCCTTCATCCCTTAGCCCAGCCCACCGGGCTGGGAAACACGCCGTAAGCATATTCTCAAGCCCCAACGGGGCGCGATACCGGTCAATCCCAAACGTTTCAAAACGATCAGACTCCGATTTCAATCCACCTCTGATAGGTGTCTATCTGTGCCCATCTGTGGTTCACTTTTTTTGGGGGAAATCTTTCAAATCCCTGGTTCGGTAACTATCTCAGTCCCCAAGCCCGCGTGCGGACGCGACGAAACACTCCTCCTTGATTTCCTCCCATCCCTCATTCCGTCCTTCCGTCCGCACGCAAGCTTTCCTCCTTTGATCGCCTCCCTGGCGTCGTTTCGCCGGCCAGCGGGTTTGTGCCGCCACCGTTCCCGCAAATTTGATTCAAGCCGTCGGACAAAAGCTGTCCATGTGATAAAACTCATGAATAAAGGATCCAAATGCGAAACGGTCCTCGTTATCACTCCACCCAATACTTGGTCCTCATGCCCAGCTTGCATTGTCCGACGAGCCGAACCAACTCGTCGATTGTGACGTGACACTCCTCCGTTGGCGAATCACCAACCCAAAGCGCCTCAAAACTGAAACCACTGGACGTCTGCTTTCGTATCGAATGCAAAATGTCCGCCAGTCGCGGCAGTGTCGAGGGGATCATGTCCCACGTCGGAGCATTCCAATCCGCATTGTCCGTCAGAAAACTGCATCCACATCCACCCTCCGGGCCGGGTATTTCAACCACGCCGGAGTGACGGCGTGCAAAGCCGAAAAGCCCCGGCTTCCCGCAGCGGTTTGGAATATCGGCGGCGCGACAAATTTCCGCCGCGCATACCGCATCCGGCTCCGCAAGACGAACAGTGAGAATCAAACACATGGCATCACAACGAACGGCCCGTTTATCGCCTCAATGGCCGGGGGTGGTGATTTTCTTCCGCAATTCGTCGATCTGCTGCTGAATGGGCCCGGGCGCGGGCGAGAGGTTCAGTTTCAGCTCAAGTTCCTTGTAGAAAATGGATTTTGCGAAGTCTTTCTGGTTTTCCTCCAACGTTGCGAGATGGGTGAGAATTTCATTACCCACCTCCGGATCGGGCTCCTTTTTCGCGTCCGCCTGGCTTTTCCAGCGCTGCCAGGCCAGCTCCCATAAATTGAGCCCGTGTTCCGGATCATGGTAATCGTCCGCGTAAATGGAGCCGAGATCGTAAAGAATTTCGTAGCTGTCCGGATTGGCGCGCAGACCCTCGCGCAGAAACTGCTCCGCCTCGGGCACTTTTTTCAGACTCACCCGCAGCCAGTAGGCCGCCACCACGTAGGTCTCGATGCGTTGCGGGTCCAGGTCGGCGGAAATCCGCAGCCAGGGGAGAATTTCCCGGGCCTCGCCCGGCTTGTCCAGATGCGAATGCGTGGTCGGAAAAAAATGACGTCCGAACCGCTCGATCCAATCATGCGGTTGTTCCAGAAAATTCATCCCCGGCTCCTCCGCATGACCACCGGCCTCGTCATGGTCCGCCTCCATGTGGTGTTCATGGGCGACCGCCGCCCTGGCCTGGTCAAAAATCGAGGGGTAGTAACCGCTGTGAAAATATACGTCCGCCTTCGTAAAAAAATGGTTCGCAAACATCCGCCGTCCGTCGCCGAGCAATATCGCAAGCATCTGGTCGGGCTTGGGTTGTCCGTCCCGGGCTTCCGAGCGCCGTTCGATGCAGGTGGCCAGCGAGGCCGAAACCACCAGTAACAATGCGAGGATGAAACCGGGGGCGGGCATGGCGGTTAATTGAGCGCCTTGCGGCGGAAGCAAATCCAGGCCGCGAAGAGAAAAACCGCTGTGTAAGCCGCTCCGTAGAGCGTGGCCAGCCCGCAATCCACCCACGGCACTAATCCCCGGCCGTGAATGACCAACTCGCGCACGTCAAACCATTCCAAATGCGGCATGACAAAATAAAGCGTGTAAAGAATGGACCGTACTGGCTCGGGCTGCGTGAGGGCGATCATTTTCAGGTAGCGGCCCATGAACAACATGCCCGCCACCGCGATCACGCAGATCGTCGCGTTGGACGACGGCGCGGCAAAAACGATTGATCCCAGGATCACCATGGCGATGACGACCGCCAAAAACACCCATTGCAACCACATGGCCTGGAAATAATTAACCGCGGGAAAGTGATGGTCGCGCGAGGCGCTCACCACGCCGAGAAAACCGTAAAACATGATCAGTGACAGACCGGAGGCCAGCCAGCACCCGAGAAATTTTCCTGTTATCACCCGCCCGCGCGTCACCGGCTTGGCCAGCAGCGGAAAGATCGTCCGGTTTTCGCGCTCGGCCGGGATTTGCCGCGCCGCCGTGGCGACCGCGATCGCCAGCGCCGAAATCCAGATCAACAGCAGGCAGATTTCCTTGAGGTAACCCACCATTTTATCGTCGTCGAAAAAATTCGCCAGGGCCATCACCCCCGTGACCAAAACGGTCAGGATGAAAAGCACGTAAAAATCCTTCCGGCGGTACAGCTCCTTGATGACTACTCCCGCGATGGCGAAGATGGCTGTCATGGGCGGATCGGCGGCTGGTAGCCGATGATTTGGAGAAAGATCTGCTCCAGGTTGGCATGGTATTTTTGCAGTAAATCCGCCAACCGGCCCTCGACGCGCACTTTGCCCTCGTGAAGGATCGCCACGCGGTCGCAAACCATCTCGACCTCCCCAAGTTCGTGCGAAGAGAAGAACACCGTCCGGCCCTCATTCTTCAGCCGGTGAATGATGTCCCGGACCTTCATGCGCCCGAGCGGGTCCAATCCGCTGGTGGGCTCGTCCAGGATCAGGAGATCGGGATTATTGATGAGCGCTTGGGCCAGGCCGACGCGCTGCTGCATGCCCTTGGAATAATGCTTGATCGCGCGCTTGCGGGCGGGTTCCAGCTCCACCAGTTTGATCAGATCATCAATGCGCTTGTCCGCCTCCCGCCGCGGGATACCGAAAATCCGCGCGTAAAAACGCAGCAATTCCTCCACCGTGAGAAATTTATAATAGTAGGTCAGTTCCGGCAGGTAGCCGATGCGCTGGCGGGCAATCGGTTCGCGGACATCCACGCCGAACAGCGAGGCCGAGCCGCCCGAGGCGTTCACAAACCCCAGCAGCACGTTCATGGTTGTGGTTTTGCCCGCTCCGTTCGGCCCTAGAAATCCAAAAACCTCACCTTTCTGAACGCTCAAATTCAGCCCGTCGATGGCCACCTTGGCATGTTCGCCAATACCCCGGCTGCGAAAGACCACCCGCAAGCCTTTGATCTCGACGATTGAACTCATTTTGGTTGGTTCATTGCCAGTTCCATCTTATTTCCCGTGCCCCGGCAGGCAATAACAATTTCTCGGTATTTCCCGACCGCGTCGGCCAACCCCGTTGTAACTTACTAGGCGATCAACGCCCGGACTACGCTGGCGGG
>Ga0206847_10291_pt1 | contig 14768 bp, 16 predicted proteins | sample Alteio_BWOrgCont_17_FD_152880 | JGI IMG/M metagenome (GOLD analysis project Ga0206847, IMG submission 152880) | Enriched cells from forest soil in Barre Woods Harvard Forest LTER site, Petersham, Massachusetts, United States -... | ecosystem: Environmental > Terrestrial > Soil > Temperate forest >... | reverse complement strand
TCGCTACCTGTTTCCGGTGTCGGAGGCAAAGCTATGAGGCCGTCGCCGGGATTTGAAAAAGAGAGACTCAACTCAGCGTCATAGACGTTGTCGCTCACAATTTTGCGATGAACCATAAATAGCATATCAGAACTCTTTCCCGCTCCGAAGGGTGCCACCCAGTCACCAATCATCAAGTCGAATCCGACGGCACCGTCCAACTTGGGGACCTTGGTCGATTCGCGTTTTGCGTACATTGGGATCGGGTGACCCATTGCCTTGAGCAGTAAAGTAATTGTCGGATTCCATTTGACCGGATCGTACCCCTGACCCAGGTCACGCTTGAGCCGGGTGGTATAGTAACCGGCCTTTTGGATCTGGATGCCCAAATCGTAACCCAAAATGTCTGGTTTTGCCCTGTGGGCAGCCACAAATATCCCGTTCGAATCCGTTAAACCGTCGATTCTTGCCGGTTTGGAACCGGGGCCATAATAACCTACGCCCGCGTTGGCTCCCGCCACCGGGCTGCCGCTTTCGTCAATCACGTTTAGCGTGACTTTCCATTCATGTTCCAGCGGTTGCGCGCTAGCGTAACAGCACGCGGAAAGCATTAGTGACAGAAACAGCGAATTCTTCATTTAACCACGCCACTATGGCTGATGTACCTGCTCATCGAATTCCTTAATGTTTTTGAGCAGATTATGATTCGGATCAAATTCCACGTTCCGCGAGTTGGGCTCCGGATTGAGGTAATATAATAGGCATGAAGGGGTCAGTCCCGCATATTCGCATATTTTCATTTTTCTCCGTAATCGCGCGGCAGGTTTCCGGGCGGGCCGACCGTACCCATGTTTAACTGACCGCCAATCTGGTTCATTAATAATTGATTGGGTATCAGGCAAAGAGCCGCGCGTGCGCCGGCCCGTTCTCCCACAGGCCTCCGCGAGCGCGTCGCAGAACAGCGCTCGATCCTCGTCACTATGGAAGATCGCCTCGCGGCGGTCTCCACGGTTCATTACGTGATGAATCGCTCCGGGATATTCGATGCGAATCGTTCTCGCCATGACCCCGAATTTACCCCGAATCTCCGGAGCATCAATAACATACGCGATTGGGTAGGGTCCTAATTTGGTGGGGACATTGCGCAACCATTCGCGGGTAACGCGTTAGCAGCATCTCCGATTGCGCCGCAACCCGGCGCGGACGGCGCGGCGCGCCATCCCTACCCAAATTAGGACACTACCCGCGATTGCGCGGGACCCCTTTCCAGTATTTTGACAGGTATCGCGCCCCGTTGGGGCTGGGGAAATAGGTTTGCGGCGCGTTTCCCAGCCCGGTGGGCTGGGCTGAGGGATGGCGGTCCGTTGGGCCTGCGGAAACGATGTCAACGATATCGGTTCATCTTGAGGGGGTCGAAGCCACGGATGGGCACAGATACTGACTGGTGCGCGGGATGGACGACATTAACGCATACAATGCCACCGTGTTTGGCCGTACCACCGGTTTCCCAACCCACGTGCCGTAAAATGCCCTGCGGCATGCCGATTAGGAAATCGGCGATACAGCAGGTTGGGAAACCTGCGCTACGCCCGATCCAGATTTGTCGTCTATCCCGCCGTCTTGGCGGTAAACGGAGATTTTCAGCGCAAACGCGCGAAATCAAATTGAAGATTTGCAATTGAGAATTTGTAATTGGTAATTGCCTTTCAGTACCAATCCATAAACACCGTCCGGTCACAGCTCCCGCTTATCCGTGGCGATCGGTGAAAAGAAACGGAAGCCACAGATGGGCATAGAATCATGGGTTCATCTGTGGTTTCCGCTTCTTTCCTGAAATCCAACGGCCGGATTTAGGTTTAAAAATATGCTGGTTCCGGATGGCGGATGGTTTCGAGGTGTGCTATCTATGCAGGCTGCGGTTTGTTCGGCAGGAGGGCTGGAGGAGGTTCTTTGAAATCTTAGTTAGGAGGGGAGGGATGGCGGGCGAGTTGAAAATTCTTCCAGCCAATGGGTATCCCGACGCCTTGCCGCCTGAAGGGGGAACTCCATACCCGGATGCGAATGACCGCGCCAGAACGGAGTAGTTGGGCGTTTTTGCGCATTAGGGTTCATGGGGGACAGGATGACGGATCGTCGTGTCTGGTTCGACGGGATTCAGGTCGGGTCAGACCTCGTCAAACCCGGTCGAACTGAAATCCAGGGCGGGAGGTCCAAAACGGCGGGGGTAAAAAGTCGCACCTGGTCGCAGTTGGTCGCACCAGAGACTAAGGTTGGACGGGGGGGAAGCTTTTTTGACAGGATAGGGAATGGATGGGGAATGGATTCGGATTTTCGGAGGGGATGATGTGTCTGGGGTCGCGGCGAGACAGGTTAGGACGGTTGCGCCGGTCAAGGTTGGTCGCAGTTGGTCGCACCAGAGGCTAAGGTTGGACTAAGCGGCGTGTGACCCGGCGTTCCGGAGGTTTTAGCTGGATGCACAAGACGTTGGGCGATAATGGCTTTCGCAACGATGCGATGGCCCGGCAAGCGCCACGCGCTACTGAGCCCGAGGGCAAAAAGTCGCAGTTAGTCAAAGCTGGTCGCACCAGAAGCTGAGGTTTGACTGGCCAAAGGAATACCCGCGCCGGTTCCGGGCGCGATTCGAAAGGGTTTATCGGACCCAAGGCGTTGCCTTGGGCTGGTATGCTTTGGCGCCGTTGGCGCGGAGGCCGGGAGGGCCGCTTTACATGAACCTCGGATAGGAAACCCCTCTCCGCACGTAGAACTTGGTAGACTTCCGAAGAGGCGAGGGTGAAGAGTGGAACACGCACCGGGACGGTGCGCGAACCCGCAGCCGGGACGGCTGCGCCACACGCCGGCACGGTTGCCTCAATGCCTCAATGCTTTGATGCCCGCCCAGGTTCAGGGTGATTGAGAGGCCAAATATTCTTTGACTGTGGCGGGCTCCGTTTTACATTGCCTCCGCTTGAACCACTTATTTCGTAGATTCATCGTCGCCTCGTTTCGCGCCGGGCTTTCATTCGCGGTTTTTCTTTTCGCGTTGGGGTTAATGAGTTCGCCGGTAAACGCCGCGGAGAAAAAACTGCTTATCATAGCGCCGGAGCGTTTTCATTCCGCGCTCAAGGAATTTGTCGAATACAAGCGGAAGCGATTGCCCACGGAACTCGTCTCGCTGGAAAAAACGCTTAAGGAATCGCCCGGCGTAGATGATCCCGAGAAAGTGAAGCGCTTGCTTTACACGCAATGGCGGGAACATGATGCGGGCTATGCCTTGCTGGTGGGCGACGCGGACGTCTTTCCCGTCCGTTACATGGTCCTGGATCGCGCCACACCGGCGGCGTTCGATTACGCGTTTTATCCCTGCGATCTTTATTATGGCGATCTCGCGAGGGCGGATGGAAGTTTTGACGATTGGAACGGGCGGCATGATGATTTTCACGCCGGGTATTTCGGCGAGGTGCGCGGGGAGAAAAATAAATCGGATCCCATCAACTACGACGGGATCACTTACCATCCGAAAATTGCCGTGGGCCGCTGGCCGGCGGATACGGAGGAACAGGTTCGCCGCATGGCCGCGAAAACCATGCGCTACGAGCAGGGGGTGGCCGCCGAGACCGCACCGGGCGTCCATCGCGCGGTGTTTCTGGCCGTGGGTGGCTGGGTGGACAGCCGGCCGTTGTTGCAAAAATTGGCGGGCGAAATGCCTTCCGGCTGGGACGTGACGAAAAGGTATTACCACGGCGGAGGCGATTACGATACGCCACCGCCCACGGAGGCGCAAATCGATGAGCTTTTGAATTCAGGCGCCGGCCTGGTTTGCCACACCGGCCATGGCAATGACGACGCCTGGCATCAGTGCTTTTTCCTGTCGCACTTGGACCGGGTGACCAACGCGGACCGGTTGCCGGTGATGATTTCCATCGGCTGCTCGACCGCGCGATTCGCCACGCTGCCGCCTTACGAGCCGTATATGGACGTAAACGGAAAAGAGCACACCGGCACCGACCACGGTGAGATTTTTAGCGAACCGCCGCCCGCGCCCGCGTGCTATCAATCCGGGCGTTACGATCCCACGGGATTGGGCAAGGAACTGGTGCGCGGCGGGGATAACGGCGCGGTGGCCTACATCGGTTGCGATACGGGCAGCCAGCCCTGCGCGTTGACGCTGCTGGCGGGCTTCATCGACACCCTGCACCAAAGCACCGCGCCACGCCTCGGCGATTGCTGGGCGGGAGCGGTCAGCTATTATTACGACCACGAGCACCTGGCCACGCTCAAGCCCAACAATGATTGGTACCCGCCGAGCATCTTTTTCCAAGCGATGAAGTTCATGTTGTTTGGTGATCCCTCCCTGCAAATGCCGGCACCGGGGAAAGAGCATTGAGCGCGGCGGAAAACCGCGTCGAGGGATTGCGCAGGGTCCTAATCTGGCGGGGACAGCCCGCAACCATTCGCAGGTAACGCGTTAGCGGCGTCTCCGATTGCGCCGCAACCCGGCGCGGCCGTCGTGGCACGACAGCCCTACCAAATTAGGACATTACCAAGGATTGCTGGACATCGACCGCCAAACCCTGAGATGTTTGCGCCGTCATGATTCGACTGAAGGACATCGCCCAGAGTGCGGGAGTGTCGGTGATGACGGTATCGAAGGTGTTGCGCGACGCGCCGGACATTTCCCGCGAGACCAAGGCGAAGATCAAGCAATTGGCCCGGCAAATGGGCTACGTGCCGAATTTCGCGGCGCAAAGCCTCCGCACGCGCACCAGCCGGCTATTGGGCATGGTCATCCCGTCCAGCGCCAATCCCATGTTTTCCCGCGTGATTCTGGCCATTGAGGAGCAGGCACACGAAATGGGTCTTGAACTCATCGTGGCGCACACGCTCAACTCCGAGGAGCGCGAGGAGGCGGTGATCCAGCGCCTGCTGGCCCGGCGCGTCGATGGGTTGTTCATTTCGCCGGTGTACCGGCTGCGCCCGGAGGCGCCGGTTTACGCGACATTGCTCTCCCGCGGGGTTCCGACGGTCATCCTAGGCCACGGGGCGCCATTCTGCCGGCAGTTCGCCAATGTGGAGACCGACGACATCCAAGCCAGTTTCGCCGCGACGCAACATTTGATCCAGCTCGGCCACCGGCGCATTGCGTTCTTCGCCGGCCCGCACGCCGCGCCGTGGGCGAAGGAGCGGTTCGAGGGCTACCGCCGCGCGCTACGGGACGCGGACATGGAGGTGGACGACAACCTGGTTTTTCAAGCCGGCGGCACCATCGAGGACGGCGCGAAGACCGCGTTGCAATTCGTCAACGAATCCGCCCGGGCCACCGCCATTCAGGCCGTTAACGATTCGGTTGCGATCGGCTGCGCGAGCACGTTTTTGGACCAGGGCATCCGCATTCCCGAGGATTTGTCGCTGATGGGCTATGGCAATATCCTGACCAGCGAATATTTTCGGGTGCCGCTGACGACCGTGCGGCAACCGAAATTCGCGCTGGGCGTGGCCGCGATGGAAAGCATGAAAAAGCTGCTCGGCGGCGAGCGACCGCCCAACAAACGCCTGCGCGCCGAACTGATCCTCCGCCGCAGCGTCGCCGCCGTATCAACGACGGCCCAAATTCCTACGGTTTTCCCTGCTCCTTCGCCCACGAATCGCGCAGGGAGATAATCCGGTTGAAAACCGGCACTCCCGGCACGGAATCGATCGGGTCCGCGCGGAAATAACCGAGCCGCTCAAATTGGTAGCGCGTCTCCGGTTTCGCCTCAACCAGCGACGGCTCAAGCTTGCAGTTCGTCAATATCTCCAACGACTTGGGATTCATGAACGCCTTGAAATCGCAGCCATTCGCGGATGAATCCGGCTCCGGCACGGTGAAGAGCCGGTCGTACACGCGGACGGTGGCATCGACGGCGTGCGGCGCGGAGACCCAGTGGATTGTGCCTTTTACTTTGCGACCGGCGGTCGCGCCGCCGCTCTTGGAATCGGGATCAATTGTGCAGTGCAATTCCGTCACCGCTCCGGTGGCGTCTTTTACGACTTCCACGCACTTAATGATATAGGCATAACGCAGGCGTACCTCTTTGCCGGGCGCGAGCCGGAAGAATTTGGGTAGCGGTTGCTCCATGAAATCATCGCGTTCAATGTAGATGACCCGTGAGAACGGCACCTTGCGCGAGCCGGCGGCAGGATCCTCGGGGTTGTTCACCGCCTCGAGTTCCTCGACTTGGTCCTCCGGATAATTCGTCAGCACAACCTTGAGCGGATGCAGAACGGCCATAACGCGTAATGCCTGCTGGTTCAAATCCTCACGTATGCTGTGCTCCAGCAAGGCGATGTCGGTTAGGCCGTTATATTTGGTGACGCCGATGCGGGCGCAGAAATGGCGGATCGCCCCGGGTGTCACGCCGCGCCGGCGCAGCCCCGCCAGTGTGGGCATCCGCGGATCGTCCCAGCCGGTCACCAGGTTTTCCTCAACCAATTGCAGGAGCTTGCGCTTGCTCATTACGGTGTAACCGAGATTGAGCCGCGCAAATTCAATCTGTTGCGGATGGCAGGGCGTGTTCAATTCCGCTAGAATCCAGTCGTACAACGGCCGGTGAACCTCGAACTCCAGCGTGCAAATCGAATGCGTGATGCCCTCGATGGAATCCGAAAGGCAATGCGCGTAATCGTACATCGGGTAGATGCACCAGTCGCTGCCGGTGCGGTGATGGCCCACCTTCCGAATGCGGTAAATCGCCGGGTCGCGCAGATGGATGTTCGGCGAGGCCATGTCGATTTTCGCGCGTAACGTTTTCGCGCCGTCGGCGAATTCCCCGGCGCGCATTCGCGCAAACAGATCAAGGTTTTCCTCCACCGATCGATTGCGATACGGGCTTTCCTTACCCGGAACCGTGGGCGCGCCGCGGTACTCGATCAACTCCGCCGCCGTCAAATCGCAGACGTAAGCTTTGCCGAGTTTGATAAGTTGGACGGCAAAGTCGTAGAGCCGGCCGAAATAATCCGACGCGTAAAATTTATTCGCGCCCCAGTCAAAACCCATCCAGCGCACATCCTCCTGGATCGAGTCCACGTACTCCACATCCTCGCGCGCGGGGTTGGTATCATCGAACCGCAGATGGCATATGCCGCCGGGATTCTCGCCGGCGATTCCGAAATTGAGGCAGATGGACTTGGCGTGGCCGATGTGCAGATATCCGTTGGGCTCGGGCGGAAACCGCGTCACCACGCGTCCGCCGTGTTTGCCGGTCCGATTGTCCTCCGCGACGATGTCGCGAATGAAATCAGACGCGGGCGCGGCGTTTTCAGCGGCGTCTTTTGGCGGCGTTACGGATTCGTTAATCGGCGTTGTCATGTGGAAATGATTGTAGAAGATTATGCCGGAAAGGCAACCATAGGCACGCGTTTGCCCCGGTTTGTCGCGAGGCCTCTCCGCGAAGGCGGTCCCCGGGAATCGCGACCGTCGAATCAAGGTGATGCGCGTATAATGTGGTTAACGGCCCAACGAACCGATTCCGACCCTCGCCTCACTTGCGGAACAGGTTCGAGACAACGGTTCGATTCCAATCACCCGCTCCGTTAATTATCAAGGACTTATGACGCTGTGCAATAAATCGTTAACTCACAACGCTTTCCGACTCTCCGGAAAAATCGTTTTTTTGAAACGAGTTTAGCGAAACATACTGATTTTCGGAGTGATGAATCGAAAGTCAGTGCCCTTTGGTTGTCCTCTGTATGCCAGACTGGGCGGTTGCCCAGCCACCCGTTACCCGAGCCAATTCTCGAATCGTAGGCCGGGCACTTCGGCAAAATCTCTTGCGTTGCGCGTGAGGAGGGTGGCGTCATGCACGATGACGGTGCAGGCGATTTTCAAATCCAGCGAGCCGATGCGCACGCCATCGGTACGATATCGCGCAAAAAGATCAGCGGCATCGGCGTCCCAAGGGAGGACAGTCCACGCGGCGAAGAAATCAATACGGCGCTGCAGCCGCCCATACGCGACAATTTGGCGATGAGGATCCGTCAGGCGATGAATCTCAGCCAGCCACCCACGAAGCTGCTCCTCCACGGTGACAATCGTCGTTGCGACTTCCTGACCGGACGCGTCGATCCGCTCCAGAAGGGCCGTTGCGGCCGGAGACGGAAGTCCCAGGATCGAGACATGGTCTGTATCAAGAACCAGCAATCTCTTTTTGGTAGGTTTGCTGTTCTCGGTACTCGCGTCCCAGCCGCGCCGCCTCCCTTGTCATCTCGTCATCCTCCAACATACCGATTGTCCCGCGCCAATCTTTTTTGCGCTGCCTCGAGACCAGAACCTGCGCGCGTAATTCAGAGAATTCTTTTTCCAGATATTCCACACGTTTTTCCAGCATTTGCGACATGGCTGTAAGATAGACGATTGACTTCCAGGTTTCCACAATATTTCGAAGCAGGGAAGCCTTCCAAACTCGTGCTCTGACTCGCGGATCACGCCACCGCGGGTTCGCGGCTGGTTAGCCAGTCGTAGCCCTTGGCCTCCAATTCGAGGGCCAGTTCTTTGCCGCCCGTGCGGATGATCCGGCCATCATGAAGAACATGAACGAAATCCGGAATGATGTAATTCAGCAGGCGCTGGTAGTGGGTGATCACCAATTGCGAGGCATCGGGGCGCTTCAATTTGGTGACGCCACCCGCGACGATTCTCAGGGCATCAATGTCCAAACCGGAATCGGTTTCATCGAGAATAGCCAGCTTGGGCTCAAGCACGGCCATTTGAAAAATCTCGTTGCGCTTCTTCTCGCCGCCGGAGAAGCCCTCGTTCACCGAGCGCTTTAACAAGTCATCGCTCAACTCCAATAATTTAACTTTCTCGCGCACCAATTGCAGGAATTCCATCGCGTCCAGTTCCGGCAGGTTTTTGTGTTTACGGATTTCGTTGAGCGCCGCTTTCAGGAAATAGGTGCTGTTTACGCCCGGGATTTCGACCGGGTACTGGAACGCGAGAAAAACGCCCTCGCGGGCACGTTCCTCGGGGTCCAAATCCAGCAGATCGAACCCGTTGTAGATAACCTTGCCCTCGGTGACCTCGTATCCGTCCCGTCCCGCCAGCACCGCCGCCAGCGTGCTTTTGCCACTACCATTCGGCCCCATGATGGCGTGAACCTCGCCGGGATTAATGATCAGATCAATGCCCTTGAGGATCACCTTGCCCGCCACGCCGGCGTGCAGGTTTTCGATTTTGAGAAGCGGTGGATTCATTCAGTAAATAGTATTTGTAATTTGGGAACGCGGTCCCGGCGCGATTTGACGCGTTCGGGTGCGACGGGTCTCCGTTTAACCGACGCTGCCTTCCAAGCTCACACCCAGCAGTTTCTGCGCCTCCACGGCGAACTCCATGGGCAGTTCGCGGAAAACCTCCTTGCAGAAACCATTAACGATCATGTTGACGGCGTCCTGCGTCGAGAGGCCACGCTGCTTGCAATAAAATATCTGGTCCTCGCCGATCTTGGAGGTGGAGGCCTCGTGCTCCACGCGCGATGACGTGTTTTTGACCTCGATGTACGGAAACGTGTGCGCGCCGCATTTGTCGCCGAGCAGCAAAGAATCGCATTGCGAGAAATTCCGCGCGCCGGTCGCGTTCTTGAGGATTTTCACCTGGCCGCGATAGCTGTTCTGGCCGCGCCCGGCGGAAATGCCCTTGGAAACAATGGTGCTCCGGGTGTTTTTGCCGATATGGACCATTTTGGTCCCGGTATCGGCTTGTTGATAATTATTCGTGAGCGCCACGGAATAAAATTCCCCGGCGGAATTGTCGCCCTGGAGAATAACGCTGGGATATTTCCAAGTAATGGCCGAGCCGGTTTCCACCTGGGTCCAGGAAATCTTGGAGTGCTCGCCAAGGCACTTGCCGCGTTTGGTCACAAAATTATAAATGCCGCCGCGACCCTGTTTGTCGCCCGGATACCAATTCTGGACGGTCGAATATTTGATCTCGGATTTCCATCCGAGCGCGATGAGTTCCACCACCGCCGCGTGCAATTGATTCTCGTCCCGCATCGGCGCGGTGCAACCCTCGAGGTAACTGACGTAAGCGCCCTCCTCCGCCACAATCAACGTGCGCTCGAACTGGCCGGTATTGGCGGTATTGATCCGGAAATACGTGGAAAGCTCCATCGGACAACGCACGCCCTTGGGGATGTAGCAAAATGAACCGTCGCTGAAGACCGCGGAATTGAGCGCGGCGAAAAAATTGTCCGTGTACGGCACCACGCTGCCGAGATACTTCTCGATCAATTCCGGGTGGTCCCGCACCGCGTCCGAAAACGAGCAAAAAATCACACCAACCTTGGCGAGGTCTTTCTTGAACGTCGTGGCCACGGATACGCTGTCCACCACGGCATCCACGGCCACGCCGGTGAGACGCTTTTGCTCGCCCAGCGAGATGCCGAGCCGCTCCAAATCGCGTAACAACGCCGGATCAACCTCGTCGAGGCTGTTGAGCACTTTTTTCGGCTTGGGCGCGGCGTAATAGATCGAGGCCTGGTAATCGATGGGCGGATACTTCGCCATCTGCCATTTCGGCTCCGTCATGGTCAGCCAATGACGGTAGGCCTTGAGCCGCCATTCCAGCAGGAAAGCCGGCTCGTTTTTCTTGCGCGAAATCAGCCGCACCACGTCCTCGTTGAGGCCGGGGGCGATGGAATCAGTCTCGACGTCGGTGACGAAGCCGTACTTGTATTCCTGATTAACAAATTCTTCGATGGTTTCCGTGGCCGTGCTCATAAAAATCCGGGATTAAACCCGGCTTAAGACCGCGCGCCGCCGCAATCGGGGCAAATCCCGCGAATGGTGACGTCGTAGTGGTTTACCTTGAACCCCGCCGGAACCAGAACCCCCGCCGGGTGTCCCTCCGCCGCGAAATCAAGGTCGTAAATGTGCCCGCAATGGTCGCAATGGAAATGCGAGTGCTCCTTCATGTTCGGGCAATAACGCGTGGCGGAGCGCTCGAGATTGACGTGCCGCACCAACCCGCATTTCACCAGCGCGTCCAGGCAATTATAAACCGTGGCCATCGAGATGTCCGGCATCTCGCCCTTGGCCCGGATGAACACATCCTCGACCGTGGGATGATCGCGCTTTTTGAGGAGCACATTGAACACATGCTCCCGCTGCGGCGTAAACCGAAAGCCGCTGGTCGCCAACCGTTCATTCAGTTGGCTGTCCGTTTTGGCATGGTCTTGCGAACTCATTACATGGCAAATCTACCAATTCGCCCGAGCCTGTCAATATTTGGAATAATTCTAATTCTTGAACATCTAAAATGCCCCGACCGTGCTTGATTCCCATCCCGGCGGAAGTTAACAATGCTCCAGATGGACACCATTGAGCTATTCGCCGGCGGAGGCGGTCTCGCGCTTGGACTGCACGAGGCGGGTTTTAATCCGGTTGCCGTGGTCGAGCGGGATGCCGATTCATGCAATACACTGCGGGAAAATTGGCATCGGACTATGGGGTCAAAGCTCCGGCTTTTTCAGGAGGACATTCGTGGAGTTGACGTAACGCAATAGCAGGACAAGGTCGAGTTGGTTTCCGGCGGGCCGCCGTGCCAACCATTTTCTATCGGCGGAAAGCATCAGGGCTATCGCGACGACCGTGATATGTTTCCCCACGCGGTTCATGTTGTTCGCAGTGTGCGGCCCAAAGCGTTTATCTTCGAGAATGTGCGGGGTTTGCTCCGCAAATCGTTTGCCAAATATTTCAGTTACGTTCTACTCCAGCTTCAATATCCCGAAGTCGTCCGGCGTGACGGCCAGTCCTGGGCCGAGCATCTCGCATCTCTCGAGGAGCACCATACCGGCGGAAGTGAGCGCGGCTTGCGTTACCGCGTGGTCTTTCAAAAGGTCAATGCCGCTGATTTCGGCGTTCCGCAACACCGTGAGCGGGTTGTTATCGTCGGCTTCCGTTGGGATATTCAAGAACCGTGGATTTTTCCCCGGCCAACCCACACCTCGGACGCCCTCCTTGCCGCCAAATGGGTCAACGGGACGTATGGGGACGAGCATCACATTAGCCGCGCTCGCAGGCCGTCAACCCCGCCAGAAATGCGGCGCGCGCTGGACGGAATCGAAACCCTGCCGTTTTCCGCCCGCTGGCGCACCGTGAGGGACGCGCTTGCGGGCCTGCCTGACCCGCAGACGCCGGAAGCTTCGAAAATACCAAACCATAAGTGCCAGCCCGGTGCCAAAAAATATGCCGGGCATACCGGAAGTGAGCTTGATTGGCCTGGTAAAACCTTAAAGGCGGGGGATCACGGTGTTCCCGGGGGCGAAAACATGCTCGCGTTTGCGGATGGTTCCGTTCGTTATTTCACGGTTCGCGAAAGCGCCCGCCCGCAAACGTTTCCCGATTGGTATATTTTTCCAAGTTCATGGACCGAAAGCATGCGGCAGATCGGCAACGCGGTTCCCGTCGCCCTGGCGCGGGTTGTTGCCCAGAGCGTGTGTGACACCCTCAAGGAAAACCAACGTCGGCGCGCTCGCAACCAGTGATGGACGAGTCCGCTCCCTATAATCCCCTCAGCAAACGGAACCTTGCCGCCAGCATCGTTTCCAAGCTGCTCCATCAACCGCCGGAACCGATGCCGCCGCCTCGATTTCCCGGAGCGGGCATTTATTTAATCTATTACTTCGGAGATTTCGCGCCGTACGCGAAAATCTCCGTGGCGAATCATAAAGGTAAATTCGCCCAGCCCATTTAGGTTGGAAAAGCCATTCCCGCTGGCGGACGAAAGGGGCTTCAAGGTTTCGACGTGCCCCACGGGCACGTTCTTTGCAATCGGATAAAGGAACACGCGGATTCGATCATCGCGGTGGAAAATATTTCACTCGCGGATTTCAGGTGCCGCTGGCTGGTGGTGGACGAGGTATTTATACCGCTCGGCGAAAGCCTGCTCATCAGCCATTTCAAGCCGTTGTGGAATGTCGTGGTGGACGGCTTTGGCAATCACGATCCAGGGTCGGGTCGGGCCCGGGGTAAAAAACCGGCTTGGGATGTCCTCCATCCGGGACGCGGCTGGGCCGAACGCCTTCAACCCGCCGGTACCCACGAAGAAATTGTCGCGCGGATTCAATCCCACACGGCGTCGATATCGATCCCGCCCGCCGAATTCCCGCTCTGAACCCCGTTTAAGGTTTTGCCGCCTTAACTCTCGCTCTTCCCGGTCATCCGGCGGGGATCGCGCGCCGGGCTGGCCGGGCGGGCATTTCTCTTGCGCAACTCACAGCAGCGGACAATGGATTTCGTTGGTTCGGCCATTTCCGGCCGGGTGGAATCGGAGCTATTTGAAACTGACTTTGACATACTACCCTTAACTTAGCATACGCCGCGCCAATGGGAATATGGGGCGAAAACACCGCAAAATGATGCCTTACGTTCGCCGGTGGTTGGGTTGCCAGCCAGATTTCACGCATTGCGCGCCAATTTCGTGCATTCGGAAAGAACCCGCGGCCGTCACTGGCGCACGGTTTCGTTGAGCGGCGGGAAATGGTTTATTTGCAGCCAATCATGCAAACAGCGAACCATATCGGTCAACACGTCGAGGTTGCTCGGTTTCACCAGATAAGAATTCGCGCCCAAATCGAATGCCTGCTCCACGTCCTCCACCCGGGATGAGGCGGTCAAAACGACAATTGAAAGGCGTCGCAGCACCGGCTGGGAGCGCACCCAGGCGAGCACATCAAAGCCGCCTTTCATCGGCATATTCAGGTCCAACAGCATCACCGCGGGCAAAGGATATCGCGCGCGGTCGGCGTAACCGCCCTCGCCTTGGAGATACGCGATCGCCTCCTACCCGTTGCGGACTTTCGTGGAGCGGATTGTCCGACCCGGCCCGCTTAAACGCCGCGCGCACGAGCACGCCGTCATCCCCGCTGTCATCCACCAACAAGATGGTTTGTTTATTGTTCATTCAATTTCCGAACGGCGGCGGCGCGGGCCATCACCCAAAGGTTAAAGCCTTCCCTCAACCTCTCGCCAGCTCAAACCAAAAACGACTGCCGTGGCCGGGACTGGACTCCACGCCCACGTGTCCGCCCAGGCGTTCGATCCCCCGCTGAACAATAGCCAGGCCGATGCCGGTGCCCGGATATTTGTCCCCGTAGAGCCGAATGAAGATCCGAAAAATTTGCTCCTGATGGTCGGGCGCGATGCCGATGCCATTGTCCTCCACCCAGACCCGGACGAACTGACCCCGTTCCTCACCGCGCAGGCGCACCACGGGTCGCGCCTCCGGCGCGACAAATTTCAAGGCGTTGTTCATCAAATTGAACAAAATCTGAACCACCGTCGGCTCATGCGCCCGCACGACCGGCCATACTCCGCGCATTTCCACCTGCGCGCCTTTTTCCTGAATCTCCTTTTCCAGATGGGAAAGCATATGTCGCACCACGATTTCCAAATTGACCGACACCAGTTCGATCCGCCGCTGGCTGATGCGGCTGAAGGCCAGCAAGTCGCTCAGGAGCGCGTCCATGAACTGCGCGGAACGATTGATGCGCCCGGCAAAGTCCCGGCCCGTTTCGCTCAGGGCCGAACCCGCCTCCTCGACCAGCAGCGTGGAAAAACCCTGCATGGAGCGGAGCGGCGCGCGCAAGTCGTGCGCGATGGAATAGACAAACGCCTCCAATTGATTGTTCGTCGAACTCAATTCCTCAGTTCGTTCCGTGACTGCGTGTTCAAGCTGCCCGGCGCGATCCGCCAGTTGCGCCCGGGCCCGTTGCAACGCCTCCTCCGCCCGCTTGCGCTCGGTTATGTCCGTGTTG
>Ga0206847_10290_pt1 | contig 14836 bp, 9 predicted proteins | sample Alteio_BWOrgCont_17_FD_152880 | JGI IMG/M metagenome (GOLD analysis project Ga0206847, IMG submission 152880) | Enriched cells from forest soil in Barre Woods Harvard Forest LTER site, Petersham, Massachusetts, United States -... | ecosystem: Environmental > Terrestrial > Soil > Temperate forest >... | reverse complement strand
GACTATTTTTCCCATCTCAATCCGCGGACGTTCAGTCGGTCCAGGCCAGCCGGCTTACATCATTGCCGAGATGTCGGCCAACCACGGACATGACTTTGAACAGGCATCGAAGATCGTTTGTGCGGCGAAGGAAGCCGGCGCCGATGCGATCAAGCTGCAGACCTACACGCCCGACACTTTGACGATCGATTGCGGCAACGAGTTATTCCGTATCGGCAAGGGCACGATTTGGGAAGGCAAGAATCTCTATGAGCTTTACGGCGAGGCCTACACACCGTGGGATTGGCAACCGGAATTGAAGAAGATCGCAAACGACCTCGGCATGGATTGCTTCTCGACGCCGTTCGATTCCACGGCGGTTGAGTTCCTGGAAAAAATGGACGTGCCAGCGCACAAAATTGCATCGTTCGAGATCGTGGATCTTGGGCTTATCCGTGAAGTCGCCCGCACCGGCAAACCGCTGATTATTTCCACGGGGATGGCCACGCTGGCGGAGATCAATGAGGCGCTTGGCACCGCACGCGCTGCCGGCGCCAAGGATATTGCATTGCTCAAATGCACCAGCGCATATCCGGCGGCGCCAGAGACGATGAATTTGCGGACGATCCCACACCTTGCCGAGACATTTGGTGTTCCGGTGGGACTCTCTGATCACACGCTGGACATTGCGGTGCCTGTGGCAGCGGTGTCGCTCGGTGCGTGTATCATAGAGAAACACTTCACGCTACGCCGTGGCGATGGCGGGCCCGACGCTGCGTTCTCGCTCGAACCGGCGGAGTTCAAAGCCATGGTGGATGCTGTTCGCGTGACGGAGAGGGCGCTGGGCCGTGTTAATTACGAAGTGACTGAGAAGGAATCTGCCAGCCGTGTGTTCCGCCGGTCTCTTTTCGTGGTGCAGGACATCAAAGCGGGTGAACGATTCACGCCGGAAAACATCCGTTCGATCCGGCCGGGACATGGTTTGCACACGCGGCACCTGCCGGAGGTGCTCGGGCGCAAGGCGCTATGCAACCTTGAGCGTGGCACACCGTTGAGTTTGTCACACGTGATGGAGGAGTGACGGAATGTTGAAGAGTGTATTTTTTCGAGAAAATCGGTGCGACTGATCACGCCCGTGTGCGCCCTTTGTGGATCATCCGGTGTGGTGTAGTTTCCGCTCACCATTTAATCCTTGCTTCGAGAAGTGAAGGTTCAGATATTCTTTTGTTTCCTATGTTCGCATCTGTAATCAAGAAATTTCGTCCTGGCGCAACGAAGGCATTGACTTATCGGAGTATGCCGTCAGCGATCAATCATAGGGAACGAGCGATGGAATCCATCGTAGCGGAAAATGAGATTTGCGAGCAGTTGAGCTCTGATCTGCTCCAGCGCTTTCCAGGAGAGCAAGGGTGTATTGAGACCTTGATTGGCGGATATCGCGAGTTTGCCAGAACCGGGATCACGCCCGCAAGTGGCTATCAGGCGTTCCGGCACCTCTATTGGAAGACTGCCGGGGTCTCGAATGACTTGATCGGCAAATACATTTCCTCGCGATTTCCGAAGCCGCTTATTCCAAAATCAATTTCTTCCATCTTCGGAAACTTCAATGACGCCGACATCCGGAAGATTGCCAGCGGCCTGTTGCAGAATGGGGTATATCGCCTCGACCAAAAGTTGCCCATGCACGCCGTGCAGGAACTCATTGAAGGCATGGACCATGAGGCAGCAAAGAACAGGGGCCCGGATTACTGCATCCAAAATGCCGATCGCACGATGTATCTGGAGCCTGAACTCATGAAAACTCCAATACTGACCAAGATTGCGACCGACCCGCTTTTTTACTTCGTTGCAAGCGAATACCTGAATGCCGAGCCAATTATCGGCTATCTTACCGCATGGATTTCCCGGCCCCATGCCAACAACCAGGAAACGCTCTCGCAACGGGCGCAACTTTTCCATGCCGATATGAGCAACCCGGGGTTTATCAAAGCCTTTATCTATCTAAATGACGTTTCGGAAACAAACGGTCCTCATTGCGTGGTGCCAAACACTCATCGCGAAAAAGCGGCCCCTCTCTGGAAGGAAGGCAGGATTGATGACGAGGAGATGGCGGCACACTATGCGAAGGAGACATGGCAGGTGCAAACGGGCGGGGCTGGATCAGTCTTCTTTGTTGATACAAGCGGTTTTCACAAGGGAATTCCTTTGATTGAGGGATACCGGCAGTTAGTGCAGTTTTATTATGTGAATACCTTATTCGGGGAGTATGTTCCTTTGGAAAAAGGTTCACCCTCCTTCGATCCCTGGCGTTATGGCAGCGATATCCGGGACCATACGCCTCGCTTTTTCGCGCGCCACGCCATCGGCGCCGAATCTTGAAGTTTTTATGGCGACATCGCTTAAGACAGCTTTTCGAGCTCTTTTCAGGAATAAGCCGCCATCATCCGGTTTACAAGGCCATCCCCGGGCCGTGCCAACCGAAGTAGCCGAGGGAAAGTTTGTCCACCTCAACAGCGACCATGACACCGTATCAAGTGAAGCCGGAATATGGCTACTGAAGTGCATCTTCCGGAACCAGGAATTGTTTGACTATGCAGTGGCGGAGTTAAGTTTACAGATGCCTGGCTGCAAAACGTACAAGGAGATTAATCGTCTTGCTTTCAATCATTTCCTTGCCAAGGTATCCGCGGGTAATTTGGAAACACTCGACGCCTTGGATGCCAGAGCCTTTCAGGCGGTGCTTGTGCATCAAACCGATACACTGAGGAACGAACGAGCGTATATGATGCAGATAAGGGACCAGCCCGAAAGCGGTTTCTGGCCCACTCCATCAGACCCACGGAATGGTCGCTCTCTTTTTACCGAGCTTCCGTTTCGCAAGAGCCACAAATTCATTACCAAGGAGACGGCAATTGTTTCTGCGGGAAGTTGCTTTGCGGTGGAAATCGCCCACGAACTTCAGCGCGGTGGTTTCAACTACCTGGTGACCGAATGGAACGGCGGAGGTCGTCTTGGCAAAGTCGATGGAGGTCCAGTGTGGTCCGATGCCAATGCCGCATGGGGGATCATTTTTAATAATCCAAGCTTCAGGCAACTTGTCGAACGGGCATTCGGTCTTCGCGAAGTTCCACGGATTCTTTGGTCAAGCCATGCCGGGGATGGCGACCAGGGGTACTATATGGATCCTTTCCGGGAAGAGATTAAGTTCAGCACCCCGGAAGAGTACCTGGCGAATTGCAGCGCACATATCGCTGCTGCACGCGAAGCTCTGACCAAGGCGGAGGTATTTATCATTACACTTGGTCTTAACGAGGTTTGGTACTTTAAAATGGATGGGTCTGTCTTTTCCCGTTCTCCCTGGCGAATTGCTCCAAGCTTCGTGGAGCATCGCACGCTGACTGTGGAGGAAAATATTGCCGAGTTACAAATGATGCTGGATATCCTGCGCCAGTTCAATCCTGGAATCAAAGTCATCGTTTCGCTTTCTCCCGTCCCCCTTCACGCAACCTTTCTCCATGAGAAGTATCATGTTGTGGAGGCCAATATGCATTCCAAAGCGGTGCTCCGCGTGGCGGCGAAAGAATTCGTTGAAAGAAACGAAGGGGTGTATTACCTGCCAAGCTTCGAACTCGTGACTTGTGGACTCAAAGATCCCTGGGAGGAAGATCAACGTCATGTCAATCCGAGTGCGGTCGCGCGGGTTATGGAAATGTTTAGGGAGATGTTTGTCGCGTGAATGCTCCCGGCCCTGTCTCTTCAAAATTTCAATCCTCACCAAACGACGCAGATTCTTCAAGCGAATCGTTACGGGTTAGCACGCCAACTCGTGTCCTTTTTTTTGTGCCCTATGGAATGTTCGGAGTGCATAACCAGGTGGATGCTGTACTGGCTGTCGCGCTGAGGCTCCGGGGCGCGGAGGTATGCGTGGTAAGATGCGATGGAATCTACCCGGTGTGCGATGTTGTCGCATGGGCTGGAGCATCCAGCAAGGAGGAGTGCGTCCGGTGCGCGGGGTACGGATTTGATCTTTTCACTTCGATGGCGCTGCCCGTGCTGCAAATGCGCAACTACCTGAAGCCGGCAGATTATGCCGACGCCGCGCGATGGGCGAAGGAGGTTCCTGTTTCAAGTTACTCCAGCGCAGAGTGGAATGGGGTACCCATAGGTGAATGGGTAACATCGTCGGTGTTCACTTATTTTCGTACTACACCACGGGGACTGGGGCGGCCCGAGGTCCAGGATGTACACAGGCGGTTCCTCGAGACCGGTGTTCTTACATGGCTGGCGCTCTCGCGAATCATGGATGAATACCAGCCAATGCAATGCGTTACTTTCAACGGGCGCATGGCGCCATTTCGCGTGGCACTGGAATTAGCCGGACAGCGCGGCATTCCCGTCCTCATCCACGAAAGGGGCTGGGTCGATGACACCTTCATTTTTTACGAGAACGAAAACTGCCTGGCGACACAACCGATTTTCGATTGCGCAGACCAGTGGGGGGACATCCCGCTGACGAGCGCGGAGTGCCTGCGGGTAAAGGATTACCTGGCCAGCCGGGAGTATGGGAAAGGAATGAACTTTCCCTCCTTCTACAACTACAAAACCGAATATGCGACCGCGCGCCATGCTTTGCGGATTCCAAAGCATGCAAGGGTGCTGCTGGTATTCACTTCGAGTGAATTCGAGTTCGCGGAGTCTGATTATTATCGTGGAATATGCGATCAGTTGGAACTGATTGACCGGCTGATAGAGGTGTTTCGACATCGCGAGGAATACCTCGTGATCCGGCATCACCCCTACATCGCGGGAACCAATCAGGTGCTCGCAGATTATCATTTTCTGACACGGGCCTATGGCCAGATAGCTGCCGCACCGGAGAATGTTCGCATCATTATGCCATCGGAGCCGTTGTCCAGCTATGCATTATTCTGGAGCGCAGACGCCTGCATTTCCTTCTTATCCACAGCCGGTGTGGAAGCCCTGGCCCGCGGACTTCCGACCGCCGCGCTTCCAGAGTCGATGTACCGGCAGACGATGTGCCGGCTGATTGAGCAAAGCAGTGTCGAAAGCCTTGCCGGGTTGGTGGACGATCTGTTGCGTCAAACGGCAACATTCGGGGTAACGGAGCTTCGCCGGGTATGTCGATTCCTGCATGCCTGCATCGACAAGCTACCAAAACGATTCAAGTCCTTCGGCATTAAGAATCACTTCGAACCGGATATGCGATTCCGCACAGTGGATGACCTGGCGCCTGGTGAAGATAGCGAGCTGGATGTCTTATGTGAGCATCTTTTGAACGGGGCATCGTTCCGGCCAACTCCGGATGCCTCCGACCGGGCGAAGGACGACACAGAAGAGAATGAGTTTTTACAGGAGCAAATGGCCGGTATGCTGGAGCAGCGCGTACGCGTTCAGCGGCAAAGCGGCCAATTCCTACACTGGCGGTTGGGCCCGGCCGTGGCTATCCTGCGCATTGCGTGGACTGGCCGGCATGCCCCCGATTTCACCGCTTGGGCCGCGCGGTCCTTCCGGCACCGCCAGATACAAGAGTATGAGTGCCAGATTGATGCGGAATTGCGTCATCCGGAGGTGATGCGGGCGATTTTGTCCGGGTTGATGACCGTGCGGGAGGATTACGTGCTGATCACTTGGAACTCGGTCCGCCACGATGAATCCGTAATCAGTTGTGCCGTGGATCAACTTCTGGACGACGCTGGATTGGCGATTGATGGGGTGATATTTGGGGCGTGGTTGGTTTCCGCTGATAACGGCATCACGGGCGAAATCTTTACCGGGCGAGTGCCGGCTGCAACGTACGAGGAAGCGCTCACACTGTTGCCCGCTTTGCGCGAGCCGCAGACTCTGTTGCCATTTGGTTTATTCCGCAGGAGCAAATTGCTGCCGCTCCTGGAAGAAATCAGCCTGTTGCCGGATGCCGAGGCCGCTGCGCGGAGGCTCTTTTCCGCCCTCAGGGTAAATTCATTTCACCACAGGCTCCTGCCCATGCTTGCCCTCACCCAGCCGTAGAATTGCCACGGACCCGCCATGTTAAATACGCCGCTCTTGTTTCTTGCCTACAACCGCCCCGATCCAACCCGGCAGGTGCTTGCTGCAATCCGTGCCGCGCGGCCCGGGAAATTATTCATCGCCACAGACGGGCCCAAACCGGGTAAACCGGGTGACTACGAGAAATGCCAGGCCGTTCGGGACATCCTGCGCAACGGGATCGACTGGGATTGCGAAGTGCACACGCTGCTGCGGGAGGAAAATCTGGGTTGCAAAGCGGCTGTGAGTTCGGCCATCACCTGGTTTTTTGACAACGTCGAAGAAGGGATCATCCTGGAAGATGATACCCTGCCCTCACAGAGTTTCTTTCCATTCTGCGCGGAGTTGCTGGAAAAATATCGCCATGATCAGAGAATATTGCACATCAGCGGAGACAACTTTCAACAAGGGCTCATTCGGGGGGACGGTTCGTATTATTTTTCCATTTACAATCACAACTGGGGGTGGGCCACCTGGCGGCGCGCCTGGCGCCTTTACGATGTAGATATGAAGAGTTTTCAGGAACTTAGACAGGACAACTCATGGCAGGCCATCTTTAACAGCGCAGCGGAACGGGACTACTGGTTGAACATGCTGCAGTTGGTCTGGGAGGGAAAAATCGACACGTGGGATTTCCAGTGGACCTTTGCTGTATGGGCCAACCGGGGGCTATGCGTTCTACCCAATGTGAATCTGGTCAGTAACATTGGATTCCTCGGCGATGGCACGCACACCGGCTCCAATACATCCTCCTGGCTTGCCGGATTGCCGGCCGGCACCTTGGGGAGTTTGGTTCATCCCTCTAGGCTTGCTGCACACCGCAAGGCGGATCGATTTGCGTTCAACCATGTGTTTGCGAATAAACCCATGCCCCTGCTGTTGTGTCTGGAGCGTTTGTGCAATTACCTGTGTAGTCGAATTCTCAAGATCGACAGGGGCTGACCAAGGCCTGCCGGGAGCGGAACATTTCCGAAGCAAACATTGAAAAATGTCTTGCGATCAACCATGCGCGCAGGTTCACTCCTACGCCTATGAGCCGGTTATCCAGGGCACTCAGGTCTCTTTTTGTAAGTCGCCGCGTTTCGCCACCATCTAAAGACAGCAGTATTTTGCAGACACCCGTGAAGGCTGCGCCCGGCCTCTCTGTGGACCCCTTGGAAACCGAGATTCGTCAACTGATCCAATCGGGCAAACCCGTGGATGCAATGAAATTGGCCCGGCAATCCGCCGGCGAGTTTGGAAACAGGCCCGGGACCGCCTTTCTCTATGGATTGTCCTTGGAGGCTGTCGGACGCCACGAGGAAGCTTTGGAGGCCTATCAAACAGAGCTGGCTGTGAACCCTGCTCATTCAGAGGCCCGCGCCCGTTGCGAAAATCTTCTCAAGGCCTTTGCCAAACCGGTTGTGACGCAACTTGAGGCCGGCCAGCGATCATGGCACACCAGCCTGCCACGCCCCACGCTGCTGGCGATCCAGCAGTCGCTCCACAATTATCACTACCGCGGCGTGCCGATGCTCAAGAATCCGTTTGATGCGGCGCTCTATCCGAAACTCCTGTGGAAACTCAAACCCCGCACGATTTTCGAAATCGGTTCCAAGTCCGGTGGCAGCGCTTTGTGGATGGGCGACATGATTGACACCTTCGGTATTGATGCGCGTGTCCATTCATTGGATATCGTGAGGGTCACCGCCGTATCCCACCCGCGTGTCACGTTTCTGGAAGGCGACGGGCGTGCCCTGAAAAAAAGCTTTTCCGCCGAATTCCTCCAAGATCAACCCAAGCCGTGGCTCGTCATCGAGGATGCCGACCATCACTACGAAACGTCGAGCGCTGTGTTGCGTTTTTTCCATCCATGGCTGAAACCGGAAGACTACATCGTGGTTGAGGACGGGATCATCTCAGATCTTGTGGAGGATGCGGAGTGCAACTCGGGCCCTCATCGCGCATTGAAGGAGTTTTTGCAGCAACACTCCGGCACGTACGAGATCGATGGGGAGTATTGCGACTTCTTCGGTTACAACATGACCTGGTGTACCAACGGTTTTCTCAAAAAAAAAGCCCTGACCCCTCTCCCGGCCAACAATAACCCGTTGGAGGAAGCGGAACTCTTGGTGAAGACCGGCCAAACCGCGCAAGCTCTTTTACTCCTGAATCAAATCAAGGCGCAAAGGATCCCAACACGAAACGCGGATCTCCTACGTGCCCGGTGTTTCCTTGCGGAGAAACAAATCCAAGCTGCTCTCGAAGCGGCGAGGGAAGAGTTGCGGCATTTTCCAGAGAATGAGAAAGCAGCCAGCCTCATCCCAATACTGGAGGCAGGCATTACTCCCGGCCCTGTTCTCGGCACCGGGGAATACCAGCAACTTTATAGCTCGATCCGGCGCTACACAATGTTGGACCCGGCCCGGTTGCACTCACTTTATGACTTGAGCAAAAGTGTCTGCGAGAGGGACCTGCCAGGCAATTTTGTCGAATGCGGCGTAGCCGCTGGCGGCTCATCCGCGCTGCTTGCCACTGTCATCGCACGCTTCAGCAAACGAGCCCGCAGGCTGTTCTCCTGTGATACATTCACCGGCATGCCCGATGCGTCACCACTCGACAAACACGGCAACAGCACTCCGGAGGATGCAGGCTGGGGCGCCGGCACTTGTGCCGCGCCTATTGACTCGCTTCGCTCGATTTGCAAGGAACTCGGTGTGTCGGAGATAGTGGAACCCGTTCAGGGACTGTTTGCCGACACCTTGCCAAAGCTCCGCGAGCGCGTCGGGCCGATAGCCTTTCTCCACATGGATGGAGATTGGTATTCCTCTACCCGTGATATTCTGGAAAACCTGTTCGACCAGATCGTGGATGGCGGTGTGATTCAAATCGACGACTACGGGTATTGGGAGGGCTGCAAGCAGGCAATCAAGGAATTCGAAGAAAAGCGTGGATTGCATTTCGACCTGCACACGATCGATGACACCGGCGTTTGGATGATCAAAAACGAGTCTGCCGGCAGCGGGGTTTCCAACACTCCGCGCGCCAGACCGTCACACTCGGGACGGTTGCTCAATCTTGGTTGTGGCACCCATTTTCACCCCGCTTGGGTCAACGTGGACATCGCACCCGGCGATCCCCGGATCCTTCGTCACGACCTGCAAGCGCGCCTTCCTTTTGAAGATGCAAGCTTTGGAGTGGTTTATCACTCCCACGTCATGGAGCATCTCCCGCGGCGGAGGGCAATGCCTTTCCTGAAAGAGTGTTATCGGGTACTCGCTGCTGGCGGCATCATTCGCGTGGTCGTGCCGGACCTGGAAACGATCACGCGGCTCTATCTCAAATATTTGGACGGCGCACTGACGGGTGATAAGGAATCAGCGCAACGGCACGAATGGATGACGCTTGAGCTGCTGGACCAGATTGCACGTGAGCAACCCGGCGGGGAAATGTTGAAATACTGGCAACAGAATCCAATGCCTGTCGAAGACTTTGTGATTGAACGCATGGGGCAGGAATTGCGGGACTGTCGCGCCGCAATGGCAGGACACCCGGTGCCGCCGGAGGACCCGTTCCCGCCGGATGAAATGAAAATCGCCCGTTTCCGTCAAAGCGGAGAAATTCACAAGTGGATGTACGATCAATGGTCGCTGCGCGTGATGCTTGAGAATTGCGGCTTCCGCGATATTGCCGTCTGCGCAGCCAATGAATCAAAAATCCCCGGCTTTGACAATTATCGCCTGGACGTAACCAGCGACGGATCAGTTCGCAAACCGGATTCACTTTTCATGGAAGCACTTAAGCCGTGAAAGAGGGTTCCTTTTTTCAAGCAACCCTTCCTTCGCCTTTTCATCCCAACAGTCACCCCGTCAATCACGAGCTACATTAATGCGGTACTTTTGCATATCTTTTGATGAAAATTATCTGGCGCGCGGCCTTGCCCTCTATGCGTCCTTGAAAAGGCATTGCAACGAGTTCCGCCTGAATATCTTGTGCCTTGATGAGAGATGCCGTGAGTACATGGAACAACTTTCTCTTCCGGAGTGCAGCCTGATCCCGCTTGGCGATCTTGAGGCGGCAGATCCCGAACTCCTAAGCACTAAAGCCTCAAAAACGATCATTGACTACAGTTTTACTTTGAAGCCTTGTCTGGTCCGGTATCTCATGCAGGAGGTTCCAGAGGGTGAATTCCTGGCTTATCTGGATTCAGACCTCTATTTTTACGCGGACACGGAACCCCTTTTCGATGAACTTCAAAACGGTTCGATAGGAATTATTGCCCATCGATTTCCCGGGGAATTTACACACATGACAATGCACGGCATCTACAATGCCGGCTGGGTTTGCTTTCGGAATGATGCCCGGGGGCGTGCCTGTAATGAATGGTGGCGGCAACGCTGTCTGGAATGGTGTTACAACAGGGTTGAGAAAGGGCGTTACGCCGATCAGACGTACCTGGACGAATGGCCCGGCCGTTTCGAGGGCACAGTCGCGATCCAGAACATTGGCGCCAATGTCGCTCCATGGAATGTCGGGCAGTATGAGATTGCAGCGGAAAACTCCGCAGTTACTGTAGACGGACAAAGGCTGATTTTCTATCACTTCCACGCCTTGACCGGCATTACGGGCCATCTATTTGATAGTCAACTCAGTAAATACGGCGTCGATTTGTCCGAACCCTTGCGCCAGTATATTTATCAGCCATATCTGGACGAGCTCTTCAGTATCGGGAAAAAATTAAACACTTCGCCTGAAAACTCCCGGAACCCGGAAGAAACAGTCTCTCCAGAGCAGGGTTTTGAACTTATTCCACGCATCGGGAACCCGGGTTCGCCGGCATCCGTGGAGCAGGCAAAGGTTGAGGCATACCTCTATCGGAACCTCGTGCTGGCTGAAAAAGACCGTGGCGCGCGGCAAGGTGTTATTATTGGTCTGCAAAACGAATGCAAAAGACTCGAGAAAATCAGCGATGATCTGGCCTATAAAAACGCACTGATGCGCCCTGCTTTTCCTGCCAGGCTCAAATCCAGGCTGATTAACAAACTCCGGAAGAAATATTGGATGAAGTTAGGCGACCTGCGACAGTATGAGCCCCGAAAAATGCGCGTGGAAAAATTTTCCGCACCGTCTTGCCGCCTTGAGGATCTGCCCTCGATTGCCATTGTCACGCCCTCCTACATGCAGGGCCACTTTTTGGAGCGCACCATGCTCAGCGTGCTTTCGCAGGAATATCCCGGGCTGCAATATGTTGTGCAGGATGGCGGCTCGAAAGACGAGAGCGTCGAAGTCATCAAGCGCCACGCATCAAAACTCGCCTACTGGCAGTCCGCCCCGGACAAAGGGCAATCGGACGCGATAAGATGTGGCTTTGAGAAATGTGATGCAGACATCATGGCCTGGTTGAACTCGGACGATATGCTCATGCCCGGTGCCTTGCGCTACATTGGGGAATACTTTGCCAGGCATCCCGGCGTGGATGCTGTTTACGGGCATCGAGTGGTCGTTGATGAAAACGACAACGAAATAGGCCGCTGGGTGCTGCCACGCCATCGGTGGGGGATTTTGAAATGGGTCGATTATGTGCCCCAGGAAACTTTATTCTGGCGGCGCAGCCTGTGGGAGAAAACGGGTGGACTGGATCCCAGCTTTAAATTTGCACTGGACTGGGACCTGCTCCTCAAATTTGAAAAAGTCGGCGCCAAAGTCGTGCGTCTGCCTTATTTTCTCGGTTGTTTTCGCACCCATGCCGCACAGAAAACGTTGGCGGAGATGGTCGACTCACACGGAGAGCAGGAGATGGCACGGATTCGGAAAAGTCTCCATGGGCGGAAAATCCTGCAATCTGAACTGGTGCCTTTTGCGGAGGGTTTCTGCCTCCATGGGATCATGACTTCATGGTTGCTCTCGATGGGGATACGAATCTAAACGCGCTTTTTTTAATGAACCCACCCGACCGAGTAACCCATCCGCTGGCCTGGCTGTGGCGACATCCGCTGCTTCTTGTCATCCTCGCAAATTTAGTGTTTTCCCTCGGAATATGGAACGCGCAGGACGGCTATGGAGAGGATATGGGCCCTGTCAAGACGGCACTTTATAACATTCAGACACAGTCGGTGAACGGTGATCTTTATGTAAAAACCTTCACCTTGTTTCTCAACGGAATAACGCCGGATCCTGTGCATGCCGGAGTTCTTATGCGTTTTTTGGTATCGCTGTTCACCTCCGTCAGCCTCTATCTGGTTTTAAGTTGCTTCTCAAACCATCTGGGGCGTGGTTGCATTTTATTCGTTTGTTTTGTATGGACGGCCTCTTACCTTAATGCCCCGGCGATACAAAGCACGTCCGCCAGCGGTTTCGCTTTTGGCGTAATGATGCTTGGCATTTATTGCCTGCTGGGAGACTGGTCGGTGGCTGGCGCAATCGGATTTTATTTCTTTGGCCTCACTGCGGCGTCCCTTCGGCCTGAGTACATGGCGCCCGTTCTTTTGATGACCGCCCTTTTTATTGTGATCGGAGTTTTAAAATGCACCACTTATTTGGAGGCATTGACCGGGTTCCCCCGTTTTAAGATGAGGTTGGGAGTCCTCTTTTTGATGCTCATCATTGCGATAGGGATGATCGTTCACCCGTCGCGCGGCGTTCGGAAAAAAATGCAGTATTGCGACCGGTATCTATTTTACGGCTTTGGTCAGTGTTACGCCGATTTTTACCGGCGCGAACACCCCCTTGAGATTTTCGATCCGATGACTGAGTGGGAGTGGCTGTTAAAAAGGGATTTTGGAGATCCTAAAAATTTCACCTCCATTCTTCGCAACAACCCACGTGAGTCTGCACGCTATTTTTTCCTGAATACGGTTGGAAACATCGCAGGAATCCCGAGGCAACTTTTCATCACACGGGATAAAGGCGCCGGTATCGGGGACAAACGGCTGTACCGCCTCGTTTTGACACTGCTGATCTTCGGCGGGCTCCTGGGAATCGGAAGGCTGCGGCGCCTTTGCGTTGACTCCCTTGGCGAAAATAGGGCTGGCGGATGGCGGGCTCGTCTCAACCTTTTTTTTCAAAAGCGGAAGGCGCTCCTGCGAAAAATTTTGATCCTTTTCATACTCACATCCGCGTCTTCGGCCGCGATTGTCATGCTGGTGCCGACTCCGCGCTATTGGATTTCCATTGTCCCGCTGCTCTATGTGATACTTGCCTTTGCCGTGGATTGTTTATTAAAGCAGTTGAGGCTTTTGCGTTTTGAACCATGCATGGTTGCCTTGTCCTTCGTGGGTTTTTGCAGTCCAAACTTCATCGTTCCCCACCCTTGTTTTGAAGTCCGCGCTTTGCAGCACATAGCGCCGCTTGTCAGGGATCACCCGGTGATTGGTGCATGGTGGGCACAGCCGGAGTGTGTTTTTGCGTTTCGTGGAGATGCCAGGGATATCAGCATCTCGGACGGCATCAACGCCGGGGATATCATTGCGGGGCGGTTCGACATCCTGTCGATCGACGGCAATTTTCGCGGAACGGGCACGTGGCTGAGACAGCACGAGTTTTTCGAGGATTTTGTGAATGAGCCGGAGAAGTATGGCTTTAAAAAAGTGACGGATGTGCCAACCGGGCGGTTTAGTATTTTCTATCGGCCAAAGCCGGTAGCTCAGTGAATTGCATAAAAGTTTCTGGCTCGTGTCAGAATAACATTCCCGATGCCACATTGCTCAAAAAGATTGAAGAAGTGGACTTTGCGGCAGGATCGGAAACCCTCTTTCAGCCAGCAGGCTGGCTGGCCAAAAATCGTAATTTTCACCCCAGCACACAGCCCGATGCAGGTCAGACGCACCGGCTCGTTGGCCGATTCCGCTACGCTCCATCAGTCGACAAGCCCCTATTCGTCAAACAATCGTGTGCAAACTTCCTAAAATATGTAACCCATGTATTGACCTAAATTGTTGCCTCTGTTCTGACTGCGCCGAATCCGCATTCGTCATTCACCCCCCAGTAACCACTCCCGTGGAGAGAATGCGGCCCGTGCTTCCGTAGCCAGATTGTTTAGATGCGGACGCTCTGGAACTTCTCTAGCGTGTTGTGCACCGACTGACCTTGTCCGCCGTCTTGTGCTCGCGTTGCGTCTGCCAAGTCTGGCTCTGGCGAGTTCACATTCTGCCGCTTGAGAAAATTTATTCCCAAAGGGGCAGAAATCGGCCATGGCAAAGTCCGCGTTCCCTAAACCGGGGTGTCCCTAAAACTGTCCCTTCCTTGTGGTGGCGGGGTGGTGGAATGGCATGATTAGTTCGCATTTTACAGGTAGCCCACGCACACAGTCTTGTCCTTAAAGCGTAGCACGCGGGAGGAGAAGCGTAGTCTTGATTTAATGCACCTCGATCACCAATCCCGTAATGTTGTCGCGCCCTGAAGCGTGCAACGCGGCCTGGACAATTCGATGGGCCGGATTGTCTCCTGTGGTGACAGCCGTCGGGGGACGCAGGTGGTCCAGGATTCGTTCATCGTAGAGGCCCTCCGTGAGGCCATCCGTGCAGAGGAGAAACAAGTCTCCCGGTTCGTAAGCCACTGCTCCCACCTGGGGGTCCGCGAACTGGTGCCCGGCACCGAGTGCCTTCTGCAACACATTGCGGCGGGGATGATTACGGGCTTCGCGTTCGTTGAGTTCGCCTTTTCTGAAAAGCCAGCCGACATAGGTATCGTCATGGCTGACTTGCTTGATCCCACCTTCACGCTTTGGGAGGTAATAAATGCGACTATCGCCGACATGCCCGAAATACATCCAGCCCGGCGTAAACCAGCACATGCTCAAGGTAGCGCCCATGCCGCGGCACTCCTCGTCGCTGGT
>Ga0206847_10289_pt1 | contig 14882 bp, 12 predicted proteins | sample Alteio_BWOrgCont_17_FD_152880 | JGI IMG/M metagenome (GOLD analysis project Ga0206847, IMG submission 152880) | Enriched cells from forest soil in Barre Woods Harvard Forest LTER site, Petersham, Massachusetts, United States -... | ecosystem: Environmental > Terrestrial > Soil > Temperate forest >... | reverse complement strand
CCGTTCGTTTGGGGCGCGCTGGGCGAGGCCAAACGGCGCGGCGCGGCGACGGTCCTCGTGGCCTTCAATCCATTTCTGAAAATTCCCCGCGACCGCCGGCCCACCGTTGTCATCACGCCGAATGCCGGTCCGGAGGTATTGACGGGTTCGACGCGTTTGAAGGCGGGGACGGCGACGAAACTTGTCCTCAATATTCTCACTACGCTCGCGATGGTGCAAATCGGCAAAGTGACGGAGAACCTGATGGTGGATTTGAATCCGTCCAACGAAAAATTGCGGGATCGCGCTGTGCGAATTGTCCGGGACCTGCGGGGCGTGGATTACGACACGGCGCGACGGGCGCTGGAGGCGTCCGGGTGGTTGATCAAGAAAGCTTGCGCGAGCCTCCGTGTGAGCCCGAAAACTTAACCGCTGATTACGGATGGGCACGGATATCGGAAGGGGATTTTCCAGGTCTCATCCAGTTTTATTCGTGAAATCCGCGGTCAAAATCCACTTGGTTCATGTTCCCGATTCACGTCCGATTTTGGAGGTGTTCCCTCCTTATGAAGCAACGGCCCAACCGCTGATGGAGAGGGAAAATTTAACTACGGATTACGCGGACGAGCACGGATGGGGACGGGAATTTTCCCTCTCCCCTTCGCTTCGGAAGGGGAGAGGGAATCAATAGCGGATTATCAATCGAATCGGCGGCCGCCCGTGGTTTCAAGCGGTTTGCGCGGGAGTTGTTCGTCCAGCATTGCCGCGTTATACACAAACGCCGCGATGATCGTGGCGGCTTGCTTTAAGTCGTCGGGTTGGATGCGGTCGAAGACGTCCTCGTTGGAATGGTGGGTGCGCGTGCTGTAATCCAGCGGGTCCTGGAGGAACTCAAACGCCGGCAGACCAACCGCGTCGAACGAGATATGATCGGTGGAACCGGTGTTGGAGGGTGTGAGCGTTTCGGCTTCGAGATCGGCAAACGGCTCGAGCCACTTGCGGAAGAGCGGACGAACGGCCTCGTTGCCTTGCATGTAAACGCCACGGATTTTGCCCGCGCCGTTGTCCAGATTGAAGTACGCCGAGAGTTTGTCGTATTCCGGCCCGGGAACGAGCTGGCGGCGGGAGCGGGAATTGGTCGAGGACGAGTCGGAGCTATCCGATTCCGCGATTTTGGACGAATTCGTGATATTAGTCATGTACCCGAAATGGCTGGTGACGTAGGCCTTGGAACCCAGCAATCCCTCCTCCTCGCCGCTCCATAGGGCGATGCGGATGGTCCGGCGCGGTTTGAGCTTGCAGGCTTGGAGAATGCGCACGGCTTCCATCGTGGCGGCCACGCCCGCGCCGTTGTCGGTCGCGCCGGTGCCGGATTGCCAGGAATCCATGTGACCGCCGAGCATGACGATCTCGTTTTTCAGGTCGGTGCCGGGAATCTCGGCGATGGTGTTGTAGGCCATCGGATCTTTGGTGTGAAATTGCACGCGCAAGTCGACGGCCATTTTCAATTTCTCACCCGCCTGAATCATGCGGACCATCCGGTTGTAATCCTCAACCGCGACGGTGATTTGCGCGGGATACGCCGGGGCGTTGGTGGAATAAACGCGCGGGGTGTTTGCGCCGCCTCCGCCACCACCGCGACCGAAAAGTCCGGTACCGGTGTTGGTCCGCTCCGTGTCTGTGGGCGGGATGGATGCGCTCATGACAAAGATCGTGCCGGAATCGCCCTGGCCGCTGGCGCTAACAATCAGCGAGGCCCCCTCCTTCGCGGCGAAGCCCAAATTGCGCTGGCCACCGCCGCGACCGCCCCCGCGCGGTCCGGCGAAAGTGTTGGTGCCACTGGCGTTGGTGCTGTTCATGGACGGTCCACCCCGTCCGCCGCGCCGGCCACCACCGCGCGCGCCACGATTAAAGCCGGCGGGTAGATCACCGCCGCCGCGACCGCCGGAAGGAGGGGCCGCATTGGCCAGTTCCAGCAAGTTGGTTTCATTCAGGCGCACGGCGAGGGGATCGAAGCGCTCCTTCACGTCGCGAATGGGGCTGACGAGAACAACCGCACCCTTCAGCTTGCCTTTGTATTGCTCCAGTCCCTCCGCGTTCGTCGCATCCAGATAAACCACATTCGCATTGAGAGGCTTGTCAAAGCCGGGGGACCAGGCGTTGGGATAGGCTTTCAAGGGGATATCCTGCGGCTCGACTACCTCGGCGGAAAACCGCTTGAGCGACCAACCACGCCCAAATGGGCCCCACGCCTCCAAATGGGAATTGATCATGCCCCAGGACTTAAATTTATCGCGCGTCCATTCATTGGCGCGGATAAGGTTCGGCGAGCCGGTCAGGCGCGCGCCGATGACGTCGCTCAGGTAGCTGAGAATTTCAGTGGCTTGCGAGTGATTCAGGCCTTCCTCACGAATGAGGGCGACGGGATCTTTCGAGGTCTTTTCTCCACTGGAGTCCGAGGAGGCGGAGTCGGTGGTGTTGGTGGAGGCGGGCGGGGTTTGGGCGGACGCCGGCGACGTCAAGGCAAAAGTGCCCAGAGCGAAAACGGCGGCCGCAAGGGATCGTTTCAAGGTATATAGAGGTTTCATAGTTGGAGGGCGTTGTTGTTTGCGGCAACGTCGATTTATTAGACATTTTGCCATTGCCCTTCAAGGAATAAGTGAAACCCTATTACACTCGTCAATTCCGGCAGTGTCCTAACTTGCCAGGGACATTGCGCGACCATTCGCGAGTAACGCGTTAGTAGCGTCTCCGATTGCGCCGCAACCCGGCGCGGACGGCGCGGCGCGCCCATCCCTACCAATTTAGGAAACTACCTTAATTCCACCCACCACCGAGGGATTTCACGAGGCGGATGGTCGCGGCGAAACGCCGGCCGGCGAGTTGCGCGTCCTCACGCTGAAATTCCAATTCAGCCCGTTGCGCGGCGAGCAGTTCGAACGTGCTGAGGACTCCGGCGTCGCAACGCGCCTTGGTGAGTTCGGTGACATGGCGGGCGGAGGTCAGGGCGTCCCGTTGGGCGTCGGCTTGGCGGCCCCAAAAGTTGATCTGAGCGAGTGAATCGCCGACTTCCTTGAAGGCGTTGAGCGCGGCCTGGCGGTAATTCGCCAGGGCCTCTTCATAGGCGGATTTGGACTGTTTGACCGTCGCGGCGGTGCGACCGCCGGTAAACAACGGGAGGCTGACGCTGGGGCCGAGCGACCAGGTAAAGCTATCGCCAGTGAATAGTTTTTGGATGTCACCACTGAGGTAGCCCGCCTGGCCCGTGAGACGCACCACGGGAAACCACGCGGCCCGGGCCACGCCAATTTGGGCGTTTTTCGAAGCCAAGGCGCGCTCCGCGGCCGCCACGTCGGGACGCCGTTCCAGCACGGACGACGGCAGACCAACGGGAACCAATGGCGGTGCGGTGGGAAAGTTCGTTTCAGAAATAACCAAAGCTCCCACCGGCTTGCCGACTAACAATGTCAAGGCATCCACGGTCTCGGCGCGTTGCCGGAGCGTGTCCTCGAGTATGGCTTGGCCGCTGGCGAGTTCGGTTTGCTCCCGCGCGAGATCGAGTTCCGGGATGGCGCCGGCCGAGACGCGGCCCTTGAGAATGTCGATTGATTGCCGGTGAAGTTCGATGGATCGTCGCTGGACGGCGATGTCCGCGTCAATCGAACGCAGGAGAAAATAGTTCACCGCGACATCGGCGGTGAGCGTGAGGAGCACGTTTTGATAATCCGCGGCGGAAATCTGCGCCTCGGCGCGGATCGATTCAAAAGAGCGGCGCACCCGGCCCCAAAGATCGACCTCGTAGCTCAAGTCAATCGGCGCGCTATAAGTGTTTAAGTAAACCGGCTTGAGTTTGAAGGGAAACGGAATCGGCTCGTTACCGGAAACCCGTTGCCGCGACGCCGCCGGGTCCAGCGAAAGCTCGGGGAAAAATTGTCCGCGCGTCAGGCGCGCGGCGGCGCGGCCTTGATCAACGCGGGCGACGGCGGCGCGCAGGGTTTGATTTCCGGCGATTGTGTTCGTCTCGAGGCCGGCGAGAACGGGGTCGTTAAAAATGTTCCACCAGTCGCCCTTGGGAAGCTGGTCTTGCGGCTCGGCGGGTTTCCAGGTCCACTCCGTCGGCGTGAGCGTCGCGGTATCGGGTCTGTGATAATCGGGGCCCACGGCGCACGACGTTAGCAACGCGGCGGCGCAGACAAAAAACGGGAGGGTTTTCATCACGTTTAATCCAGGGTTTGGCGGTAGCGTTTAACTCCGATGGCGAGCACGACCGTCGTAAAAATGGCGATGGGCCAAAGGTGGGGGATGATTTCCGCCCAATTGTTGCCCTTGAGCAGAATCCCGCGCACCACGCGGAGAAAATGGGTCAACGGCAGAATCTCACCGAGGGTTTGGGCCCACACGGGCATACCGCGAAACGGGAACATAAATCCAGAAAGCAGAATCGACGGCAGGAAAAAGAACATGCCCATTTGCATCGCCTGGCGCTGGTTTTGGGCGATGGTGGAAAACGTGATGCCCATGGACAAATTCGCGGCGATGAAAATCAGCGCGCACACCAGTAGCAGTGGTATGCTGCCAACCATCGGGACACGAAAAATCCAGTGCGCGGCGAGGAGGATCAACGCGACTTGAATATAGCCCACCGCGATGTACGGAACCACCTTGCCAATCATCACCTCGAATGGACGCGTCGGCATCGAGAGCAAATTCTCCATGGTGCCGGCCTCGCGCTCGCGAGTGATGGCGAGCGACGTGATCATTACCATCGTCATCGTCAGCACCACGCCGAGCAGGCCGGGAACGATGTTGAACTGCGTGACGGCCTCGGGATTATAAAGGGCGTGGACGCGCAGATCGACCGGGCCGTTGGTTGCGGCGAGAAAGGCGAGCGCGCCCTTGAGATCGTTTTGCAACGCGGAATCCAAAAACCGCGGGAGCGCGCCGAGGGCATTGCCGGTCGCGGCGGGATCAGTGGCGTCGGCCTCCACGAGAATCGCCGGACGGTCGCCACGCAGAAAGTCGTGGGAGAAATTTTGCGGGATGTTGATCACGAATTGCACGTCGCCGCGCGCGAGCAGGTCGCGGCCCTCCGCCTCGCTATGGACGCGCCGGACGAAATCAAAGTAGGTGCTGTTTTTGATGGCATTGAGAATCGTGCGGGCTTGCGGGCCGTCATCGGCGAGAATTAATGCCGCCGGCAGATGCTTGGGATCAGAATTGATCGCGAAGCCAAATAGAATGAGCTGCATCAGCGGAATGCCGACCATCATGCCAAAGGTCAGGCGATCCCGGCGCATCTGGATAAACTCCTTCACGATCATCGCCCACAGGCGCTCCCAGGAAAATTTGGGTCGCAGGTTCATGTGGAGAAATTCGCGGGGGCCTGATCCATTAGATGGATGAAAACGTCCTCGAGGCCCGGTTCAACGCGACGCCATTCGTAAGGCGGAATACGGAACGGCGCGATGGCCTTTTCCAACGCGACGGGGTCCTCACCGCTGACGTGGAGCAGCGTGCCGAACGCGGCCGCCTGCATGATGCCGGGCAGACCGCGCAGGCGGGCGGAAAGCGCGGGCAAATCCGGCCCGGTCACCTGCCAGGTGACAAGTTTGGCGTCGCGGATAACCGACTCCGTCGTTCCGTGGGTGAGCAGTTTCCCGCCCGCGATGTAGGCCAGCCGGTGACAGCGCTCGGCCTCGTCCATGTAGTGGGTCGTGATGAGAAAAGTAAGTCCGCGTGAGGCGAGCAAATGGATTTGATCCCAGAAATCGCGGCGCGCTTTGGGGTCCACTCCCGCCGTGGGTTCGTCGAGCAGCAAGAGTTTCGGTTCATGGATCATGCACGCGGCCAGCGCGAGTCGCTGCTTCCAGCCACCGGAAAGCTGCCCGGCAAGCTGGTTCTTTCGCTTGGACAACCCGAGGTCTTCCAAGCTTTCGGCCACCACCTGCCGGCGGTTTTTGACGCCGTACATGCGCGCGACAAAATCGAGGTTTTCCTGAATGGTCAGGTCCTCGTAAAAGCTGAACTTCTGCGTCATATAACCCACCTGGCGTTTGATGGTCTCGCTTTCGGTGATGACATTGTGACCCAGGCAGACACCCTCGCCAGCGTCGGGCCGCAGGAGACCGCACAACATGCGGATGAAGGTCGTTTTGCCACTGCCGTTGGGACCGAGAAAACCGCAGATTTCGCCACTGCGCACCTGGAGGTCGATGTGGTCCACGGCCGTGAGTGAACCAAATCGCTTGGTCATTCCCCGAACGTCGATGGACATTTCGTCGGGCATGGTCAGCGCGCGAATTGGACATCCACCGGCTGGCCGGGATGCAGGCCGGCGGCGATGGTGCGGTCAAAAACGACTTCGACCATGAAAACTAATTTGGAACGACTGTCCTGGCTGTAAATCACCGGCGGCGTGTATTCGGCTTGGGGGGAAATGAAGCTTACTTTGCCGGTCAAGGGTGCGGTGCCATCAACCGCAACGTGAACGGAATCGCCCAGGTGAATGCCGCCAACCCGGCCCTCGGGAACGAAAGCGCGAACCTTAACATTTTCGGGCGGCAGCAGCGCGACGACCGGCCGGCCGGCGGCGACCCATTCGCCAGTGCGATAAAGCGTGTCAAACACCAGTCCCGCTTGAAGCGCGGACTGGCTTTTCCGCGTGAGGTCCCAATCGGCTTTGGTGAGCGCGGACTGGAGGGCGCGAACGCCAGCCTCGGCGGCAAAAATCTGGTCCTCGCGCGAGCCCAGTTTGGCGGTTTTCAAATCCGCCTCGAGTTGGGAGGTGCGGTGCGCGTCCTGATCGTGGGTGGCACGGGCACGGTCCAAGTCTTGTTGGGTGGAACCACCGGGAATGGCGGCCAGTTTTTCCTGGCGCGCGAGTTCCTCATTCGCCAGCGCGAGAGCGGAATGAGACTCGGCAACTTGCGCCTCCAGCGATTCAATCTCCGAGGGACGGCGGCCTTTCCGGGCGTCATCAAGACTGGCGCGGGCCTGGGCAATCTGTTGGGCGGTTTGGTCGTACGCCGCTTTTTCCGGAACGCTGTCGAGGGTAAACAGGGCGTCGCCGGCCTTTACTTGATCGCCGCGTTGAACCCGCAAGGTTTGCAGGGTACCGGCCAGGGGCGAGGAAACGTAGACAAACTCGCCCTCCACGTAACCTTGGACCACGCCAGAGGGTGGATGTCCACATCCGGCGGCCAAGACGGACAGGGTCAGCGCGCACGCGAGTCGGATCAGCAGGGTCGGAATGGAGGCCTGATTGACAACTCCGGTTTGGAGTTTCGCTTTCGGGCGATTCTCACGCGTTGCCGCCTGAAGGCGGGACTCCATACCTGCGGCCAGCTCCCGGTGTTTTTTTGAACCAATCCTAAAAGAATCGAAGTGACTCATAGCAATGATTTTCCTTTCTCGGTCGTGACGCCGCGGAGAATGACGTCGATAATTCCGGGGACTGCCGTCCGGGGAGTCAAACCGAGCTCGGCCAATTTGGGCGGGTTGACAATGGATTGCACCGCGCCGAGCAGAATCTCGATCATCAAGGTCGCGGGAATGTCCTTCCGGAACAGGCCGGCCTTGCGACCGTCGCGAAACAGCCGGCCCCAGTGGCGGCGAAGGCATTCGCCACGCCGGACCTCCACCAACTGAAACATCTCGGGAGCCTCGCGCTGGATGTCGCGGAGAAACGCCGGTTGAATCTCATCCTTGTGCCGCTGCCCGCAGGCGAGCAGTTGTTGCAGCATGACGGGGACGTCCGCCGCGCCTCCGCCGGTGACGCGGGCCATGTCCGCGTCCACCTCGTCAAACTTTTCCATCAGGACCGCCCGCAATAGCTCCGTCTTACCGGGGAAATGGGTGTAAAAGGTCTTTTTGCTCATCCCCAATTCCGCGGCCAGATCATCCATGGTGACGTGGCGGAAGCCATTGGCGAAGAACTCGCGGCGGGCGGCGGCCACGATGCGGGCCCGGGCCGCTTTCGGGGCGGGCGGCGAGGTTTTCGCGGTGGTTGGTAATCGTTTCACGTTTTTTCCAGATATGTACTCTGGAAACTGGGATAGTATTGTCAGTTTCCGACGTTGTGTCAAATGTTTCTGGAGAGGGGGTTCTAATCAAGGGCACGGCATAGAATTCTCCGCCGGGCACGGACGGAGGAGAGGGCGCCCAAAAATATCAAACCGACGGCCGACTTCGGAGTCTTTAAAAATTTCCCCTCTCTCCAACTCTCTCCCCGTGAGGCACGAACGGGGAGAGAGGGCCGCGTTTCGCGCGGATCAGCGCGTGGGGAGTTCAATGGTGTGTCCGGCGCGTGGTCAAGGTTGGTTCAATCAAAGTTGAAGGTGGGGTTTGGCCGGCGGGCGCAACCGCCTTCGGGGTTGGGGAATATACACAAAGAACGTTATCCCATGGTGGGTCCTCTCCGAGTCGGACCAACCATGGGCTTTGTTGCGAAACCCCTTTGGGGTTAAAGGCCTTTAACGATTGGACACGGTGAGTGAAATCCATTCTTGCGACCGCAAGTCGCATCCCATTTTTTGGGCGACTCCCATGATAACGGCGCGCCTGAAAACTCTGAAGAGGTGGGACGAGTCGCGCTGCGACTCGTTCCGCCCGCGTTTCAGCGGGCGGAACCGTTCGTAACCCAACGCGCCAGGCACGCCCCGCGTTGCCGGGGCGCAAACTTCCGAAGGAAAAGCCAGCCACGCACCAGCGCGCTTTGCCACCGGCTTCGAGTTTTTACCATGGTTGCAAAAAAGTGGGATGCGCCCGGGCTCAGGGAGTTTCTATTTTTACGTTTTACTTGCCCTGGGCTAAGTTGCCGTCGGCCCGTCAGGCCTCCGGACCCAAAGCCTACTCAGAAATCGAGTTGCAACCACCTTGTCAACCTGTTTTTGAAAGTCCTGGTAGTGTCCTAATCTGGTGGCGACAGCGCGCAACTATTCGCGGCCAACGCATTAACGTCTTCTCCGATTGCGCCGCAACCCGGCGCGGACGGCGCGGCGCGCCATCCCTGCCAAAAAATTCGGACACCGCCAATATTCCTTGCCAGCGGGCGCCCCTAAAACTTATATGGCATTGTGTTTTTGGAGATTTATGCCAAGGTCAGCCCGCCGGAACGAGCGTTCCGATTGCCGTTGGGTGCGACCGGTTTGCGTTGGAAATCAAAGGGCGGCAATAGCGGCAGCCAATGAATATCAAATGCCTTTTTCTGGGGATGCTCGCCGGGAACGCCGCCGGAGCGTTACTCGTGGGCCTCGCGATCGGGTTGACTTCTGTGTTTCCCAATTTCTTCATGGGTATCAGCCTGCCGAGTTTGTTGATTATCCCGTTTTGCATTGGCGTGGTGGCCTCGTGGGTGTGGAAGCCGCTGAGGCTCGAAACCGGGGCCGTTGTTTTGCACTCGTTTTTCTGTACGTGTCTGGGCCTTTACATTGCGGCGATCTTTTTGCACGAGGGGGTCATTTGCCTGGTCATTGTTTCCCCGATTCTTTATGCCGGTGTCCTGATTGGGGCGCTCTTCGGACGGATTTGGTTTCGGCCGAATCGCGACCGGTTTAATATTTGTGTCGTTCCGTTACTCGTTATCATGGTCGCGACGGAACTTGCGATGCGCGCGCCAGAGACTTCCGTGGTCACCGATGAAATCCGCGTGGTCGCGCCGCCGGCGACCGTATGGCCGCATGTGCTCGCCTTCAAAACGATCCCCGAGCCGCCGGCCTACTGGCTCTTCCGCATTGGTCTCCCGTATCCGACCGAGACCACGAATGATGGGAACTTCGTGGGGGCGGATCGGGCCTGCCGGTTCAGCGGTGGGGCGGTTTTCAAAGAGAAGGTGACCGAGATCGAGCCGGGGCGGAAACTGACGTTTGCGATTGTGGAGATGCCCGCTGATCCGGAATTGCTCGGCCATCTGGACGCGCGGCGGGGGCAATTCGAGCTGCGAGATAATGGCGATGGCACCACTACGCTGATTGGACGCACCTGGTATTCGCTGCATGTCGGCCCGGCGTGGTACTTCGATTGGTGGACACAGAATATTTTCAGCGCGGTGCATTTGCGGGTGATGCGAAATATCAAGCAACTCGCGGAAAGCGGACGGTAATGTTTCAGTTTGTTGTTCATCGTTTGCACTGGTTAGCGCGCGTGCCATTCGCGCCGCATATTTTCGACGCGCTGCTGCTCGCGTGGACGGCGCTATTTCACCGCAAGCAATTGGCCGCGATGGAAAAACTCGAAGCGTTCGCGCTGCAACTCCCGGGCGTCCGGCCGCAACGCCACCGGTTTGGCGGGGCCGGGTTTGTTTGCGATGGGCGGGAGTTTGCGCATCTCCATGGGAATGGGTTGCTGGATGTTCAGCTTACGCGGGAGCGGGCCGCAGCCGCGGTTGCCGCCGGGCGCGCGGCTCCGCATCATGTGTTCGGGCCGTCGGCGTGGGTTAGTTTTTGGGTGCGGTCGGACGCGGACGTGGCGAAGGCAATACATTTGGTTGCGCTGGGAAGGGATGTCGCGGCGGCACATTGAAAAAGTCCAGATTCCACGGTCTTTGACCGGGATTTCAGCCGTCCCTTCGGGACTCGGGGCGTTTTGCCTGCCCACCCGGCATTGAAACGCCGGGCTATTTTCGAATGTCCCTTCGGGACAATGCGGCGCGGCAAAATCGCCTGTGGAAGATCTAAACGTTTTCTGCGGAAGCCTTTGCCATTCATTGCCATATCGAGATGCGGGTCGCGCTGGGTAGTGTCCTAATTGGCGGGGACAGCGCGTAATCATTCGTGGGTAACGTTAGCGGTGCCTCCGATTGCGTCGCAACCCGGCGCGGAGGGCGCGGCGCGCCAGTCCCTGCTACCAACTTAGGACACCGGGCGCAGCCCACTTTTTTGCAACCATGGTAAAAACTCGAAGCGGGTAGCAAAGCGCGGTGGTGCGTGGCTGGCTTTTCAATCGGAAGTTTGCGCCCCGGCAACGCGGGGTGTGCCTGGCGCGTTGGGTTACGAACGGTTCCGCCCGCTGAAACGCGGGCGGGACGAGTCGCAGCGCGACTCGTCCCACCTCTTCAGAGTTTTCAGGCTCGCCATTATCATGGGAGGCTCCCAAAAAATGGGATGCGCCCTAGGACATTACCCCGCGCCGTTCGACGTTGCCACGATGGCGCGTTGCTGGCAGGCTCGCGGTATGAGTCATCTGGCCCGGGCGAGAGAGGTTTTTGATATTGAAATCGCGGCGCTCAAGAGCGCCCGCGCGCTACTGGACGAATCGTTTGACCAGGCGGTGGAACTTGCGGTCGAGACGTTGCGGCAGCGGGGGAAGATCGTGGTCGTGGGTATCGGGAAGTCCGGCAATATCGGGCGGAAAATTAGTGCCACGCTCACGAGCACGGGATCGACGAGTGTGGTGCTGGATAGTGTGGACGCGCTGCACGGGGATTTGGGGATCATTAATGACGGCGACCTGATTCTCGCACTGAGTTATTCCGGCGAATCGGATGAATTATTGAAACTGGTGCCGGCGCTCAAACGGTTTTCGGTCAAGATCATTGCCATTACGGGCATTCCGCGCTCGTCGCTTGGCAATTATAGCGATCTCGTGCTCAATGTGAAGGTGCCCAAGGAAGCCTGTCCGTTCGATCTCGCGCCGACCTCCAGCACGACGGCCACGCTGGTGATGGGCGACGCCTTGGCCATGGCCATCATGCAGGCGCGCGGATTCAAACGCATGGACTATGCGAAGCATCATCCCGCCGGATCGATCGGCCGTTCGCTGTCGCGCGTGGGCGATATTATGCGGAGCGGCTCCCGGAATGCTGTCGCGCGGGAGGATGTGTCCGTCCAAGACGCCTTGGGGGTGATGAATGAGTCAAAGTCGGGCAGTTTGAGTATCGTCAATGCCAAGGGCAAACTCGAGGGGGTGTTCACCGATGGCGATTTGCGCCGGCATTTGATCGCGGACGCCAGTTTGCTCAACCAGCCGTTGAAGGCAGTGATGACGCGCAATCCAATTTGCATTCGCGAGGACGCCCTGGCGGCCGAGGCACTGAAGATTTTCAACGAACACAACATTGACGACTTGATCGTGGTAAACGCCCGGCGCGAGCCGGTGGGTTTGCTGGACTCGCAGGATTTACCAAAACTGAAACTGATGTAATTTGCGCGCCACTCGCGCGGACGATGCCCATGCCATGAACCGTAAACTACACTTATTCCTTGCCGCCGCCGTGATGGTTTTTGCATCGTTTGGTTTTATGCAACAACCGCCCGCGCCGCCGAAAACCACGATCAGCGGACTTTCGCCGCGAAAATTTACGGAAACGATTTCCGGGGACTATTTGCTTTTTTTGCCGCGCGATTATGACGCCAATAGCGGCAAGCGCTGGCCGTTGATTTTATTTTTGCACGGCGCGGGGGAGCGTGGAGCCGATGTCTGGCGCGCGGCCACCCACGGGCCGACCAAATATATCGCGCAGCATCCGGAGTTTCCGTTCATTCTCGCGGTTCCGGTTTGTCCCGCCGGAAAAATCTGGTCGCATGAGGTTCTTCTGGGAATTTTGGACGACGTTACCGCGAAAAACGCGGTTGATACCAATCGGGTTTATCTGACGGGGCTGAGTATGGGCGGATTTGGCTCCTGGAGTCTGGCCTTGCAATATCCCGAACGATTTGCGGCGGTCGCGCCAATTTGTGGGGGCGAGGGGGCACTTAGTATGCTGCTCTCGCTCGGGGATTCAACGAAGTCCAGCGCGCTTAAAAGCCTGCCGATTTGGGCTTTTCACGGCGGCAAGGATCCGGTGGTGCCGCTGGCGGAATCCGAGCGCATGGTTGCCATGCTGAAAAAGGCCGGCGTGACTGACGTGAAACTCACGGTTTATCCCGAGGCACAGCATGATTCGTGGACGGAGACTTACAATAATCCCGAGCTGTACGCCTGGTTCCTCGCACATGAGCGGAAGCGTTAATTAGACTGTTTCTCAATGAGTTCCGGTATAAAATGACCGGAGGGCCACCCTTTCCATGAACCTCTGCGGTAGAAGCCGACCGAACGGGAAATTGTCAGAAAAATGGAGTCAGAAAAATAAGACGGGCATCTTTCTGAATCCGGGCGCATCCCACGAAGCCCCTCACCCCAACCCTCTCCCCTTCCGAAGGGGCAAGGGGGCAAAACGCGCGCCCCGATTAATCCAGGCCGCTGGCTAATCGGGCGCGGTTTAGGACGGTTCGGGCCAAAGTACGGGCGCGGGTTGCGCCTTCCGCGAGGATGGCGTTTACGTGGTCCAAGTTGGAGGCGAGTTCGGCCCGCCGGGCGCGGGCGGCGGCGAAATGGTTCCAATAATGCTCAAATAACGCCTTCTTTAAATCGCCGTAGCCCAATCCCCCGGCGCGCAGGCGGTTTTCGAAGTCGGCGGAGATGTCGGCGGGGGCGACGAGTTTTAACAATTGGATCGCGACATTTTTTTCGGCGTCGGGCTTGGGTTCGGCGGGCGTGCGGCTGTCCATCACGAGGCTCATGATTTTCTTGCGAATCGCCTTTTCCTCGCCAAAAATTTCGACGGCGTTGCCGTAGCTCTTGCTCATTTTCTGACCATCCGTGCCCGGCACCACGGCAACATCGTCACGGATTTGGGGCTCGGGGATGACGAAGGTTTGCCCGTAGGCTTCGTTGAACTTGATGGCGATATCCCGCGTGACCTCGACGTGCTGTTTCTGGTCGCGACCGACGGGTACGATATTGGAATCGTAGATTAAGATATCCGCAGCCATCAAAACGGGATAGGCAAATATGCCGTGATTGGGCGAAATGCCGTGCGCGATCTTGTCCTTATAGCTGTGGCAACGCTCCAAAAGACCCATCGGCGTGAGCGTGGTCAGCATCCAGGCGAGCTCGGTGACTTCCGGCACGTCAGACTGGCGGAAAAAGACGGATTTTTGGGGGTCGAGGCCGCAGGCGAGAAAATCCAACGCCACGTTAAGCGTGTTCCGGCGGCGGACCGCCGCATCGAAGAGCGACGTCATGGAATGGTAATTGGCGATGAAATAATACGCCTCGCCGCGCTCCTGGAGTTCGATGGCGGGCCGCATCATCCCGAAATAGTTTCCGAGGTGGAGCGCGCCGGATGGTTGTATGCCTGATAAAATCCGCATTCGGCGCAAGGTAACAAGCCCGGGGGCGAGATTCAATGGTTTTGCCCGCCCCGTCATTGAGTTTAACGCAAATCCATTCCGCGCCGGGGGCGAAGAATCAGGGGTGCCACGCGAATTGCAAGATTTAACCCGGCAAACCGTATTGTATGTGTCAGGAAACACTGAACCGAAAGAATTAGCTCAATGAAAACATCAATTATTCTAGCTCACATTGGCGGCTTTGGGCACGGCGGCGCGGCCGTGCTCATCGCCATTTTCGCAATTGCAATTATTTTGACCGCCATTTGCCTGTTTCAACAAAAGTCCCCGCCAAAAGAGAAGTGATTTTCCGAATTCTCCGGCATTTCCCGAAAATACCGAGAATATTCGATGCCGGGTCTCGTGGAGGGAAAGCGCTCCCCGCCGGGGCGTTTCCCACTTTTTGGCGGACCTGAAATGGCGGATAATAGCAGGCCGGGGCCAGCGGCACCCCGGTAAAGGCACAAAAAGCCCAAGCCTTGGCGGGGCGCTCTGGCCGGGACCGGATTGTGACGCCCGTCAGGCCTGACGAATTGGTTAAAACACAATACCAAAAAACGGGATACCCCCAAATCGTGAACCCGCGCATTATTCGGTTGATTTTTTCCGGCGGGACAGTGAACTTTGGAGTGGCAGGGATAAATGAGCCAGGAACAACAAATTGAACGTCAGGAGCGGCCGCCGGAAGTGACGGCCGGGCCGCCAGCCGCCGCCCCACCCCATGAGGCCGGGCCGCCGGGCGGGGCGCCACCACCA